>SKEY01001178.1_pt1 | contig 35677 bp, 30 predicted proteins | sample 4843871 | NCBI WGS metagenome assembly SKEY01 (sample SAMN11008797, study PRJNA524170) | human gut metagenome | biome: Human fecal sample; material: Feces; isolation source: fecal sample from pouch patient p36 | host: Homo sapiens | place: Israel: Tel-Aviv | collected 2016-12-04 | reverse complement strand
GTGTAGGAGGGCGCAGCTTCTTAGGTCCTGGCAGCATAAAAGACGGGGGTGGACGAATGCATCAAAGCATGAGTCCAAGGTGCTCTGAACGTAGAAAGTCCTTCAGGATTTCTACGTGAATAGCACCGATCCCCCGTCTTTTATGTTGTCAGGGCCTTAGAAGCTGCGCCCTCCGGAACTGGGCGTCCAGTCCGCTGCCGTCCGTCCTGTCCCCCTTCACGGGCGTAGCTTTCAAAAATCCCCCTCCTACACCAACCATCCATCAACCCCCACTACTCTCAATCGGCGTAAACACCCTCACCCTGGCCGGGTCATCCACCCTGAATTCCTTTGCCATCATAATGGCCTCCCGGCAGAACTGTTCCTGGGAGTTTACCAGGACTTTACCCCGTTTATCTTCTTTTTCGTAGGTTCCGTCCGGCTGGAGGATGTGGGCTTTCACATTGTCTTCCAGTTCAATCTCAAGGATGCGGATGACCTGCTCCTTCAGCGTTTCGTTCTCTACCGGGAACATGATTTCCACACGGCGGTCCAGGTTACGCGGCATCCAGTCCGCACTGCCCATGTAGACCTCAGGGCTTGCGTCATTAAGGAAGTAGAAAATCCGGCTGTGCTCCAGGAAGTTGCCTACAATGGAACGCACCGATATATTCTCACTTAAACCGGGAACGCCTGCCTTCAGACAGCAGATGCCCCGGATTATCATTTCTATCTTAACCCCTGCACAGGATGCTTCGTACAGGGCGGTTATGATTTCCTTGTCACACAGGGAGTTCATCTTGGCCATGATATGGGCGGGCTTTCCATTCCTGGCATGCTCTGCTTCCCTGCGTATCATCCGCAGGAACCTTCCCCTAAGCCATAGGGGGGCCACGGAAAGCTTATTCCATGCAAGGGGCTCTGAATATCCGGACAGCATGTTGAATACAGCGGTCGCGTCCTCTCCTATCTGAGGGTCGCAGGTCAGGATTCCGCAGTCCGTATAGAGCTTTGCTGTTGAATCATTGTAATTGCCGGTCCCAAGATGGACGTAACGCCTGATTCCGTCCTCTTCCATGCGCACCACCAGGGTAATCTTGCTGTGGGTCTTAAGGCCCACCAGGCCGTAGATGACATGGCAGCCGGCTTTCTCAAGCATCTTGGCCCAGTTGATGTTGTTTTCCTCGTCAAACCTTGCCTTCAGTTCCACCAGCACGGATACCTGCTTGCCGTTATCAGCTGCTTCAGCCAGCGCTGCAATGATTGGGGAGTTGCCGCTGACACGGTAAAGGGTCTGCTTGATTGCCAGCACCTCCGGGTCCCTGGCCGCGCTGCGCACAAAGTTTACCACCGGGTCAAAACTCTGGTATGGGTGATGGAGCAGGATATCCCCTTTCCGGATATTGGTGAAAATATCATCCTCGTTCATCAGGGCCGGTACCGGCTGGGGAACGTATCTGGATGTCTTAAACAGATCAAAACCTTCCAGTCCATACATCTTCATAAGGAAGGTCAGATCCAGGGGACCGTTGATTCCAAATATATCCTGGCTGTTGATGGATAGCTCTTTTCTGAGGATTTTCAGCAGCCGCTTATCTACGTTATCCTCAATCTCCAGACGGATGGCCTCGCCCCACTGGCGTTTCTTCAGCTGCTTCTGGATTTCTTCCAGCAGGTCCACTGCCTCTTCCTCATCAATGGTGAGGTCCGCATTCCTCATGATACGGAATGGATGGGATGCCACAATATCATAGTTCAGGAACAGGGATGGCATGTTCCGCTCAATTATCTCTTCCAGAAGTATGACCACGCGCTGTTCCTTTCCATCCTCCACCACTTCCCTTGGAAGTTCCACAATCCTGGGGATGACGGACGGCACCTGCACCATGGCAAACTCCAGCTCATCGTCTGTCTCATCCGCTTTTTTCTTCCTCAGAAGCGCAGCTATGTTCAGCGTCTTGTTGCGGATTAAAGGAAATGGCCTGGAGGAATCAAACGCCATGGGCGTCAGTACGGGATATACATTTTTCTTAAAATATTCATCTGCAAATGCAGCTTCCTTTTCTGTCAGGTCCTCATGCTCCGTAATGACCCTAAGCCCGTTGGCCTTAAGGGCAGGCAGGAGGGACCTGTTATAGGTGGAATACTGCATTTCAACCAGCTGGTGTGTCTTCTCACTTATCTTATCCAGCTGCTCCTGAGGTGTCAGGCCTGCTATGTCGGGCTTGGTGTATTTTGCATGCACCATATCCTTTAAGGAGGCAACGCGCACCATGTAGAACTCATCCAGGTTAGAAGCCGTGATACTTAGGAATTTGAGGCGCTCAAAAAGCGGAAGGCTTTTGTCCCTTGCCTCGCTCAGTACCCGGTAGTTGAACTCAAGCCAGCTCAGTTCTCGGTTAACATAATTGTTCGGGTCAGCCGCAAAATCCACAGTGGTTTCTGCAGGCTTTTCCATTTTTAACTTTACGTCCTTCGTGCTTTCTGCCTTGGCTTTATCGGTCTTTGAGACTTCCGCCTTGGCCTTCTCAGCCTTCGAAGCTTCCGCCTTGGCCCTCTCAGCCTTTGAAGCTTCCGCCTTGGCCTTCTCAGCCTTAGAGACTTCCGCCCTGGCCTTCTCAGCCTTTGAAGCTTCCGCCCTGGCCTTCTCAGCCTTAGAAGCTTCCGCCTTGGCTTTCTCAGCCTTCGAAACTTCCGCCTTGGCCTTCTCAGCCTTCGAAGCTTCCGCCTTAATCTTCTCAGCCTTTGAAGCTTCCGTCCTGGCCTTCTCAGCCTTCGAAACTTCCGCCTTAACCTTCTCAGCCTTAGAGGTTTCGGCCCTGGCCTTCTCAGCCTGCTTAGACGCCTCTTTGGCTGTCTCTTTTACAGTCTGTTTTGCAGACTGCTGCTTTCCTACTGAATCTGCCATGATTACACCCTCCTCTTCTGCTTTAACACAGGTCTTACGCCAAATATCTCCTCAAAGAAATCCGCCTTCTGTTCAAAGGAGGCTGTCTCCAATGCCATGTTGCCCTGATATCCTGTTGTGATAATCAGTTCATTGTCCCTGACCGCCATGCGGCAGTCCGCCAGTTTTCCGCGGTGGCTTCTGTCCATGGAATTAGCCAGGCGCAGGATGGCGGTCAGTTTTGCGATAAGGATGGTAATCGCGTTGCGGCTGTAACCCGGCATATCCTCCTGGTGGATCTGTGTCTCCAGCTGGACTTTGTCATAGTCGAAGTCCCTTATGTTATAGCGGACCACGTTGGCAATGATTTCCCTCTCCAGATGGCTGAGGCCAATGATTTCCGTGGACATGATGATGTTATAGGAGCATTCGTTGGAGTTCTTGATGCTGATGAACTTGCCGCAGGCATGGAGCAGTACGGATATCTGCAGAAGCAGTCTTTCCCTGGCCCCAAGCCCATGGTACTTTTTCATGCTGTCAAAGATTCCCAGGGCATATTGTTCCAGCACCTGGTTGTGGCTGGTGTGGCACTTATAGCGCTTGGCCATGTTCCTGGACGCTGCCAGGATATCGTTCTCAAAGTTATGGCTGAACCGGACCAGCTTGTTATCCTGGGCATATTCAGCGGCAATGCCGTCGCACAGACGGATTCCCGGAACCCAGAACATGTCTGCCCCGGTCAGTTCCAGAATGCGTTTATACACCACCACGCTTGGAAGGAGCAGGGAGGCGTATTCACTGTTCACTCCAAACTTCTCCTCAATCTGGTCCGTGGTCAGCTGGCACAGACGCTCATAAAAACGGTTCATGGTGGCTGCGTCAATCCGGTCCCCGTATGCCTTCAGGTCCATGCGGTTAATGATATAGAGGATATTCTCCCCGATTCCGATAAGGTTGTTGATTTCCCGGTCCTTCAGGTACATCTTGCGGAAGGTGAACAGCTCATTGTCCACAATCTCCTCAATGTGCTCCCGGTGTTCCGCCACGGTTGCCGGGATGTTGGCCAGAAGGCCGCGCACACGCAGGGTACCGAGAGGGAGGTTCTGGGTGGTCACCAGGGAATCCTTGTCAAACAGGGACAGCTGGGCGCTGCCGAATCCAACATCCACAATGGCCGTCCCTTTTTGTATGATCTTATTAAATTCACTGGCCTTGGCAGCAATGGCCTTATAGCTGATAAAACGCTGCTCTGAGTTGCTGATGATGCGCACGTTAAGCCCTGTCCTCACCCGGATCTGGTCCAGTATGATCTGATTGTTGTGGGCTTCCCTCATGGCGCTGGTCGCATAGGCCCTGTAGTCCTTGACCCTGTATGCCTTCATTATCTGGGCGAACTCCCCCAGGACCTGGCACATCTCCTCCACCAGGCCATAGCTGATTTTGCCCTGGCTGTACGTATCCTTGCCAAGGGCAATCACATGGCGGACATGGTCCACACGCCGGATTCCCGTCTTATATGACATCTCATAGATGCCCATTTCCAGCTCGAATGAGCCAACGTCAATTGCCGCAAATGTCCGAATAGCCACCTTTATCACTCCTTTTGACCGCTATTATAAACGGGTCATTAAACTTTTACATGTAAACCATGTAAAACCCCTGTAAAATTCATGTAAACCCCACCCTGGCATGCATGAAAGCCCTGCCCGTTTCCCAGGCATACGTAAAAGCCCCGCCCGTTTCCCAGGCATACGTAAAATCCCCACCTGTTCCCAGGGAGCACATCTGCTATTTCCGGCCAAGAAGATGGGTGATGAACTGGGCCGCCGTACGGCCTGACAGACCGCCGTGGCTCAGTTCCCACTTATTGGCCTCTGCGTAAAGCTCCTGCTCCGGCATATCCAGGTGGTAACGGTCCGCCAATGCCTTCACGATTGTCTCAAATTCCCTCTTGTCCGGGGAGCCAAAGTATATGGTCACGCCAAAACGGGAAGCCAGGGACAGCTTCTCCTGCACCGTATCATTGTTATGAAGCTCGTCGTCCAGTTCCCTTTTGTCACTGAACTTCTCACGTATCAGATGGCGTCTGTTGGATGTGGCGTAAATCAGCACGTTGTCCGGGCGCTTGCCAAGCCCGCCCTCCAGGATTGCCTTCAGATACTTGTACTCCAGTTCGTAATCCTCAAAGGAAAGGTCGTCCATGTAAATGATGAACTTGTAATTCCTGTCCTTAATCTGCTCCAGCACATCGGAGAGCGCACGGAACTGGTGCTTATATACCTCAATGATACGCAGTCCCCTGCTGTAATATTCATTGAGCACAGCCTTGACACTGGAGGACTTACCGGTTCCCGCATCGCCGAACAGCAGCACATTGTTGGCCTCCCGGCCTTCCACGAATGCTTCCGTGTTCTCAATCAGCTTCTGTTTCTGCAGCTGGTACCCCACGATATTATCAAAATATACGTGCTCCACATTGATGATCGGGTCAATGACAACGGTCTGTCCCTCATCCTTTTCCACAATCCTGAATGCCTTATTAAGGCCGAATTTGCCAACTCCGAATTCCCGGTAAAATTCCTCCACGTGATCCTGGAATTCCTCCACATCCGCGGATTCCTTCAGCTTGACAGCCAGGCTCACGATGCGGTCCCTAATCCTCTTATTGAACACGCGGCTGCCTTTTCCGCTGGACTCATAACTGGCCAGCTGGTTCCACATCCCGGCAGGCGCAAGGTCATGGATGTCGTAATCAAATAATGCCTTAAAGATCTTAAAGTCCTCCCTGGCCAGCCGGTCCAGGGAGCCGCCTGCCGCCCCTGTGATTTCACAGGTGGTTGTATAGGCATTTTCGTTGTTGGCCAGACAGAAGGCCAGGAAACAGTGCCAGAGATTCCCCTCGAATCCATAATTCACAGCCAGTTCAACCAGCTGTCCTGCGCAGTGGAATGCATCCGGCCGGCCGTCGCAGTCCGCATATCCCATAAGGCAGGCCATATCCTTAAACAGCTCCTGGTATTCCAGATTCCTGTATATAATCAGTTCATTAATATTCATACCCGTCATACCTCCCTAATAATTGCCCAGGATCCGCATGCTTACGGCTTCCTCTGAAATTCCCTTTAACGCATTCTGTATGGCCGCATCCCCCAGGGAACCTTCCACATCCACAAAGAACCTGTATTCCCAGCTGCGTCCCACAATGGGACGGGATTCAATCATCAGCATGTTGACATTGTTATAAATCAGGTTCCCCAGCATGTTATACAGGGAACCGCTTTTATGTAAACCTTCAAAGCAGATGCTCACCTTGCCTGCACCCTGCCTGTAAACAGGCGATTTAGACAGGATGATGAACCGGGTGGTGTTGTCCTTGTCATGGTTGATGCCATGCTCAAGGACCTGAAGCCCGTATAGCTTTCCCGCTGTCTCGCTGGCCACTGCTGCCTGGGCAATGTCCTGGTCCTCCAGTATCTTCTTGGCAGCGCCCGCCGTGTTCTCCACGCTGAACTGGGTCCACTGCCTGTTGGCATTCAGGTACCGGGAGCACTGCATCAGGGCCTGGGGATGGGAATAAACCCTCCTGATATCCGAAATGGACGCCCCCTTAAGCCCCAGAAGGGCATGGTTTACGGAAACCTGGGTCTCGGCCACGATATAGAGGTTGTGCATGACCAGATTGTCATAGTTGCCGCTGACAGCCCCTGCGGAGGAATTCTCAATGGGAAGGACCGCGTAATCCGCCCGGCCTTCCTCCACTTCCACCATGGCATCCTCAAAGCTGGGCACATGATATACATCTGCGTCATCCCCAAAGTACTGAAGGGCCGCTGCATGGCTGTAAGCCCCTTCCACGCCCTGGTACACAATCCGGGCATTGTCCCGCTTCAGCTCCTCCACCATGGTAAACCCGGTATCCAGGCGCTGCCCATGCCCTGCCAGGAGGCCATACTGGAGCCTGCGGCTGATGGTCATGATCTGCGAAAACAGTTCGTAAACTCCCTGCCTGTTAAAATCCCCATGGGCCATACCGGTCACGGTTTCTAATTTTTCCTTTTCCCTTGCCCCGTCATACACAGGCTTGCCTGTTCCAATCTTATACTCCGCTACGTCCCCGCACAGCTTCATCCTTCTCTCAAATAACTCAACCAGCTGTGAATCAATGCCATCCAGCTGTCCCCTGATTTCCTGTAAATCCAGATTCTCCATGGTATCTAATACGCTCCTGTTCCAGGGCGCGCGTCCGGCGCGCCTTATTGTTCCTTATTCCTGTCCTTCAGCCATATCCTTAAGCATGCCTGATATCACATCCCTTGTATATGCCCCCGGGAACTTCTTTGCCTCCTGGGGCAGTTCCTTTAAATCAATGGGTTCCCCGTACCGGATGACCACATGGCTGGGCTTTATGAACGGAAGATGGTCCTCGAATATCCGGGAAGTCCCTGTGATGGCCACCGGTATCACAGGGCATCCGCTTTTCTGGGCAATCTTAAGGCTGCCCTCATGGAATGGGAGAAGTTCCGTCATATCCTCATTCTCATTGCGTGTGCCCTCCGGGAATATCCAGATGGATATACCGGATTTTACCTTCTCAATGCCTTCCAGGATGGCCTTTAACCCTTCTTTGATATTCACCCTGTCAAGGAACAGGCAGTTAACCCTGTGCATCCAGTCCCTGAGAAGGGGTATCTTAAGCATCTCCTTTTTGGCAACAAACCCGGTCAGCCCTGGCACGGTCACATATCCCACAAGAATGTCAAAATAGCTCCTGTGGTTTCCCACATACAGGACCGCCCGGTCCATGGGTATGTTCTCCAGGCCCTGTACCTCATATGTAACCCCTGCCAGTTTAAGTATGAACCGGAATACTCCCTGTACGATATGCAGGCTCTTAAACTGCGCGCCCTCCGGGTCTTTCTTATCCCGCATTCCCAGGATGCCAAGCAGCGGCACACTGAAAATCAGGAACAGCACCACGGTCAGTGCCACCATAATTATCCGTATCATTCCCTGTCTCCTTTAATTCCTGTATATATTTTGGCGTCCGGGTGCCAAACCCGGACTGTTTCATTTTATTATATAAAAAGAGCGGATTAAATACAATACCTTCCATCCAGGTTTGATATTTAATAACCGCTCGTCTGTCCGGCGCTTCAGGGTGTGTCTGAAAATCCACTCCCGCCATCTGCACTGGTCAAATATTCAAATAACAGCCCGGTCCCGAACCACAGGGGGGCGAACTTAAGCCGGATGACACCGCCCACATTGTCCGGCCATGCCGAGTAGTCCCATGGGCAGATTCCAAGGCCTGTAAGCCAGGTCCCCGCCACATATTCCGCAATGAATATCAGCACCATGTAGATAAGCCCGTGCCGTATGATCCGCCCCGCGCGGGACATCCTGTCCCCATCCCCGTCTGCAAAGCCCGGCAGGCCCGTAAGCCAGCTGTCTATGAAATGGCTGATGGGTAACAGCAGGGCGCCCATCCCATAGATGGGAAACATAAGTAAGGAAGTCTGGCCCATCAGGGTCCAGTCCCCTGCCATGATGGAGTCCACGGATGTGAACATTACCTCCAGACACCACCCTGCAATGCCGCACCGGCAGAAATTCATCAGCAGTCCCGTCATTTTATTGTACCGTTTTTCCTTACGGCTATTTGTGTGATTGATTCCTTCTGTCTGCACTCTCATAGCCATTAGTATGAAAGCCGGTCCGTGCTTTTATTCGCCCGGAACCATTTTTCCAGAACTTTCCCAATGCCCGTCTTATCTGGTTTCCCTTTGCCGGCAGGGTCTGTCACAAAAGCGGGGAGAGCAGGCGGCTGGATTGTTCCTTTATGCGCATCCACATGCTTCTCTCCTTGTAATCCTCCCTTGTAATCTCCCGGCAGTGGGGAAGGTCGCCCATGAACGCCTCCTCCAGTTCACCCGTGACTTCCTCATCATAAATCGTGGCATTGACCTCAAAGTTCAGTTCAAAGCTGCGTATATCCATGTTGGCGGTTCCATAACAGCTGACCCTGCCGTCCACCATGATTCCCTTGGAATGAAGGAAGCCATTTTCATATATATATACCCTGGCCCCATAGTCCAGAAGCTCCCCGGCATAGGAACAGGTGGCCCAGTACACAAAGGGGTGGTCCGGCTTACACGGAATCATGAGCCGGACATCCACGCCTGAGAGCGCTGCAATCTTCAGCGCTGAAAGGATTGCGTCGTCCGGGATGAAGTACGGGGTGTGGATATAGATATGGTGCTTGGCCTTGTGGAACAGCTCCAGGTAATTATTCCTTATATGCGGCTCATTGGTATCAGGGCCGCTGGTAATGATCTGCATGGACACCAGTTCATTGACCCGCTCCGGATCAGGCCACACAGGAGTCCACTCGCCCTTAAGACGCCGGGTGATGTACTCTGCCTCATCCCCAAAATACCTTGCCTCCTTAAAAAGGTTCTCGCCGGTAGCATAGTTCCAGTCCAGGGCAAACCGGATCTGCAGGCTGATGGCAGCCTCCCCGTCAATACGCAGATGGGTGTCCCGCCAGTAACCGAATTTGGGATCCTTGGAAATGTACTCCCGCCCAATATTAAAGCCTCCCACAAAGCCTGTATGGCCGTCAATCACAACGATTTTCCTATGGTTCCGGTAATTCACACGCAGGTTGAGCCATCCCAGGAAGGGCGGGAAGAACACGCCCACCTTAATCCCTGCTTTTTCCATTTTCTCCCAAAGCTTTTTCGGCATGAACCTGCCGCCCATTCCGTCGCAGAGGATACGGACCTCCACGCCCTCCTTTACCTTTTCCAGCAGGATTGGCACAATGGAATCAAACAGCTCGTCATTTTTAATGATATAGTACTGGATGTGGATGAACCGCCTGGCCTGGCGGAGCTCATTCCTCAGGGACTCGAACTTCTCCTGCCCGTCCGTGAATATCTGCACCTTATTGTTTACCGTCAGCACGGAACCGGAGGTCTCCAGGTTATAGAGGATCAGGCTTTTGAAATCCCTGGTCATGGGATCCATCATCTCCTCGGGCATGTCATCCGAGCGTATGATTTCCTCCTGGCTCTTAATCGGGACATTGAGCCTGTCGCTGATTTCCTTTACTTTGAACATCCTGCTTTTCTTTAAATCCTGCCCGAACAGAAGATAGAAGATGATCCCGAACACAGGAATAAAATACAGGGCCAGAAGCCAGGTCCACACGCTTCTCGGGTCCCGCCGCTGAAAAAATATGATAATGATTGAAAATACAAGGTTGATGTACAAAAGATGCTCCAGCAGCCATCCCCATATCATCAGCGCCGTGTCCAAGATTAATTCCATAGGATATCCTCTCTTACCGCTTCTGCCTTACTGTTTCTGTGTCACCGCTTCTGACTAACGATTCTGTCCTTACTACTTCTACCAGCCAAAATCCTTGCTGACATTCTCATATGTGACGTTTCCGTCTTTATCATATGTTACCAGGATTGCCGTCTCACTGTTCTCTGAATCATATATTATGGAAATCAGGCGCCCTTCGGTGACATCTGCATTAACATGTGCAATTCTTGCGCCTTTCTGTCCTCCAGAGATATAATCCTTAATCAGGCTGTAGGGACTGTCCAGCTCCACTCCCATAAGGTTGTGTACGATTTTGCCGTTCAGTGTTCCTTTTTCATACTCGTCGGTAATATAACGCTGTACCGCATCCGCAGCCATTTGTGCTTCTGTATAGGCCGTCATGTTGTGGGCAGCCTGGATATACCCCGCCATGTGGGGAACAGCAAATGCCAGCAGTATGGCCAGGATTGCAACCACCACAATCAGTTCCACCATCGTGAACCCACGGCATCCCCGGCGTTTTTTCATATGTTCCATCCTCCTACTTCCTTCCCGTCCTTCATCCAGCCGATAATGGCCAATTGTACCACAAATACGGACTATTTTCCAGTTCCCGACACTATCTCGCCGTCCCCGGTGCTGCCCGGATAAACAGCCTTGTACGTCCTGCCGTTTATCTCGCCTTCCCAGAACGCGGAGTCCTTTCCATCCGCATCCCTGGTATAGTTATATTCCTGTTTCTCATTCTGCTTCATGGCGCCGGCATCAATCATGTCCTGCTGGGCCTTTCCCAGGGTATAGTTGGACCTGGCATTGGATATGGCTACCTGGCTGGCTGATTTGTCCTGAAGCCCGCGGTAGGACGGCACTGCAAGCGCCACCAGGATACCGAGTATGGCAATGACACAGATCAGCTCTATGAGGGTAAATCCTCCCCTGCTGCCTTTTCCCTTCTTGTCTGCTTTTTTCATTCTTATGTTTCCTCTTTTCTTTTGTAGTATATCAGTATTATTCCGCGGAATAAATTATTTTTTCAGCCTCTTCCATGCTGGTTTCACCCTGGATTGCCATCTGTACCACATTCTCCTTCAGGGACCTGAATCCTCTTTTCTTCTGGTACGTCCTGATTTCCTTCGGCAGCACATTATCCGTTATCATGAACTTCACCTCCTCGTCCACCTCCATCAGCTCATAAACTGCTTTCCTCCGGCTATATCCGGTCCCATTACAGCAGGGGCAACCCGAAGCCTTCCACAGCTTATCCACTTTTCCGGCGCCCAGTCCCTCCAGCAGGCCGCGCTCCCTCTCATCCGGTTCATATTCCCTGCGGCACAATGGACACAGCACCTTCACCAGCCGCTGTGCCACAATCCCGGATAATGCCGCTGCCACCATATAAGGCGCCACGCCCATGTTGCGCAGCCTGTTTATGGTGGAGGCGCAGTCATTGGTGTGAAGGGTGGAAAACACCAGATGTCCGGTTATGGCGGCCCTTACGCCGATGGATACGGTTTCCTCGTCCCTCATCTCGCCGACCATGATTACATCCGGGTCCTGTCTCAGTATGGAGCGGAGGGCAGTGGCAAAGGTCAGGCCTGATTTTGGATTGACCTGTACCTGGGTCATCCCCTCAATCACCTTCTCCACCGGGTCCTCCACAGTAACCACGTTGATTTTCTTTTTAATGATGCGGCTGAGCACAGCGTACAGGGTGGTTGTCTTGCCGCTTCCCGTCGGCCCGGTCACCAGCACGATTCCATGAGGGACCTTGAGGATCCGCTCAAATATCCCGCGCTGTGTCTCCGTCATCCCAAGGCGGCTCACATCCATCAGTGAATTATCCCGGTCATTGCCCAACAGCCTCAAAACCACCTTCTCCCCGAAAACAGAGGGCAGGGTGGAAATCCTCAGGTCCGTGGACACATCTGCCCGTTCATAATGGTACTTGCCGTCCTGAGGCAGCCTCTTTTCCGCAATATCCATGCCAGCCATCAGCTTCAGCCTGGTTATCATGGGGCGGTGGTACTCCATCTCCAAAGTAGTATGGACAATCAAATCCCCGTTGATTCTCATCCGTATCACAAGTTCATGATTTCCCGGCTCCACATGGATGTCGCTGGCATTTCTGTTATAGGCATTCTCAATGATGGCATTGACCATGCGCACCACGGGAGCGCCTTCCACCCGCTCCTTAAGGACCAGTTCCATCTGACGGTTACGGGTATCCATGATACCTGCCCCAGGCGTGCCGGCAGCAGGGTTCATGAGCCCGGTATTCCCGCCTGCGGTATTTTCATAGGTCCTGTCAATGGCGCGTCCCACTGCCGCGGATGTCCCAAGGACCACTTTGACTTCCATGCCGGTAAGGGTTGCAGTCTCATCAATGACATCCATATCAATGGGATAGGAAGCAGCCACCACCAGCCTGCCTTCCTCAAAATCAATGGGTATGATCCGGTTATGCCCTGCAAATGCAGGGGAAACCATGTCCGCTGCCTTCAAATCGATTTTATAGGAATCCAGGTCCGTCACCTGCAGATTGTCCCGGGTTGCAGCGCATTCCATAACAGCGTCCTCGGTCACATAGCCCAGGTCCATAAGGATCTGCTCAGCTGTTTTCCCCGGTTCCTGTTCCTTAAAGTACATGGCCCGTTCCAACTGGCTCCTTGTCAGGTATCTGTGCTCTACCAGCAATTCTTCTATGTTCATTTTATATGGCACTGGTTGTCTCCTTCTCTCTGAAATGGTATACTGACTGAAATGAACCGCAATCCGGGATCATATTGTATCCGGGATAATCTACATTATCGGGGGACTGTCATGGATTTTTTCTACCCAATATTATATGGAATGTTTGGCGCTGTAACCGGAAGCTTCCTGAATGTCTGCATCCTGCGGATACCTGAGGGCGAAAACTTTGTCACAGGGCGTTCACACTGCCCGGCCTGCAAACGGCAGCTCAATCCGCTGGACATGGTACCCATCCTGTCCTTCCTGTTCCTGGGAGGGAAATGCCGGTCCTGCGGGGAACGCATATCCATCCAGTATCCTTTGGTGGAAGCAGGCACCGCCCTGCTGTTCTTCCTGTGCTGTCAGGCCAAGGGTCCGGGAGCAGAAGCCGTCATCATGTGTCTCTTTGGCTCGCTGCTTACCGTGGGCGCCTTAATTGATGCCCGGCATATGTACATCCCGGATGGCATCAGCCTTTCCATCCTGGTTCTGGCAGCAGGTTCCCTGATGATTGCTCCCCGTCCCGGCCTGGCAGGCCGGATTGCCGGCGCAGTCATATGCGGCGGTTTCCTGGCGCTCCTGCGTGTGCTCACAAAGGGCGGCATCGGTCTGGGCGATGCAAAGCTCATGGCCTCCAGCGGCCTGCTTCTGGGCGTGGGAGCAGGAATGGCGGCCCTCCTTGCAGCCTACATCCTGGCCGGACTCTGGTGTCTTATCCCCTTAATAAGGAGACGGGTAAACGGCAGGACCAGGATTCCAATGGCTCCGTTCTTTGCCCTGTCCCTTATTGCCTTCGGACTGTGGTACAGGGAAATCATGGCCTGGTACATGGGCCTGTTCCTTTCATAGGACATGGCCTGATTCCCGTAAGGACATGGCCTAATCCTCGTAATACCGGCAGACCCCATTCCCGTTGAGATAGAGTTTCACATCCTCTCCGGATTTCCCGGATATGTCCTGCCCAATGGTCATGACGGCGCCGTCGCTATTATCAAACACAATATCCGCGCCCAGGGAAAATGTATATCCATTACAGACCACTTCCGTATGTACATTGGCCTTTCCGTCCAGCGGCTTTACCGTTAATGTAATATCCACTGCAAGGCTGTCATCCGGCAGGGACTGGCAACCCTTCATCACATATTCCTTGTCTCCCAGGGCATGATGAAGATACCGTTCCCACCGGCTTTTCGGCTCTGTATCCCTGCCATGACCATTGAAGCCGTATCCTGTCCCGTCCCCTTCCATGGCCTCCGCAGGGATTTCTTCTTCCCCGTCTTCCCCTGCCTCTTCATCGTCCATCATTTCATCATATTCTTCGCGGACCATCTGGCAATCCTCCTCAAAACACCGCCAGATACTGTTGGCTGCTTCCGATTTCCCGCTGGCAACCGCCCCGCAGAAGGTGCTGTGTATGGTCTTGGCCGTTATCTGTGCCTCCATATACGATTTTCCTGTCAGGACAGACTTCATCTGGTATCTGGAAACCGCCATATAACCGCAGGAAAATACGGACAGCAGGGTAATGGAAAGAATCACATATATAAGGCTGCTGCCCTGTTCACCGCGTATTCCCGACCAGCCTCTCCTATTGCCGACCATGCCGTCTACCCCTCCTCAACCTGGTAATCATACATGGAGTGTATGACCGCCTCCTGTTCATAAACCGTTTCCTCATCCTTCATGATACGGATCAGCACCCTGACCTGCCCGGTTTCCGTTCCGTCAAAATCAAGTTCCAATGTCATCCCGTCAAACGCATCCACCTCCAGGTCATCCGCGGATATATGGGGCCAACCAGAAACCGGAGGCAGCTTCTCATAGGTAATCCCGTTTACTTCGCAGGAAGGCCTGGAAATCCCCGGTTCCCGCACATAATACGACAGCGTTTCCGGATGGCCGGGTTCCACGTAATACACATAGCCGTATCTCAGCAATTCCTCCAGTTTGGTATATGCCTGGCTGCACATTCCCTCTGCCTTGGCCAGTCTGTCAAAGCCATAATAAAGCTTAGCCTGGGGATGCAGGAAGCCCGCTGCAAATACCCCGATCACGGCTGCGATTGAGAGGGCTGCCACCAATTCTAAAAGCGTAAATCCCTGACAGCCATCCCTTATATTTCTTTCAGTCAATTTTCTTACCGCCCTTTATCTGTGCCTGTAAAATGTCATGGAGCTATCAAAATCCTCCGGTGCCGCGCTTACCCTGAATTCATCAAAGGATTCTTCCGCTGCATAATCCCCGAAGGCTGATTCATTTTCCATGTAAAACTCCACCACCAGGGTATTGCCGGTTGCCTCTCCCGCCCCTGCCCCAGACATGGAACTGAGCTCGTAATTCATTCTCCCCATCCTGTGTTCCTTTGCCAGAAGTCCCGCATTGGCGCCGGACATCATCAGGAAGCCGGAAACAGTTACTGCCAGAAGGGCTGTGGCCGTGATTACCTCAATCATGGTAAAACCCTCCTGGCGGGAATGGATTTCCATATATGTCCTGCCCCTATTTTGTCTTTTCATAATAATACCTGACCTCCACAATCCCTCTTAAACCGCCGTTCCCGGCCATGCCGCTTTCTTCCCTTTCTTCCGATGCCGCCAAATCAATATAGGTTATCACAAGGCTTTTATCATTCCGGTATATCCCGTCCGCAAATTCCATGATATTCCCCACATCCATGCATTTTACTTCCAGTGTAACAGTGGATGCCATATATTGTTTCCCTGATTCGGCTGTATCCTCCGTTCCGCCTGTATCCGTACCAGTTGTACCCGTACCAGTTGTATCCATACCAGCTGTATCCTTCCCAGCTGTATCCTTCCCGCCGTCCGTTTCCCGCGCACCTGCCATATTGTCCACAACACCGGAAACCGGGGTGCCCACGCCTGATACATGGCTTTTGGTCTTCATTTCCCCGTGCCCCTCCATCGTCCCCACCGGCTCAGGTGTTCCGATACTCAGGCGCACAATCCCCACACCGGCACGTCCTGCCAATTCCTGAAGGTTCCGGTCCATGAACACATCGTCAATATCCCGGTAGAAAAACTCCCCGTCATCTTCTTTCTTCAGCCCCTCAAGCCGCTCCCTTAAATCCGGGTAATATTTCAGGTACAGTTCGGCCTTTGCCTGTTCTTCCTTAACTTCCCTCAGTCGTTCCCTGGCTTCAGCCAGGCGTCCCTTTTCGGGGATGATAAAAAACCTGAACGCCAGGGCCCATATGCACACGAACATCAGAAGCCTGATGAGGAAGCGTTCCCTTTTACTTATTTTCATCCTGTTCTCCCTCTTTGAGGACTGCGCGGACTGATGTATGGATGCGCACCGTGCCATTGTCCTCTTCCTGCTCCCAGTTACTGTGGCTGACAGAATGGAATACCCCTGAATCCCTGATCCGCTCCACAAGGCCCGGAACCTGTTCAGGACTATTTTGGGATATGGTCATTTCCATGGTTCCCGGCTCCTTTTCATAGACAACGGCCTCCACATCCATATCAGCTTCCATGGCTGACGCAAATGCCTCAAAGTCAGTCCTGTCCAGGAAGCCGGACGAAGCGCTCCTTAAGGATTCCTCCGCAGCCATCCGTGCAGCCATTGCCGAAACCTCATTTTCCAGTTTACAGGACGCCCGATATTGTTCCCTGAAACCAGCATCTGACATGACTGACTGGAGCCGTTTCAACTCCCCTGTAACCTGGGCGCGCTGAAATCCCACATACCCGGATATTCCTGCTGCCAATATAAGGTTGGTAAGCAAAAACAACATGTTTCTTCCTGATACAATCCCATATATCCCGGAAAGCATCCCGCTGTCCTCACCGTCCGGCCCAGAGGAAAGCCTTACGGGGCCCTTGCCCGACAGACTTACCCCTGACAAGCTTACGCCTGACAGGCTTCCGCCAAACAGGCTTTTACCAAACAGGCTTTTACCAAACAGGCTTTTACCAAACAGGCTTTTACCAGACAGGCTTCCGGCAGCAACCGCAGCCAATGCGCCGGGCGTCACTGCCACATCCTTCCCGGATACGCTCACCGCCGCTCCTTCACAGGGCATGTCCAGACGATCCTTCAGACATGCCGCCGCATCTTCCATGTCGGAAAAGCAGTTTCCCACCAGTACTGCGTACTCCGGACTGAACATTCTTTTATCATCTTCCAGCTGTTGGCGTATACAGGCCGCCTGTTCCGCGATTTCATCATACAGAACCTCCTTAGCGCCCTTCCCGCAGAAATATCCGGCTTTCAGCGGACTGCTTACCCATGACAGGCAATGTCCTCCGGCAACCGCATACAGCCCAATTCCCTCCTTTTCCACATCGATGATAAGGCTGGAACGGCGCCTGCACATCATCCGGCTGGCCACAGCCGTGCAGTCCGGCATCAGAAGGGTTCCGCCATATATCATACCTGCCCGCTCCATGGCTTTGACATATGGTTCCAGTTGTCCCCTTTCCATATAATATACCGTGGCGCCAATATGCGGTTCTCCGGAAATCTTCTGGATATCCACTGCTGACAGACAGTCTGCACCGCATCTTTTGCTGGCCATCAGTTCATTATAAGCCATGCGTCTGAGCGCCCGCTTTCCAGCCTTTGGGAGCTTTGTGTACAGGAAGGAGAGCCTGCGCCCCATAACCAGTACGATCCTCTTTCCCTCCAGTCCGTACTGGGCTGCCCATTCTGCCAATACCCCTTCAGGACTCCTGCCGGAAGAATCGCTTTGCGCCTCCTGTACGACAATCGTTCCCCGGCCGCCTGCACGTCCGGGTGCCTTATATGTCCCGCATATATATGTAATCCCGTGTTCTTCCACACATATGTAATGTTTCATCCTGGTTCTCCGTTCCGCCGTCCCCAACGGCATTTGTTTCCTCTTACAGCATGGACGAGTACATACGAAAAACAGGTATCATGACTGCCATGACAATGGAGCCCACTATCAATGCCATCAAAAGGATCATGGCAGGCTCCAGAAGTGCGACCATCTGGCCCAGCGCCCTGCCTGCTTCCCTTTGGTAATAACCGCCTGCATCGCCAAGCACCTTGTCAAGGGCGCCTGATTCCTCACCAGCCACCACCATGGAGATGAGCACCGGATGGAATATATCCAGCCCCGCCAAGACCTGTGAGAGCATTTCCCCTCGTTTCAAGCCATCTGCCGCCTGTTCCAGGCATTGCTCCACATAGGTATTGCCCATGACCCGTCCCGTGGCATGAATGGCTTCCAGTATCCCTACGCCACTTCCATAAAGCACTGCAAAGGTAGATGCGAAACGCGATGTCTCAACTGTTTTTAATAATGTTCCGATTATTGGGATACAGAGGACAGCCCGGTCAGCTTTTAACCGGACCCGAGGAATCATAAGAACTCCCATGGACAGGGCAATTAAAACCAATAGCAGTAACAGACACAGCATCCCGTGATTTCTCAGGCCAAGGCTTGCGCTCATCAGTACACGTGTCAGCAGAGGGAGTTCCTGTTCCTTCATCATGGACGCAAACTGGGGCAGGACCGTGGTCAGCATGAAAACCGATGACATGATTGTAACGCCCAACAGAATGACCGGATATGTCATGGCCGCGCGTACCTTACCATTCATTTCCTCTTCACGGTCATAATACTCAGCCATTGTTCCCAGCATTACGTCCAGTTTCCCGCTGGACTCGCCAGTCTGTATCATATAGACCAGAAGGTTGGGAAATACACCCGGCATCTCCTCCATGGCCTCAAACAAAGTACTCCCTTTATGTATGCTTTCCCTCAGCCTCATCAGGTTATCCCTGAGCGGACCATCCTGTGCGGATTCATAGCTGACCGCCAGGGCATGGGACAGCGGTACGCCCGCCGCCAGCATGGCTGACAGCTGTCTGCAGAGCGGAGGAAGAAACTTATGTTTTATCTTGGCCGGACGCAGGGCCATGCCTGAATCCAGGCTGCGGCATTCATAGCAATAAAGATTCTTATCGCGCAGGTCCCTAAGAAGAATACGTTCATCCGCTGTCTCCATGACACCTTTATAAACATTTCCTTCCATGTCCTTTGCCTTATATCTGTAACGCGGCATGAGAAACCCTCCCTTATCCATATGCCAATGAAGCAAAACCGGCTTCATCTGAACCCATCAGACAAAGCCGGCTTCTTACCCGATATATAATTGATTAACGGAAACAATTCTGAGCCGGCTCATAGCGGTAACCAATGCCTGACAACACAGATATGATATTCGATTGATCCGTATCCAGCGCCTGGCACATCTCTTCCAGAGAATTATAGTTGTCACGGAGCTGTGTATTTACATAACTTAATAAAATATTAGGATCTTTGGGAAGGGTATTCACATTTCTTACCTGCCTTTTTAATCTATTAAATTCCCTGTAACTAAACTGTAATTTTTCTCAGCCGAAACGATTATATCACCTGCAAGTAACGTTTTCAACATTAATTTAGGGTATTTTCTCGTTTTTTTCACCTGCGTTTCAATATTTTCCGAATTAAATTTCATTATTAGAAATATTCTGACTTTATACCAAAAATATACCCCCGCTGCCCAAAAGGCGGCGGGGGTAAGGATCATTCCACATATGCAATCAACCTGCTTCCATCCTCAGCCACATCAATCACGATGGTATTGCCTTCCCTCACGCCGTCGCCAAGTATAAGCTTGGCCGCAAGGGTCTCCACATGTTTCTGAAGATACCGTTTGAGAGGACGGGCGCCGTACACCGGGTCATATCCCCTCTCCGTAATAAATGACTTGGCGCTGTCAGTCAGTTCGATGGAAAGCTCCCTGTCGGAAAGACGCTTATTCAAATCAGCCACACAAAGGTCCACAATCCGGCTGATATTGTCTTTGGTCAGCGGTTTAAAGAGGATGACCTCATCCAGCCTGTTAAGGAACTCAGGACGGAAATGTACCCGCAGGTCATTCATCACCGCTGTCTCTGCCTCCGGACGGATCTGCCCGCTGCCGTCAATCCCTTCCAACAGGTACTGGGACCCTATATTGGAGGTCAGGATGATGATCGTGTTCTTAAAGTCCACGGTCCTGCCCTGTGAATCCGTGATACGTCCGTCATCCAGGACCTGGAGCAGTACGTTGAATACATCCGGGTGGGCTTTCTCCACCTCATCAAACAGTACCACGCTGTATGGCTTGCGCCGCACTGCCTCTGTCAGCTGTCCGCCCTCATCATATCCCACATATCCGGGAGGCGCACCAATCAGACGTGCCACGGAGTGCTTCTCCATGTACTCACTCATATCGATACGCACCATGTTGGATTCATCATCAAACAATGCCTCTGCCAGCGCCTTTGCCAGTTCCGTCTTACCAACACCGGTGGGTCCTAAGAACAGGAAGGAGCCGATTGGCTTTGATGGGTCTTTGATTCCGGCCTTGGAACGGATGATGGATTCCGTCACCTTTTCCACGCCTTCATCCTGGCCGACCACACGCTCATGAAGGACCTCATCCATGTGCAGGGTCTTGCTTCTCTCGCTTTCCGTCAGTTTGGACACCGGGACCCCGGTCCATCTGGAGACAATCTTGGCAATCTCGTCCTCGGTCACGCTTTCATGCACAAGGCTCAGGTCCTCGTTCTTAACCCGCTCCTCCTCTGCCTCCAGTTCCTTCTGAAGCTGGGGCAGCCTGCCGTACTGCAGTTCCGCGGCCTTGTTAAGGTCATAGCGCTGCTTGGCGTCCTGGATGTCCCGGTTAACCGCCTCAATCTCTTCCCTCAGGCTGCTGAGACGGTCCACGCTGGCCTTCTCATTCTCCCACTGCGCCTTCCTTGCCGCAAAATCATCGTGCAGTTCAGCCAGCTCCTTCTGCAGATCAGCCAGACGGTCCTGGCTCAAACGGTCCGTCTCTTTCTTAAGGGCAGCTTCCTCAATCTCCATCTGCATGATCTTCCTGGACATCTCATCCAGTTCAGCGGGCATGGTGTCCAGCTCTGTCTTAATCATGGCACAGGCCTCATCCACAAGGTCAATGGCCTTATCCGGCAGGAAACGGTCGGATATATAACGGTCCGACAAGGTTGCCGCGCTGACCAGCGCTGAGTCTGTTATCTTAACGCCATGGAATACTTCATAGCGCTCCTTAAGCCCCCTAAGGATGGAAATGGTATCCTCCACCGTAGGTTCATCCACCAGCACCGGCTGGAACCGGCGTTCCAGGGCAGCATCCTTTTCAATATACTGCCTGTATTCATTGAGGGTGGTGGCTCCGATGCAGTGCAGCTCGCCCCTGGCCAGCATGGGCTTTAGCATATTGCCCGCATCCATGGAGCCTTCTGTCTTGCCGGCTCCTACAATGGTATGGAGTTCATCAATGAACAGGATGATCTGTCCGTCGCTCTTCTTCACTTCCTCCAGCACTGCCTTCAGACGTTCCTCAAACTCGCCCCTGTACTTGGCGCCGGCCACCAGGGCGCCCATATCAAGGGCAAACAGTTTCTTATCCTTAAGGCCGTCCGGCACGTCGCCGCCCACAATACGCTGGGCCAGGCCCTCCACCACAGCGGTCTTGCCCACGCCGGGTTCACCGATTAAAACCGGGTTGTTCTTAGTCTTACGGGACAGGATACGTACCACGTTCCTTATCTCGCTGTCGCGGCCGATGACAGGATCCAGCTTCTGGTCCCTGGCCCGTTCCACCAGGTCATACCCATACTTCTGAAGGGTATCATACGTTGCTTCCGGGTTATCCGAAACCACCCTCTGATTGCCCCTTACTGTTGAAAGGGCCTGTAAAAATGTCTCCCTGGTTATATTATAGAGCTTCATCAGCTCCTTGATTTCCTTATTCGGATGTTTCAGCAAAGCCAGGAACAGATGCTCCACGGACACATATTCATCGCCCATGGCCTTTGCCTCGTCCTCGCCGTTAATCAGTACCTTATTCAGATCATTGCTGATATACAGCTGGCCGCCTCCGCTTACCTTGGTAAGACGTTCCACTGCCTGCTTGGCCTCATTGGTAAACATGTCGCCCTGAATCCCCATCTTGGTAATCAGCTTCAGAATCAGGCTGTCATCCAGGGTCAGGAGGCTGTAGAGCAGATGCTGCTGGTCTATCTGCTGGTTTCCATATTCATATGCCAGCTTCTCACAGTTCTGGACTGCTTCCATTGATTTTTGTGTGAATTTATTAATATTCATCGCCCATTCCCCTTTCTTCGTATCCCCGTCCCCAGAACCAACAGGTAATCAGAAATCACTTTCTGCTGTCCTCTGCGCGGATGGATATCGGAATTGTGCTGCGGTTTTCTTTGTTCTAGTCGTACTATAACACATGTTATTAGCACTGTCAAGGGGTGAGTGCTAATTTTTTTGATTAAAAAATGCTGTCCCGGAAAAAATTCCCAGGGCAGCATTTTCAATCATCATAAAGCCTTTTAACCTACTTCAGGCCAGTAGCCATAATGGACTTGTCAGTCAAGGTTCCTTCGTAGGCAACCGTGGCCGTATCGCCAACCTTCAGCTTATCAAACATACCATCCGTGCCAACAAAGGTAAACAGGGTATTATCGGGGTCTGCAGTCTCTAATACCACATAATTTGTCTTAACCTCAACCACCTTGCCTGTAAGGGCGTTCACCTTTGCCTCCGGCGTATCCATGGCATCCTCTGTCACGATCTTAGTCGCAACCGGCTTATCTTCCTCATCCTCTAAATCTCCGTAGAATGTCACATCAGCCTCTGCACCGGCCTTGATACCGTCTTTGGTCACCTTCTGGGCAATGATGGTGTTGAAGGTATATGTACCATCTTCTGTCTTCAATGTCAGGGTCTTGTCATCTGCCTTCTCAATGGTGCCGCTTATAGTCTCATCAATCTCCGCGGCAGCCTCTGCAGCTGCTTCTGCAGCAGCGGAGGTAATGATATCCACTGATTTTGCCTTTGTAACGTCTTCTGACAGCTGGCCGCTGTAAGCCACCTCTACCTCGTCACCTGTTCCAATGGCATCTGCTCCCTCTACCTTGGCCGCTGACACGTCAAACCTGACTTCCTTGCCTTCGTCATCCGCAACGGTTATGACCTTGTCATTCACTTCCCCGACAAAACCATAGTAGTAGTCTTCCTCCTCATCCTCAGCGGATGCATCGGTTTCTGCTGTTGTCTCAACCGCCGTGGTAGCTGCGGTGGTATCTGCTGTTGTCTCACTTGTCTTTGATGAACACGCTGTCATACCAAGGGCCATAGCCAAGACAGCGATTGCTAAATAGTGTTTTTTCATAATGAATCTCCTCTTTTCTGTTGCTGACACATGATGCGTTTTCTTTGAGGCGCAGCGGCTTAATACCCCCGCCGCGCTCACGATACATATTACTACGAAAAACACTATTTTACTATGTCTTTTTCTTTAATTTTTCCTAAAATATTAGAGAATTCCCATTCTTCCAATGGATTCTGACACTAATTTCTTAAACAGGGGAGCCACCCTGTCTGAGGTTTCCTGAACCTCTTCGTGGGAAAGGGGCGTGTCCGTCATGCCGCATGCCAGGTTGGTAATACAGGATATCCCGCATACCCTCATCCCCATATGGTTGGCCGCCACGGCTTCGCAGGCAGTGCTCATGCCCACTGCATCACCGCCCAGGATCCTGCACATCCTTACCTCCTGGGGCGTTTCATAGGCAGGTCCTGTCAGCTGTACATAGACTCCCTCCTGAATCCGGATATCCAGCTCCCTGGCGGCTGTCCTGATTACATCGCACAGCTTGTTATCATATATCTGGCTCATATCAGCAAATCTCGGCCCCAGCTCATCCAGGTTCTGCCCAATCAGCGGAGACGGTACAAAGCAGGCGATCTGGTCCCTGATCAGCATGAAGTCCCCTGCTGCATAGTCATGATTGACCCCGCCCGCGGCATTGGTCAGGAACAGGATTTCCGCTCCCATCAGCTTCATGAGCCTGACCGGAAGCACCACATCCGTCATGGGATACCCTTCATAATAATGGACACGGCCCTGCATCATGACCACCGGCACGCCATTAATATGTGCAAATACAAACCTCCCCTTGTGTCCGGCTACCGTTGATACCGGAAAACCTTCTATATCATGATAATCAATCACGCCTTCCACCTCGGCCTGGTCCGCATAATCACCCAGGCCGGAACCCAGAATAAGGGCTGCCTTGGGCCTGAAAGGAAGCCTGTCCTTTACACTGGCATAGCAGTTCATTAATTTTTCATATACCGGATTTGTCATATCTGTTCTCCTTTTCATTTATTCACTCCCTAAAGTATAACACATGTCTGCCCTGGGCCTCAACCGCTTATGTTGTCCGGAAGATATTTCCGGTCCTGCTCCTTCTTTCTCTGCCTGAGCCAGGATACTGCCAGGGCCAGGACTCCTGCACAGATACCAATAAGCCCTGCGCCCACCGTAATCACAAAACCGCTGCGGACCCAGTACCACAACGGACCGCCCTCCCCTGTGGTTGAAGGTTCCTGCGCCGCCTCCCCCGCCACGGTATCCGTCCCTTCCTCATCCAGCCATACCCGGGAGGGCAGCACCGGACGGTAGGCCATCTCCATCTCATAAGATACCGGCTCCATATACGCCACCTCCCCCTCATATGTAATCTCATAATCACGTACCAGCTTCTGCCCCTCAGCCATTGCCCTGCGGCACAGCTGCCCATCTTCATCCTCAAACGCCTCACCGTCCCATGCCATGGAATGGATGCGGTATTGCTGCGGCGAAAGGCCCATGACCTCCAGAATGCCTTCCTGCGACTCCACTGCCGAAGCCAGCACATCCTCACCGCTTATAACCAGGGAGCCTGTCTGGTATTCATCCGCGCCATAGGAATGAAACAGTACCGGCGCCTGGAAACCGTCCCGCCATTCTTCCCTTACAATCCGGCTGTCCCGTATATACAATTCCCCTTCTGCCGGTATCCCCGACACTTCCTCCGTGACGGAAATGGATTCCGGAAGTCCCTCCGCGCCTTCTACATCTGAATAAACCACCTGCTTTTCCAACACCCTGCCCACCATATGGCCAGGAATCTCCTTCACCTCATAGTGGTCCAGCACATACTCGCGTCCATTCCTGTCCCAATAAGACTCAGGTGGAATATCCGGGACTGCCTGGGCATCTGCTGTCTGGGTATCTGCTGCCTGGGCATCTGCTGACTGGGCATCTGCTATCTGGCCCGCCACCGCCTGGGCATCTGCTGTCTGGCCCGCCGCTGTCCCGGCTTTAGCACCTGCTGCCTGTCCCGCCTCCATCCCGGCGCCCGCTGCTTCCGGCCCGGCTTCCATTTTCCTTGTGATATAAAGCATGTCTCCTTCCAGAACCGGATCTTTGTCCGGCATCTGTGTCTGGGCGTATACAAAGTCCATCCTGCTGTCCAACTGTATCATCCATGTCAAAATAACCAGCAGCGCTGTCAGCAGCCGTACCGCTTTCCAGTCCTGCCTTTTAACCCTTCTTTTAGCTCTTCTTTTCCCTGTCATGACCATCCCTCCCGGTACTATATCAACCTGTCAGGATAACAGACTGCAAATCCTATGAAATTGTCAATGTACGGCGTCCTTATTCTGATGCTGTTAATGGGAAATCACGGGTTTCAGAAAGAATCCCCGTCTCTGTGCCACTGCACAGACAGATGTCGGAATGAAATCATCTGTGGTCATATTATACATAATATCCGCGGAATAATCAAGGGTAAAATAAGCCCTGATATCAAGTCCTAAAACCCAGGTGATAAATTACAATTCAATCAGACGGAAAAGACCGGGGCATCTGATTTACCGCCTGCCCCGGCCCCTTCGTGGACGCGTCCTCCTGAACGGAACACATCCCCTAAACATTTATTTTGAAAAATACTCCTTCGTAGCCTTCCTGACCTGAGGCGCAAGCACCACCATTGCAATCAGGTTTGGAATCGTAAGCAGTCCCAGGGCAATATCCTGGATTACCCATACCAGCTCGATTTCCGCCAATGCCCCAACAATACAGAAGCACGGGAAAACGTATTTAAACTTTCCCGCCACCTTGCTCCCGAATATATAATTCAGGCCCACAAAGCCAAAGTACCACTGGCTCATAAGGGTTGTGGAAGAGAAAAGCAGCAGGCAGAGGGCCACCACATACCGCAGCGGTTCCCACACGCTTGCAAATGCATTGATTGCCAGCACATTCCCCGGCGCCCCGGAATCCAGCACCCCGGTCACCCCTAAAATCAATCCTGTAATGGTGCAGATGACAAATGTATCCAGAAATACTTCGGCCACGCCTGTGATTCCCTGCTCAACTGGGTGGTTCACCTGTGCGGCTGAGTGGATGACAGGAGCCGAGCCTTCACCTGCTTCATTGGAATAGAGGCCGCGGGCCACCCCTTTCTGCATTGCAATCAGCATGGAGCCCATGGCGCCCCCCGCCATGGCCCTCAGGCCGAATGCTCCTGCAAAAATGTCTGCAAATACCCCCGGCACCTTGGTAATGTTGGCAAGGATGATCACAAGACCGCCCACCACATATATCAGGGCCATGGACGGAACCAGGGTCTGGGCCACATGGGCCAGCCGCTTAAGCCCGCCCAGGGTTATGACGAAGATAAGAAGGACAAGCACAATACCGGTCGTCAGATAAGGAACGCCGAAGTTTTCCTTCATCACTCCGCTTATGGTATTGGACTGGATGAAGTTGCCTCCTATGATCTGGGTCACCATGAAAAAGGCGCAGAGCGTGGCCAGCCAGGGAGTGTGCAGCCCCTTCTTTATATAATACATGGGGCCGCCCACGTAGTTGCCCTCTTCGTTCTTTTCCCGGTACAGCATGCCCAGGATAATCTCCCCGTACTTGGTTGCCATGCCCACGAAGGCAGCAACCCACATCCAGAATATGGCACCCATGCCTCCGGCCAGCACGGCAGTGGATACACCCACGATATTGCCGCTTCCCACACAGGACGCCACCGCGGTACACAGGGCCTGAAAGGAAGAAATGGTTCCAGACTCTTTGGATTCCTTATTCTTGGAACGGATTGGCTCCCACACGGTCTTCCTGATTATGTATCCAAAACGCCGTACCTGGATTCCCCCTGTAATGACTGTATACAAAATACCGACACCCAGAAGCACGAACAGCAGCCAGTTGCCCCAAAGCCAGTCATCAAAGGCCGTAAGAATCGCCTGAAATTCTTTCATTCTTCCTTTCCTCCTTTACGTACCATCTACCATTACGTACTATCTACCATTACGTACCATCTACCATTCCAGATAAATGGGATTTGTCCACGCAGTACGTCCGTACCGGTCCACTGCCTCCACACGCACATAGGTTTCATGGCCTTTCAGTGGATATTCCGCGTGGCTGAGCGTATCCTTAAACCGCTCCCCCAGGACCGTGGTCCCGTCATTGATGATATTCCCACATACAAAGTTTACATGGTTCACAGCGGATGTGTCAATCCACACCTTCCCATCCCTTACACCCCAGTCATGGATTTCCGGTCCGGAAGAGGAATAGTAATTGCCGTCAATAAAGTTCTGTACAATGCTGTCATGACTCAGGTCCGGTGCCTGGACACAGATCCAGCCGCCGCATGAATCTTCGAAAAGGCCCTCGTTATGATTGTCGTCGCTGGCAAAGCCATTGATCCGCCTGCCCATGCGCAGCATCCTGTCCCAGTAGGTCACATCATATCCTGTGTTGGATTCCTGGACCGTATTAAAGTTATAGATTTCCAGGGAGCTGACGCCCTCCGTATATATGAACTCTTCCTCTGTCACCCTGCTCCAGATAGGATGGTTATATGTTGTCACGCATCCATGGTCCCTGAGCATATCCGCCACCTCCTGGGCAGCCTTTGGCCCGGTCCACTCCCCAAAGAACTTCATGGGCGGGATATACTGCATATGCTTATAGGTCCCAAGAGGCGCCGCGTCCTGCATGGCCTGGGTCCCAAGGATGCCGTGGAGATGGTGTATCTTATAACGCTCATTGGTTCCTTTGGCCCGATACAGCACAACGCTGCTTTCCACGGCAGGCACTATGATGAAGTTTTCCGTGTTGAACTGCTCCCTGTAATCCGTGAATATGTCATGTTCTGAAAAACAAAGGAAATGATATCCGTTTTCCTTATACAGCTTTACAGACTGCTCCGGGGTAAGCATGCCGTCCGATACCGTGGTATGGCTGTGGATATTTCCCTTATACCAGCTGCCGCAGTTCTTAAAACCATTATATTCTTTCATACTATCATACCGTCCTTCTGATTCTTACTTTGCATTGTCCGCTGCCTGGCACTTCTTGATGCGGTGGATTAAGAATGTGGATACGCCCACGCCCACAACAGCCCATGCAATCATGACACCAAATACAATCCTGAAGCCAGTCATACCCGGGTATCTGTCAAGAAAGCTGCCGTACATTACATAGGCAAATGCATTCGGCAGATAGATGACCAGGGATGCAAGGCTCATGGCTGCGCCGGTGATTTCCTTCGGAACCCTGACCTCGTCCATGGGTGCAAAGAACACGGCGCGCATGGTAAATACGATAGCTCCAAAGCCAAGTGTACAGGCTGCTCCCAGAATCCAGCTTCCGTTCTGTCCCAGTGTCTCATGAGGCACCATGAGGAATGCCGCCATTGCAATAATGCATACCACGAATCCGGCCCTGATATGCTTGGCAGATGATTTGTGGACTTTATCGGACATGAAGCCGCCGATTGGGCCGCCTACCATCTTAAGGCCATACTGGTTGACGATTCCATACATACCGACCGCGGTTGCAGGCAGGAAATATATCTGGTTCAGGAATGGTATGAAATAAGTAAGTCCACAGTATATACAGTATACCGTAAATCCGTTCAATGAAACAGCCCAAATATCCACACTCTTAACAGCCTGCATCATGCCGCCGAATGCAGCCTGTGCCTTGTTGACTTCCTTTCCTGTCTCATCCACACGCTTTTCATCGTTGGGAACAAATATCAGGCAGAGCACGCCGGCTGCCGCGGTGACAGCGGATAAGAACAGGAGGCCGCCCCTTAATGCGCCTGCGCCCTCTCCCATTGCCTTAAAGATGGCAAGGGCCGTGGACGCTATGATTACGTCTACGATACCGCGCCCCATTTCAAGAAAACCGAACATACGGCCCTGGGTCTTCTCATCGCCCAGCAGGCGGATTGCTTTTAATAATACGGGCCAGTATGTAACCTCTCCCAAGATGGCCATGACGCCGAATGCCACCAGGAAGCCCCAGTATCCGGGGAAAGTAGACAGGTATACACCCACGGCGCCAAGTCCAATCAGTGATCCGCCTATCATGTATTTCTTACTGAACATATCGCAGATGTAGATACCGGCTATCAGGCCGATGGTCTGTACAATTCCGTACGCGCTCAGGGCGCCGCCTATCTGGGTATTGGAAAGACCCATGAACTGCTGCATAGGTACATAGAACATATCCTTCATGGATGAAAGCTTAAATGCAATTCCTCCTGAAAGTGTGAGGATACAGAACACCAGCCAGCGGTTTGGGGCTGCCTTCACAATCTTTGCCCTTGTCTCATTACTCATATCATTAAATCTCCTTTCGTCATATATACCTGATTCTGCGCAGCATGGACATTCCTGCCATAAGCGCCAACGGTACACTCGTTCCCAGCGAGGTCATGTAATTTTGCTACAGACTTAGTATATCTGCTTTTTATTGGGTTTTCAAGTATTTTCGCAATAATATCAAATTTTTTCGCAATTATAACAAAATTTTTGTTGGTTTTTTGTGCATTTAGCATCTATAAAATTGGGTTTTCCTCCGTTATAATGAATATATTCTCAATAATTCACAAGTTTTCACAACATCTTTTATGGGCGTCCGCAAGGTCCCGGCTGGGTTTTTATTGGGAATCATTGTATATTCTCTTTTCTAAATTGGGAAATTGGGGTATAATATAAGAACTGTGCATCAACGCAAAACATGGCATCAGAAGGATGACATCGGAAGGGAGGGCAATCATTCATGCTGGCGAAGCAGCGCTATAACAAGATTCTGGAACTTTTAGATAAAGATGGGATTGTACATACAGCCGAACTGGTAAAACTAATGGGGGTATCATCTGAGACAGTACGCAAAGACCTTGAATACCTGGACAACCAGGGACGTCTGTCCAGGGTGCACGGGGGAGCCGTGCCCGTTGATATAGGAACAACGCCGGATATGCCCGGAGGATACATTTCCCTGCAGATCCGTAATTCCCAGCACCTGGAGCAGAAATCAGCCATCACGGCAAAGGCGGCGTCCATGGTGGAGGAGGGACAGATCATTGCATTGGATTATGGAAGCACCAGCCAGATGATGGCACTGACCCTCAAGGAACGTTTCCACAGACTGACCGTGGTTACCAATTCCATCCAGAACGCCCTGATTCTGGCTGAGAATCCAGGAATTACCATCATCCTTACGGGCGGGGTCTTAAACCGGGATGAATATACACTGGTCAATGACTTTTCCGCCACGCTGGAAAGCATACACATAGATATCATGTTTATGACGGTCACGGGCATTGACCCGGTGGTGGGCTGTACGGACCAGCGGCTCAGTGAGATACGGATTCAAAACCAGCTGCATCAGTCTGCCAGCCGGACCATTGTCCTGGCGGATTCCTCCAAGTTCGGCAAAGCCAGCCTGATTAAAATATGCCCATTTGAGGAGATTGACACCATCATCACCGATGGGGGCATCACACCGCTGATGGAGGAGAAAATCCGTAAGACAGGTACAAGGCTTATAATTTCATGAAAAAAGTCATAAAGAAAGGCGAAAAACCATGAACGTTTTTGATATCCTCGGGCCTGTGATGATAGGCCCGTCCAGCTCCCACACCGCAGGGGCCGCCAGGATCGGCCGTATCACGCTGGCGCTTTTGGGAGCGCCCGCCGTGAAGGCAGACATTTTCCTCCACGGATCATTTGCCAAGACATATAAAGGGCATGGAACCGATAAGGCGCTGATTGCAGGCATCATGGGCATGTCCACGGATGACAGCCGCATACGCAGGGCGCCTGAGCTTGCAAGGGAACAGGGACTTGAGGTAACCATAACCACGGGCGACATTGACGGCGCCCATCCCAACACGGCCAGGGTGGCCCTGACGGATGCCAATGGCAACAGGGTATCCCTTTTAGGCAGCAGCATAGGCGGCGGCAACATCCTGGTGACAGAGGTCAACGGCATGGAGGTATCCATCACGGGCCAGCACACCACCCTGATTGTGCTCCACCGCGATGCGCCGGGCACCATTGCAGCCGTAACCGAGGTCATGGCTGATGCAGGGGTCAACATCTGTAATTTCCGTCTGTCCAGGCAGCAAAAAGGCGGGGATGCAGTGATGACCATTGAAATCGACGGCAGCTTCGGCCCGGAACTGAACCAGAAAATCAAGGTACTGCCCAATGTCTTCTCCAGTACCATGCTGCAGCCCATCTAACAATAAGGAGGAATCTTACGATGGAACTAGATTTTAATTACTCTTCCGTAGCCGGGGTCGTGGCTGCCGCAGAACTGGGCGGGATTCCCATCTCCCGGCTTGTGTTGAACCAACAGGCCCTGCAGATGGAACAGAGTGAGGAATCCATATATGAACACATGAGAAGCAATTACCGGGTCATGGCTGAATGCATTGAACCAGGATGTAATAAAGACCTGCGCAGTACCAGCGGGCTTACAGGCGGCAGCGCCTATAAGATGCGCCAGGTTGCAGAAAGCGGCACAAGCCTTACCGGCTCCTTTCTTTCAGGCGCACTGTACCGCGCACTGGCTGTTTCAGAGCTGAATGCCTCCATGGGCCGTATTGTGGCGGCTCCCACCGCAGGCAGCTGCGGCATCCTTCCGGCAGCCCTCCTCACCATGCAGGCGGAAAAGAATATTCCTGAAAGGGACTGCGTCATGTCCCTGTTTACAGCCTCTGCCGTGGGCATGGTCATTGCCAACAACGCATCCCTGGCAGGCGCCCAGGGCGGATGTCAGGCCGAGTGCGGTTCTGCCGCCGCCATGGCTGCCGCTGCCATTGTGGAACTGGCCGGAGGCACTCCCCACATGGTGGAACATGCCATCGCCATTGCCATCAAGAATATTCTTGGACTGGTATGCGATCCGGTAGCCGGATTAGTGGAAATACCATGCATCAAGCGCAATGCCTCCGGCGTGGCCGGGGCCTTTGTGGCAGCTGAACTGGCGCTGGCAGGCATTGAAAGCGCCATCCCGGCGGACGAGGTCATCTGGACCATGAAGAAGGTTGGGGACGCCATGTCCTCCTCCCTTAAGGAAACAGCGGAAGGCGGACTTGCCGCCACTCCCACCGGAAGACGCCTCCATGAACAGGTCTTTGGAACTGCCAGGGAGCCTGGAAGCGGATGCAGCGGGTGCGGTGGATGCGCTTCTTAGGTTGATAGTCCATATTAATATGAAGGCATAAAAGGGCCGCTGCCCTACAGTCTGTGAATCCATTCCTGACTGTAGGGCAGCGGTCCCTGATTATGTCCATATATGCTCTGTCAAATGTTCATATCCCATTCAATATGCTTCTACCTGAACTGGCTGTACTTGTGTCCCGGAGCAGCCCCGCCCCTGTAGGCAGCCAGTTCACTGACCGTCACAAGCTGGTAGCCCCTTGCGGTCAGTTCAGGAATCAGTACCACTGCCGCGTCTGCCGTGGTGCTGTAAATATCATGCATCAGGATAATATCCCCGTCCCTTACCTGACTCAGTACCGTATCAATGGTCCTCTGCGCATTCCTGTGCTGCCAGTCCCTTGTATCAATGGACCACATAATGGCCGACATCCCCATATTGCCCACCACGGACAGGGACCTGGCATCGATATAACCGCCCGGAGGACGCATCAGCACCGGCGAGACACCGCATATGGCTTCAATCTTCTGGTTGGTGGAACCTATCTGGCTGATGATACCCTCTGCATTCAGCTTAGAAATGTATTTGTGGTCATGTGTATGGTTTGCCACCTCACTGCCCTGTGCCACCATACGTTTGATTACGCCTGCATTGGCATTCACATTGGAACCCACCATGAAGAAGGTGGCCCTTCCCCCATTGGCCTCCAGGCTGTCCAAAATCCTGCTGGTAACCGATGTCTTAGGCCCATCGTCAAAGGTAAGCGCTATCATGGGCCTTGAGGGGTCAATGGAAGACGATATTCCGGGCGTTAGTACCGGTTCTGCCGGAAGACCTGCCCCTTTGGCTGTGATGGAGGCGCGGATACCATCTACCCTGAGTCCCGCCCCTTCCACACCCGAGGCACTGCCGTTGGCAGCCCAGTCCGTCCATGACCCGTTCTGAAGCACCCGGTAATATAAGTCATAATCAGCTGCCGCGCTCCCGGTCAGTTCCATGCGGATGGATTCAAGGGGCATGACGCTGTCTGCGCCCCCTGCCTCTGCCCCGTCTTCGGACCAGGACAGCCAGCCGGAACCGCTCAGGTTAACCTGATACCGGATTCCTACCTGCGCACCCTGGGGTATATTAATCAGGTTGGCTTTCATGGCAGTTACCCAGGAGCCTGCCCCGGCCGCACAGGGATGGTTGTCCGCCGTAGCCGCGCTCCAGCCCTGCTGTACTATAAAGGCACTGTAATTGACCTGCAGCGGGTTTTCCGGCTGCGCGGGCGGCGCCTGTTCCTGGCCTGCCTGGGCCTGGCCTTCCGTCTGCCCCTGGCCTTCCGTCTGCCCCGCCGTGGCCTGGCCCTCCGTCTGCCCTGCCGTGGCCTGGCCTTCCGCCTGCCCTGTCTGGCCCTGACCCTCTGTCTGCCCTGCCGTGGTCTGCCCTTCTGTCTGCCCTGCCTGGTTCTGGCCTCCTGTCTGTCCTGCCACGCCGGGACCTGTCTGTTCCGACCTGGCGGACCCGATGCCCGTGGTGCCTGCGATTGCGGTCAGCCCCTGCGTGCTGAAAATAATTCCGGCTGTCAGTATGGCAGCCGTTAATCTACAAAACCTTCCAATTCTTTTCATGGATAATCTCCTTACCAATTCAAATTACCGGGAATCTTTTATTCCTGCACGTATACATCTTCACCGAATACATTCCTGCACAGCATGATATATTCCTGATAATATACGTGACTCTCCAGTTCCTTCAATGCATGGGCAATTCCCCAGTAATACCACGCATGCTTTCTCTTATCCTTCTCGTTAAAACGCTGCCATATGTCATCGCCCAAAACCAGGTAATCCCTGGCAGTGCTGCGCATATTGCTGAGCTTGTCCCCCAAAGCCAGTATCTTAATCTCCCTGGAGGCAGTCATGAGATGGCGGACCGTATAGCTCTTCCTCTCCTGCCAGGTCTTTCTCTTATCTTCGCTTTCATCCATCACCAGCCAGGCAACCCTGGGACCAAAAGCCTGCTCCAGCTCTCCCCGCGTAACCCCGGCATCCTCCATCACATCATGCAGCAATGCAGCTGCAATCATCTCTTCATCATCCGTAAATGCGGATACAATCACTGCTGCTTCCATGGGATGTGTTATGTAGGGAATGTCCGTCCCCTTCCTGAATACCCCCCTGTGTGCCCTTTCGGCAAATACAGCTGCTTCTCCTATCATGGGTTCTGCTCCTTTTGTGACGGCATATTTTATTTTGTGGATACTGTGTCCTGAACCGGCAGGACTACACCTATCATACCATAATCAGCCGTTATTTTGAAGAGCGTTGTGCAATCTTTGGCATTTTCCAACTTCACCTTGTAAGAAAAGACATTTTCTGATATGCTATAAAAGTATTTTTCGGTGCTTATACTTTAAGGAGGATTTTCCATGAATCGTCATTCATCATATTCGGCTCCCCGCAGCGAGCGTTCATCCGGCTCCTACGGCGGACAAAGAAACCGCAGCAACAAACGCAACACTTACAATAAACGTTCCTGGAAGGACAACCGGACCCTGTTCAACCTGGTTTGCTTCGTCCTTCCCTTCATTGTCCTGAACCTGATCATCCTTTTCCTGGCTGTCTCAACGCCAAAGATTGAATATACGGTATCTGATACCCAGGATTATAAGACAGTCGACCTGACCGTCAAGGTCCGCTCCCTGCTTCCCATAAAGGAGATGACCGTAAGCCTGGAGACAAAACCCCTGGAAATGGTCAAGGAAAAAGGAGTATATAAGGCCACCCTGGAAGACAACGGCACCCTGGAAATATATGTGACCGGCTGGAACGGGATGTCTAACCGTATATACGACCATGTTGCAACCCTGGACGATGCACCGCCCACCATCAATGAAGAAGATTATGTAATGGAAGGCGGCCGGCTGACCATCAATGTAAGTGACAGCCAGTCCGGCGTCAACTTTGATACAGCCTATGCAACAGATGAAAATGACCAGACGGTAAAGCCAGTGAACGTCACCAAGGACACTGGCAGCACCGGGGCCACAGGTACAAGCGGGACCATCACGTTCCCCATGGATACCTCCTCACTGACCGTCTACATAGAAGATTACGCCGGCAATACATTCAAAGCCTCCTTCACCAGCCACACCGAGGGCATTGATACCAGCAGCCGCGACAATGATTTTTCATCCGAAACAGGCGGTTCCGGCAGCGGTTCTTCCGGCAGCGCCTCCAAGGCAGGCAGTACAACTAAGGAAACTACCAAGGCTGCCAAAGAAACCACTAAGGCCGCCAAGGAAACTACAAAAGCCGCCAAGGAAACCACCAAGGCTGCCAAGGAAACCACCAAGGCCGCTAAGGAAACCACTAAGGCTGCCAAGGAA
>SKEY01001177.1_pt1 | contig 35698 bp, 42 predicted proteins | sample 4843871 | NCBI WGS metagenome assembly SKEY01 (sample SAMN11008797, study PRJNA524170) | human gut metagenome | biome: Human fecal sample; material: Feces; isolation source: fecal sample from pouch patient p36 | host: Homo sapiens | place: Israel: Tel-Aviv | collected 2016-12-04 | reverse complement strand
AACGATAAAGCATTTCATCTTTTATACAGAAGAAGTGTGAGGGGAAATCAATACGGACGCAAGGAAGAACTGTATGAATGTGAAGATTGCAGTGGATGTCCATATGCAGAGAAATGTAAGAAAACAGATAAAAATCGAACTATTCGGATCAATCAGGAACTCACTGCAATGCATCAGGAAGTAATCGAAAACTTAGAAAGTATTCATGGTGCGCTGTTACGAATGAACCGTTCGATACAAGCAGAAGGCACTTTCGGAATCATGAAAAACGACCGTTGGTACAAGAGAATTGTCCGAAGAGGTATTAATTCGGTTAAACTAGAAGTTTTACTTGTGGCAATAGGACATAATCTATATAAATATCAGAACAAAAAGATGAGAAATAGAACTGCCGCATAGATTCAAAAAGAGAATCTCTATGGGGTAGGGGAAGTGCACCTTTTCAGCGTAGGATTCTAGCAATTTATACACAACAAAAGCAAAAAGAGGGATGCGAAAAAACTCAATCGAGTTTTTTCACATCCCCTTCTATAGCCGATAGCCCTATATTTAAAGTGCCAATTTGTATAATGCTAACTGATTAAGGCTTACGCCTTCTTTGTCTGCTTCGATTGCTAAACGCTGATGTAATGACTTAGGCAGCCTTACAACAAACTTCCCGCTATAGTCGTTTACTGATTCCGGTACAGGAATTGCTAAGTTATTTTCTAACTTGACTTCTATATATCCTTCCATAGCTTCGTTAAGGCTTTCGTATAATTCGTCCAGCGTATCGCCTGTGCTTTGGCAGCCGTCCAGTTCTAAGATTCTTCCGTAAAAATAATGCCCGCTTTCGTCGTTCATTTCCTGTACTAATCTTGTATACGGTAATTTCATATAGTCCTTAACTTCCATTGTTCACACTCCTTCCTTGTCTTTATTATATTATATCCAGGTTAGGGGACTTACTCCCCTATCCTGTTAAGAATATCCACTATATACGCTTTCTTTAATGGGCTTTCCTGTTTGATAGTGGTTAGGTCGCCCGTTTCTTTGTTTAAGTACTGTTTGTGGCTTCCTTTCTGCCTTACTGGCTCGTATCCGTAAGCCTTAAGTACTTTGTCGGCTTCTTCCGGGCGTATTCCGTTCGGTTGCCGTTTCATCTTATCAATTATCTTTTCTACGCTTGGCACTTGCTACACTCCTTTCTTGATATTATAGTACTATATTTAGTACTATTTGTCAATTCTTTTTATAAGATTTCTTAAATTTTCTTCGTGCTGGAAGCCCATGTAAGCGCCGCCAGTTATTAGACTTGTCCTTATTGATTGCTGCCAACTGCTGCCGCTTACGGCTTCTTTCCAACTGCTGCCGCCTATCCCTTATGGACTGCTGCCGCTTTGCCTTTTTAATCAGTCGCTTTAATTCCTGGTTTGTCATTACGTCGCACAGACCGCTATATAATTCCTGAAATGATTTTACAATAGGCTTAAAGGCTTCCTTTATCGCTACTGCCAGGTTTCCGAAGGCTTCTATAACCCCGTTCCATTGTTCCGGTGTTCCCTTCCATTCTTTCGGTACTTCCATTTCTTCACACCCCCTAAATCCAACTTTCTACAATGCTCTTATTGTCTTCTTTGCACCTGGCAAAAGGTAGCATAGCCGGGAAATTCTTTGTAATGTCTTCCCGGATTTTCTCTACTGTCTTCCTGGTTATTGCTATATTCGTCGGTCTTACCCCGTCGAATATCCGCGCTACGCATTTGTCCGGGTAGTCTTCCGGGTGTTTGTATACGCATATAATAGGCTGTTTTAATTCGCTTGTGTCTACCTCTGCAAAACTCTTAACTTCTTTCGTTTTCATCTTTTCCGCCCTTTCTGTGTCAGAAATTGACACCCTTAATTATTGCAAACTCCCTTAAAATCCTCTATTTTCATTTTCCCCGGTATATCTTGCTTTTCCGTATCTACCTTCTTAACGCTTATTCCTAAAATACAGTACCCTTCTTCAAGCCCTGTGTAGTCTTCTAACATAAACACTACTTCCGCCTGTATAATTCTTCCTGTATTTCTTCCGTCTGCAAATTCCTGCATTTCCAGCATATCGCCTACTTTATATTCCCTGTCATTTTTGCGAAGTTCAAAGGACCTCTTACCGCTTGCCACGTCATTAAAATAGGTTTTTGCTAATCGTATGCTATGTACCTTCTGTCCTGCTTCCGCTTCGCTTGGTAAATGGTTCATCTTCTCGTTGTCTGCCCGTTCCTTAAGCTTTGCTTTCGTTTCCCGGTCTATTCTATCCTGTTCTTCGTTGTAGCGCTGTTCTTCGCTCTTTTCTGCTTCTGCTTTATTTATGTATCTATCGCACTTTTCACAAGTTCCCGTTTTTACATTACATTCCGAATATCGCTTACAGGAATAACACAAAGAAATAATGCTTTCCGGGTGCGCTGGCTCGTAATCGTCGCCCGGCTTTGGTTCTGCTGCCACCGGGAAATACTCATTAACCAACTGTACGAAGCGCGTCCAGGTTATTTCCTCTGCATTTCCAAGCTTTACACCGCGTATACTACACTGATAATTTACACCGCCGCTATTTCCGCCGTTGTGGCTTCGTCCCATGTGTTCTATACACAATTCTTTCAGCTTGCTTCTATCGCTGTCGTATTTCTTCGCGTGTGTGTCGTAGAACCTCTTAACATCTACTGCCGTAGGCTCTTTCTTCTGCCGTTCCTGTTCTACCATTTGCTTAACTTCGCTACTTAACATTTCCCCGGATTCTATCACTTCCTTCTGTTTCTCTACTGGCAGCCTTGAAGCTTCGTAAGCTGTCGTAAAGTTTATATCGCCATTCTTAAAGGCTTCTTTTCCTTCTTCGCACAGGTTGTTAGTAATACTTTCCATTTGTGCCATTTTCCCGGTTGATACTCCAATAGCGTCCGCTATATAATCGCGCATTTTCCCGGTTATAACTACTTCCCCGGCTTCCCTGGCTGCTACCAAGTACTTTTTAAACTCTGCTACGCCTTCCGTAAGTTCCCAATCACTTAAGCGCCTGTTAAAGATATTCGCACTATGTAGCGTAAGCATAAACATAGCTTCGGTCATTTCCTTAACCTTGCAATCTATTAACTTAAAGTTGTCGTGTCCGCGCTCAATATTAAGGACTGCTGCCGCCGTTCGTCTATGTCCTACTATAATTCTGTCCTGTCCGTTTACCCGTCCTACTATGACTTCCTGTAACTGCCCTACAAGTAACATATTGTCCGCTAGTTCTTCTATATCGTCCTGGGCGTACTTATTATGTTCACTTGGTATCAGTGTACGCGGGTCTAATCTTACTTTCCTGTATTCTTCCGTAAATATCACGCCCTGTTTGCTGTTTGCGTTCAGTCTGTCGCCTAAACCTATTCTTCCCATTTTCTACCTTCCTTTCGTCAAGTCCATATATTCTAAAGCCAGGTTCTTATAGTCCCTTGTGGCTGCGCTTCGCGGTGTTACTTCTATAAGGCTCTTTCCCTTCTCATACGTCCAGGCGTTAACCTTCTTGCTGTAGCGGATATGTGTAGTAAACGTACTGTATTCGCTTTTCTGTAAAGCTTCTTCGCCCTTCACTACCTCTATATCGTTCGTAAACATTGTTACCAGGCATTTAACCAGGGACAAGCCAGGGTTATAAGGTCTTACTTCTTCTATCACTTCTGTCAATTCTTCCATGCCGTCTAAGGCGTTCTTATCTGCCTTAATCGGTATAATTACGTCGTTTGCTGCTGCCAGCGCGTTAAGTACGTTGATTCCTACGCCCGGCGGACAATCAATAAAGCAATAGTCGTAACGGTCTTCTACTTGTTGCAATACGTCCTTAAGCTTTGCTACCTGGTTAACTTCCTGGTCTAACATAAGGTCAACTGCTGCCGCGTCTAAATTCATATTAGCCGGGATAATATCTAACCCATAACGCCCGCTGCTTCTTATAACGTCTTCCGCTATTGTTTCTTCGTCCCTTAATATGTTTTCCATGCTTTTATAATCGTAACTATGTACGCTAAAGAATTTGCTTACGTTCGCCTGTATATCGTTATCTACCAGCAATACACGTTTTTTATGTTCCTTTGCCATAATCAAAGCCAGGTTAATAGCTGTCGTACTTTTCCCTACGCCGCCTTTTAAATTTACTACTGCTGCCGTTCTCATATCTTCCTACCTTCCTTTCCTAATACACTTCTTCTATCCCTAAAACACAATACCCAGGCTTAAGCCCTTCGTTTTTATCTTCGATACAAAATATATTAACCCTCATTTCGCGCCCGGTTATTTTCCTTTCCCGTTCGTCATACTCCTTTAATAACACGTCGTCGCCCGGTTCGTATTCCTTATCCATTTTTGTAATAAATAATGTCGCGCCTTCTTCTAATTCGTCCTTTAACTCCCTGTATAATTCTAAGTCGCATGATTTAATATGTGTTCTTACTGGCTCTGCTAAAAAGCTTCCGTAAAACAAATACTGTCTTACCCACTCTAAAAACCGAACTACATAAACCTTTATTTTCTCTTTCATTCCCTAAACCTTCCTTTCTGCGGCAGCAGCCTAAAAGGTTCTGCCGCTGGTGCTGTGTTAATTGTTACTTTGTGACATACTTTTTATCCTTGCTTTTAGACCATTCGTAGGTATTTTATCTTTTGTTAACTCTTTCTGCCTAAGCAGCCCATATTGTCGCAAGTCCTACAATCTTTCCCGCAAAAGCCTATAAACCGCTTTTCGTTTACTTTGTCTGTAAGCTTTGCCTTCTCTGCCGGGTATGTATCGCTTTTAATATCCAGGCTGCCTATATTCCCTTCCAGGTAAGCCGTAATCACTTCTATAGCAGCTTCCGAACCGTATACAATAACTGCTTTTCCGCCGATTCCGTTAATCGTGTCTATAAAGCTTAACTGTTCTTCTGTCGCCTTATTACCGCCTACCTTCAATTCGATATACAGGTTATTAAATCCGCCTGCTGCATACGGTAAGCAAATATCACTAACTCCTGGCTTCAGTCCCTGGCGTTTTAAATTTGCCCCAGCTATCCGGCTGCGCTTTCCTTCATTGGCTGCATGATACATAGACTTTAGCGCCGGGTGCTTTGACTGCTGCCAGCGCGCCCAGTCAAAAACGGCGGCTTGTGCCTGGCTCTCTGTTTCCTTTGCCTGTGTCAATCGTCTTCGCCCCTTTCCGCTATTTTCTCTGCCAGCATAAGAACATATAACGGGAAAAGTAAAAACCATATCATACTAAGAAACAGCGCCGCTAAAAACGCTCTACCTATCAGTCCCGGCGTTTCCCGTTCTATGTATATCCCTTCTTCTCTTTCGTCTTCGTGTACCGCCCACACTATTAGCGGTGTTGTAATTGCCAGGCAAATAATATAGCCTATCAGATATACCGCAAGAACGATAAGTAGTATTTTATTCATGGTCTACCGCCTGTCCTTCCTGGACTGCTGCTTCTGCCTTAATCTTTTCTTTCGCTTTTCCCGGTGCTTCTGCGATATATGCGCCTACTGCTGTCGTGATTTCGTCCGCCCTAAGCTGCGTTATTCCCCCGGCTTCTATATGCTGCTTTAATACTGCGTCTAATGCCTGTCCCGTTAAGGCGATACCATTAACTAAACCTTCTTCGTAGCCGTTATTGTAACTTCTGTCCGTAACTCTAGTTAAGTAGCCGTCTACTTCCTTTGTACTCATGCGCTTAATACGTCTTGCCGTGTCCCTGTCGATTCCTAAAGTTTTTCCCATTCTAATTCCGTTTCCTTCCACGTTTGATTGATTTTAACGAACGTATAAGTAAAGAACGTATAGCCCGTCTTTTCGTGTATTCCTTCCCTTACGCTGTCGCCGTCTAAGTAGTAGGACTTTTCCAACTTCTTAGGCAGCCGGGCTATTCTGTTGTACCAGCCTTTATCTTTTATAGGCTCTTTTCTTATAATCGTCGGCTTTCTTAGGTTCTTAGAACTATTCCAGCGTTTCCCCTGTAAAGCTTCCTGGTCTTTTAACATTCCGTCGCTTTGCTTAATTAGGTACGCCGCCAGCTTCGCATATTGCCCGGTATCGTCCAGGGGGTTAAAGTGTGTCCGCCCTCTTCCCTTCCAGGCTTTCGTTATTGCCCGCTGGCTTACTTCGTCGGGTGTATTTATAACTAAGTGATGATGTAACGCGCCCTTCTTGCCGATTTCCATAACGTGTATGTACTTGAATACCAGCCCCAGGGATTTATACAGCTTACGCATTTCTTTTAAAAAGTCGTCTGCGTCTGCTCTCATGCCTTCCCGCCCTGTTGGACGTTCACTAAGCTTATAATCTAATACTAAGTGCGTGTCCCCTTCCTGGAAGTTCTCGTTAATCAGTCTTCTTAGCTTTTTCTCTGCTGCTCTTTTGTTTACTTCTCTTTGTTCCTGTGTGGTTAAACTCTTACGCTTCCCCCTTCCTATTCCTCTTTTGTTAAATCTGCTGCTATAGTACTTTGATACTTCTACAGTACTTCCAGCCCTTACTACTTCAATTATGTACGGCATATACTCCCACCCTATCGTTAATACTTTTATCAAGCCATAAAAAGGGCGAAAACCCTTGAAAAATAACACTTTTTCTTGACTTCCGCCGTACATTTCGCTATACTATTCTTGTGAGTAAGTACGGTAAAATGTACGGCAAAGCCGCTAGGTTATTTCCCGATAATCTAGCGGCTAACTTTTTGTCCTTTTTCGGCTTTTGTCGGGTGTAAGTATTTGTAACGGCTATTCCGTAGCCGCTTTGTTTATCTTAAGTAAATCGTATTTGTTTACAGACAGTTCCAGGCACGTTCTAGGCTCTTTTTCCCCGTCCCCTAACTCTTTAATGTATTCGCGGCTTTGTAAGCGCCCTACTGCTTCGATACAGTCCCCTACGTGCAATTTCTCCTTTGCCCTTTTGGCTGTGCCGTTCCACATGATAGAAGGTATGTAATCGCTGATATGGCTACCGTCTTCCCGGTTTACCGCTAATACCAGGTCAGCTATAAGGATTCCGCGCGGTGTCGTTCTAATCGGTACTTCCTTGCATAAATGCCCGGTAATTACTACCTGGTTCGTTACTCCCTTATAGTGGTCGTCTTCCTTAAGTGTAAGTGCTCTTACCGATACGTCTAACTTTTCCTTAATGTTTCGTGTACGGACTTCCCCGGTAATAAGAAGCTGCGCGCCTACAATTTCCCCGGTTTCGTCAATATCCGCCAGGGCTTCGTAGGCTTCCGTATCTTCTTCTACTACAATCGGTAAAATATCAATAATACCGCTTTCTCTTTCTACTGCTGCGTTAAATTTGTAGTACGCCTTTCCTTTTCTGTCTACGCTAACCTGTTGCGGATAATCTAAGGCTTCGCCGTACAATAAAATAAAATTATTCATTTTCTGTTACTCCTTTTTCCTGTTTTTCCTTCTCTTTCCAGTAAGCTTCTTCATCTTCGTAATAAAGCTTATACATTCCCTTATCCCATTCGCCTATTGTTATTGCCGCGTCCATTCTTACGCAAAGCCCCATTAACTCATACGTTTCATACGGATAATTTCCGCTAATGTTAATACAGCCCTGGTATTCCCTGGTTACGCCCGTTTCTCTATCCGTAACTGTAATTGTTCCCCATGAGTTTTGGTCTACTTCTATTTTCCCGGATTCCGGCGCTACCGCTGTTATCTCTTTTCCTTTCTTCCCTGTATCGTCCAGTACGGCTATTGCAAACAAAGTAAGCGCTACAATCGCTATAACTGCTGCCAGGCGTTTATTATGCTTTTCATTCGCACCGATACACACCAATAATGCAAAAGCTATGATACTCCCTAAGAAAATCTTTAATAACATCCGCTATACCCCCTTCCACTTCTTTCTAAATGCTTCCAGGGCTTCCTTAAAAGCTTCCTGGTTCTGTTCGTGTTCCGGCTCTGCTTCTTTTTGCTCTCCCGGTCTTCGTCTAAGTTCGGGGCGCTCTGCTACCGTAAGCACTATTGTATTGTTCGTGTAGAAGTCTACTAAATGCTGCTGCCCGCACCCTTCACAGGTATTTACTACATTGTCCTTTAAATTCTTTAAGCGTCTGTTGCACTTAAGACAATTCCGCGCTTTTCCGCTGTTTTTGTTGGCGATTCTCTTTAACGTCACTTCTGCACCCCCTTCCCTTCTTCTGTATCTCTCTGAGCTAAAAACATTTTTGTAGCGATATAAACTGCTTTTTGCGTCACTTCGTCCAAGCCTTCAATAAGCTTATTAGCTTCTTCGGCTCTTTCCTTTTTGCGTTCGATACTTTCTACTGTCGCTGCTGCCATGCCTTAGCCCCCTTCCTTTTTCTATTCGCTGCCAAGCAGCCCCTAAACAATCGTTCCTGGGTTATTTCTTCCTGGCTGCTTAAATTAAGCTGCTGCCCGGTATAAGGCACACAGGAAATAACCTTAGATTCTTCCGTAGTGCAATTCCTACGGGCTGTATGCTCATCTTTCGCCGGAACTAACCTGGTTTGTCTTCTTCCTAATACCTCTACTTCAACTACAAATCTTTTCATTGTCTGCTACTCCTGTCTTTCAAAATTCTTTAATTCCTCTATCGCTCTCTTATAACAAGTTACTTCGTCTTCTTCTTTTGCCTTGCATATAGTCCGCGTCCTGGTGTCGCCTTTGTATTCCCATATTTCTATAAGTCCGTCGTCGTATATGCTAAAGCGGCTGTGCATACGCAAGTTATACCGTTTCTGTAACCGCCTGTATATTTGATAAAATTCCTTAATTATCGTCTTTCGTTCATCTTCTCTAACGGCTGCCGTTTTGCTTGCCTTCCTGGTAAGCTTCGTTTATAGCTGCTGCCATTAAAACCACCCCGCCTATTGCTGCAACTACTGTACCAACCGCTATCACTGCTACCACAATCAATAATATTTTCGTTTCTTATTCCTCTCTTTCTGCCTAACATTAAATATTACACGCTACCTTTAATACCTATAAACAAGGGCTTATAAGACTGCTGCCACAATCTTTTTTATCTTTTGCTTCGTATTGCTGCTATTTCTTTTTCTATGTCCTTCCCGGTGTATTCCTCTAAAAGCTTCGCGCTTATTTGATACGCCCAGGTAGACGAACCCGGAAGCTGTATAGCAATTCCTATATTTAGCTTCCCTTGCTGCATAGCCACGCGGACAAATTGCGGCGATACTCCTAAAATATCCGCCGCTTCCGCTGGCTTTATGTTGTTATCCCTCAACTTATCCCGCCTTTCTTATGTATTCTTTCGCCTTCTGCATTTTCCCAGGCTTAGGACTGGCTACCTTAGTAGGCTGCATTACGCTTTTCTGTTTGTCCGTTTCATGTTATAATTGTCAAAAATAATAAAGGGGGCTTTATGTATGAAGCACATTACTTATTCTTTTAGCGATTCTGATATAGAAGCTATCACTTTCGCGCTTACTGTCCTTCCTTCCCTGGGTATTGAAGAAACCGAAACCCAGGCAGCTATTAACTATCAGTGCTGTTGTTCCGCTGGCGAAAAGCTTATTAAGCACGATATGAATATAGCGCCTAATGAATTTCGTGTTATCCTGGCTTCCCTTCAAGCCGTCCAGCTTATTAACCAGGGCGAACTTGAAGTAGACCAGGAAACAAAGAAGAAATGTAGCAGCTACTTATTTACCGTTAATAAGCTTGTTTCTGTCTTTGATAAGCAAATGTCGTAGATTACGCTTATTTCCACTTCATCACTTTTAAAATTGCTGTTTACAAGCTGCCGAAGTCTTTCGGCGGCTTCTTTTCTGCTTTTTGCCATGTCTTCAACCTCTCTTTCTGCCTTCTTCTAGGGCGGGGCGCGTTGTTGCGCTTCTCTCATGCGTTACTTCTCCTATTCCGGCGTTGATTTATCGTGTAGGCGCTTTTTCACATTAAAAAAGCTGCTTAAAAACCTGTTGACCGTCTACATACTCTATAGCTGGTATGACCGCCGCTATTTTTTCACGATATACAAGTACAGCTATTCGCTTGCTGTATCTGCCACAAGGTCGCCACCCTTGCCCTTAATACGTCCCGCTGGAATCGAACCAGCGCCCCGCCTAAGCTAGCTGCGGTATTCTGCCATTAAATTAGGGACGCTTACCGGGCGACTGCTGCCGCCCTGGGTTTTCTATTTCATTCCTACAGCTTCTAACATTATCCCGGCGCTGCTTTCTTCGTTATCCCACTGTAACAGCAGCCCTTTAATTGCGTATGGAAGGTCGAAAGGTATTTCTACCTGTCTTTCTTCCACATTGTTACAAGTATCGTACATTGCGTTAATTGCTGCTAATTGCCATTCCTCTACTTCGTTTTCCTCATTCTTAAGGAATTTCACTACTTCATTTGCTGCTTTCATGCAATCGTGCATACATCTAATGTTGTTTTCTGCACAACTTACCATAATTACCGCTTCGCCCTCTGCCTGGGCTTTTTCAAATTTCTCCCGCTGCTTCTTTCCTTTTTCTTCTTCCTCTAACATGAAGTCCGCAAAGAAATATACTAGCTGCTTTGTTCTTTTGATTGTTCTTTCTCTGTTTTCTGTTAATTTGTTCATCTTTTGCACTCCTTCCTATCTACGTCCTGTAAGTCCCAGGATATAAAAATAAACTTTCCACTGTAATTTATAGTCCATTTTGTCAATGAAGCTATGTAATGTGCGTTTAATAGTGTCTTGGCGCATTGTCCTATACCTCTCTTTTTGTTTTGTTGCTATGCGATAATTATATATCGCTTTGCTATTGATTGTCAACACTTTTCGAAAATATTTTTGTTGCTTTGCGATATTTCTTGTGTTATAGTAGAATTACTTCATAGAAAGGGGGCTTAATAGTGAACGAACGTTTAAAAGAATTGCGAAAAGCTTTGGGTTTAAAACAAGGCGACTTCGCTGCTGCACTTTCCATTTCACAGGGGCATTTATCAGATATTGAAAATGGGCGTAAGGAAGTTTCGGAACGTGTTGTAAGCATTTCTGCTTTGAAATTCAACGCTAACGAAGACTGGCTTAGAACTGGTAGCGGCAATATGTTTAACCCTATGTCCGAAGACGAAGAACTAGATTTATACATAGGTCGTATTTCCGGCAGCGAAGATAAGTTTAAAAAGAATTTGCTTAAGACTCTTTGCAAACTTTCAGAAGATGAATGGAATGTACTTAAAAAAATCATTTCAGAAATGAAAGAAGAATAGACGCTATTAACGCCTACCCTTCAATCCCAGGATATAAAAGTATATTTTCCTTAATAATCTTTCTTCCTGGATAGTGTCTATAAGGTTGTGTAGCTTCTCACGCATTTATAGTTAAGCCCCCTTCCTTTGACTTCTACCCATTATAAAAGATTTTGCCCGGCTTGTCTTAAATCTTAAAAACATTTCCAAAATCCTGGAAATATTTTTACTGCCAGGACTTCAAAAGTTAGGTTATGATATACTACTTATATTCTGATTCGTACAGGTCGTTGATACGGCAGCCTAAACCTTTGGCTATCTTTTCCAGGTTAGCCAGCGTAGGCGAAGTCTTACCGTTTTCAATGTTGTTAAGTGTGGATTTGCTAACGCCTGTCATAGCTGCTACGGCTTCCAATTTTAAGCCTTTAGCGTTTCGCACTTCCCACAAATTCACTTTTACCATGTTCTACCACCTTTCCGCGTGATAGAACAATCGTACTAAACTTACAGAAAGGCGGTTTTTATGGGACTGTTTAATAAAGAATCATGTATTATATGTAGCGGTAAAACAAACGCATTAACAAGGGCTAAGGCTTCTTCCGGCTCTGTTTGTTCTTCCTGCCTTTCCCTCTGTAGTCCTGGATTCATAAAAAATATAGGAAATAAGACTACAGCAGATATTAAAGAACATATAGAGTATGTTAAGGAAAATCAGCTTTTGTATAATTCCTTCCAAGCTACAGGCACCGTAGGCAAATTGCTTTTTGTGGATAAAGTAAACCGAAGGTTTTATATTCCCGTTCCCGCTGGCTCTTTGTATAACAAAATACCTATTGTTTATTCTTTCGACAATTTAGTAGATTATGAATTAGTTGTTGACGGGGAAAGTTATACAAAAGGCGGCGCAAGTATCGGACGCGCCCTTGTTGGCGGCGCTATTTTCGGCGGCGCTGGTGCAATAATTGGCGGTACTACTGGGAAACGCAAACAAAAAGAAGTTATTAAGAAAATGTATATAAAGATTTCCTTAAAACACCCTTATGACAGTTATACAGAAATTCCCTTGATTTCTACGGAAGTTAAGAAAGGCGCATTTACTTATAACATTATGACAGAGGCAGCTAATAATATTTTAGCCCTGTTTGATTCAATGATAGCAAGCGAACCCGCTACCGCTTCTTTCACCTCTGCCGCTGATGAATTATTAAAATTCAAGCAGTTATTAGACTGTGGCGCATTAACGCAAGAAGAATACGACGCAAAGAAAAAAGAGTTATTAAACTTATAAATATTTATTTAAGTTGGCTGCCACCACCTTAAATATTAAAAGCCGCCCCGGGCTGCCACCCGGAACGGCTCACGCGATACCTATAAACAAGGGCTTATAAGTAATCTAAACGCAATACGATTATATCATAAGCCCAGCAATTTATAAAGGGGCTTATTTTTGTACCCTTTTTTAGAAAGGCTGTGATTATATGCTTATTAAATGCCCGGAATGTAACAGGGAAATTAGCAGCGCTGCTATTTCCTGTCCCGGCTGCGGTTATCCAATAAATACGCCACCCGCGCCCAAGAAGAAGGGCAAAAAGAAAGGCGGCGGCTCAAAACTGCCTAACGGCTATGGCTCTGTATATAAACTATCCGGGAATCGCCGTAACCCCTGGGTAGCTGCTAAAACTTTCGGCTGGATATTAGACGAAGAAAAAGGTACTGCAAAACAAAAGCAGCGCCCTATAGGTTACTTCCCTACTAAATCGGAAGCACTGGACGCACTGGCAAATTATAACGAAAATCCTTACGATATAGACGCATACAATATAACCTTTGAAGAAGTCTATAATAAATGGTCTGCTGAATACTTCCCGACACTTAAAAGTAAATCCAGCGCCCGCACCGTAATAGCTGCCTATAAATATTGTAAACCTATCTATACTATGCGTATGCGCGATATAAGGGTAAACCATTTAGAACAAACCATAAAAGACGCTTCCGTAGGCGATAGCACTAAGGCACGTATGAAAAGTTTATTTAACCTCATGTACCGCTACGCATTGAAACATGAAATAGTTGATAAGGACTACGCCGCCTTATGCGATAGCGTTAAGAAACCGAAGCCGACTATAGAACGTGTACCATTTTCCCAGGAAGAAATAAAAGCCCTGTGGGATAATATCAACTTCCCTTTTGTGGATATGGTTTTAATCGGTATTTATTCCGGCTGGCGTCCCCAGGAATTAGCAATACTTAAGGTTGCAAACGTGGATTTAGAAGCACATACTTTTACAGGCGGACTTAAGACAGAAGCCGGAATAGACCGCATAGTACCGATACACCCGCTTATATACCCATTAGTGGAACAGAACTACAGTAAAGCCCTGGCTATGAAAAGCGAATACCTCTTTAACGACGAAAACGGGCAACAAGGCACATACTTAACTTATGATAAATACCGGGGAAGATTTAAAAAAATAATGAAACGTCTAAACCAAGAACATAAGCCACACGACACCCGCCACACTTTCATAACGAAAGGGAAATATTATCAAATGGACGACTATATACTAAAGATGATTGTAGGACACGCCATTAACGACGTAACAGAAAAGACTTATACGCACCGCGTAATAGAAGAATTACGCCGGGAAATGGAGAAAATCATATAATAAAAATAAGGGGCGCGCCGTCTAAAGCGTGTCCCTTATTTGTTAGTTACGTGTGTTAGTTACCTGTTAGTTTCGTGTTAGTTACCTACTCTTTTTTTGGCTTTTTCACACTTTCCTACAGTTCTTCTAACCCGCTTAAATACTGGATTTCTTAGAATCTTCCAGCCTGTGCTGCTTCTTCAATCGCAACTGCAACTGCAACAGTCATACCAACCATTGGGTTGTTACCTGCACCGATAAGACCCATCATTTCTACGTGAGCCGGTACAGAAGAAGAACCAGCGAACTGTGCATCAGAGTGCATACGTCCTAATGTATCTGTCATACCGTAGGAAGCAGGACCTGCTGCCATGTTGTCTGGGTGAAGAGTACGTCCTGTACCACCGCCGGATGCTACAGAGAAGTATTTCTTTCCAGCTTCGATACATTCTTTCTTGTATGTACCTGCAACTGGATGCTGGAAACGTGTTGGGTTTGTGGAGTTACCTGTGATAGAAACGTCAACGCCTTCTTTCCACATGATAGCAACACCTTCACGAACATCGTTTGCACCGTAGCAGTTTACTTTCGCACGAAGTCCTTCGGAGTAGGATTTGCGGAATACTTCTTTTAATTCGCCTGTATAGTAGTCATATTCTGTTTCAACATATGTAAATCCGTTGATACGTGCAATGATCTGAGCAGCGTCTTTTCCTAAACCGTTTAAGATAACACGCAGAGGCTCTTTACGAACTTTGTTTGCTTTCTCAGCGATACCGATAGCACCTTCTGCTGCTGCAAAAGATTCATGTCCTGCTAAGAATGCAAAGCATTTTGTATCTTCTTCCAGTAACATTTTTCCTAAGTTACCATGTCCAAGACCTACTTTACGCTGGTCAGCTACAGAACCTGGGATACAGAAAGCCTGAAGACCTTCACCGATTGCTGCTGCTGCGTCAGCTGCTCTTGTACAGCCTTTTTTGATTGCGATTGCAGCACCTACGATGTAAGCCCAGCAAGCGTTTTCAAAACAAATTGGCTGGATACCTTTAATCATATCATAAACGTTTAATCCAGCGTCTTTTGTGATTTTTTCAGCTTCTTCAATAGAAGCAATACCATAGCTATTTAAAACCTGATTGATTTTATCAATTCTTCTTTCATATGATTCAAATAAAGCCATTATGAAATCCTCCTATAATAATTACCTTTTGTGGCGTTTTGTCTGATTACTCTTCTCTTGGGTCGATAATCTTCACAGCATCAGCAACACGTCCGTACTGACCCTGAGCTTTTTCCCAAGCAACATTTGGCTCATCACCTTTCTTAACGAAATCTGTGAATTTACCAAGGTTTACGAATTTATAACCAATGATCTGGTCTTCTTCATCTAATGCGATTCCTGTAACGTAACCTTCTGCCATTTCCAGGTAACGAGGACCTTTCTTTAATGTTCCGTACATTGTACCAACCTGAGATCTTAAACCTTTTCCTAAGTCTTCCAGACCAGCACCGATTGGAAGTCCGTCTTCAGAGAATGCACTCTGTGTACGTCCATAAACAATCTGAAGGAATAATTCTCTCATAGCTGTGTTGATAGCGTCACATACTAAGTCTGTATTTAATGCTTCAAGCAGAGTTCTTCCTGGAAGAATTTCAGAAGCCATAGCTGCGGAATGTGTCATACCGGAACATCCCAGTGTTTCAACCAATGCTTCCTGAATAATTCCGTCTTTCACATTTAAAGTCAGCTTACAAGCACCCTGCTGTGGAGCACACCAGCCAACACCATGTGTTAAACCTGAAATATCTTTGATTTCTTTTGCTTTTACCCATTTTGCTTCTTCTGGGATTGGAGCTGCTCCATGGTTAACACCCTGAGCTACTGGACACATTTTTTCTACTTCATGTGAATAAATCATTTTAAAACTCCTTTCAAGTATATATACTTAAAGTGCGTCAATTTTTTAACGCCTTATTCAAAGATATTCTCTCACAAAGTGACAAAAAAATCCAGACTTATTTTTCGATTTCCAAAATTTCTAAAAAAGATGCTTCAAAAGTTCCATAATCCCTGTAAGACCAAGGCTGTAAAGGAAGATGGAGCCTGGTTTTCCAAGGAAAATAATGGTTGCAAATTTCCGAAGGGACATTTTCGTAAGACCCGCTATGTAACAAAGCAAATCATCTGGCGCCACAGGGAAAAAGATAGCCAGGGCAAAAGCCTTATCAAATCCTTTTCCCTTATCCAACCATCCAATGTATTTCTCATAATTCTTGACTCCAATAATCCCCCGCACAAAGAGCTTTCCATAATATTTTGACAAGAGAAAAGCTAGTATAGAACCAATGGAAATACCAATATAATTATATACAAATCCCCACACAGGACCAAAAATTAAAACCCCGCCCAGACAACCAATGGCACCCGGCAAAATAGGAATTATCACCTGTACAATCTGTATGACAATAAAAAACAGCGGAGCAAACATACCAAATCTTCCTAGAAAGGCTTCTAAAGCTTCTTGGGATACAAAAATCTGATTCTGCACTCCATACCAGATAAACCATGCCATTCCCATAAGCCCTGCTATGGTACAGAGATTCAAATATACTGCTGTCTTTTGTTTTTCCATAGATATGCACCCTTTCTCTCTTTTCTATCCCATTTTCCACTGGCTTTTAACCGCTTTTTCTCTTCCTGCTCCTGAAAAACCCGCTCATAAAATTGTTTCCACATGGCTCCTACTGTTTCCTGGCTATACCGAAGATGACCTTCATAAGATGCATGCGCACTTCTCTGATAAAAATCGGCTTCTTCCTGCAGCTGTTTTAAGGTTGTGACAAATTCCCCCACATGGCGTCCCCGAAGTGCATGGTCAAATAAAATAGGGTCATAAATAGGTAAATCTCTTACCAACACAGGAAGAGCGCAATTCATAGACTCTAGAATCGTCATTGGAAACAATTCTTCATAAGACGGCAAAAACATTACATCTGCCATATTATAAATTTCATTCATACGCTCCCTATCTACCAACCCTAAGAATTTCACGTTGGCAGGAAGATGTTTCATCATACTTCGGATTTCTTCATATCCTTCTGAAATTTTTCCAAAAGAGAAGCCGCCTGCCCACACAAACTGAAACTCTGGCAGCCTTCTGGCTGTTTCTACAAAATCAAAAACACCTTTTCTCTTCTGCAGTTGTCCCACGCAAAGCACTGTAAATTTCTCCTCTGGAATATGGCAGCGTTTTCGGATGACTGCCCTTTTCTCTCTGGGAAGTGGATAAAACCGTTCTTCAGAAACTACATTAGGGATATAGGTTACTTTGTTTCTTGGTATCCCATAATTCGCCAGTTTTTCAATAAACACCGGATTTACGGTAACCAGATAATCCATTCTCTTATAAAAAGAAATCATATATTTGTAAAACACATTTTTTGCCCATCTTGGAAGAGAAATACTATTTTCTACTGTTTCCGGAAGAAAATGTACATACCCTACGGCTGCTCCCTGAGCTTTTGCCTTGGAAATAGACAGATAATATTCTGGATTAATGGAATGATAATGGGTAATTTCACAAGGATTTTTCTTATTCTCCAAGATTTGAGCTTTTCCCTTCATAACTTTCTTAACAAGCGCCACCTGCTCATCATGAGCGGATAATACTCCCTGTCCTTTCACCATATCTGCTTTTGATAACATCTTAATCTTTCTCATCTCTTTACGCTCCTCTTCTTAAAATATTTCTCCTGCTCCAGGAAAAAGAGAGTCTCAGATTTTCCACAGTTGTTCCAACCTGTACACGCTCTTTGCTGACAATCGCTTCTTTATATAACCGTTCTGCCATAGTGCAGAAATTCCAGGTAGAATACAGTTTCGCTGTCTGTCTTGCACAAACACCCATCTCTACCCTTCGTTCCTCTCTTTCCAGAATGTACTGTAAATGCATTTTGAAAAATTCATAGGTCTCATACTGAAATCCATTGTAACCATCTGTAATCACCGAATCCAGGCAGGCATCCTTGCGGCACAAGGCCGGAATACCACTGGCAAGGGCTTCAATGTAGGTTATGCCCTGGGTCTCACTGTTGGAAGCACAGACAAAAACGTCTCCTAACTGATAATACTGAGCTACTTCTTCTGGTGTGACCATACCTGTAAAAATCACCTTTTCTTGAAGCTGCAAAGTTTTGGCAATTCCTTCCAGACGTTCTCTGTCCGGTCCGTCTCCCACAATGAGAAGTTTCAGCTTAAATGTTAGCTCTTCTTTGGTAAGTTTCTGGAAATAAATCAAGATCTCTTCCAGATTCTTCTCCTTTGCCAGACGGCCTATGCTCACCAGCACTTTACTATCTTGGGAAATTCCAAGAGCCTCTCTTCTTCTGTTTCTCTCTTCTTTGCTTAAAACCTCCTGAAATCTTTTCAAATCAATTCCTGTAGGAATCACAGAAATTGGTTCTGAAACTTCATAATTTTTCAACAGTTCTTCTACTTTCTTTGTAGGAGCAATCACCTGCTGGGTTTTCTTTAATACTGCTTTAGAAAACTTGGCTACCATTTTTTTCTCCAAAGCTGCGCCTTTTGTATATTGAAAGAAAGTTCCAGGAAGATAGTGAAGATAATCTTCATAAATCGTATGATACGTGTGCAGCAATGGACAGTTACATTTCCTGCTAATTTTCACAGCATAGGAGAAGGTCATAAACTCACATTGGGAATGTACCACATCTGGGTTCCATTGAATTAACTCTTGGATATAGGCTTCTCGGTGAGGAAGCACAGCTCTTACATTAGGATAAATTTTTTCCAGATTCACAGATTTTATATAATAAACACCATCTTCTTCATAAGAATGATAGTCCCTGGAAAGAGTGAGAACCCGTACCTCATGTCCTCGTTCTTCCAGCTCTTTCTTTAAATTTAAAACCGAAGTTACAACACCATTTACAATAGGCTTGTACCAATCTGTAGTAATTAATATTTTCATAAAGGTTTTCCCCCTTTTCTTTTGTCTCTCTCATTTGTCTATATTGTAAAAAAAAGACTTAAAGAAAAGAGGGGAGCATTTTGAAAGATTTTCTAAAGAATTACAAAAGGAACTGTGTAGAAATTACACAGTTCCTTTTGTAAAAATGAATTAATCCAATTGAATTTCCGCCAATTCTTGGGAAGGTAATTGATTGGTGGATGCTTTTTGGTATTTTTTCAGCTCTGCTGCTGCTTTGGTAAGGGGTGCATTGGTTCCAGCACCAGCCATACAACCTCCAGGACAACCCATACCTTCTATGAGGCAGCCGTTTAACTTTCCAGCTTTTGCCTGGGTCAGGATTTTTTTACATTCTGCAAGACCTTCTGCGTGTTCAATATGAACTTCCACATCTGGATAATAGGCTTTTAAGCATGCCTCAACAGCACTTGCCACACCTCCAGCTACGGCATAACCCCTTCCGGCTGCTGTGGCATTATGGAAGGAAGCATCTCCTTCACAAGCTGCTGGGTCAATACCTTTGGCCTCAAACATTCCAGCCAACTCTTCAAAGGTAATAACAAAATCCACATCGCTTCGCACATCTTTTCTAGATGCTTCCAGCTTCTTGGATGCACAAGGACCAATAAATACCACTTCTGCATCTGGATATTCTTTTTTAATGGTTCTGGCCGTAGCTACCATTGGGGTTAATTCCTGAGAAATATTTTCTATCATATCTGGGAAAAATTTCTTTGCCATCATACTCCAAGACGGACAACAGGAGGTCAAAAGAAATGGCAGCTCTTTTGTCGCCACCTTATCTGCATAATGATGAGCCTCAGAAACAGCTCCGATATCCGCACCAAGCGCCACCTCATAAACTTCTGTAAATCCTAGCTTCTGCAAAGCTGCACGGAGTTTTCTTGGAGTTACATCCGCGCCAAATTGTCCAATAAAAGCAGGTGCAACCTCTGCAATAATCTGTTTTCCTTCTTTTAATGCATGTGCCAACTGGAAAATCTGGGATTTATCTGAAATAGCCCCAAATGGACAGCTTACCATGCACATACCACAAGACACGCATTTTTCATTATTGATTTTTGCCCGTCCCAGTTCATCACTTTCAATGGCATTGACACCACAGGCTCTGGCACATGGCCGTTCCTTTTTGGAAATGGCATCATAAGGACAAACTGATTTACATTTTCCACATTTAATACATTTCTCCTGGTCAATCACTGACTTTCCTTTGACAATTTTAATTGCTCCCTTGGGGCAAACCTCTTTACATGGATGCGCCACGCAACCTCTGCACATATTGGAGACCTCAAACATTTTAGGTTCACAGGCATCACAGGCAGAAGGAATCACCTGCATAAGGGGCGGCTCATAATACTTTTCATCAATATTACTCGCCTCCAGACCAGCAGTAATATGCACTGCTGTGTTTTCCGGACGCAAGGACATCCCCATAGCAAGACGCACGCGCTCACTGGCTACTGCACGCTCCCGATAAATACTTTCTCTATAAGATGCACGTTCCTTTACAATTTCATAAGGAATTGCTTCAATATCTGCAACCAAAGTTTCCGGTTCTGACTCAAATCCTACTCTGGCTATTTCTTTAAATACTTTTCTTCGTATTCTTTTGACGTTTGTATCTAAACCTCTCATTCTTTACTTCCTTTCTATTTTCTTCTGTTCATCATAAATATTTTCCCATGGCTTTGCAAGAAAATTCAAGTATTTTATTTCATACAAAGAATTTCTGTGTTATACTGAATCCAAATTTACGTTCTTATTTTTACGAAAGGATTTCTTTTATGCTTACCAATCATTTGAATCATAAAAAAAGCAGCAACACTTTTCTGCCACCCCTTTTATCAGGCAGCGCCTTGAAATGGATTGCTCTTTTTACCATGCTTATAGACCACATAGGTGCTGTTCTTTTAGAATGCGGCGTACTTCAGGCCTACAGCCAGAACCTTCCCACCGCACTCTCTTATGAAACCAGTTATTTTATTTTTCAGGCAGACCTCATAATCCGGCAGATAGGCAGAATTTCCTTTCCTATTTTTTGCTTTCTTTTGGTAGAGGGATTTCATTATACCTCCAATCGAAAAAAATATGCCTTACGCCTATTTTTGTTTGCCCTGTTATCGGAAATTCCCTTTGACCTGGCTTTACAAGGAACATTTTTGGAGTTTAGCTACCAAAATGTCATGTTTACCCTGCTGTTTGGTTTTCTCACCCTATGGGCCATGGAAAAGGTAAAGGCAATCCATCCTGGACTGTCCCTAATCCCTGCCGGACTTGGACTTCTAGTGGGCTATTTCTTCCATGCCGATTATAACTGGAAAGGCATTGTACTGATTCTCATTCTTCATGTATTTTATTACTATCCAGTGGAAAAAACCATTGCAGGCTGTCTTGCCCTTCTGTGGGAACCCATGGCCTGCCTGGCCTTTATCCCATTAAACCTTTACAACCATCAAAAAGGTAGAAGAAGTCCCAAATACTTCTTCTACCTCTTCTATCCGACACATCTGTTGGTACTGTTTCTAATTCGATACCTTATTTTTCACATCTAAAATAAGGACTGTTGCAGGAAACGATATACAAAAATATCTTCCTTACAACAGTCCTCTTTGTTTCTTAAAGCTTTTCTTGTTTTTCTACTACTTCATTTTTATTTTTATAGATGCTGTTTGCCGGAACCACTCCTCTTACAGAAGAAAGTGGATAGATATTACTGTGACTTCCTACCACAGTACCAGGATTTAATACAGAGCCACATCCCACTTCTACTTCATCTCCCAGCATTGCTCCGAACTTTTTCAAACCTGTTTCCAGGTTCTTTTCTTTTGCCTTTACTACTACTAATTTTTTATCTGATTTTACATTGGATGTAATGGAACCTGCACCCATATGAGATTTATAACCCAGAATAGAATCTCCCACATAATTGTAGTGCGGTACCTGCACTTTATCAAAGAGAATCACATTTTTTAGTTCTGTAGAATTTCCTACTACAGCACCTTCTCCTACCAGAGCATTTCCACGAATAAAGGCACAGTGACGAACCTCTGCATCTTTTCCAATAATTGCCGGACCATTCAGAAAAGCGGTAGGCGCTACTTTGGCTGATTTTGCCACCCAGATATTCTCTCCTCTTTTCTCGTACTCTTCCTCACTTAAAGTCTCTCCCAACTTCTGAATAAACGTTCCAATACATGGAAGCACTTCCCATGGATAGGTCTTACTTTCCAGAAGTTCTTTTGCAAGTGTCTTATTCAAATCACTGTATAATTCTTTGATTGTCAACTGTTCCATTTTTCATACCTGCTTTCTTTCAGAATTACCATTTTCTGCTTTATTTTACTACGCTGAAGTAGTTTTTCCAACCTTTTTTTCTGATGTTTTTCTTTTTTTCCCAGAAGTTTTACTTCCTTGTTTCTGATAGTGCACTGCTGCTGCATCAAAGTATTGTTTCAATACAAACTGATTCCGCAAGTCTAAGACCCCTTTGGTTCTGCTTCGAATAAAGTTTTCCAGTTTCGTCATATATTCCTCTGAAGTAATGCTCCCTTCTGCCACATAAGTAAGACCTTTCTCCCAACTTGCTGTAAGTTCCGGATTCAGCAAAGAACGAATAGACGCATTTACCACATCAAAAATCATTTCTCCTAAAAGGGTTGGGGTAATCACCTGTGTTTTTTTATTCAAAGCCAGATATTGAATGGTAACCAGCTTTTTCAAAATTTCAGCTCTGGTAGCGCTGGTTCCAATCCCACTTCCCTTAATCTGTGCCCGAAGTTCTTCATCTTCAATGAGCTGCCCTGCATTCTCCATAGCCAGAATCATAGAACCAGAGGTATAGCGTTTTGGTGGAGAAGTTTCGCCTTCTTTAATAGTAAGTTTTTCCAAAGGAATCGTACTTCCTTTTTTCAGGCTTTGCAAAACCTCTAAAAGAGAAGTATCGGCTGTCTGCTCTTCCTCTTTTTGAGTATCCTCTTCCTTCTTTTTCCCAAAAGAATACTCTGCAACTTTTAAATATCCTTCTGAAACCAGCACCTTAAAAGAGGAAAAAAAGCGTTCCTTATCTATAACAGAAACGACGCTTACTTTTTGGTACACTGCCGGAGGATAAAAAATGCTAAGAAAACGCCGGACAATGACTTCATACACCTTTTCCCCCTGGACAGAAAGATTTTTTAAAGCACTAAGCCCTTGTCCTGTAGGAATAATAGCATAGTGATCTGTAATCTGTTTATCATTTACATATCTGGTTTTGGTAAGTCCTTGATATGCTTTTCCCTCTAAAATTTCCTTTGCGAACTCTCCTCCATGAGTATAATAGGTCAGTCCTGACAAGTTTTTAAAAATTTCCTTTGCCACTGCGGTAGATAAAACCCTGGCATCCGTTCTTGGATAAGTCACCAGCTTCTTCTCGTATAATTCCTGCACCAGCTTCAATGTTTCATCTGGACTTAATTTAAACAGTCTGGAACATTCATTTTGAAGCTCTGCCAGGTTAAATAGCAATGGAGGATTTTTGTTTTCTTTCTTTTTTTCCAGTTTCTCTATCACAGCCTCCATAGGCTGATTGGCAGACAAGATGCGACAAAGGGTCACTGCATCTTCTCTCTTCTTAAATCCATTTTCCTTGTAAAGAAGTGGAGACTGAAAATATCGGCTTCCTTCTGTGGCTTTCCACTCTCCTTCAAAGGTATGTCCCTGTACAGCAAACCGCCCCAATATTCTATAAAAAGGCGTTTTCACAAACTCTCTAATTTCCCGTTCTCTGCGCACGACCATGCCCAACACACAAGTCATGACACGTCCGACAGAAATCGCCTGATATTTATTTCCCAGATACGCTGATACCGTATTTCCATATTTTAGGGACAAAAGCCTAGAAAAGTTGATTCCCATAAGATAATCTTCTTTTGCTCTTAAATAGGCAGAATTAGACAAGTTGTCATACTCCTGAAGATTTTTGGCTTCTTTGATTCCTCGCAAAATTTCTTCTTCTGTCTGGGAATCAATCCAGACCCTTTTCTGTTCCTTGTCCTTTACCCCAGCCATCATAGCCACCAGACGATAAATATATTCTCCTTCTCGTCCGGAGTCTGTACACACATAAATAGTTTCCACATCTGGCCTGTTCAGCAGGTTTTTCACAATGGTAAACTGTTTTTTTACAGAAGGTATCACCTCGTACTTAAATTCTTTTGGAAGAAAAGGCAGGGTTTCCAGACTCCAGCGTTTTAAAGACGCATCATATGCTTCCGGATAACTCATCGTCACAAGATGTCCCACACACCAGGTAACAATGGTATTTTCAGATTCCAAATATCCGTCATGGCGGGAAGTCTGTACCTTCAGCGCCTTGGCAAATTCCTGAGCCACGCTTGGTTTTTCTGCTATGAACAATGATTTTTTCATACATCTTCCTTTCCGCCGCAGTGCGAGCCCGCGGAATGCTTTTTTATCATGGGAGACATTTCCTATGACAGAAAAAGAATGGAGCTTCACAGATCCTGTTCTGCTCCATTCCTTTTCTATGATTTATTTTCTGGTAATATATCCCTTTGCTTTCAAAGTTTCTGCACAAAGTACAGCTCCGCCGGCTGCACCTCGAACCGTGTTATGAGACAGTCCCACAAATTTGAAGTCATATACCTTGTCTTCTCTTAAACGACCAATGGAAATACCCATTCCCTTTTCATAGTCCACATCAGCAACAACCTGTGGACGATTATCCTCTTCCATGTAGCGGATAAACTGCTTCGGTGCACTTGGAAGCTCTAATTCCTGTGGAATGCCTTTGAAGTTTACCAGTTTTTCAATAAGCTGCTCTTTTGTAGGTTTCTTTCTGAATTTTACAAATACAGCTGCCGTATGTCCGTTTAATACTGGCACACGGATGCACTGGCAGGTAATTACCGGCTCTGTAGCAGGAACAATTACGCCGTCTTTTATCTCACCCCAGAGACGGAGAGGTTCCATTTCACTCTTCTCTTCTTCCCCTCCAATATATGGGATAATGTTTTCCACCATTTCTGGCCAGTCTTTGAAAGTTTTTCCAGCTCCAGAAATTGCCTGATATGTAGTTGCTACTACTTCATATGGTTCAAATTCCTTCCATGCAGTAAGAACCGGTGCATAACTCTGGATAGAACAATTTGGCTTTACTGCTACAAATCCTCTTGTTGTTCCCAAACGTTTTTTCTGAAATTCAATCACATCAAAATGCTGTGGATTAATTTCCGGTACAACCATAGGAACATCCGGTGTCCATCTGTGGGCACTGTTGTTAGAAACTACTGGTGTCTCTGTTTTTGCATATTCTTCTTCAATGGCTTTGATTTCTTCTTTTGACATATCTACAGCAGAGAATACGAAATCTACCGTAGAAGCTACTTTTTCTACTTCTGCAACATTCATAACAACCAGATTTTTCACTGTTTCCGGCATAGGAGTAGTCATTTTCCAACGGCCTCCCACTGCCTCTTCATAGGTTTTTCCTGCGCTTCTTGCACTGGCTGCTACGGTTACTACCTCAAACCAAGGATGATTTTCCAAAAGAGAGATAAATCTCTGTCCTACCATACCTGTTGCACCTAAAATACCAACTCTTAATTTTTCGCTCATGATTTTTTGTCCTTCCTGTGCATACATTTGTTTTTATAATACACCACTATAACAAATCTTTCCAAAATGTCAAGATTTTTTTAATTTTCTTCCAGATATTTTTCCTGGATGCCAATCACTTCTTGCATAGCTTCTGTACCCGGCGCACCTATGGTATTTCTTTTTTCCACACAGTTTTTCATGCTGATTGCTTCGTAGATATCCTCCTGAAAGACTGGACTGATTTCTTGATATTCTTCTAAAGATAAATCATCTAAGGAGCAATTCTTCTCAATACAGAAAAGCACCAAACGTCCCACAATTCCATGGGCATCTCGAAAAGCTACCCCGTGATTTACCAAATAGTCTGCTGCATCTGTAGCATTGGTAAATCCATTTTTCGCACTGTTCTCCATATTTTCTTTTTTGAATTCCATGGTGGAAATCATACCATTGAATAAAGCAATACAACCTTTTACGGTATCAATAGCATCAAAAGTAAATTCCTTATCCTCCTGCATATCTTTATTATATGCCAGTGGGATTCCCTTCATGGTAGTAAGCATGGACATCAAGGCTCCGTAAACACGACCTGTTTTTCCTCTTACTAACTCTGCTATATCTGGATTCTTCTTTTGGGGCATAATACTGCTTCCAGTACTGTATCCGTCGTCAATTTCTACAAACTGATATTCATTGGAATTCCATAAAATAATTTCCTCACAAAAACGGCTCAAATGCATCATAATAGTAGAAAGGCCGGAAAGCAATTCAATAAGATAATCTCGGTCTGCTACAGAATCCATACTGTTTAAAGTTGGCCCGTCAAACCCTAATAACTGGGCTGTATATGCTCTATCTAAAGGATAGGTGGTTCCGGCAAGAGCCCCACTCCCTAACGGACAGAGATTCAAACGCTTCTTCACATCCTGCATACGGCTACGGTCTCTTTTAAACATTTCAAAATAAGCGCCAAAATGATGCGCTATAGTAACTGGCTGCGCCTTCTGCAAATGTGTGAATCCAGGCATATAGGTATGCAGGTTTTCTTTCATAATATGTAAAAGAGAAGTAAGAAGTTCCTTTAACAATCCATCAATTTCCTTGATTTCATCCCTTACATACATTTTCATATCAAGAGCCACCTGGTCATTGCGGCTTCTTCCGGTATGCAGTTTTTTCCCAACTTCACCTTTTCTGGCAATAAGATTGGCTTCCACAAAGCTGTGAATATCTTCATACTCTGGCGAAAATTCCAGGGTCCCCTCTTCAATTTCTTTTAAAATTTCCTGAAGTCCTGCTGTAATTTCCTCTTTTTCCTGCTGGGTTAAAATTCCTTGTTTTGCCAGCATCTCCGCATGAGCCATGCTCCCGGTAATGTCCTGTTTATACAGTTTCTGGTCAAAACTTAAGGATGCGTTAAAATTATAAACAAGCTGATCCGTTTCCTTTGTAAAACGGCCTCCCCATAATTGTGCCATAGATGTTCCTCTTTCTTTCTATATGTATCTTGTAGAATTTTATCACTTTATGACAATCCCCGCAAGCACTTTCCTACTTTTCCACTTCACATTTTTTATGCATTGAATTTTGTTTCTGTCTTTCCCGTTCCTGTCTGGAAAATACACAGCCACAATAATCCTGGCGATATAGCTGATATTCTGCGGATAATTCTGTAGAGCGCTTGTAACCATTGCGCTTCTTAAAATCAGAGGGAAGATGCTTCACATGGTAAATTTTCTCCAACTCTTCTCCAATTTCATTTAATTTCGCTGCATTTTTCAAAGGACTGATGGTCAGAGTGGTTGCAAAATAATCATAGCCTCCTTCTGCTGCCAGTCTGGCTGCCTCTTCCAGACGCAGGCGGTAACACTTAAAGCAGCGTTCTCCGCCTTCCGGTACATTTTCCAGTCCCTTTGCCATTTCAAAAAAATCTTCCGGACGATACTCTCCCTCCAGAAAAACAGGTTTGTGTACCAGGGGCATTTCTTCAATTAGCTTCTGAAGCTCTTTCGTCCGCTTCTCATACTCTTCTCTTGGCGAAATATTGGGATTGTAAAAGAAATCCGTAATCTCAAAATATGGGGAAAGGTACTCCAGCACATAGCTGCTGCATGGAGCGCAACAGCTATGCAGAAATAATCTGGATACCTTCTCCTCTTTTTGTATTTCTTCCAGAATCCTGTCCAGTTCTTTTTGATAATTTCTGTTCACTATACTTCTCCTTTAATCCACAAAAAAGTCCTGTAGGTATTTTTGTTTATTATAACCTACAGGACTTCTTTTTTCTACCCTTTTTCTTTTTTATCCAAGATGCCAGATTTCATCATTATATTCGGCAATGGTTCTGTCTGCAGAAAAGAACCCAGCCTGACTGATATTTATTAATGCCATTTTTGCCCATTTGTCCTGATTGAACGCATAATCACTAATGGCCTGATTTTTACGGACAATATATCCATTGAAATCCGGAAATGTCTGGAACCAGTCTTTATAAATCAATTCTTTTTGTAAACGCTGCAGATTTTCTCTGGAGCCCTCAGCACACATAATATCACTGGTCAGAAAATCTACTGCCCTCCGCAAGTTGAAATCAGCCTCATACCACTGCTGCGCATAATAAGCACCATTTGCATAGCCCTCAATAACCTGTTCACTGCTATGTCCAAAAATGTAAATATTTTCATCTCCTACACGCTGTGCAATCTCTACATTTGCTCCATCCATAGTTCCCAATGTTACAGCTCCATTCAGCATAAACTTCATATTGCCTGTACCAGATGCCTCCTTGGATGCAAGACTAATCTGCTCAGAGATGTCGCAAGCCGGAATCATTTTTTCGGCTGCTTCTACATTATAATTCTCAATCATCACTACATGAATCCATTTAGAAACCTCTGGGTCTCTTTCCAAAATCTTTGAAAAAGTAAGAATTCCATGAATGATATCTTTTGCAATGGTATAGGCAGGCGCTGCTTTCGCTCCAAAAATTGCGGTAATCGGCGCTGCTGGCAGATGCCCGTTTTTAATTTCAAAATACTGATGAATAAGATAAAGCAAGTTCAACTGCTGACGTTTATATTCATGAAGACGCTTTGACTGAATCACAAATACAGATTGAGGGTTTACCGAAATCCCCTGCTTTTCTTTCAGCCAGGAAGCCAATTTTTCTTTATTCTCTTCTTTAATCTCCATGAGACGTCTGAGAACCTTTTTATCCTCTGCATATGCTTCCAGTTGATTAAGTTTTAACGCATCTTTTTTAAATTCAGGCCCAATCAATTCTTCCAAAAATTCTGTTAATTTGGGATTACAGGACAGCAGCCAACGTCTAAACGTAATACCGTTTGTTTTGTTATTAAATTTCTCCGGATATAACTGATAAAAATTATGCAACTCACTGTTTTTCAAAATTTCTGTATGGAGAGCAGCCACACCGTTTATACTATGACTGTAATGAATATCCATATGCGCCATATGTACCAGGTTATTCTTGTCAATAATATCTGTCGTTCTGTCACTTACAGACGCTTTCACCATTTTATCTAATTTTCGAATAACAGGGGTCAACTGAGGAACTACAGTTTCCAAATATTCCATCGGCCATTTTTCCAATGCTTCTGCCAAAATTGTATGATTTGTATAAGCACACGTTTTTGTAACTATTTCTACTGCCTCTCCAAACGCAATCCCCTTTTCTTCCAACAGACGAATGAGTTCCGGAATTACCATGGAAGGGTGTGTATCATTAATCTGAACTGCGGCATATTCGGCCAAATCATGCAAATTACTTCCTCTTTTCTCGCACTCTTCCAAAATCATCTGCGCTCCTGCGCTTACCATAAAATACTGCTGATAAATACGAAGAATGCGGCCTGCATCATCACTGTCATCCGGATAAAGAAACAGCGTCAGATTCTTATCAATTTTCTCTTTATCGAAAGAAATCCCATCTTCAATAATACTTTCATCCACTGTATCTAAATCAAAAAGATTCAATTTATTGGTGCGACCTTCATACCCTGTCACATCTACCTGATACAGACGTGCTCCATATTTTTTATTTTTAAGCATGACCGGATACACAACATCTGTTCTGACTGCCCAGCTATCCTTTTCCAACCAGTAATCCGGCTCCTCATTCTGCATATTATTCTGGAATTTCTGGTGAAACAGACCGCAATGGTAACGCAGTCCCACACCATCTCCCGGCAGATTTAAAGTTGCCAGGGAATCCAGAAAACAGGAAGCCAGTCTTCCCAGACCTCCGTTTCCAAGAGACGGTTCCGGCTCAGTCTCTTCCAGTCCAGCCATAGATTTCCCATGTTTTTTCAAACATACTTTCACCTCTTCATAAATTCCCAAATTAATCAGATTATTACTTAACAGCTTTCCAATTAAAAATTCTGCGGAAATGTAGTAGAGTTTTCTCCCAGTTACGGGCTGTTCTCGTTCTTTACTTTTTTCCCGCACAATTTCCATTAATGCAGGATACAATTCTTCATAACTACATGCTTCTATGTCTTTGCCGCAAAGCTGCATCCATCTTTCTTCGATTGTTGTCATAATTTCTCCTCTCCTGTCTCAGGATTTCTGCTCTAAATCTGGAAGTAAATATATCTGGTATCCATTACGATTAAGCTCAAAGGTCTCTCCTAAAGAAATTTTTTCTTTGCAAATACAATCCACGCATTCTTTTCCTCTTAACTCCAATGGTACTGGATATGTATGTCTTTTTCCTTCTTTCTGCATAAATACATAAAGCATTTCCTTTTCCCCTGTTTTCTTAAAGAACAGACAATCCTCTGTCCCTTCCTGGTTCAGCCACTGAAACTGTGCTGAACGGAAACTATCATGCTCTTTTCTCAATTCTATCATTTCCTGTACAAATTGAGACAATTCCTGATTCTGTCCTGTTTTTTCCCAAATCATGCATTGGCGATTACTATGTTCACCGCCTCCCATACCTATTTCTCCTCCATAATACACACAAGGTGCTCCTGGAAAAGTAAACAGAAAAATATAAGCCAGTTTCGCCATATCTGTATCACCATTTGTTCTGTTCAAAATTCTTTCTGTGTCATGGCTTTCCAGGAGATTAAACATATTTCGCGCCACATGTCTTGGATAGGATGTTAAAACCTTTGATACTCCGTTGCGAAATTCTTTTGCAGAATATGTGAAGCTTCCCTTTTCCTCTTTTTTAAAGTAATTCCACACGGGCATGGCAAATTCATAATTCATAACAGCATCGAACTGATCCCCTTGCAACCATGGAAGTGAATTATCCCAGTTTTCTCCCAAAATATAAACATCTGGATTGATTGCCTTAATTCTTTTTCTAAATTCCCTCCAGAAATCATGTGAAACTTCATTAGATACATCCAGTCTCCATCCATCAATATGATATTTTTCTACCCAGTAGCAGGCCGCATCCATCAGATACTTTCTCACCTTTGGATTTCCAGTATTCCATTTTGGCATAGTGGGCGTATAGGCAAAGGTTCTGTATTTTAATCTTTCTCTTGGAACCTCCTGTGGAAGTCCGTCTACAATTTCCCCATCAAAAACAGGCATAGATTCATCCAGAATATAAAAACAGTCATAATACTCAGATTTTTTTCCTTTTCTTAACACATCCTGCCAGAAAGGATGCTGAAATCCACAGTGATTGAACACTGCATCTAACATAACACGAATCCCTCTTTTATGTGCTTCTTCTACCAGTCTTCCCAGTATCTCATTATCTCCAAATTCAGGATCTACTTTAAAATAATCCGTTGTATCGTATTTATGAGAACTTGGAGATTCAAAAATAGGGGTCATGTAAATCCCTGTAAATCCCATTTTCTGGATATAATCTAATTTTTGAATAATTCCTTCCAGATTTCCTCCAAACTTCTTCAATGCGCCATCTAATTCTTCACTGCCCCACTCTAAAACATCTCTTCCATCATTTGGAGTTCCGTTACAGAAGCGTTCCGGAAAAATCTGATACCATACTGTATTTTCTACCCATGCAGGAGCTTTATACAAATCTTCTTCATTAATATATGGATAATTATAATAATTAAAAAGATTATACAACTCCTCTTTATTATCTGCGTATGGCATTTTATCATGGCATCCTACAATAAATTCCTTGCCATCTTCTTCTACAAGAAAACAGTATTTGCAACGCTTGGAATCCTGATTGCCGATTTCTGCAAACCAGCAATCATATTCCTCTGTTACCTGTTCTTTTTCCATAGCACTCCTGATAATAGACTTTTTATCCAGGTCATAAATCATAGAACCATCATTTCGCGGAATCCAGTTAAATGGGTCCAGCGCCAGCACTTCCACTCTCTGTACTTTCCCTTTTGTAGTTTTCAGCCTGAGATGCAATGTATTTTCATCATATGCATAAGCGTACTCGCTCTTTGCCTGATGTAGAATCGTTGTAAAACTCATAAACTTCTCCCCTCTACTCACTGGCTACCAATGCATCAAAATCACTCTGCGCTTTTGCTGCACCTTCTTCTGGTGTCATTTTCCCATCAAATACTGCATTTAATACACCCTGCATGGTAGTCCAGTAATAAGAAATCCGTTTTACCTGCGGCATTGGAACAGCATCCTGGAATGCCTCTACGTAAACTTTTAATGCTTCGTCATCTTTCAGACCTTTTACATCATCTGCATTTTTTCTGGCAGTTACATTATATGCCTTTTCATAAAGAAGTTCTGCGCCTTTTTCTGAAACCAAATACTGTGCAAAAAGCTGTGCTGCCTGTGGATATTCAGAGTATGCGGAAACATACGCGTTCTGTACACCAGCCATTGTTTTCATCTGTTTTCCATCCATAGTAGGCAGTGTTGTCACACCAAAATTAACATTCTGATCTTTTAATGTCTTAATTAACCATGGACCAATTGGATAATAAGCAGTTCTTCCTTCCATAAAGTTCTGTTCTAACTGAGTAATCGTTTCTATTTTTAGATCATCGGCATTAATAGGAATCAACTCATGTAAATCTCTTACCCGTTCCAAAGCTTTCAAAAATTCCGGTGTTCCAAATCCAGGATCGTCATTGTTTTTCCCGTCTTCGCCAAATGGCATAAATCCATCCACACTCAAAAATGGAAATACATTATATCCTTCTGTCACAACATTTAAAAACCAGAATTTATTTTCAGACGGATTGTTGAACTCTTTTGCCTCTTCTATAATCTGCTCCATAGTTGTTGCAGGTTCCCCTTTTACCAAATCCTTGTTATATAACAGCGCATAACATTCAATTGATACCGGAACACCATATAACTTGTCATCGGTTTCTACTGTTTTTACTGCAATATCACTGACCACATCCCTGACTTCATCTTCAACCTTTTCATCCAGTTCCAGAAGAATCCCTGAATCCTTTGCTGTCAAATATGCATCATGAGGTGCCATAAATACATCTGCACCATTTCCACTTGGCCCATCTAAAGTCATTTTGTTTACGATATCCATTCCTGCCTCTTCTACTTCTACAGGAACGCCGTATTCTTCCTCAAAAGCCTCTGCAACAGCCTGTCCATATTCTAATTTTCCTCCGCCTACCCAGAATTTCAACTTAGCATCTTCCTCTGGAACCAGTTCTTTTGTACTTTCTTTATTTGCCTCTTCTTCTACCGGAATTTCTTTCTTTCCGCATCCTCCAAGCATGCTCAGCAGCATCATACCTGCCAGCATCATTGATATTACTTGTTTTTTCATGTCAAACTTCTCCTCCTACTTCTTTTTTCATCCTTTATCTGCACCAGCGGCAACACCCTGGACAAGATACTTTTGAAATAAAATAAATACAACTGTAATAGGAACTGCCACTAAAACTGCACCTGCTGCAAAAACTGTAAAATTAGTGGTATCTGTTCCGTTAATCAGTTCAAACAATCCCACTGCCAGAGTCTTACTTTTATTTCCTGACAGAAGAATATTAGGCAGAATGTAATCCATCCATGGCATCATAAATTGTGACACTGCACAATATGTGATAATCGGTTTTGCCATAGGCAACACAATCTTCCAAAAGGTTTGAATCTTTGTGCAACCATCGATATAAGCAGCCTCATCAACTGCCATAGGCAGTCCATCCAAATATCCTTTAACTAGCCAGGTATTATAAGGAACAGCCCCAATAGAATACACAATAATCATAGAAATCGGTTTTCCAATTAACCCGAGTGTAAGAAACAAGGTATAAATGGCTGTCATAGACAGAAAAGTAGGGAACATAGACAAAATCATAACTGTCAGAAGCCCTGTCTTTCTGCCTTTAAAACGAAATCTTGACATAACCCATGCAGTAAGCATGATTAAAGTTACTGCGCAGACTGTACTAATTACAGCTATTTTCAAAGTATTAAAAAACCACAGACTATAGTTTGTCTCTGAAAATAATCTGTGAAAATTATTCAGGGTAAGACCTGATAGGGAAATATTTCCAAGGGCATTACCTGACTGAAACGCAGATAAAATAATCCATACAACAGGAATCAGAACAATCAGGGACATGAATACAAGCTCAGCATTAACCAAAACTGCCACAATTTTTTTCTTCATTTTTCCTGCCTCCTATAATTCCTTAAATGATGTAGTTCTTCTGAAGTTCCATAGAGAAACTGCGCCGACCAAAAGGAAGAGCAGCACACTCATAACAGCTGCAATATCATACATCTGCTGATTTAAGGTCAATTTATAAATCCAGGAAATCAATATGTCCGTATCTCCTGCAAACTGCATTTCTGTGTTTGTAGGACCGCCTTGTGTCAGGAAATATATCAGACCAAATCCATTAAAGTTCGCTGCCATACTCATGACCAGATTGGGCATTGTTGCCCTGAATACCAACGGAAGTGTGATTTTCTGAAAGCTTTGTATATGATTCGCTCCATCAATGGAAGCTGCCTCATAAAGACTTTGATCCATATTTGATAACACACCCATCATCATAACCATAAACATTGGAAATCCCAGCCAGAAACTAACCAGAATAACTACTACTTTTGCTGATACAGGATCTGATAAAAATCCAATATTTTCTGAAATCACACCAATATCCATCAAGAACTGATTAATCGGGCTAAACTGACCATTCAAAAGATTTCGAAACACCAACAGACTTACCATCTGTGGAATTGCCCATGGCAAAATAAGAACTGCTCGGAATACTTTTCGGAACTTTACTGCCTCATGCTTTAAAATTAACGCCTGGAATAATCCAAGAAAATAGGGTCCTAAAGTAGAAAACAGAGTCCACACAATCGTCCATCCCAAAACCTTAAAAAAAGTCTTTGACCAGATTGATACGGTAAACAACTTTTTAAAATTATCCAGCCCAACCCAATCCAATAATTGTCCCGGTGGCAGATGGTTTCTGTTGTAGTTCAAAAATGATGTCAAAAATGTAAAAATAATCGGCATAACTACAACAAAGATAAAAGCAATTCCTATAGGAAGTACAATCACATAGGGAAGATTTTTTGAAAAAAGCTGTTGCAGCGTTAATTTATTTCGTTCTTCCTTTTCTTCCTGGTACTTCCATACATCATACAGATTCCATACATAGATACCAAATACAATAGCTAAGATAATCAACGCTATAATTCCGTTAATCAATAGCATTGTTGAGTGATCTCCATACTTTCCTCCTGGCTTTTCCCCTAACGTAACCAATCCCCAGATTCCTTTTGTAAAAAATCCTCCATGAAGCCGCATGGAAAAGTCAGGTATCAATCCTTGGGCATATTCCAGCCAATATCCGCTCATTAGTTCTATAATCAGAATCAATGCCTGTGATAAAAATAACGCAGCTCCTTTCATACGCTGTTTATAGATAAAAAATTGTCCGCTTCCGCAAAAGAAAACAGATAATAACAGCGCTCCTTTCTTTTTCTTCATTTCTACATTCCTCCTCTCTTTTTCTTTTGAGAGCTTTAACTTATGCGCTTAAACAATTATATTATATGAATTTTATAATACATCGTCAACTATTTTTCGTCATTTTTCTATATTTCATGATTGTGCATAAATATATTTTGTGTATTATTACTTATGATAACTTAACATATATTTTGTTAAGTATAAAAAAACCTACTTTTTCCTCAATGTCATTAAGTTAATTTAAAAATTAAAAAAAGCAGAATGCAAGTAGGTAAAATCTCACTTGTATTTTGCTTTTTTCATTTTGTTATCTGTTTTTTTGCACGGCAAACAGACAGATGGATTGTA
>SKEY01001176.1_pt1 | contig 35729 bp, 30 predicted proteins | sample 4843871 | NCBI WGS metagenome assembly SKEY01 (sample SAMN11008797, study PRJNA524170) | human gut metagenome | biome: Human fecal sample; material: Feces; isolation source: fecal sample from pouch patient p36 | host: Homo sapiens | place: Israel: Tel-Aviv | collected 2016-12-04 | reverse complement strand
GGCAGGTTGTTCAACAGCAGAAAGATGATGGCAAACATCTGCAGCACCGTTTTCGCCTTGCCCATCATACCGGCAGCCACCACCTTGCCCCTGGCACTGGCATTCATACGCAGTCCGTCCACAATCATATCCCGCCATATCATGATCAGCACAAATACCGCAGGTACCACACCGTCCACCGCAAACAGGATGAACATCGTATTCACCAGCAGCTTATCCGCAATCGGGTCGATAAATTTCCCGAAGGAGGTAATCAGATTGTGCTTTCTTGCGATATGTCCGTCCAAGTAATCGGTAAAGCTCGCGATTGCGAACAGAATCAGTACAAGCAGTGCCGTCATGCTGACGGCGATATGCTCACCGTTTACATCAGCACCGAAGGCTTCCGGTAAATCTGTAAACAGATAGATGCAGGCGATAATCGGAACCAGTAGGATGCGAAACATCGACAGCTTATTTGGAAGATTCATCACTGTCACCCGCAATCGTAAATTCCAGTGTAATGGCACCGCTGGAATTCACAATGGAATCATCCAGCTTTACATTCTTGTCATTGATTTTCAGCTGTGTATTATACATATAGCCGACATAAAGCTCCAGCTTCATGCCCTTTTTCGCTTTCACTGTTCCCTTCGCAGAGGATTTGTATTCATACACCTGCGCCTTTGGCTCATCCAGCACCTTGCCGTCTACGCTGGCACTGAATCCGGAGGAGCTTCCAGCAAAGGTTACTTCAAACTTCAGTTCATCCCCGTCCTTCAGATTTTCGATGGTGTAATGGGTCGCATCGGTTTTGGATATACTGATTTCCTTTTCCTCTTCCTTCTGCTGCTCCTCTTCCTTTTCCTTTTCGTCGCTGCTCGGATACTTGTTTGTACCGTTTTCCGTCTGCTCCGGTGCAGTCGGCTGTGCATTATTCGCCGTTTTTCCCTTCCCGGCATCCGATTTCAGAAAAACGACAAACGCAAACATGATAACAATCGCCACGACTGCCACAATGGCAATCAGGGATACCAGGGACATATCCGGCTTGCGAAACCGTCGCTTCTGCCGCGTTTTCACATTCGCTGTGGAAACCTTGCTCAGCTTTTCCGACTTCGCGATATTCTTCTCAATTTCCTCGTGATTGATCTGCGCCGAGGTTGTAAAGGTCATGGTATAATCATTGACATCCTTCCGCAGTTCATCCTTGATGTCCTCAAAATCCAGTCCGAGCACATCGCAATAGGACTTCACAAAGAAGCGCAGATAAGACAGATCATCGTGAAAAAAGCCGATGTCTCCTTCCTCCAGCGCTTTTATATGTTTCTGAGTCAGGCGTGTCTGATCGCTCACTTCTTCGATGGTCAGCCCCAGCTCTAATCTTTTCTCTTTTAACAGTCTACCGATTTCTTCCATAGAGCACCTCTTTATTTATCTTAACTTGTCACATATCAGTATGAACAGATTTCATAATCTCTATTATTATATCAGTCAAATTCTTTTATGTAAATGAAACGTTCACAAAATTCGTCTTTCACTTTTTTATCCCATAAATCCCTCATTTTTATACCGGAAAGCAGAAAAACGCTGTAGCAGATCCATTGACATCCACCTTCGATCCCCTGTTGCCTGCCAAGGCTTCTTTTGAACGCTTTCTCTGCATTTGAAGAAATGAAAAAGCGAAGGACGCGCCTTCGCTGCTTGCTTCCACTGCATAAGCCATGTTCTGTACTTCCTTGCGAAAGTGGCAGTCATTTATCTACGTGTTTCCACGTTCCGATCACTGGCTTCGTTTTGCCGTGATTAGATTCCCCTACCAAATTTGGGTTTCTCGCTTGCGGGGTTTACCCGTTCCACCTTTCCGGTTTCCCGAAAAGCTCGTCTCTGTGGCACTTTTAAAGGAGTCCGCCATAGCTTTCACCACAGGCCTTCTCCAGCCGTCAGCTTACGCTGCCTGGATTTATCGTTTCATCCAGCACAAACACTACATTCATCACAGAATGTGCGAGCATGGACTTTCCTCTGACCGTACGGCCAGCGACTGCCGCAGAAGAAGCAGTTTATTTTTTACTGGCAAACACCGCATTTTCCAGACGGGTCAGACGCTTCAGAATATCCACATTGCCATTTGCAGCAGTGCTTTCCTCCTGAACAGCTCCCTGTTTCCCTTCCAGCTCGATGATTTTCGCCTTCATGGCAGCAACCTGCTTTTCATATTCCTGCAGACGCTCCCCCAGATTCTCAATCATGGCATCGTATTCCTGATAATCGTTGATGACAAGATCCAGAAACTCATCCACTTCTACGGATGAATATCCCTTGAAATCTATATTAAACTGTTTATTCAATACATCTTCCACTTTTAGCTTGAATCTTTTTTCCATGAATTTCACCTTCCACTTACATAGTTTCTCAGAATTTCCAGAAAAAAGCAAGTGAAAATTACACAAACGCACACTTTCCTACGTTTCGACATACACGTGTATTATTATAAGGTTGCCGCAGGCACACTGTGGAAGCGTGGGACGATGTGATTTCTATGTGAAAATTCAAACGATTTTCTTAAAGCGGTGGAAATCGTTTGTAAAATTGTTTATAGTAGATTATGATATAGGATGTGTAAATGACACAATCATAACTTTAAATATCTGACACACTGATCGTGTGCATTCGATACGACAAGGAGGAAACATCATATGGATAAAAAGCAACAGCCAAAGGCAGTCCGCAGGAAGTCAGGCCAGGGCGGTGGAAGGATATTCCGCAGCATTGTCATCGTTTTCCTGGCACTGGTACTGGTCGGAGGGGTTTCCGTATTCTTCATGCTGAGCACGATTGTCGGCTCTGTGGATACGGATGATATGGCGGATAAAATCGTCAATCGGGAGCCATCGACATTTTATGCGGCAGACGGTACGAAAATTTATGAATGGGGCGGTGTCAGCCGGGAAAACGTCACCTACAAGCAAATTCCCCAGTCAACGATCGACGCCTTTCTGGCAATCGAGGATTCCCGTTACTTTTCCCACAACGGATTCGACCTTCCCCGCTTCATTTCCAGTGCTTTGTTCAATGTAAAGTCCGGAAGCTTTGCACAGGGCGGTTCCACACTGACCATGCAGACCATCGACAACTTCATCATGAAGCCGGAAGAGGAAAAGGCCGAAAAAGAGGGCAAGACATATTCCGCGTTGGAAAAAGTAGAACGTAAGGTACAGGAAATCTACATGAGTATGAGTCTGGAAAAGGACCTGTCCAAGGAAGAAATCATTACGAAGTATCTGAATGAAATCAATTTCGGTGACAGTGCCCGCGGTATTCAAAAGGGTGCTGAATATTATTTTGGTAAGAATGTTGAGGAATTAAACCTGGCGGAAAGTGCCTTTCTGGCCGGTGTCATCAATGCCCCGAACAGCTATAATCCATACCGTGGCTACGACAAGAGCACCGGTGATAACTTCTATCAGTATGCAAGTGAGCGTAGAGATGAAACACTGAATCTGATGCTGAAGCACGGCTATATTACAGAAACCGAATACAAGCTGGCAAAAAGCACAAAGCTGGCATTCCAGCTGACCGGAGAGAAGAAAAAATCATCTGCCGGCTCTGATAAATATTACGACTATGTATATGAAGCTGCGAAGGAAGTACAGGCGCTTACCGGAGAGGATCCTGCACTTGTTCCCATGAAAATCTATACATCCCTGGATATCCATGCACAGGATCATGCCAATGAATTATCCAGCGGTAGGTCTGTCGAATTCTTCTCGGACAGCAATTTCCAAATCGGATTCACTGTTTTAAACAATCAGACCGGCGAAATCGTCGCCGTTTCCGGAGGCCGCGGCGATGTGGAATCCAAGACCTATTTGAATCGCTATACAGAGCCGAAGAGTGTTGGCTCCACCATCAAGCCGCTGCTGGATTATGCGCCAACCTTTGATAAGCTGGGATGGGCTACCTCCCGTGTCATGGAGGATAAGCCGCTGAATATTACCGGATGGTCTGTACAGAACTCCGATGGCAATTTCTATGGAAAGGTCAGCCTGGAGCGTGCTGTATCCAAGTCCCTGAATACGATTGCCGTGCAATCCCTGCAGGCTCTTCTGGAGAGTGAAGGGCAGGATGCAATGATTCAGTATCTAAAGAATTTAGGCTTCAGTGATTCGGTTGCCGATGCCTTCAGTCTTCAGTATTCCATCGGTGGTGCGGAAATGAAGGGCTCCACGACGCAAATGGCAGCTGCCTATGCAGCCCTGGCTAATGGCGGCTATTATATTGAACCGCACATGGTCACAAAGGTGGAATATAAGGATGAATCCAGAACCTTCGACAACAAGCCGAAGAAAACGCGCGTCATGTCCGAGCAGGCAGCTTATATGATGAGTGATCTGCTGTACAAGGCAGTAAACGGCAAAACAAAGGGTGAAAACCTGATGGGTTCCCTTGGCTTCGGCGCCTATCCTGTCTATGGTAAGACAGGTACCAGTGACTGGGCCGACTTGGGTGTGGCATACGGTATTCCCGTTCTCGCAATGAAGGATGAATGGATGATAAATTATACAAGCGAATACACAATCGCGACCTGGTCAGGCTTTGATGCAGCAAAGGAAGGCGCATATTTCACAATGGATATGATTAACGCAAATATCCCCGGCTGGATCAACAAATCCATGCTGGATACCATCAGCTCCAACGCTGTTCGTATTCAACAGCCGGATGGCATCAGCTCCTATGGCGGCGGTCTGATCAAGACCGAATGGCTCTCTTCGGCAGCAAAGAACAACCCGATGACAGAACAAAATGCGAATGTCACCAACAGCAAGCTGGAAGCGGCAATATCCAGTGCTGCAGGCATGAATGCAGATGATTATACGGCGGAAAGCTATGCCAAGCTGAAGGAAGCTCTGGATGCGGCACGAAAAGTGATGGCGAACTCTGCGGCAACACAGGAGGAAATCGATGCGGCACGAAGTGCATTGGAAGCCGCCATGCAGGGACTTGTAAAGAAAGAGGAAACACCGAAGACGGATACCTCGGCACTGAGCTCGGCCCTGAACAGTGCGCAGGGCTATGTGGATACCACCAAATATCAAAGCGATAAGGTTGCGGCTTTGCAAAGTGCAATCAGCAGCGGTAACAGTGTGCTTGCGAATAAGGACAGTACGCAGGAACAGATTGATGCGGCGACCGCTGCCATCAATACAGCTGTGCAGAATTGTATCAGCTCCCCTGTGCAAACCACACCACCGCCGGATACCGGTGGCGACGCAAACAACGGCAACGGTACAACACCTCCTTCGGACAACACCCAGAACAACCAGAATAATCAAACACCGGCACCATAAAGCAGGACAGGATCGATTTATGATCCTGTCTTTTATTCTTTACCTTTATAAAAGTAAATTTTTCCAACAACATTGCCCGCAAAAGTAGAAATAAGAAGGAAATTTGTATATAATAGAAAAAGGTGATAAATGTGATAGGATATCCAAACAGAAAAGCGATGCCGACATCAGCCGTTAAAGCCCAGGATAACCATATGGGACGAGGGATGTCGTTGGAGAATGATTTGAATGATTCCAACGCATATTACTGCAGCTGCGATCGTGCATTGATACATAAGAAGCCGACACCGATACAGGTTGTCAAGGTTGATTACCCTGAGCGCAGTGCCGCCAAAATTACGGAAGCCTATTATAAAACACCAAGTACAACAGATTACAACGGTATCTATCGTGGAAGAGCTATCGATTTTGAAGCAAAGGAAACAAGGCAGAAGACCTCGTTCCCCTTCAAAAGCATTCATCCACATCAGATTGAGCATTTAAAAAAGGTGATACAGCATGGAGGAATCGGATTTTTCATTATCCGTTTCACCTGCTTCGAAGAAACCTATCTGATCGATGCCGCAATACTGATTGACATGTACTATGAGGGAGAACGCAAATCGATATCTTACATGAAAGTGAAGGAAGTAGGTTCCCTTATCCGTATGGGTCTGACACCGAGATTATGTTATCTTGATAACGTCGATGCCCTGTACTTCAAGGAGGAAAAATCATATGGAACAAAATCCAAACGAGGAAACGGTTGATGTGAATGCATCACCGCAGCAACCAGGAGCAAAGGACACCTTAGAAACAACAGATGACATGGATTCACAGGCTTCTGTGAAAACGGAGGGTTCCACAGAAGCAGATACGTTAGCTTCGCAGGAAAATGAAGCTAGAAAGGAAGCAATACTGGAAGCGACAGCATTGGAAGCTGAATCTGCACAGGATCCAGAAAAAGCGGAAGCCGAGGCTGCTACGGAAGCTGACACGCCCAAAACTAATGCTGAAGAAGAAAAGACGGAAACCGCGGATACCTTGCGTGAGGAGACAGCCGCAACTGAAGTATCCGAAGCTGCAGCTGCAAAGACAGAAGCTGGTGCAGAAGAGATGACGTCTGATTTCAGCACAGAGGAAATTGCAGCCGCAGATACAGCCAATTCTGAGGATGCTATCCCTGCAGAGGACTCTCCAGAAGCAAGCCTGAAAGACGACGCTTCTGAAGATGATACTTCAGCAGAGCAAGCTGTGCAGGAGCCTGTTTCGGCAGAAGCTGTTGACACGGACATAGTGAATGAGGAAGCGCTTGTCAGTGAGGAAGCAGAGGAAGACTCTGCCAATCGTAAAAAGAAGCCTGAGAAAAACAAAGGAAAGCTAAGCAGAGGGCGTAAAATCGTCAACGGCATTATCATTGCTTTTCTGACAATCGCCTTACTTGGCAGCGGGACAGGTGCTTATCTGCTTTACCACATCGCACATAAGGCTGATCCTGATGGAATGGTAGAAAAGATGAAAAGTGACGAGCCGTCTGTATTCTATGCAAGTGACGGAAAGACAATCATCGGAGAGCTGGGAGAAGAAAGCCGCGAAAACATCACCTATGAACAGGTTCCGCAATCAACAATTGATGCTTTTCTGGCTATTGAGGATTCCCGTTTTTATTCTCATAACGGATTTGACCTTCCCCGTTTTATCTCCAGCGCATTCAACAATATGAAATCCGGTGACCTTTCACAGGGAGGCTCTACGCTGACCATGCAGACGGTCGACAATTTCATCATGAAGCCTGTGGAAGACAAGATGCAGAAGGAAGGAAAATATTTCAGCACCAAGGAAAAAATCGAACGCAAAATTCAGGAAATTTATCTGAGCATGTGTCTGGATGACGAATTGAGCAAGGAAGACATCATGACAAGATACCTGAATCAGATCAACTTCGGGCAGCATACCCGTGGAATCCAAAAAGGTGCACAATATTACTTTGGCAAAAATGTAGAGGATCTGAACCTGTCGGAAAGTGCTTTCCTCGCCGGCGTTATCAATGCGCCAAACAGCAACAATCCCTACAACGGCATCATCGATGGTGACAATTACTATCAGCAGGCAATGAAGCGGCGGGATGAAACACTGTATCAGATGCTGAATCACGGCTACATAACAGAGACAGAATACAAGCTGGCAAAAGCAACAAAGCTGGCGTTTCAGGTTGCCGGAGAGCCGGATGCTGCTGAACTGGACCCTTATAAGGACTACGTGCGTGCGGCGGCGGATGAAATCATCGATAAATACGGGGTTGATCCGGCTACCACGCCAATGAAGGTATACACAGCACTGGACATCAATGCACAAAAGGCCGCGAACAAGGCATCCAGCGGAAAGGTCGTCGGCTTAACCGATAACAAGTATTATCAAATCGGCTTTACTGTTCTGAATAACAAAAACGGTGAAGTTATCGCTGTGAGTGCAGGCAGAACCGACATCAAATCCGCAGACGGTCAGGTGCATTTCCGTTTCCGTGAGCCGCATCAGCCTGGTTCCAGTATCAAACCGATCTTTGATTACGCTCCATCCTTTGATAAGATTGGTTACTGTACCTCCCGTGTATTTGTAGACAAGGCAATCAGCTTCGGTAACTGGAATGTTATCAATGCAAACGGTTCATACAATGGCAAGGTATCCATGGAGCGTGCGATTGCACAGTCTTTGAACACCCCTGCTGTACAAACCTTTGATGCCCTGTTAAATCGCGTTGGCTATGATGAAATGATCAGCTATGCCAAGAAAATGGGCTTTGATCCGGATGTCGCAAAGAACATGGATATTCAGTATTCCATAGGGGCTTCCGGTATGATGGCCTCCCCTACCGAAATGGCAGCGGCTTATGCGACACTAGCAAATGGCGGCACCTACAATGAGGCGCATATGGTACGGAAAATCGTATACAAAAACGAAGATAAAACCATCAAGGCAAAGGTTCAAACACATCAGCCGCTATCTCCGCAGGCTGCCTACATGACCAGCGATCTGCTTTACCGTGCAATTTTCGGGAAAGACAGTGGTTGGAATTTAATGAGCCGTTTAGGCTTTGGTGCCTATCCGGTATATGGAAAGACCGGAACGAGTGACTGGGCGGATGATGCCTGGAAGTATGGCGGCCCTATGAAGGATGAATGGATGATCAATTACACAAGCGAATACACCATCGCTACGTGGAGCGGCTTTGACAGCGGTATTGAGGGCAAACCTACATATATCAGCGAAGAAATACTGAATGCCAATATTCCGGGCTGGATCAACAAATATATGCTGGACAGCATCGCAACCGGAAATGAGCATATGATATCCAGTCCGGGCGGCATCAGCAGCTATGGCGGCGGTATGATCAAGTCCGAATGGCTGGCAACTGCCAAGCAGAACAATCCATTAACAATCGCTAATTCCAAAACAAACAATAAGGCATTGAAATCTGCAGTAAGCTCTGCCAAGGGTATGAAATCTTCTGATTATACGGCGGAAACCTACAGCAAGCTGCAGGCGGCAATTGCAGCTGCGGAAAAAATTCTAAAGGATGATATGGCTCCACAGGAGGATATTGATAAGGCGAAGGCAGATTTGCAGGCAGCCTTGAACGGTCTGGTATCCAGCGCAAATAAGAGCAGTCTGAATGCTGCCCTTACCAAGGCGGCAGGCATCAATACCTCTCTGTATACACCAGAGAGCATCCATGCATTAAACGCTGCTGTAAACAGCGCAAAATCAGTCTATGACAATAAAAAATCCACACAGGCACAAATTGATGCACAAACCTCTGCCGTGAACAATGCCATCAACACGCTGGTACAGAAGCCGGTAATCAGTCGTGATGCATTAAATGAAGCAATCAACAAAGGAAACGCCATCAACCGCAACTCCTATACGGTAGAAAGTATTCTACAATTTGAAAGTATATTAAATGTCGCAAAAACAGTATATGGGGATGCAAATGCCACACAGGCACAGATCGATGAACAGACAGCTAAAGTAAACGCTGCCCTGACAGAGGTTTTAAAGCCTGCACAATAAATGCAGATAATGTTTAAAAAAGGGTGATTCTCATGTGGAATCATCCTTTTCTTTCTGCTTTCAAACAGAAATGCATAACGCGTACACCATGCTTGTCTGGGACACACAGCGTTTAATCCACCTGCATCCAAGATCAGAGCAGCAATGCCGTTAGCTTGCCATGTCTCATTATACTTCCATAGTATTTCATCTTATTCAAAAAAACGACCCGCAATGGATCGTTTTATGACTTTTTGGAATTTCGATATGCTTCCAGCTTATCCTTTTTACAAAACTCCTTAAACGGACATTCCTCGCATTTCGGATTTCGTGCCGTACAGAAATATCGTCCGAAGAAGATAAACAGATGATGTGCCCGGTTCCAGCGTTCCCGCTTCAGCTTACGCTTCAGCTTCTGTTCTACGACCTCCACACTGTCCTGCACCTTGGCAAGCCCCAGTCGCTTGGAAATACGTTCCACATGCGTATCCACCGCAATGCTGGGGATATCAAAGCAGACGCTGCGAACAACATTGGCAGTCTTACGACCAACCCCTGCCAGAGAGGTCAGCTCCTTCATGCTTTCCGGCACAACGCCGTTAAAGGATTCCAGCAGTGATCTGCTGAGGTTCTGAATAGAGCGCGCCTTGTTGCGGTACAAGCCGATTCTGCGAATCTTATCCTCAATGTCATGTATATCTGCCTCCGCCATTGCCTGCGGCGTTTTAAAGGCTTCAAACAGGGCGGGCGTTACTTTATTGACTGCAGCGTCTGTCGTCTGTGCTGACAATACAACAGCTACCAGCAATTCAAATGCATTCCTGTGCTCCAGCTCACAATGGGCATCGGGGAACATCTCTTCCAGAATATCCAGAATTTCGTCCGTTGTCATCAGCGCTCTCCCCCTTCGTATTTCTCAGCAGTCATACCGCGGTTTTTCCATTCCACCAGTATACGCTCTATGTAATCAAAGCTTTTGTGATCGTAGGTCAGCGCTTCGCGCAGCGCATAACAGATCAGCTTCTGCTCATAGTCCTTCAGCCAGTCGGCCATGCGCTGCAGCTCCATCTGTGACAGCGGTCTGCCAAACTCCGATTCAAACAGATCGAATAAGGACTGATCAAACGCCAGACTTTTTTCACTGTTATCCGCAAAAACGCCATCGATATTAAACAGGATTTTCCCATTCTGAAACTGCAGAGCCAGATACCCCTTGGCACTTAAATGAGAAAGGATATCATCAATTTCATCGGAATCCTTCTTCAGCTTATCTGCCAGAATACCGTGTGTGATCGGTATCTGATGCTCATTCATAAAATCAATCATCAGCACCACCATCGTCTCCTCAATGGTTAGACTCAAATCCTTTAAATGATCCAGAATCCAGTCCCTGCGGTTAATAAAGCGTTCATTCCACCACTTCTCCATATTAAGCCTCTCCCTTTTTCAGAAAATACACTTCCTTCAGACTGTCATAATCCAGCAGAATCTGTCCTGCAGAGCATTCTACAGCATACACCGGATTATCATATCCATATCCCAGTGCAACCTGTATATCCTTTGCACCATAGCGCTTCTGCACCTCCTGCTTTACCTTATCCGTCTGATCCGTATCCTTTTTTCTGGATACGATCGCCTTCCCCTTATCATTAAACCAGACATAATTATCCGCATCCTCTCCCACATAGGTAATGTAATAGAAGGCATCACGATGCAGGTTTTTTATTTCCTTATAAGTATCGCGGATGGCACTCATCTGTTCATCAATTTTTTCTTCGTATTTACGCGATGGTCCACTGATAAAGATCGAGGATTCCACAAGCAGTACAATCAGCAGTACAGCAAGCAAACCAATACTTACCGCCAGCGATTTTCCATTGATTTTCATTGCGTACCTCCTTTACACTTCTGTCTTTTATTATACACAATTTTAGAGGATTTGTCTTGAAAAAACCTTTGCAGATTTAGAAACAGCTGCAAACTCACTCCGCCTTATCATTATATCAGAAATCGCAATCTATGCCCACGCAACGGATAAAATTGTAAGAAAAAAGACGGGTTTTCCGTCTTATGCCATGCACTTCATCAGCTCCCTGCAGAAGCTTGCACTGCGTGAGGAGGCATGCTCTACATAGGTCATGAAATCCATATGGGAGTCCTTACTGTGTGCTACATCGGAAAGTGAGCGCAGGACGACAAAGGGGATATGATAATGAGCGCATACCTGAGCAATCGCACCGGCTTCCATCTCCGCACAGACTGCATCCGGAAACAGCTCGTTCAGCCGTTGCAGCTGCGCTTCCCGGGCAACGAACTGATCTCCACTTGCCACCAGACCGCGATGCACCACAACGCCCAGCTTGTTCAATGCCTGCTCGCACATGTCACCAAGATCCTGGTCCGCTTCAAAATACAGACCGATTCCATCAGCTCCATCCACAGGACTCGTATCGTAATCGTGCTGAACGACCTGTGTACTGATAACGGCATCCAGAATATTCTGCTGCACCTGCAGACCTCCGGCCGTCCCGATGTTGACGATACAATCGATTGAAAAATTCTCCAGCAGAATCGTCGTTGCCATACCGGCATTTCCTTTACCGACACCGCTTTTCATCACAAGCAGCTCTTTGCCCGCCAGTATTCCCTTATCAAAGTCAATTCCGCTTTTCATCAGATGCTCATGACTTTCCATAATGGATACGATTGCATCTACTTCCTTATCCATTGCTGCAATCACTGCAATCATTGTATACCTCCCGCTTTCCTGCAGATATAAAACTGCTTTTCTCCCTCACAGATTCCCGCCTGTGTAAAATCCGTATAGACCTCCACCTGAAAACCGGCGTTTTTCAATTCCGCAAGAATCCAGGCAGGCTCATAAACTCTTTGCTCATGCTGCTCCAGTGTCACACGACCCTCGCTGTCATAAAAAGCAAAATTCTGATAGATCCGGTCATCCTCACTGGCAATGGTCCACTGGTACTCCAAATCCTTAACATGTCCTGCTTCATTGTATTCCTCTGCAAATTCCTCCAGGCGATCCATGGAATGCATATCTACAAGAAAAACACCGTTATCACGCAGATGCCGGTAAGCGCCCTGAAACAACGCACGCACCTGCTCGTCCTTTAATAGATAATTGAAGCTGTCGCACAGACAAAGGATACCGTCATAGCTTTTATCCGTATGCAGATCACACATATCCATGACACTCCATGACACCTGCTCGCTGCCATCCTTCTTCTTTGCTTCTTCAATCATGGCAGCAGAAAGATCACTCGCATCAACGTGGTAGCCCTCCTGTGCAAGAGCGATTGTAATTTCCCCGCTCCCGCAGGCCAGCTCCAGCAGCTCTGTCCCCCTGATATGCGCCTTGATCAGCTCCACCCAGCAGGCAGTTGCCTCATCATCCTTAACCAGCGCATCATAGACATGTGCCAGCAGCTCATACATCATAGGGAGAAATCCTCATGCGGCAGATCGGCATACAGCTTCTCCAGCTGAAAATGGTCACGCTCCTCATTCATGAATACATGAACGACGATGCTGTTCAAATCCACCAGCACCCAGCGGGATTCACTGTTTCCTTCCATCGCACGAATTTCGTATCCGTTTTCACGAACACGGTCCTTGATATTATCGGCAATCGCATGTGTCTGCCGTACACTCGGCGCACTGCAGATCACAACGTGATCAATAAAGGGATTCAGCTCGTGGAAATCATATAACAGCGCCCTCTCCCCCTTTTTTTCATCAATTGCCTTTTGTACAATACTTAATAATTCATCCATATAGTAGCTCCTTACCTTATTTCAATGTGCCTTCTTTTCTCAGATAAGCCTCCTGCTGCTGCTTCACAACACGGTAGCCCTCCCGCAGACTTTTCCTGCTGATTTCTATTTCCCGACGGGAATCATAACCGCGCGAGGGATCCAGCTTATCGGCGATAAACAGAATACGGTCAAAATCCGTACGATTCCTTCCCTTCACATGATGATATATCGCCTGCAGGATACGGCGGTCACGGATATGAAACACCTTATTTACATAATCCGCTCCGATATAGCCATGCCATATAGCGGCTGCTTCCTCCAGGTGATCCGGCATATGTGCACGCATCCAGGCCTTCGCTTTCTCATACGGAAGCTGCTTGCATACATCGTGTGCAATTCCCATAATATAGGCAGCCCTGGTATCCAGACCATGAGCCTGCGCCAATTCGACACACAGCTGTGCGACCGATTGGCTGTGAAGATAGCGATGCTCGTTCATTTGCTCTTTCACCATGCTTTCCAGATACAGCGCATGCAGCCCCATATACGCACGAACCGCTTCGGGTACCTGATACAGCTTATGCCCCTTGCGGATTTCGCTGCTGGATACCGGAATCAGCTGCATGACGACCCGCTGAAGACCAGCGGGCAGTTGTTCAGTGTGCTGCTCTCTTGAAAACACATAAAAGGGCAGCTGCTGCTTCAGATCCTCACTGTCTTTCCATCGGTCAAACTGCCTTGCCTGATCATCCCCGATCAGCCAGCAGAAGGAATGCTTTGGATAGCGCTTTTTCAGCTCCTTCACCGTACGTATGGAATAGGAGACACCCTCAAGCTCATGCTCCAGCGTGCACAGCTTCATATGCCGGTATGGCCTGATGGCAAGAGCTACCATAGCCGCACGATCCGAAAAGGAGGCAGCCTGCGTTTGCTTTAACGGCGTTGCTGCACTCGGCATAAACCACACCTCATCCACGCGCAGCTGCTTCAGTGCCTGCTTTGCAATCTGCAGATGTCCGTTATGTATCGGATCAAAGGCTCCGCCCAGTACCGCGATCCGCATATACTATAACCCCAGCTTATTTTTCTTGCTTCGCCGATACAGCGTAAAGGTACGCCCGATCACCTGCACCACCTCGCTGTGTGTTGCAGCACTGATGGTAACGGCAGCTTCATTTGCCGTTATCGCACAGGTCTTTAAAAGCGATACCTTGACCAGCTCATGCGCCTCCAGTGAATCGGATATCGTCTTGATCAGATTTTCACTGATTGCATCCTTCCCCATCTGGAAGAGTGGTTTTCTTGTCTGCGCAATCCCGCGCAGCTCACTTTTCTGTTTTCCTGTTAACATTATATCATCGCCTTTCTAAACGTTACATTGCCCTGCTGTGCCACATAGACATCCACGGAAGCCACATCACCACGGATACAGAACCAGCCTAAGCCATGGATTACGACATCCAGCTTATGCTCCTGCACATGTCCATACGAAAATTTTTTCATATGCTCTCTTTCTCCAATCACCGGAGTAAGGATTTCATCATAATGCTGTGCCCACAATACATCCGCTTTTTCCTGCTTGCTGCGGTGCAGCGGCAGCCTTTCCGAAAAATAGGCAACACAGCTGACCTGTTCACACCCGATCAGATCCAGTCGGACAAGACCGCCCAGCGACAGTGTCTGATTGCCCTTCAGCTGATAGCCTCTGGCCTTTAAGGGCTTTAACGGAATCACCGTTTTCAGCAGCCCATCATCCACATGCGTCAGCAGGGAATCCATACGGGTCAGTCCCGGTGTGTCATAAAGCTGATAGCCCTCCATCGCAATGGAATTGAAATCCAGCGTAGTACCCGGATGCCGTGAGGTTGTCAGATCAACTCCATCACAGATGGCATTCAGCAGAGTGCTCTTTCCGGCATTCGCCATGCCCATGACAACAACATCACGCCCCTTACGGTAATGTGCAATCGCCGCACACACCTCATCGACGGATGCATTATCCTCACGCCGGGCATGTGCAGCCAGATCTCCGCAGACCACAATTCCCTGAACAAGGATTCCCTCTTCCTTTAAACGGCGCAGCAAAAACTGTGAAAGCTTCTCATTGCCCAGAGTTGCAGGAAGCAGATCGCGCTTGGTCGCCACCATAAGGATATCCTTACCCAGCAGATGGCGGTTGATACCCGGCAGCAGATTGGATTCAAAATCAAACAGATCAACCACCCAGACCACAAGCGCATCCATGGCGTTGATCTTCTGCAGTACAGCATCACTGTCAATGCCCTGCTTCATACTGATGACCACATCATCATAATGCCGGATACGGAAGCAGCGCTGACAATAGTCTGCCTCCATTTTCGGTGTATATCCGATTGCGGCGGCATCACTGCTCTGCAATACGACACCGCAGCCCTTACATATCTTATTACTCATCATACTCTCCTTTACGAAGCCGCCCTGTTATTTGCAGCAGCCGAAATACGATATTTTCAAAAAAACGATTAAACTTTGTGAATGACAAATCCCTGGTCACCACAGGTGCTGTCAGAACCGTATGCAGCCCCATCAGATTGGCTCCCAGAATATCCGTCATCAGCTGGTCCCCAACCACAGCGACCTCCTTCTTATCAACGCCCTGCTCCTTCAGCATTCTCCGGTAGGTTTTCGGCAGCGGCTTCATAGCGAACGGATAACAGTCCGCCTGCAGTCCCTTCGCAAAGGTTTCAACGCGTTCCTCCACGTTGTTACTGATAAACACGACCCGGATTCCCGCCTCCTGCATGCCGCGTATAAACTGTACAGCCTTTTCATCGGGTAGTGCCACATCATGCGGCACCAGCGTATTGTCGATATCACAGACGAGCAGGCGAATACCATGCTCCAACAGATACTCCGGGCGCAGAGCCGAAAAGCTATGGATATAATAATCGGGAGTAAACAGCTTCAACATCCTCATTTCTCCTATCTTTCGCATAAATCATATCTATTTTATCATATTTCCCTCTCACTTCAAACTGATTTTTCTCATGCAGGCTTTACATGTCACTTCCGATATGATAGGATATATACATACCAAACGTATGTATGATAAAGGAGGAGCTATGGCACGCAATAAATACCCGCAGAGAACCGTGGAGAAAATTCTGGAGGTTTCTCTGGCGCTCTTCAATGAGAAGGGCTATGAGAAAACAACGATACAGGACATCGTCAATGCCCTCGGTATGAGCAAGGGCGCCATCTATCATCACTTTAAATCCAAGGATGAAATTATCGAAGCACTGAGTGAGCGCTGCTATCATGGAGATGCCCAGATGGAGCTGCTCCGAAATGCCAGTGATAAGACCGGCATCGAAAAGCTTCGTGCCATTATTTACCGACAGATTCAAAATGAAGAAAAGAAGCAGATTGACACCATATCCATCAATCTCTGGAAGAATCCGAAAATTTTCATGAGCGGTATGGCAGAGAATTTGAGTGTCAATTCCCAGATTGTGGAACGCATTCTGAAGGAAGGAATGGAGGATGGCAGTATTCGCAGTCAGGATCCGCTGTGTGCCGCACAGGTGCTGATGCTGCTGTTGAATTACTGGATCTGTTCCCCCATCGTTTTAAAGGAGCTGGATGCGATACCGGCAAAGGTCGCCTACTTCCGCACGCTGTGTGATTCCATGGGCATACCGGTCATCGATGAGCCTCTCGAGCAGGAGCTGACAAGCTATTTCCGCATCCTTGCACAATCCATGCATGAGCTACCCTGACGGGTAGTTTCTCTTAATCAACATACATACCGTCGTTTGGTATCATAAAGAAAGGATGTTCCCTTATGAAAGCTTTCAATCGTAATTTTATACTCATGATCATCGGACAGATCATTTCCCTGTTCGGCAACGCAATTCTGCGTTTTTCCTTGTCTCTCTATGTATTGCAGGTTACCGGCAGTGCATCCATATTTGCGACCATACTGGCGGTTTCCATACTTCCGACCATTCTGCTATCCCCCTTCGGCGGTATTCTGGCGGATCGTGTAAGCAGAAGAAGCATCATGCTCAGTCTTGATTTTCTGACCTCCTTCCTCATCTTCGGCTTTTCCATGGTAAGCACAAGGGGGTTCAGTATTGTGCTGGTTGCCATACTCATGATCTCATTGTCTATCATACAGGCATTCTATCAGCCCTCCGTACAGGCAAGCATTCCGCTGCTTGTTTCTGAGAATCAGCTGATGCAGGCAAACGGCATTGTTGTACAGATCAATGCACTGGCAACCCTGCTCGGACCTATTTTGGGCGGCTTTCTGTTTTCCTTCCTGCCGTTTTCCCTGTTACTGAATATTTCCGGAACTGCCTTCTTTCTATCCGCCATCCTGGAATGCATCATGCGTATCCCCTTTCAGCGTGTGGCAACAGATGGATCCATGCTCTCCATCATACGCAGTGACTGTCGCCAGAGCCTGCACTTTCTGCGGCATGATAATCCGACCCTCCTTCATCTGTTACTGCTCTTAGCGGGATTGAATCTGGTTCTTTCCAGCTTTATCACCGTCGGTCTGCCTGTCATTTCCAATATCACCCTGCAGCTTCCGCCAACCTTCTATGGCTGGCTGGAAGCCGCAACCGGTATCGGCTCCATTGCCGGCAGCATTGCACTTCCGTTCTTTTTAAAGCGGGTGGATATGTCCGGTGCATGGCGCTTTCTTTTGAGCGGCAGTCTGTTTCTGCTCCCGATGGCGCTGGTTTTATTCCTGCATACCCCGGTATATATCGCATATGCCTGCATCTTTGCATCCAGCATCTGCATCATGCTGTTTGCGGCCTTATTCAATATCTACGCGCAGACCTTCCTGCAGAAATCCACACCGAATCAGCTTCTGGGAAAGGTGGCATCCATGGTCACCATGGTCGTCATGTGCTCCTACCCGATCGGTCAGTCCCTGTACGGCATTCTGCTGGAAACCTTTGCAGAACGCGTCGATCTTCTGATCCTGTTTGCCTGCATCGCCTCCCTTATCATTTCCCTCCTCAGCAGAAATGCATTAAAAACGATTGGAAATGATTGTGAAAAGGAGGCTGTCCTGATACAATAAAAACGTTTAAGGAGGCATATCATGGAATATCATGTAGAAGAAACAACGATAGAGGCACTGACAAGGATGCTGATTGAAACACCGAGTCCGGTCAGCTATTATGAGGAAATTCATCCGCTGATGGAACGCCTTGCAAAGAAGTATGGACATACACTTACGTATGACCGCAAGCGCACCGCTTATATCCGGGTGGAGGGAGAGGATACGACAAAAACGGTTTGTGTCGGTGCTCACCTGGATACCATCGGCCTGATGGTTCGCCATATCAACGATAACGGAACACTGGCTTTACGCAATCTGGGAGGCATCAACTACAACAATATTGAAGGCTGCAGCGTTCAGGTGCATACACGGGATGGAAACACGATCACCGGTCTGCTTGCCTGCACATCGCATTCCACCCATGTGTTTGATGATGCGAGAAGCGCCGTTCGCGAGGAATCCAATATGATGGTCATTCTGGATGAGCTGGTACACAGCAGTGATGAGGTGCGCGCACTGGGGATTGAGCATGGAGACATCATTTCCATCGATCCGGATTATCGATTTACAAAAAGCGGCTTCATCAAGTCCCGCTTCATCGATGACAAGGCGGCAGTGGCAGCCGTGTTTGCAGTGCTGGAGGATTTACAGAAAACCGGCAGAAAGCCGCAGTATACCACGTTGTTCGCTTTCCCGCTGTATGAGGAAATCGGGCACGGCGGCGCCTATCTGCCACAGGAGGTCAGTGAGTATGTCGCATTGGATATCGGCCTGATCGGTCCGGATTACTGCGGCAGTGAAACCAAGGTGAGTATCTGTGCAAAGGATAACTACACCCCCTATGATAGAGCACTGACAACAAAGCTGATTCACCTTGCAGGGGATCAGAAGCTGGATTACAGTGTGGATGTGTTTTATCATTATGGCACCGATGCCAGTGCGGCGATACGTGCAGGGAACAATGTGTATGCTGCAGCATTCGGTATGGGCTGCTTTGCATCCCACGGCATGGAGCGCTGTCATATTCAAAGCGTTGTGCAGACGGCTAAGCTGCTGTATGCCTATCTGCTGAGTAAATAGAAAGCAAAGTTCCTCTCAAAAGAAAAAAAGCAATGCGCACAGCATTGCTTTTTGTATACATCCGACAGCAGACTACTATGCGTCCCTGCCTGCAATTTTTTTAATACTGCATACCGTTTCGCTGCAATGCGTGCACATGATCCAGTGCATCCGCCAGTTCTTGCAGCAGCCTCAGATAGCGAAGAATCAGAAGCTGTTTTGACCTACTCCTTCTCCTTGTTTTGACGCAGACGCTCCTTGCGTTTTTCTTCCTTTTGAAACTCCCGGTAAATTTTCATAAAGGCACGCTTTTCGATTCGGGAAACATAGGAGCGTGAGATATGCAGCTGTCTGGCGATTTCCCGCTGTGTTTCCTCCTCCTGCCCGTACAGACCAAAGCGCTTGGTGATAATTTCAAGCTCTCTTGCATCCAGAACATGGATATAACGTTTTAAACGCGCGATGTTATCCTCCACGATCATATCATCGATAATGCTGCTATCCTCCGGTGAGGAAATGGCATCAATCAGAGTTATCTCACTGCCATCCTTGTCTGTGGCAATCGGTTCGTTTAATGAAACGTTTTGAAAATAGTTTTTACTGCTGCGCAGATACATCAGGATTTCATTTTCAATACATTTGGAGGCATAGGTTGTCAGCTTATGTCCCTTCTCCGGCTTAAAGGAATCCACTGCCTTAATGAGTCCGATGGTACCGATGCTGATCAGATCCTCCGTTTGTTCCTTTTTGATATCATATTTCTTTACGATGTGAGCAACCAGACGCAGATTGTGTTCAATCAGCTTGTTTCTGGCTTCCTCATCGCGCTCACTCAGCAAGGAGATACAGCGCGCCTCCTCCTCCTTGTCCAGCGGCTGCTGAAAGGAATTGCTGCGGATGTAGCCCACATAGCATAACGCATTGGAAAGCACTTCAAATATTGTTGTAAACATACGATCACCTGTTACCAGTATATGGAAGCAGACGCTGTTTTATGTTAAGAAAGTGACGGAAGGAAAACCGGCACCTGTCCTCCTACCCGACAGCTTGAAAAAGCAGTGATTTCTATATGCCTTTCATACTGCCAGCTTCTGTCCCGTATTTCCTCACGTGATGTTTTCAGACCCTGCAATCCTGCATAACCGCTTTAACCTGTGCCATAACTGTAAAAGCATACAATACATCCCCAAGGCTTCAAAAAAGGTCCCCTGTGGGACCTAGTCTTCCAAAAAGGAATGATAATAAATTTTAAACTTCATCTTTTCATTGATTTTTTCCAATGCAATCGCAAAGCCGTCACGGTCGAACACCGCAAGATCAATATAGGAATAATACATACCGATGGCACCGCCCATCGTACGCGCAATGGACATCGGATACAGAAGGTCATTGATTTCTTTTTCCAGCTGCTGCCGGACAAGAGCTTCCTTTTCATCCTCATACAGCTTTTCATAATACAGATAGCCGTATTCTCCACCCTTATCGGCAAAATCCTTGCAGGTCGCATACTCCTTATTCAGGACCTCCTCCTGCAGCTGCGGATTGGTGGTGACAATCAGCTTCATATCCCGGCGCAGAGTTTCACTAACCGGCTTTTCATCCAGCTTATAGGCCATATAGATGGATAAGGGATCATGATATTCCATCCACTCCTGATCGATGATAATATCACAGAGATCCTCATAGAGATTGGGCAGCAGGCAGACATTTTCCTCATCGATTTCCGCATCCAGGATTTCTACGCGGGAAATACGTGCTTCAAATTCCAGCTCTCCGATAAACAGCTCCAGCATATAGGCAACAATGCTTTCCTTATTGGTTTCCTCCAGTCCCTGTAGCGCTGCACAGTAAACCTTCAGCTCTACTGTTTTAGATTCCTCTTCAATTGTATAATATACCTTAAAATCCGCACCGCGAACTGTTTGGCCGTTCAGCTGCAGATAACTGTTCAATGCACGCTCACTCAAAGGCGGACGGAAGGCATTGATGATCCAGTTTTCACTGAGCTGCTGCGGAGCATCCTTTTTTAGCAGTGCGCTGCAAAGCTGTGCGGTTTTATCGCCGCCGGTTGCAAATGTCATCTCAAAAAAACCGGTTTCACTCATTTCCACTTCCAGCTTACAGCCGCATACGGTCTTCAGCTGTTCATTAATATCATTGAGCAGATGCTCATATTCATGACGGTCCTGCTCACGTAAAGCGGTTTCCAGCGGCTGCTGGATTGTCAGAAAATAGCTCCAGAAATTGTGCACACGATGTTTACTATTCATTCAGATTCTCCTCTCGAATGCATTTTCGCATAAGATTATACTGATGGATGTCATGATCGGGATGTGTGATTTCACTCATCAGCACAAAGCCCGCCCTATAGTAAAGGGAAAGGTTTTCCGCATGATGCGTTTCCATTGTGACATCCTTGCCGATTTCCTGCGCATGAACAAGCAGCGCTTTCAGCATGGCAGAGCCGATGCCGGTTCCGCGCAGCTCTTTTGCTGTGAAAAACAAATCCAGATGCAGGTAATCACCCTGTACGAATTCCTGAATCCAGCGGCTGGTAAACATATCCCAGCATTCGATGACATGCCGTATGCTTTTTACAGACCGCAGTCCTGCCAGCATGGGAATCATTTTCAAATTCAGCCAGAGCAGCTGCAGATGATACTGCAGCGGCTGTTCCAGAGTGGAATCCCATACCACCATGACACTTCTGCATTCTGCACTATCCGCCAGAAAATGACAGTATGGCTTCAATGCCTTTACATAGTGGCGAAACAGGTAGCGCAAGGTCTTTAAACGGGTTCTGTCATCCATGAATACCGTCTTATATAAATCGTCGTCGTAAAAATTTTCTGCAAGCTGCTCATGCAGCGAAGCAATCTGCTCGTCATTCATCAGATAAAATTCAGATAACGGCATACTTACACATCCATTCTTTTTTCGAACTCATATTATAGCATGTTTTTTCACACGGCACAAGAAAGTAGAAGCGTACAGGCAGGAATGCAGAGTGAAGCATTTGATTTCCACCGGCAGATTTAAACAATTCTGTGCTATAAAAAAGCATCAGGCAACTGCCAGACGCTCCTTCAGCTTCTTGATAATCTTTTTTTCCAGCCTGCTGACCTGGACCTGAGAAATATTCAGCTTCCGTGCTATCTCCTCCTGCTTCATGGACAGATCATAGCGATAATGCAGCAGCAGCTGTTCCCGCTGATCCAGCTTCTGAATTTCATCACGCAGAGAAACCTTCATGACGACATCCTCTTCCTTTTTATTGGAAACCTTGTCCTCCAGCAGAATCGGAGAGCCGTCATTTTCATAGATCGTTTCATCCAGTGAATAAATGAACTGGTTTGCTTCAAAGGCCAGTATGACATCTGCCACATCCAGCTCCATCGCATCGGCAATCTCCTGATAGGTCGGCTCATGATTCAGCTTCTGCAGCAAAACCTCCTTGGCTTTCACCATTTGCAGATAGCCCTCCTTCAGACTGCGGGAAATACGGATACTGCCGTCATCACGGAAAAAACGCTTAATCTCTCCCATGATAATAGGGACAGCATAGGTGGAGAATTTCACCTCATAGCTGGTATCGAAATTATTCAAAGCCTTCATCAGACCGACACAGCCGATCTGAAACAGATCCTCATTCGATATCCGCTGTCGGGAAAACCGTCGGATAATCGAATAGACAAGCGCGCTGTTCTGTTGAACAAAGCAGCTTTTCGCTTCTTCATCCCCCAATCGGATCCGTTCAATCAGCTCCTCATTGCTCGCTGTCTTTTCCATGATGGATTCTTTTCTTTATCGTGACAAGCGTTCCCTTTCCCTTTTCTGATTCAATATGGAAATCATCCGCAAAGGTCTGCATGATCGTCATTCCCATGCCGCTTCGCTCCATATGCTTTTTACTCGTATATAATGGCTGCATTGCCAGCTGCAGATCATCAATGCCGCAGCCCTCATCCTGAACCGTCATATGTATGAATTCCTCATCATAGGATATCTGTAATACGATTGTTCCGTTCTCTCTGCTCTCATAGCCGTGTATCATGGCATTGACAATTGCCTCTGCCAGCATCGTCTTGATTTCCATAATCGCTTCCATATCCAGATTCAGCGGCATAAGGAAAGCTACCGCACTCGTTCTGGCAAACGCCTCATTTTCCAGTCTGCTTACAAATTCCAGTTTCATCGTATTCATAGCTTTACCTCATTTCTCTCATGTTTCATGATCTGGAAGATCCCGGACATCTTAAACAGCGTCTGGTTCACTCTGGACAGATTGCATAAAATAAGCTGGGCATGCAGCTTCTGCAGCTGCTTGTAGCGTGCCAGGACAAAGCCGATGCCGGTGCTGTCCACAAAGGTGACCTCTTCAAAATCAAGCTTTACCGTTTTGGGCTGATATTTTTCTATCAGGTCGATGCAGATCTGCTTGAGATTGCAAACGGTAAGGTTATCCAGATCCCCGTAAAAATAAAAGTAAAGGATACCGTCAATATACTGATGTTTCATGTTTCATCCCTCCGGCCATCATCTTACCACGTTTTCATTTGCCTTTGGGGATATTCGACAAAGCATCCGGAGGTTCGACAGAATAACCCTTGCCCTACTTGCATACGGACGCTTTTCGCTGATAACAGGAAGCCTTTATCGAGAATCATTTCTGCCATTTCACAAAAAAAGAAGTGCCAAAGTCCCAATGTCATAAGTTATAGAAATATAGATTAGAGACTTTCATTAGAAAAATATGATGCATTTTAACTCCACACTTCCAAAATCCCAAAATATTCAATGCGTTCATTAAACAAGCTGAGTCTTGCCTATAAATTTTCATGTTACTTAAGAATCTGTTTCTGTCCTTCCTCTGTAAAAATATCTGCACCTTCTTGAATATACGATTGCCTGCAATAACATTGGCATCGACACAGACCGGATAAGCAGGTTCCATGATTATAACTGTTTTATTTCAACCAAATAAAGATTCTGAATTTGTGATTATCCATCAGAACTGATTCTATATGCCTATCAGATAATTTTATTAACCACTCTAATTGATGCTTTCATTCTCCATATTAGGACAGATAGTCATTTCCCAAACCACGCATTTTCATAAACATCAGTATCCCCCTCTCGTTATGTTCTGTTTCCTACCTCGTACAGATTTTCTCTGATAATTTTCCTTCAAAACGGTCTTTTCGAATATCCGCTGGTGTTTTTGTCGGATACACTCCATTAAAACATGCTGCACAAAATTCAGTTCCCTCTACCAGCCTGCTTAATTTTTCAATCGGTAAGTATCCAAGAGAATCTACACCTATGATTTCCTCAATTTCCCGTATGTTATGATGACAGGCAATCAGATTCTCTTCAGAATCAATATCTGTGCCATAATAGCAGGGATGTAAAAATGGCGGCGCGGTAATTCTCATATGTATTTCCTTTGCACCTGCATCTTTGAGTAGTTTCACAATACGTTTACTGGTTGTACCTCTGACAATGGAATCATCAATCAATACAACTCTTTTACCTTCTATAACATTTTTAACGGGGCTTAATTTTATTCTTACTTGATCTAGACGTTCATCCTGACCCGGAGAAATAAAGGTTCTACCAATATATTTGTTTTTTATTAAACCGATTCCATATGGTATTTTAGATGCATTTGCATAACCTAATGCTGCCTCCATGCCACTATCAGGAACTCCGATCACAACATCTGCATCTACAGGATAACTTTCTGCCAATAATTCACCGGCTTTACACCTTGACAATGATACCGAAATAGTATCTATTACAGAGTCCGGTCTGGCAAAATAAATATATTCAAAGATACAGGTCTTTCTCTTTTCTTTATTGCAGTGTTCTTTTCGAGATACGACATTTTCCTTACTAAAAACAACAATTTCTCCTGGGAGAACATCTCTTATGAAGACTGCTCCTACTGCAGATAATGCACAGCTCTCTGAAGCAACTACATACCTCCCATCCATCATCTTTCCATAGCATAACGGTCTGAAGCCATGCGGATCTCTTGCCGCAATTAATTTGGTAGAAGACATTAACACCAATGAATAAGCACCTTCCAAAGAATTCATTGCTTTACTTACTGCTTCTTCTATACTGGAAACCTTAAGCCTTTCTCTTGTAATAACATAAGCAATTGTCTCAGTATCACTTGTGGTATTAAAAATTGCACCGGATAGTTCTAATTTATCTCGAAGTTCCAATGAATTGCTCAGATTTCCATTATGTGCTATCGCCATTTTTCCCCTCTGATGATTTACTTCCATGGGTTGAGTATTACTACGGGTAGTTCCTCCTGTTGTTCCATATCTTACATGGCCGACCGCCATATTTCCTTTCGATAAACTTGATAGTGTATCTTTCGAAAATACCTCACTCACAAGTCCCAAATCCTTATATGATGAAAATACACCGTCGTCATTTACAACAATCCCACAGCTCTCCTGACCTCGATGCTGTAGTGCATATAAACCATAATAAGCAATGTTTGCAACATGTTCCCTCTTAGTGCTGAAGATTCCAAACACGCCACATTCCTCATGAATCGCCATTATTCCATCTCCTTGTTTCTATAAGCGTAAATCATATCCTCTTTTTCTAAATTCCGCTGTCACCATAGTTAGAAAGAACTCTTGCCGATGGATCATTTACACGGCAACCGTCCCATTCTTTATTCGGCATCCAAAAGTCTACGATCATTTTGCTTTGTCCCGAATAATACTCTTCAAATATCTCTCGGTACAGTAAAGATTCTTTCGTAAAGGGTTGTGCATGATCATATTTCTTACACTTGTCCTTAAACTCTGTATCTGTATATATTTCTTCAGCATATGCTTTCAGGTAATCAACCATAGAGTGTCCTACCGCATCTGAAAATGCAGCTTTTTCTCGCCACAGGATTTCATCAGGAAGATAATCTCCCACTTCAAAAGCATGACGAAGTAAAAATTTCCCCTTTCCATATCGATTCATTTTCAGCTCGGGATCGATAGCCATTACATACTTTACAAAATCTATGTCCCCAAACGGGACCCTTGCTTCCAGAGAATTCACAGAGATACAGCGATCAGCTCGAAGCACATCATACATGTGGAGTTCTTTTATTCTCTTCTGTGATTCTAGTTGAAAAGCTTCCTCATCTGGCGCAAAATCTGTATATTTGTATCCGAATAATTCATCTGAAATTTCACCTGTTAATAAAACTCTGATATCCGTCTTTTCATGAATCGCTTTACATATCAGATACATTCCTATCGAAGCCCGAATCGTAGTAATATCAAAAGTACCCAATACATATATCACGGTTCTAAGCGATGCAATTACATCATCCGGTGTCATAAAAATCTCAGTATGATCACTTCCGATATGATTTGCCACCTGCTTTGCATATCTCAGGTCTATAGCATCTTCACGCATGCCTATTGCAAAAGTCTTGATTGCATCTTTCCTTTTTTTAGCTGCAATTGCACAAACTAAGGAAGAATCCAGTCCCCCTGAAAGTAAAAAACCAACTTTTGCATCTGCTACAAGACGTTTTTCCACACCTGAAACTAACTTTTTACGAATATTTCTACATACTTTTTCCAAATCATCTTCACAAACTTTTGCAGCTGTTGAAATATCCAGGTAACATATAAATTTCCCATCCTTATAATAGTGACCGGGAGGAAACGGCATGATATTTTCAACTATACCCACTAAATTCTTTGGCTCACTGGCAAAGATAATAGCCTCCTGCTTATCATAACCATAATATAATGGCCGTATACCGATCGGATCTCTTGCTGCGATATATTCTTCACGTTCCCCATCATAAATGATGCATGCAAATTCCGCATCCAGCATGGCAAACATAGCCGTACCATATTCCTTGTACATGGGCAAAATTATTTCACAATCTGAATCACTCTTGAATTCATACTTTCTTGACAGCCTGCTTCTAAGTTCCTCAAATCCATATATTTCTCCATTGCAAACAGCGTAACTTTTATCTGACTGAAAAGGCTGCATACCGGCGTCATGAAGCCCCATGATTGCCAAACGGTGAAAACCCAAATACCCCTTACCGGTATCAATCACTCTACTGTCATCAGGTCCCCTTGAAATCGTTGCCTCAAATCCTTTCATAAACGTATCATAGGCAGCACTGCGACTGCAATAACCCATTATAGAACACATATTTTTTCCTCCAAAATCAGTTTCAGCATTCTATAGGGCAAGTGCTGTACCCGCTGTGCCACCTATATTTTTTCTCATTTTCCAAGTCTTCAACAAGACTAGTTCCTTTACGCATAACGAAACGGCGCACCTACTAAGAATATCTTTTCAGATTGCAGCTCGAAAAGTGTTATTCGCACAGGCTCCACTATATGGCTCTCACCATCCCATACTCGCTGTAAGCAATCACCTATGTTACTTCTCTTTTCTCAAACGCTTTTATTTATTTTTAATCTATATCCTGAAGAGCATCGACCCCTTCTTCACCGGTACGAATCTTTACAACATTCTCTACATCATAGATAAAAATCTTACCATCTCCGATGTGTCCTGTATAAAGTACTTTTTTCACTGCATCAATGACATTCCTTACCGGTATTTTACTTACTACGATATCCACTTGTACCTTCGGAAGTAGGGTAGCTTCTACCTGAACACCTCTATAATATTCCGGTTTCCCCTTCTGTACACCACACCCCAGTACATGGGAAACTGTCATCCCCTTAATACCAAGGTTCATCATAGATGTTTTTAATGCCTCAAGCTTATGTTCCTTACAAATAATTGCAATCTTTGTAATCTTAGGCATTTCATCATGAAAGCTTGGCATCTTTTTTACCTCAACCGCTTCGTCAAGAGGAGCATCTTGCGACACCGTTACCGGATCAACACTGTCTTCTTCACATGTATCAGGAAGCATTGCATATCCTGCATAGGCGGTAAGTAAACCATGCTCTGAGATATCCAGACCTGTCAGTTCATCTTCTTTATCAGCTCTAAGTCCAATCGTATGTTTGATAACAAGAAACACAATGGTAATTACAAATGCCACATAGGCTGCTACCGATATTACACCTAATGTCTGAATCTGGAAGAAATGCAAGCCACCTCCATAGAATAAGCCTTTTTCAGTGGTAACGCCTGTTGCAAATAATCCGGTTAGAATCGTACCCACAGCTCCGCAAACACAATGAACGGATACTGCACCAACAGGATCATCAATCTTAGCAATCTTATCAAAAAATTCGATGGATACTACTACTAAAATACCACATACGATACCGATACCTGCCGCTCCCACTGAGGAGATAGCATCACAACCTGCAGTTACACCGACTAGACCAGCAAGTGCTGCATTATAAGTCATTGATACATCCGGTTTCTTATATCGAACCCAGGTAAAAATCAAAGTAGTGCAACAGGCAACTGCTGCGGCTATGTTTGTATTGAAAAATACACGACCTGCGGTTTCCAACAATGCATCACTATCCATACCGACAGTGGATGCACCATTGAAACCGAACCAACAGAACCAAAGAATAAATACACCAAGAGCTGCAAACGTAATGTTATGTCCTAAGATTGCTTTCGGTTTACCATTCTTATCATATTTACCGATACGCGGTCCCAGAATAGCAGCTCCGATCATTGCGCAGACACCACCCAGCATATGGACTGCGGTCGAACCTGCAAAATCATGGAACCCAAGCTCTGATAACCATCCTCCACCCCAGATCCAATGACCGGAAACAGGATAAATCAACAATGAAATGGCGGCGGAGTAAATACAATATGCACTGAATTTTGTTCTCTCCGCCATGGCTCCGGAAACGATGGTCGCGGCTGTTGCACAGAATGCAGTCTGGAAAATTGCAAATGCCCAAAGAGGTACACCTGATGGGAGTATATTGCCGTAATCTCCATTGATAAGTGGATCAAATGATCCTATGATACCGTTTCCTGCACCAAACATAATACCAAACCCTACTAACCAAAATGCCGGTGTACCTATACAGAAATCCATTAAATTCTTCATAAGAATATTTCCAGTATTTTTGGCTCTGGTAAATCCTGCCTCACAGAGTGAAAAACCCGCTTGCATAAAGAATACCAATGCAGCTCCAACAAGTACCCAAATCGTGTTTACCGGACTGTATAACATAATCTTCATCCCTCTTTCTTTATTTATTTCACACTAAACAAAATATCCCCATAAGAAGGATACGGCCAATATTCCTTTGATGTAAGCGTTTCTGCTTCATCACAAACAATTCTAAGCTCGCTCATCTTTCTAAGTATTTCATCTCTAATCATGACAGATTCTTCTACGATTCCTGTAACATCCTGAATTTCCACTAGAGAAGTCTTTAGCTCATTAACAGCCATGTCTATCTTATCTGTAAGGATAGATAACTTCTTTACTATACTCGTTTCATACACACATGGAATAGAACCATCAAGACTTTTCTTTATGGAAGCATTTTTCGCCAGGCCTGCGGTAAATTTTTCAACCGCCGGAGCAATGGAACATTTTGCCATTTCCACCATAGTGTTTGCCTCGATAATGACAGTCTTACAGTAGTTATCAAGCATGATTTCCATTCTTGATTCCAATTCTCTCTCAGTAAATACTTTATGAGATGTAAGCATATCTACATTTTTTTTATCCATCAAATGCGGCATGCAATCCGCCGTTGTACGGTAATTCAAAAGTCCTCTCTTTTCTGTAGCTTCCTTAATCCAATTGTCATCATATCCATTGCCATTGAAGATGATTCTCTTGTGATCCTTAATTGTTTTCTTAATCATTTCATGAAGTGCTGATTCAAAATCCTCTGCACCTTCTAATCTGTCCGCATAAATCTTCAAAGACTCCGCGACTGCCGCATTCAACATAATATTTGCACAAGCTATGCTGTTTGATGAACCAAGCATACGGAATTCGAATTTATTACCGGTAAAGGCAAATGGTGATGTACGATTACGATCTGTCGTATCTTTTGTAAATCTAGGGAGTACGCTTACTCCCAGTTTCATCTTCGTTTTTCCGGCTGCTATATATGGTGCATCTGTTTCAATTGCTTCTAAAATTGCGTTCAGTTCATCACCTAAAAACATCGATACTACAGCAGGAGGAGCCTCATTTGCGCCTAATCTGTGATCGTTTTCCGCTGTTGCGACAGAAATACGAAGTAAATCCTGATAATCGTCGACCGCCTTGATAACTGCACACAGGAATAATAGGAATTGTGCATTTTCATATGGCGTTTCCCCCGGTGAAAGAAGATTCACACCGGTATCTGTTGCAAGAGACCAGTTATTATGCTTACCTGAACCGTTCACTCCTGCAAAAGGCTTTTCATGAAGTAAGCAAACCAACCCATGTTTGATAGCAACCCTTTGCATGATCTCCATGGTAAGCTGATTGTGATCCGTAGCAATGTTTGTTGTAGTATAAATAGGCGCTAATTCATGCTGTGCCGGAGCCACTTCATTATGTTCGGTCTTTGCGAGAATTCCTAACTTCCATAATTCATCATTTAAATCCTCCATGAACGCTGCAACCTTCGGCTTAATGGCACCGAAGTAGTGGTCATCCATTTCCTGCCCCTTTGGAGGCTTTACACCGAAAAGTGTTCTTCCTGTATACTGAAGATCCGGACGCTTATCAAACATCTCCCTGGTAATCAAGAAATATTCCTGTTCCGGCCCTACCGAAGTACGCACATAGTTCACATCCTCATTTCCAAATAAACGTAAAATCCGAAGAGCCTGCTTATTCAGTGCTTCCATAGAACGAAGCAATGGGGTTTTCTTATCCAAGGCCTCCCCACCATAAGAACAGAATGCCGTAGGAATACATAATGTCTTCCCCTTGATAAATGCATAAGATGTTGGATCCCATGCAGTATATCCTCTTGCTTCAAAAGTTGCCCGCAGCCCTCCGGATGGAAACGATGATGCATCAGGCTCCCCCTTAATCATTTCTTTTCCTGAAAATTCCATAATAACTCCACCATCCGGTGATGGAGTTATAAAGCTATCATGCTTTTCTGCTGTAATTCCGGTAAGAGGCTGAAACCAGTGTGTGTAATGAGTAGCTCCATTTGCCACTGCCCAATCTTTCATAGCACCAGCTACCGCATTTGCTACACTGATATCCAACCGTTCCCCTCCATCAATCGTTTTCTTCAAAGACTGATATACTTCTGCAGATAAAGTTGCTTTCATTACCCTATCATCAAACACCAGATTACCAAAATACTCCGAAACATTCTTCATAATGTTTTCCTCCTTTTCTACCTGTCCTTCTTTTGAAGCATTTATCATAAAAGAAAGGCGTCTTACATGCTGTATGTGCATGAAAGACGCCTTTGCCTTTACTTCTATATGTTTATACAATACCTTGTGCACTCATCGCTTCTGCCACTCTTTCAAATCCGGCAATATTCGCACCTAATACATAATTCCCCTTTGCTCCATATCTTTCTGCAGCATCTGACATATTATGACATATGGTTACCATGATATCTTTTAATTTAGAGTCCACTTCTTCAAACGACCAGCTCATTCTCATACTGTTTTGAGACATTTCCAATGCGGATGTTGCAACACCGCCAGCATTCGCGGCCTTACCCGGAGCAAAAATAACATCGTTATTCTGTAAATATTGAGTAGCCTCCAATGTAGTAGGCATGTTTGCACCTTCACAGACAGCCAAACAGCCATTTGCTACCAGCTGTTTTGCATCTTCCAACGTAAGTTCATTCTGCGTTGCACACGGTAGTGCCAAATCTACCTTTACAGACCATACACCACGACCTTCATGGTATTCTGAATTCGGGCGATAACTCTTATATTCCGTTAATCTTGCTCTCTTAACTTCCTTGATTTCCTTAAGAACTCTAACATCAATCCCTTCGGCATCATATACCCACCCGGTAGAATCACTTACTGTCACGACCTTTGCCCCTAATTGCTGCGCTTTTTCTGCTGCATAGATTGCAACATTCCCTGAACCGGAAACCGCAACTGTCTTTCCTTTAAGGGACATGCCATTTAACCTCAACAATTCCTCAGTCAAATATAATAAACCATAACCTGTAGCTTCACTTCTTGCCAAAGATCCGCCATAGCTTAATCCTTTACCTGTAAGAACCCCCTCATATACTCCGCGAATTTTCTTATACTGACCAAACAGATAACCGATTTCTCTTGCCCCGGTTCCGATATCCCCTGCCGGAACATCCGTATCTGCACCAATGTACTTGCAAAGCTCTGTCATAAAGCTTTGACAAAATGCCATGATTTCCCGATCTGACTTCCCCTTAGGATCAAAATCAGAACCACCCTTTCCACCGCCAATCGGTAAACCTGTAAGTGCATTTTTGAAAATTTGTTCAAAACCCAGAAACTTGATGATACTTAAGTTTACAGAACGATGCAATCTAAGACCTCCTTTATATGGTCCGATTGCACTATTAAACTGAACACGGTAACCGGTATTAACCTGTACTTGTCCCTTATCATCTATCCAAGGCACTCTGAATATAATCTGTCTCTCGGGATGAACCAGACGCTCAAGTAGGGCATCCTTTCGATACTTGTCTTCATTTGCATCTACCACTACTCTTAAAGACTCCAGTACCTCCTTCACAGCCTGATGGAACTCCGACTCAGCAGGATTCTTTTTTACTACGTGCGCAATCACTTCATCAACATAGGTCATACGATGTTTCTCCTCTCATAAACTGCTTTGTTTTCCTAAAATAAAAAAGGCAAAGATTCTTCAAGGTATATTCCTCAAAGACACCATTGCCTTTACGCTTAAAGACTATACACCCGTTTTTTTCATTTGTCAATCACCTTTTTTTCATTCATTTTCTGAAAACAAATCTTTTTGTTGACAAAAACTGTAAACAGGTGTATAAATTTTTTAAGTGAGCAAAGGCGTTCATTTAAAGAACAGGTAAGTTTCTGTTTTAAATGAGCGTCTTTGTTTTTTTTGTTATATTTGAAAGGAAGGATGTAATTCTATGAAGAAAGAAGGTCAAATACGAATCCCGTCCGGATGTGCTATTGCTGCTGTCATTTCCAAAGAAGGAAACAGAATGTCCGGAGAAATGATTATAGATTCCATGAAACCCATGCATGAGCGTTCAAATGGGTTAGGAGGCGGTTTTACCGGATACGGTATTTATCCTCAGTATAAGGATTTTTATGCATTCCATATGTTTTATGACTGCAGAACCACGAGAAAAAAATGTGAATCTTTTCTGAAGGAACACTTTGAAATTATTCATTCTGAACTGATTCCCACATGTAAGATTCCTACCATTACAGATGAACCTATTATTTGGCGATATTTTGTTGATCCTCTGAAATCCGTTATGACAACCATGCAATTAGACGAGAAGGAATTCGTAGCCAGAACTGTTATGAAAATCAATACAGATATGCCCGGTGCCCATGTTTTTTCCAGTGGTAAAAATATGGGAACATTTAAGGCTGTCGGCTTTCCCGAAGATGTGGGTGTGTTTTATAAATTAGAAGAATATGAAGGATATTCCTGGATTGCTCATGGGCGCTATCCTACAAATACACCTGGATGGTGGGGAGGAGCACACCCCTTTACTCTGCTTGATTATTCTATCGTTCATAATGGTGAAATATCCTCTTATGATGCGAACAGACGTTTCATTGAAATGTTCGGATATAAATGTACCTTACAGACAGATACAGAAGTGATTACATATATGATGGATTATCTTCTTCGTGTACAGGGACTTACTTTAGAAGAAGTTGCCCATGTGATTGCAGCACCCTTTTGGAGCACCCTTTCTACTGAAAAAAACTTGGAAATGCGGGAGAAATTAACATATCTGAGAACCGTCTTTTCCAGTCTCTTGATAACAGGTCCGTTTTCTATTGTATTCGGTTTTAGCGGAGGACTGATGGCTCTTAATGATCGTCTTAAACTCCGCTCTATGGTCGTAGGTGAAAAAGATGATAAAGTGTTGATTGCCAGTGAGGAGGCAGCAATCCGCATGATGGAGCCAGATGCTGAAAATATATGGGCACCTGATGGCGGAGAGCCAGTTATCGTTAAAGTGAAGGAAGGTGCATATGAATGAGCTTAGAATTTATATATCCTGAATTTGAAGTTGTCAGAGATGAAAACAGATGTACCCACTGCCGTGTATGCGAACAACAATGTGCGAATGAGGTTCATTATTATGATGAAGAAAAGGGCATGATGAAATGTGATGACAGTAATTGCGTAAATTGCCAGCGCTGTGTTAGCTTCTGCCCTACAAGAGCTTTAAAAATTGTAAAAACTAATTGTACTTTACGTGAAAACGCCAACTGGCAGAATGATATTATAAAAGAAATTTACAAGCAAGCAAATAGCGGAGGTGTTCTTCTGTCCTCCATGGGCAATCCAAAACCACTGCCTGTTTTTTGGGACAATATACTAATTAACGCTTCTCAGGTCACGAACCCCTCCATTGACCCACTGCGTGAACCAATGGAGACACGGGTTTATCTTGGTAAAAAGCCGGAAAAGATTCAGCGTCTTTCAAACGGCGATCTCTCTTGTAAATTACCACCGCAACTAGAGTTGTCCATGCCGTTACTGTTTTCTGCAATGAGTTATGGCTCTATCAGCTACAATGCTCATAAATCACTTGCTCTTGCTGCTACAGAGCTTGGCATTTTATATAATACCGGTGAAGGTGGTTTGCATGAAGCTTTTTATTGCTATGGCGAGCATACAATTGTCCAGGTGGCATCCGGACGTTTTGGTGTACACGAAGAATATCTGAATACAGGAGCTGCAATTGAAATTAAAATGGGACAGGGTGCTAAACCGGGGATCGGTGGACATTTGCCCGGAGCCAAAATTGTCGGTGATGTATCTCGTACTCGCATGATACCCGAAGGCTCTGATGCCATTTCTCCGGCTCCCCACCATGACATCTATTCAATTGAAGATTTAAGACAACTTGTTTTTTCCCTAAAAGAAGCTACAGCGTATAAAAAACCTATTATCGTTAAAGTAGCTGCTGTGCATAATATTGCCGCTATTGCCAGCGGTATTACCCGAAGTGGTGCAGATATCATTGCCATTGATGCTTTCCGTGGAGGTACCGGTGCTGCTCCAACCAGAGTACGTGACAATGTAGGTATTCCGATCGAACTGGCATTGGCCGCAGTTGACCAAAGGCTTAGAGATGAAGGAATCCGTAACAATGTGTCTCTGGTGGTAGGTGGTAGCATTCGAACTGCCGCTGATGTAGTGAAAGCAATTGCATTAGGTGCAGATGCATGTTATATCGCCACTGCCGCTTTACTTGCTCTGGGCTGCCATCTTTGCCGCACATGTCAAAGTGGTAAGTGTAATTTGGGAATTGCCACGCAGAACCCACACCTTGTAAAAAGCCTTGA
>SKEY01001173.1_pt1 | contig 35832 bp, 29 predicted proteins | sample 4843871 | NCBI WGS metagenome assembly SKEY01 (sample SAMN11008797, study PRJNA524170) | human gut metagenome | biome: Human fecal sample; material: Feces; isolation source: fecal sample from pouch patient p36 | host: Homo sapiens | place: Israel: Tel-Aviv | collected 2016-12-04 | reverse complement strand
CAGTAAAAGAATTCTATCTTTCACTGAAGCTTTTTGTTCTTACCTAAAGAATTTTAATAGATAACTCCTTCTTATAGAAGAGGAGAGTCTTAACGTGGGTCAGTTATCGGAAAAAGCTTTTGCTGCTTCAACCTTTTCTTCTAGCAACGGTTTTAAAAATTTTCCCGTATACGAGTTAGGTTCAGCAGCAATTTCTTCCGGTGTTCCTTTAGCGATAATTGTTCCACCTCTAAAACCGCCCTCTGGTCCTAAATCTATGACATAATCTGCTGTCTTAATCACATCGAGATTATGTTCAATGACGACGACAGTATCTCCAGATTCAAGCAATCTTTTTAATACCTCAAGCAACTTATGGATATCCGCTGTATGGAGTCCTGTTGTTGGTTCATCGAGAATATAAAGAGTTTTTCCCGTACTGCGGCGTGCAAGTTCTGTTGCCAGTTTGACGCGCTGAGCTTCTCCGCCCGAAAGAGTTGTTGCAGGTTGTCCCAATTTAATATAACCAAGCCCGACGTCCTGCAAAATTTGCAATTTACGTTCTAGTTTCGGGATGTTTCGGAAAAATTCCAGCGCTTCGTCGACTACCATATCAAGAACATCAGCAATCGTTTTCCCTTTATATCTTACTTCTAATGTTTCACGATTATAGCGCGCGCCTTTGCAGACTTCACACGGCACATAAACATCCGGCAAAAAGTGCATTTCAATTTTAATAATACCATCGCCGCGACAGGCTTCACAACGTCCGCCCTTTACATTAAAGCTAAACCGCCCCGGTTTATATCCACGCATTTTCGCTTCATTCGTCTGACTGAACACATCGCGAATCGTATCAAACAATCCAGTATACGTCGCTGGATTTGAACGCGGGGTACGACCAATCGGTGATTGGTCAATATCAATGATTTTATCAATATACTCAAAGCCACGAATCTCTTTATGTTCACCGGCTTTGCCTTTGCCTGTATACAGTTTACTTGCCAGCCCTTTATATAAAATTTCATTGACTAAAGTACTTTTACCAGATCCTGATACACCAGTAACCGCCGTAAATAATCCAAGGGGAAACTTCACCGAAATATTTTTCAAATTATTTTCTTTTGCACCAATGACTTCAAGCCATTTTCCATTTGGACTTTTGCGTTCTTTCGGTACAGGGATATACTTTTTACGGCTCAAATACTGTCCAGTAATGGAGTTCTCGTTCGCTTTAATTTCTTCAACTGTACCTTGCGCTACCACGTAGCCACCACCAGCACCGGCAACCGGGCCGATATCAATGATATGATCTGCCGCGTACATTGTATCTTCATCATGTTCAACAACAATTAACGTATTGCCAACATCACGCAGATGTTTAAGTGTTGCCAGCAAGCGATTGTTATCGCGTTGGTGGAGTCCAATACTGGGTTCATCGAGAATATAAAGCACGCCGACTAGCCCCGAACCAATCTGCGTAGCTAAACGAATCCGCTGTGCTTCTCCCCCCGAAAGCGTACCTGCCGCGCGATCAAGCGTAAGATAATCTAGTCCAACATCCAGCAAAAAACCTAACCTGGCATTGATTTCTTTTAAAATCTGCTGGGCAATCTTCTTTTCCCGTTCCGTTAGCTCTAGCTGCGCATAAAATTCTTTACATTCAGCAATAGTAAAGCAGGTTACTTCATAAATACTTTTTCCGCCCACTTTAACTGCCAAAGTCTCAGGTTTTAATCTTGCGCCTTTACAAACTGGACACTTCTTACTGCTCATATACTTTTCATACTCTTCGCGATACGTATCAGAAGTACATTCACTATAGCGGCGATTTAGCATCGGCAGAACACCTTCAAATGGGGAATGATACTGCTTGACTTCACCATACATATTTTCATATTCATAATCAAACTTTTCTTCGCCTGACCCATACAGTAAAAGGTCCTTTAAAGAATCATTTAATTCATTCCAAGTATTCTCAATCGTATAGCCGTACTTTTTCACTACGGCATCAATTTGGCACATCGCATAGGAATTGATATTTTTCGATAATGGCGCAAATAACCCCTCTTCAATCCTAAGGTTTAAATCAGGCATAACCAAGTCCATATCAAATTCCATATTTTCGCCCAGTCCACTACAGGCTGGACAAGCACCAAATGGATTATTAAACGAAAACATCCGCGGTGCAAGTTCAGGAAGGCTGATTCCACAATCGATACAAGCGAAGTTTTCACTAAACATCAGCTCTTCACCATCAATAATCTGAATAAGTACGACACCTTCCCCAAGTTGTAAGGAAGTTTCGAGTGAATCCGCCAAACGCTGATTGATTCCTTCACGTACAACAAGACGATCAACAACCACTTCAATCGTATGTTTTTTCGTTTTCACCAACTTGATTTCTTCATTAACGTCTTGGATTTCTCCATCAATCCTCACTCGCACATAACCATCTTTGCGAATTTGCCCAAGAATTTTCTGATGTTCGCCTTTTTTTCCGCGCACCACCTGCGCCATTACCATAAACTTCGTACCTTCCGGTAATGCTAAAATCTGATCTACCATTTGCTCTACCGTTTGCTGCGCAATCGGTTTTCCACATTTTGGGCAGTGTGGTCTGCCTGCTCTAGCAAACATTAAACGCAGATAATCATAAATTTCCGTTACCGTACCAACGGTCGAACGCGGATTGCGGCTCGTCGTCTTTTGGTCAATAGAAATCGCTGGCGATAATCCCTCGATATAATCTACATCAGGCTTATCCATCTGCCCTAAAAACTGACGTGCATAAGCGGATAAGGACTCTACATAACGACGTTGCCCTTCGGCATAAATCGTATCAAATGCCAAAGAAGATTTTCCTGATCCACTAAGTCCCGTTACAACAACGAATTCATCACGCGGTATTTCTATATCAATATTTTTTAAATTATGTTCCCTTGCCCCTTTTACAACAATTTTATCTTTCACTACTTTATCCCTTTCCTCCATCTATTTCTTTTAATTTTTCTGACGCTTCTTAGCATTTGATTTCTTTGCAGGCAAACTTCCTTTTAATTCTACAATCATATCACGCAGTTTTGCTGCCCGTTCAAATTCAAGTTTTCTAGAGGCTTCGCGCATTTCATTTTCAAGAGATATCAATAATTCATTTTTTTCCTGTGACGACATCTTCATCCCTTTACTTGTTTTATACTCAGCCTTCTCTTCGGCAACTTTCGTCGTTTCAATTAAATCTTTTATCCGCTTTTTCACCGTTTGCGGCGTAATTCCATGTTCTGTATTATAAACCTCTTGTATCTGACGACGCCTTTGCGTTTCATCAATTGCACGTTTCATCGAGTCAGTTTTGCGATCCGCATACATGATTACCTTCCCACTCGCATTACGTGCTGCCCTACCAATCGTTTGAATAAGCGACGTATCAGAACGCAAAAAACCTTCCTTATCCGCATCAAGAATCGCTACTAACGATACTTCCGGCATATCAAGGCCTTCTCTTAATAAGTTAATCCCCACAAGCACATCAAAAACACCCGCACGCAAATCGCGGATAATTTCTGCCCGTTCCATTGTCACAATATCTGAATGAAGATAACGAACTTTTATCCCCATTTCTTTTAAATACTCCGTTAAATTCTCCGCCATTTTTTTCGTCAATGTAGTAACAAGTGTACGCTCTTTTAAGGCGATACGCTTTTTAATTTCTGTTAATAAATCATCCATCTGACCTTTAAGTGGACGAACTTCAATCTCTGGATCAAGAAGTCCCGTTGGACGAATAATCTGCTGTACTACCTGGTTTGCCTCTTCTAATTCAAATTTAGCCGGTGTTGCTGATACATAAACAATTTGATTAATACAATCACAAAATTCTTCAAAGCGAAACGGGCGATTATCATAAGCAGATGGCAGACGAAATCCATTTTCCACCAACGAATCTTTACGCGATCGATCGCCTGCATACATCGCACGAATCTGCGGCAAAGTAACGTGTGACTCATCAATCACAATTAGAAAATCCTCGGGAAAATAATTAACTAATGTAAATGGAGCTTCCCCCGTCTGACGTTTCGTCAAATGTTTTGAATAATTTTCAATGCCAGAGCAATATCCCATCTCTTGCATCATCTCAATATCATAGCGCGTGCGCTGTTCTAAGCGTTGTGCTTCCAGCAATTTGTTATTTGCTTTAAAGTAAGCCAACCGTTCTTCTAACTCTGCCTCAATATCTTGAATTGCACGCTGCATATTTTCTCTCGATGTAACATAGTGAGAAGCCGGATATACACTAATATGCTTGCGTTCTCCTAAAATTTCTCCCGTCAATACATCCACTTCTAAAATCCGATCAATTTCATCTCCAAACAATTCCACGCGTATCGCCCGTTCATTGTAACCAGCAGGAAAAATTTCAATAACGTCTCCACGCACACGAAATTTACCGCGAATAAAATTGATATCGTTACGTTCATATTGAATACTAACCAACTTACGCAAAATCGAATCACGGTCATACGTCTGCCCCTGGCGAAGCGATAAAACTAAATCGTGATATTCGTCCGGGGAACCTAAACCATAAATACATGACACACTAGCAACAATAATTACATCACGTCGTTCAAATAACGAACATGTCGCTGAGTGTCGTAATTTATCAATCTCATCGTTAATCGATGCATCTTTTTCGATATAAGTATCTGTATGCGCAATATACGCTTCCGGTTGGTAATAGTCATAATAACTAACAAAATACTCTACCGCATTATTTGGAAAAAATTCTTTAAACTCGCTGGCAAGCTGTGCAGCCAGCGTTTTATTATGTGCAATCACCAGCGTCGGTTTTTGTACGCGTTCAATCGTTTTTGCAATCGTAAAAGTCTTTCCTGTTCCCGTTGCGCCTAATAATACCTGTGCAGTTTGTCCATTTTCAATGCCCCCTACCAGCATATCAATTGCCTGCGGTTGATCTCCTGTCGGCTCAAAAGGTGCTACAACTTTAAAAGGCGTGCCGCCGTCCTGATGCACTGTATTTAAATGAGGTACTTTTGCCATGAAAACACCTACTTTGTCTATTCTAATTAATATTAATTATCCGTTATATTATAACACAAAACATATGTACGGCAAATAGAAATTACCTTATTTTCCCCAATAAAGCAGGACTTCATGCAAAAATGGTAGCTGCTTTATCGCAGCTACCATTTATTTTCCTTGCAATACTTCAATTGCTTTTTCTAACTGATTATCTTTTTCTTTATCTAATTCTATCGTTATATCCGGTTCTATACCGATTCCATCAATACAGCGATCATTTGGCGTATAATATTTGGCAATCGTAAGTTTCATTCCGTCTTTATTTGCCATTGGAATAACCGCCTGCACAGACCCTTTTCCATACGTCTTCGTACCAATTAACGTACCAACGCCAGTATCTTGAATAGCACCAGCTACAATTTCAGATGCACTTGCACTTCCTCCATTGACTAATACAACAAGCGGATATTTTGCTTCCGGCAAACTAGAACGAAAAACCTCTTGATTACCAGCACGGTCACGCGTTGAAACGATTACACCTTCCGGGACAAATTTTTCAGCAATCTTTGTACATACTGTTAAAATTCCTCCTGGATTATCACGCAAATCCAAAATAACTTTCTTCATACCTTTTTCTTCTAGTTCATGATAAATCTTATTAAACTCTGTCGCCGTATGCTCGTTAAAAGAAGCGATGCGAATATACCCAATATCTTCACGCTTCATTGAACCTGCAACAGATATTGTTTCAATATTTGAGCGAGTCAAAATATAATCAATGTCTGCATTATCACGACGAATAGTCAACACAACTTGCGTTCCAATTTCACCACGAATTTTTGCGGCAACTTCTTCAAACGGTAACACTCGTGTATCTTGGCCATCAACTGAAATAATCTGATCTCCACTTTTAATTCCCGCAAGTTCACTCGGCGAGCCTTCAATTGGTGCAATTACCATAGGGATCTTATCTTCCCGCATTCCCATAACAACACCAACACCACCAAAAGATCCATCTGTATGTTCTAACAATAATTTATACATCTGTTCATCCAGGTAAACTGAATGTGGATCGTCTAGTGAATTCACCATTCCCTTAAGCGCGCCAGTAATTAACTTTTCATTATCTACTTCATTCACATATTGCGTTTGAATGAATCTGAGTGCATTCACAAATCGAAACACTTGCAAAGAATTCGTATTTCCAAGTCCCAATAAATAATAAAGCCCTGCAATCGTACTGAAGCAAGTCAGCAAAATTAATACAATTGCCCCCAAAAACAAATACCGCTTTTTCACATTTCCACCTCTATTCTCTTCAAAGAGAAAGCCACAGAGGGGTCTACCTGCTCTGTGGCTTTTTAAACTTACTTTACTTTCGCTATATTCTATGCATTCTGCTCTATATTATGCATTATAACGCCATTGTTAAAGGTTTCCCCCAGGAAAACCTACCACTCAGCGTTTCAATGAGGCGAAAGATTATACTCACCGCCTGTTATTTACAGTTATGCCTGCCACCTATAGATGTAGGGAAAATCTTGCTTAGAGTTATAGATAGCCGTATGGATCAACCGGTTCCCCATTTACACGAACTTCAAAGTGACAATGCGGGCCTGTAGAATAGCCTGTAGAACCGCAAATCGCAATTAACTGCCCTTGACTTACTTGCTGTCCTACTCCAACTACCAAGCTGTCATTATGTCCATAAAGCGTAGTAATTCCACCACCATGGTCAATAATAACCGCATTACCGTAACCGCCCATCCAATCGGCGTAAATGACTGTTCCACCATCAGCAGCCACAATCGGATCACCGTAATCAGCACCAATGTCAAGTCCACTATGATAACGTGAAGTTCCAAAGATCGGATGGGTACGCCAGCCATATTCTGAAGTAATCACACCATGCACAGGCCAGATCATCGCACCTGTCGAGCCAGTAGCGCGTCCACTTCCCATTGCCTGCGCGCGAATCATCCGTTCAATCTGTTTCGACGTTTCAATTAGTTCTTGATAAGTACGTTCTGCTTCATCGCGATCATTTACTGCACGGTCTAATACTTCTTGTTTTCTTGCCGTACGCTCTTTCACTTCTTGCCGCTTTATTTCTGCCGCTTTTTTTAATTCAACAATCGCGGCTCTATCATTTTCCAATTCAGTTTTCTTCTGCAATATCAACTCACGTTCAGCTTTTACTTTCATAATCAATTCATAATCATGCTTAATTATGCGTTTTAACAAGTCCATTCGCGTTAGTAAATCATTGAAGTCAGTTGCGCCAAACAATACATCGATATAATTAATCTGCCCATTTTGGTATATATCACGGATTCTTTTATTTAGTACTTTCATCCGTTTAGCGAGGTCTCGTTCTGTTTTTTCTAAGATTTCCGTATTTTTTTCAATTTGTTCTTCTTTTTCTTGCAATTGTGCTTGAATCGATTCATACTCATCCGTTGCAGTTTTTAATTCGCTCTGCAAAATTCTCAGCTGATTTGAAACAGTGTCAACTTCCTGCTGCGCTTGATTTCTCTTACTTTCTTGACTTGACATTCGATTTTGAACATCATTCAATTGACTGTCCAAAGATTCAGCATATACGGTTAGAGTAAACATTACTAGTAAAACGATTGCATTAAAAGCTAAGAACCATCGTCTTAAATTTTTCATGTTCAACTCCTCTTATACATTCATAAAGCGTTTTAATGAAATCGTACTACCAAGCGCTCCAATTGCTGTTCCCACGACTAAAAGCAACAATGTAATATGATTTAAAAACGGATATTCTGGAATGAGTGGCAAAAACGCTAATGTTGAATAAATTTTTGCCGTAACTGCACTATATAAATTTCTCAATAACACGGTCGCGACAATTGCACCTAAAAATCCAAGAACCATTCCCTCCATCAAGAATGGCCAGCGAATAAACCAATTCGTTGCACCTACATATTTCATAATACCTATTTCTTTACGTCGTGCAAATACTGTTAAACGAATTGTATTTGAAATAATAAACAATGTAGCCATCGCTAAAAACACGATAATAAAGAAGCCAAAAATACGAACCATTTTCGTTAGCTCAAACAGTTGCTCAACGACATCTTGTCCAAATTTAGCCGTCTCCACACCCTCAAATTCATTAATTTTATTTGCAGTTGCTTTCACTTCTTCCGGACGTTTCAGCTTTACTTCAAAAGCATTCGGTAAAGGGTTTGTATCTTCTAATGCCTCTAATAATGTTTTTTGATCACCTAGGCGTTCTTTAAAGCGATCCATTGCATCTTTTTTGTCGACAAATTTTATCTCCTCTACAACAGACATCGCTTGAATTTTCTCACCAATCTCCTTCATTTCCCGATCGGACAAATCATCATGCAAGTACACGTTAATTTGTACTTGCGACTCCAGTGCACTTGCCATATTATTTAAGTTCAAAACAATAATCAGAAACATCCCTAAAATCAATAGTGATAAAGCCACTGTACTAATAGATGCAAAAGTCATCCAATTATTTCTCTTTAGAGAAATAAAAACTTCACGAATAAAATATTCCCAAGTTCTAATCTTCATAACCGTATGCTCCCTTCACTTCATCTCGGATAATACGGCCATTTTCAATTGCAATTACACGCTTTTTCATCGTGTCTACAATCGTCTTATCATGCGTTGCCATAACAATTGTCGTCCCTGACTTATTGATTCGTTCAAAAATCCGCATGATGTCCCAGGAAGTTTCAGGATCCAAATTTCCTGTAGGTTCATCGGCAATTACAATCATCGGATTATTTACAATTGCCCTAGCTATTGCAACCCGTTGCTGCTCTCCCCCTGATAACTGACTAGGAAAGCTTTTCAATTTATCATTTAAGCCAACTAAGTCAAGTACACTATTTACTCGTTTTTGCATTTCACGACGCGGTGCCTCAATAACTTGCATAGCAAAAGCTACATTTTCATACACCGTTTTTTCTGGTAACAACCGATAATCCTGAAAGATAATCCCCAATCCGCGTCTTAAATACGGCACATCGGATGCAGACATCGCCAATGTATTGCGTCCATTGACGATTAATTCTCCTTCCGTTGGCAAAACTTCACGGAAAATCATTTTTATAAAAGTCGATTTACCAGCCCCACTTGGTCCGACGATAAAAACAAATTCACCTTTATTAATATCAATATTAATATTCGACAATGCTATAGATCCATTATCATAGCGTTTTGAAACATTCTTCATATGTATCAACTTGAACATACCCCCTCTTTCAGGTCCCAAATTACTTCATGACTTTATATCTTTAGACATTTTTATCGAAAAACCTTTTTCATTTGGAAAAATATTTTGTAAAATTTTGTACAACATTAATACATTAGATTTGCAATATATAGTGTCAAAAGAGATAGGATTCCAACTAATCCCACATACCAAGTAAATACTTTAAAGCGCTCACATTTTGGGAGTGCATAATACGAATCTTTTGTATCAATTCCCGAACTACGCCATAAAAAAAATAAAGAAAAAGCTAAAATAATAAACACGATTTCGTTTTGTGAATAAAGAAATAAAGCAAATAAAATAAACGTCCCTACTGTCCATAAATGTGGAGAAATCGCCCCCATGATTTTTCCGCCATCAAAAGGTTCACAAGGAATTAAATTTAATAAATTTAAAATTGCAGCTGTATAGGATAATACCAATAAAATAATCGAATTCGTCCAAAAATACCAAATGAAACAGACAATTGCGCTAATCGTCCCTAACGCCGGGCCACCAATCGCAATATTGGCTGCCATTTTTGCATTGATTGGCAAACGATTCAGCGATACTGCCGCACCAATAAACGGAATAAAAATTGGAAGACCGGCACGAATGCCGACTACTCTGGCTGCAATTACATGTCCAAGCTCATGAATAAAGAGTAGGATTAAAAATCCCGCCCCATAAACGATACCAAAAGTTAAAGCATACGCCCATAGAGAAATAAGCATGCTGATAAACATCATCCCGATACTATTTACTTTTATTATTGCCAACATTGCAATGAATAACACCACAACCCTTTTTATTATACGTTTAGCTAAAAAAAGCATAATAAATCCTCCATCAAAAACAAAATAGCTGTTATATGCATATGCATATAACAGCTATTTTACGATTCGATAAATTTAATGCTTGTATTGGTTAAACCCTTCGCCAACAACTTCATGCGCATCACTAATAATAAAAAATGCTTTTTCATCATGGTCGTGGATAACTTCTTGAAGTCTAGTTACTTCACTCGTTTCCACAACACAAAGCAGCATTTCTCTTTCCTTACCTGTATATCCGCCACGACCCGAAAGATAAGTTACACCACGCTCTACTTCCTGAAAAATTTTTTCAGCAAGCACATCCGGACGTTCTGCCATAATCCAAAAAGCTTTGCTTGTGATTGCACCCTCTTGGACTAAATCGATAATTTGCGTAGTGACAAAAATAGAAATTGCCGCATAAAGTGCAAGCTCCGGACTTTTAAATGCAAAACCAGCAAATATAACGATACATCCATCTGCAATAAGTAACGCCCGTCCAATACTCACCTGAAACAAATGATGGGAAATCGCTGCTACCAAAGAAGTTCCTGCCGTATTTCCTTTAAACCGAAAAATTAATCCCATTCCAATTCCTGTCAATACACCGCCATATAGAGTATTTAATAAAATATCCTCAGTTAATACTGGCGTATAAGGTGATGTCAGATCAATAAAAACCGACAACATTGTTGCACCATATAACGTTGTTAGACCATAACGTGAACCTAACAATTTAACACCAATAATAAAAATTGGGATATTAAATATTAACATTAAAACTCCAACTGGCAACCCAAATAAATAATGAAGTACTGTAGCCAAACCACTTATGCCGCCACTGGCAATCTTATGTGGAATAAAAAACATATTAAGTGCAATTGCGGTAATCAAAATCCCAAGTGTCATCCCAATGTACTGCCGCACTTTCTTCTTCACTTTATCACCTCTTGGTTTTGCCGCGTGAAATTAATTCAAGCGCTAATTCAGCATTAACGAAAGCATCTCTTCTCAGTTTAGAAATTACAGGTTCAACAGTTTTAGCAAAGGAATCTTTTTCCTGCCACTCTTGATGAATTTTCTCCATTAATTTCTCTACTGTAACATTTTGCAAATCGCTAACACTTTCATCACCCATTGATTTTAAAAATCGATCAATTTTCGGATCATAAGACATTCCAATCATCGGAATGCCCATCACACCTGCAAAAATTAAAGCATGTAAACGAATACCAATTAATAAGTCCAAATTTCCTACTAGAGACAATAGCTCACTCGTTGTATATTCTTCATCAAGTAATACGATTGATTTCGGCATATCAACAGCAATTTTTTTTGCGACCTCAACATCTTCAGGATACTGCATTGGCAAATAGACTACGCGCGCGCCAAGCTCATCAACAATCCGTGCTGTTACTGTTGAAATAATATCTTTATAATGAGACCAATCCCGCCATTCGCGGACTGAAATACCAACCAGCGGTTTAGCGCCTTCAATTCCATATCTGCGCAAAATTTTTCTGCCAATCTGCCGATCTACTGGATGAATCCCTAAGACCGGATCCGCAGTAACACGAATCGGCGTTTTTTTTACCCCTAAATTATCAAGCTCTTCAAGTGATCCTTCATCACGAACGGTGATTAAATCTATTTTATTTCCAAGCCACCTCATTGCTTTACGAGCAAAAGAGCCACAAATTGGACCAATCCCCTGCGCATAAAGCATCGTTGGCTTTCCTAGCATTTTCGCCAAAAATAAAATGCTCATATAGTAATAAATACTTCGTACACTCGTAACATCTTGCAGTAAACTGCCACCGCCACTAATGACTAAGTCACTCTTGCGAATCACTTTCGCAATCTGCCAATAATTTAACCAATATACAGCATGCACACCATGTCTGCGTTTAGTATCTTCAGGATTTGCAGAAATAACCGTAATATTTAATTTAGGATCCAAATCTGATAGAACTTCTATCATGGCAGCTAACATGGCTTCGTCTCCAGCATTTCTGAAACCATAGTAGCCAGAAACTACAATACTACTCATCTTTCGTTGTTCCCCTTCCCACAAAGGAAGACAAATTATACAAAAGATGTGCCAGTAACATTGCAATCATGCCTACCCCTGCTCCCAAAACCAAGCCGCCTAAACCACGCATAAAGGACATAAAAACAGGCGTACGCAAATGAGCAAATGTCTCTACAAGTGAACCTTGCCCTATCGTTGCAACAATAACCAATACAAAGAATAAGAAATTTGGCCATTTCTTATACACTGCCATAACTGCTAACATAAAAGCAGGATGTCCAATAAACAATTCTTTTGAACGAGGTCTTGCATAAAATACCTGTTCAAGGAAAGCTCTTAACTTTAGTTCAATTGCCGGCACTGGAACACCCATAGTATGCCCAGAACGACCAATAAAAATTAATGCACCTACCGCTGCAACTGCAAAAAAGATTAAACTTTTTACATATACAGGGCAATCTAAAATTTTCTTCACTTGACCAAGAATATTCCCTGAATACGCTTCGCCACCAAACAAATTAAATCTACGTAAATAAGCAATGGTAACTAAAATTATCGGCAATATAAATGTCAACTTTACGCCACGGAAAATGTAAATTTCTAAGAAGTATTCCACATCCCCCAAAATAGAAGCTACATACGCGCCGCCAATAAAAGAAAGGAAGCCGGTTGTAATTAAAGCAACTGCACCAGCTACCATAATTTTTGCAAGTGGCGTATTCGATGAAAATTTACCAGTACGCCAACGATCCATTTGCCAAATTACAGCGAGTGCAGGGAACAAATTCGCACTAGCTAATGCAACAGCGCTACGAACTATAGCTCCTTTGCCTAAAGCTAATGGGGTAATTAAAATTGCTGAAATTAAAATTAACAACATATACTGATAACGATTTCTCATTGGGAAAACCAAGGATAAATAAAGAACTCCCGCCGCTACTGCGCCAACCGTTAATAGAATAAAACAGATTTTTTGCGGATAATAAAGCTCATACGTACCTGCACGGCCAATAGTAAATCCTTTTTCCTCTAGACCATCTTTTACATCTTTTACATATTTAAGATTTGTCTCTAAAAGAGTCATACCACTTTCTGGTTTCTCAAAAATTCGCATCAAATTAATGCGAACATTGCGTTCTTCGTCAGTTAAAATCAAGCGTTCAACAGCTTGATTGACTTTCATTTTCACTTGTTCATCTTTTGGTATTGAATATACCCGCGCAGCTTTATAATGATTCTTTTTAACAAGCTCCATTAAACCTTCTTGTTTAAAGAACTGCAATTGCTGTGGATGCTCAATCAAACCTAAAGTAAGCTCATCTGCCTGAAAAGCATTTGCTGTATCTGTAATATAGTCTGGGTGTCCCAAAACTTCATCCCCAGAAAAAATAATATCAGAAACATTAAACCCTTTTAAACGATCAAATACAGAGCCAATATCTGATTGAGTTACTGCCTGATAATTGCTTGGTCGAGCGACAATATAAAAACCAGCTTCATTCACAATTCGCATTTCTTCTGTGGATAAACCTAAATTCCACTTCAATACTTTTTCTGAATTTGCTTTTGCTGAAATTACTCTTACATTTCCAGCTTGAAGAATGCTTATTCTATCTTCACTGAGTCTTCTTTCTAAATCTTCCTTAACTTCTTTAAACGTAGTTTCATCATGACAAACAATATAGATGTTTTCTGGTACGATTAGACCCTTTTCAATAAGCTGGCACCAACTCGGCTCTGTAAGCAGGCCGCTGTAATAACTATTTAGCAGTGCACTGCCAGAAACAGTCGCTGCCTTTCCATTCTCACTTAATTTTTTTAATGTAGACTCATAAACAGCTAACGAAGATACCCCAGCATCTTTCATTTGTTCCATAACAGTTTGCATTGGAACGCCTTCAATACGAGCCAATTCAACGATATCATCGTAATCAAAAACCAGCTCTACTGTCATATTGTTTTCTTCCACAATATGACGATTCCAGCCTATATATAACGCCGCTATTAACCCTACAATAATACACCCAATCAGCCATCGATTGTATTTGAAATTCGTCACTACTTTCTCCACCTTATGACAAAAATTAAAATTCAGCTATTACTCCGTTTGATAGCTGCCAAAAACTCTTAAGGATGATTATCTGCTACAATTACAGCCCGACCTTGCTCTAATACCACAGATTTTACTTCCACATTAAACGGAAGTTGTTTCAAATCTAACAATACCAAATCAGTAAATAATTTTCCACTAAAATTTCCAATCATTCCATTATCAATATAAAATTTTTCCGTTTTAAAAACAATTTTGCCAGCTTCACTTGCAATTGTTCCTTCCAAACGAATTTCCGCATTAATTAATCCACCAATATTTAAAATGCTCGAGACTTTCACCTGTTCTGGCGTAATCTCTACTTTTGCATCTTTCGCACCTTTTACTGATTGATTAATTGCATGTGCCAATTCTGCCTGGGAAACATACGCACGAAGGACTACATCCTCGATTGAAGCATTCCCCAGTTGATATGTTTTCATTAACTCTCCCATATCAATGCGAACATTATGTAAATTTATATCAAATTGATCAAAAATAACTTTGTCCGTTTTTGCTCTTTCCGCTTTAATTACTATATCATCAAATTGACCCGTAAGCATCAATAGCGCTGGATCCTTTTTTACCTCTACGTCCACTTTCTCCGCATTTGTCAAAGTCACAATTGATTTATTAATTACATTGGAAACTGCTTTAGGTATTAAGATTTGACCGAAAATGAGGAACAAAATGATTATACCACCGATTATCCCTAACCGTCTTGCCATTTTTCCTTCCTCCTATCAAAATATCTCCAGACCGCACAAAAGGAGACGGAATAAATCCGTACCCCTTTTATGCATGATTTTCATTTGCAGCAGCGTTTAAATAAGCTTCAATAAACATATCTAACTCGCCATCCATAACCGCTTGTGTATTTCCTGTTTCCGCATTCGTACGATGATCTTTTACCATATTATACGGATGGAATACATAAGAGCGAATTTGACTACCCCATTCTATTGCTTGATATTCACCAGCAATCTCTGCCTTTGCATCTGCCTGTCTCTTTTGCTCCAATTCAAACAATTTCGCTCTTAATAATTTCATACACTGTTCACGATTCTGAATTTGCGAACGTTGATTTTGACATTGTACAACAACACCCGTTGGAATATGCGTCATGCGAACGGCCGAGTCGGTTTTATTGATATGCTGTCCACCGGCACCGCTTGCACGATATGTATCTACTCTCAAATCCGCTGGATTAATTTCAACTTCAACATTGTCATCAATTTCCGGCATAACATCACAAGCCGCAAACGACGTATGCCGCCGTGCATTAGAGTCAAACGGTGAAATTCGCACTAGCCGATGTACACCTTTTTCCGCTTTTAAATAACCATAAGCATTGTGACCTGAAATCATTAAAGTAACGCTCTTAACACCGGCTTCATCACCTGGAAGCAAATCCATTGTTTCCACTTTAAAATTCTTTCGCTCTGCGTAGCGTCCATACATTCTAAGTAGCATTTGCGTCCAATCTTGCGCTTCAGTACCACCTGCACCGGCATGAAGTGTCAAAATTGCATTATTTGCATCATATTCACCTGACAGCATCAATTCTAATTCTAAAGATTCCATGGCTAATTTGAGATTGTCTATCTCTTCAACTACTTCATCATAAACACTTTCATCACTGTCTTCCATACCCATTTGCCACAAAATATTCATATCCTCATATTTTGCTCGCATCCCTTGGTATTTAACAACACTTTCTTTCACTGCATTTAATTCTTGTGTAGTAATTTGCGCCTTTTCAGGATCGTCCCAAAAAGTAGGTTCACCCATTTTATATTCTAGCTCAGCAATCTGTTGCTCTTTGCCAGCAATGTCAAAGAGAAGTCCCCATTTCGTCAAGCTTTTTCTTTATCTCTACGATTGTTACTCGCAAGTCTTCTAAAAGCACGTTTTCATCTCCCTAAATGCATTGGCAAGAAACTTATTCCTTGCCGCAACATTTTTTGTATTTTTTCCCTGAACCGCATGGACACAAATCATTTCTTCCTGTTGTGTCATGATTTACATACGGTTTCTTCGGATCTTCTTCCACTTCATCTCCATGAACTTCTTTTGCACCTTCTAAGTGACTCTGTGGTTTTGCTTCCGTCGCGATATTTACTCTAAACATTAATTTTGCGATATCTTCTTGAATGTTCGCAATCATCCCTTGGAACATATCGAAAGCTTCTACTTTATATTCAATCAATGGATTACGTTGACCATAAGCACGCAAATTGATTCCTTCACGTAACATATCCATCTGATCCAAATGCTCCATCCATTTGCTGTCAACCACTTTAAGCATAATTACTTTTTCAAGTTCACGCATGCTGTCTTCACCAAATAACAATTCGCGTTCTGCATAAGCATCTTGTGCTGCTTTTTGTAAAGTTTCTTTAAGTTCATCACGGCTCATTGCTTCAAGCTCAGACTGCACTAACTTGCCTTCTGGCGCAAATAAAGCTTCACAAGCTTTGATTAACTTATCTACTTCCCACTCCTCTGGATAAAGCTTTTCATTTGCATAAACGTCCATTTCTTGGTCAATCAATTTATAGATCATATCCATGATATTTTGTTTTAAATTATCACCCATTAGTATTTGACGACGTTGTCCATAAATGACTTCACGTTGTTGATTCATAACATCATCATATTCTAACACGTGTTTACGAATATCAAAGTTACGCGCTTCGACTTTCTTTTGCGCTTGTTCAATTGAACGCGTAATTAATGCATGCTCGATTGGTTCATCCTCTTCCATACCAAGTTTATCCATGATGTTAGCAATATTATCAGAACCGAATAAACGCATTAATTCATCTTCTAATGATAAGTAGAACCGTGATGAGCCTGGATCACCTTGACGACCGGCACGTCCGCGAAGCTGATTGTCAATACGACGACTTTCATGGCGTTCTGTACCAATGATATGCAGTCCACCGAGTTCTTCTACACCTTCACCAAGCACAATATCCGTACCACGACCTGCCATATTTGTCGCAATCGTTACCGCGCCCAATTGTCCTGCTCCGGCGATGATCTGAGCTTCCATTTCATGATATTTCGCATTCAATACATTATGTGCTACGCCGCTCTTTTTCAACACGCGGCTAAGTTCTTCTGATTGTTCAATCGACGTTGTACCAACCAACACCGGCTGCCCTTTGCGATGCGCTTCAATAATCGCATTCACAACCGCTTTGTATTTTGCCCGTTTTGTTTTATAGATAACATCTGGGAAATCAACACGCGCAACTGGCTTATTCGTTGGAATCACAATAACAGGAAGACCATAAATTTTAATAAATTCATCTTCCTCTGTTTTTGCCGTACCTGTCATCCCACTTAATTTATCATACATTCTAAAATAGTTTTGGAATGTAATCGCTGCTAGTGTTTGACTTTCACGCTCAATTTTTACGCCTTCTTTTGCTTCAATTGCTTGATGTAAACCATCTGAATAACGGCGTCCAAACATTAATCGTCCTGTAAATTCATCGACAATAACTACTTCTCCATCACGTACTACATAATCTCGGTCACGTTTCATTAAGGCTTTGGCACGCAATGCTTGATTAAAGTGATGTGATAACGCAATATTTTCACTATCGTACATATTTTTTACTTGCAAACGTTTTTCAATTTTCGCTACACATTCCTCTGTAGGTAATACAGCTTTTGCTTTCTCATCAATTGTATAGTCCACGCCTTCTTCTAAATCATTTACCGTTTTTGCCATAACCGCATACATCTCGGTAGATTTATCCCCTGCGCCAGAAATAATAAGCGGTGTACGAGCTTCATCAACTAAAATACTATCTACTTCATCGACAATCGCATAGTTTAGTTCACGTTGTACCATTTGATCTTGATAAATTACCATATTATCACGTAAATAATCGAACCCAAACTCATTATTCGTACCATACGTAATATCCGAAGCATATGCATTCTTACGTTGATTAAAATCAAGTCCATGGGCAATTAAACCAACGCTTAATCCTAGGAAATTATATAATCTGCCCATCCATTCACTATCACGACGAGCTAAATAATCATTTACCGTAATAACATGAACACCTTTACCTGTTAATGCATTTAAATATGTAGGCAATGTACCAACTAAAGTTTTACCTTCACCAGTACGCATTTCCGCGATTTTACCTTCATGCAAACAAATCCCGCCTAATAATTGCACATCAAAATGGCGCATTCCTAGTACGCGACGTGATGCTTCTCTTACAACAGCAAATGCCTCTGGAAGTAAATCATCTAGAGTTTCCCCTTTATCTAAACGAAGTTTAAAGTCTTTTGTCTTAGCCGCCAATGATGCATCGCTCAAATTTTGCAAATCTGCCTCTAAAGCATTGATTTGTTCCACTCGTTCCATCATCCGTTTTATTTCTTTTTCGTTGCCATCACCAAATATTTTTTTTATAAAACCGAACAAACTGTATCACTCCTTGAACTATGTACGCATATACTCATACACTATTAGCCTATTTTAGAATTTTATCAAACTATGATCAATAAGTCAAAACTATATAGGTAAAAAATTCAATCATTTTCCCTTTCTTATTGTATACCAAAACACAAAATTATATTTTTATTTTTTTCACATAAAAAGACCTCGCATTTGCGAGGTCTTTTCGCCTTAATTTTACTCTGGTTCAATTAAGGCATATCTGCCATCTTTACGGCGATACACAACATTGACTTCTTCACTCTTCGCATTTCTAAATACAAAGAAATCGTGATTAATTAAGTTCATTTGCATAATCGCTTCTTGAACATCCATCGGTTTTACTGGGAATTTTTTCGTCTTTGCGACTGGATATTCTTCTGATTCATCATTTTTTTCTACAACAGGAGCTGTTGCGGTTTCAAATTTAAACCCGCCTGTACGAAAACGTTTCGTTAATTTTGTTTTATGTTTATGAATTTGACGTTCTAATTTTTCAATCACAAGATCAATGGAAGTATACATATCCATTGTGGATTCTTCTCCTCGAAGCAACATACCATCTACAGGTACAGTTACCTCAACAATATGCCGTCCTTTCGTCACAGTAAGTAATGCGGTAATTGCCCCAACATCATCAAAATATTTTGTTACTTTGCCAACTTTTTTTTCTACATAATCTTTTAATGCTGGAGTGATCTCAATGTTTTTTCCTCTAATAGTGAATGTTGCCATAGCACCCATCCCCTTTCCTGTGTCCTATGTTATTATATATTCTGCATAAAGAAAAAAACCCCTTCTTTTCATAAACGAATATTCTGAAACTTTACACAAAATTTTATATTTTTCGCCAAAATAATCATTTCACTATCAAAAGTTTACATTTTTAGTGATTAAATTATGCAATTCTTTTGATTCTAGAGAAGAGTAAAATTCTATTTACTTTAAAAGAATTTAGGACAAGAAATAAATACAACATAAAGACTTCCGCATGATTAAACTACAAATTGTTTTCATAAAATATAAAACCCGGCCTACTTTCATAAGCCGGGAAAAATAATTCTATTTATTAAGCTGTTTTTGTAACGTTAGAAGCTTGTGGTCCACGTGCGCCATCAACGATTTCAAACTCAACGCCTTGACCTTCAGCTAGAGTTTTAAATCCTTCATCTTGAATAGCGGAAAAATGTACGAAAACATCGCCACCATCTTCTCTTTCAATAAATCCGTAACCTTTTTCTGCGCTAAACCATTTAACTTTACCAATCATTATGAAATTCCTCCTAGAAATAAACTGGCACATCGAACTCGATGACCACGTTATCCATTATATCCATGATGGAACTATTTGTCAACCTCAAAAACCTTGTGTTTAAAGGATTTTTGATAAAAATGTTTTTGTCCGTTCCTCTTGTGGCGATTCAAAAATCGCTTTCGGAGATCCTTCTTCAACAATTTTACCTTCATCGACAAAAAGCACCCTGTCACCAACCTCACGAGCAAATCCCATTTCGTGAGTAACTACGACCATTGTCATCCCCTCTTTTGCAAGGCTCTTCATAACATCAAGCACCTCGTTTACCATCTCTGGATCAAGAGCAGAAGTAGGTTCATCGAAAAGCATAATTTTAGGCTTCATCGCCAGTGCTCTAGCAATTGCTACACGTTGTTGCTGGCCTCCAGATAATTGAGATGGGTATGCATTCGCTTTATCTTCAAGCCCGACTTTTCTAAGCAGACACAATGCAGTTTCTTTCGCTTCCTCTTTGGAAATCATTCTTACTTTCATCGGTGCTAATGTAATATTTTCCATCACCGTCATATGTCCAAATAAATTAAAGCGTTGAAAAACCATCCCTACTTCAGTACGAACTTTATTGATATTTGATTCATTGCTCAATGGAATTCCGTCCACAATAATTTCGCCATCTGTCGGCTGCTCCAAATAATTAATGCAACGCAATAACGTACTTTTCCCGGAGCCACTTGGTCCGATAATAACAACGACTTCTTTTTCTTCTATTTCTACATTAATACCTTTTAAAACTTCAATCTTACCAAAAGCTTTATGCAAATTTTTAATACTTATCATCTATTTTGTACCTCCGCTCCAAATACGCAACTAAGCGGGAAATAGTAAGTGTCATAATCAAATAAATAAAAGCTACACTAATCCAAATTTCCAACGAACCATATGTACGCGCAATAATTAGCTGCCCACGACGTGTAAGCTCTTCAAATCCGATAACTGAAACTAGTGAAGAATCTTTTAACATCGCAATAAACTCGTTACCAAGTGGTGGAATAACACGTTTAAAGGCCTGCGGTACAATAATATAACGCATCGTCTGCCCCCAACTCATCCCAAGTGAACGTCCTGCCTCCATCTGACCTTTATCAATTGACTCAATCCCAGCCCGAAAAATTTCTGCAACATAAGCACCACTATTAATACTACAAGCAGTAATCGCAGCAATAAACGGATCAACCCTCATACCAGTAATTATCGGTAATGCAAAATACATAATAAAAATCTGCACTAAGAGTGGCGTTCCACGAATAAAGTCAACATAAACTGCCGCCAGCGTCCTTATCGGCCAAAACTGTGCTAATCGTGCAATTCCCGCAAATAAGCCGATAAACAAACCTAACCCAACACTAATTAGCGTGATTTTTATCGTTACTATTGCACCTTCTAATAATAATGGCATTGAATTTGCCACCAAGGAAAAATTAAAATCCATACATATCCATCCTAACAATTCATAATTACTAACCATTCTTGTATATTCATACTAATGATTATAGTAAAAAGGAGAAAACGTGTCAACGAAAAAAGTGGCTATAGATCTTTTATTCAAGGCTTAATAAAAGATTTTCTCTCTACTTTACCTTAAAATGCTCCAAAACTCTCTACGATTTACACCTATGCATAAAAACTCTCTCAAGATATGCATGCGAAAGGGGTTGCAGTACTATGCAACCCCTTTTCGTTTTATGTATTTTACTTTTGACCAAACCATTTTTGATAGATTTTATCGTACTCACCATTTGCCTTTAATTCAGCTAATGCCTCGTTAACTTTTGCTACAAGCTCTGTATTGTTTTTATCAAAAGCAATTCCATAATCTTCCGAAGTCAATGCAAGTAATCTTTTTGACATAAATACACCTCCAAAGACATAATCTATAAGCTTTTGAAAGTTCATTAACAATAAAATTTATTTAATATTTAGCAGTTATTTTACTTGCTTACCGAACCATTTTTCAAAAATTTTATCGTATTCACCATTTGCCTGTAATTTTTCTAATGCTTCATCAATTTGTTTTGCAAGTTCAGGATTTTTCTTAGAAATTGCGATTCCATAATCTTCAGCTGTTAGGATTTCAGGGAAAGTTTTTGCGTCTTTAGTTCCACCTTGTGCTAGGAAATAATCATTTACAGGTCTATCATTTACAACTGCATCTACACCACCAGCTTTTAATTCTAAGAAAGTATCTGCAGAGCTGTTAAATTCTTTTACCGTAGCATCTTTAATTTCTCTTGCTTTATTTGCACCAGTCGTTCCAATTTGAACTGCAATTGTTTTTCCTTCTAAATCTTTAAAACTTTTAATTGTATCGTTGTCATTTCTAACAACAAATGTTAAACCTGATTGGTAATAAGGTTTTGAAAACGCTACTTTTTGTTTACGTTCTTCTGTAACTGTCATTCCACTAATAATCATATCAATATTACCAGCTTCAAGCGCAGGAATTAAACCATCAAAATTTACATTTTGAATATCTGCTTGATAACCCATTTCTTTTGCAATTGCTCTGGCTAGATCCATATCAAAACCAACGTATTCTTTTCCATCAACATCTTGGAATTCAAACGGAGCAAAATCTGCATTTGTCCCAATTCTTAAAACTTTTGCATCACTCTTTTTCGTATCTGATCCACAACCTGTTACTAAAGCCATAACAACAAAAACACTAAGCATCAAAAGAGATATTAACTTTCTTGACATAAAAAAACCTCCTAATAATAATATATTTGATAATAATTTCTTAAAAAACATCCAACAAACACTCAAAGCCCGGATTTTACTCCGGGCCTAAGGGACACAACATCAATATATAATTATTTATTGGCGTTGAGCGTTGAAGCAATCACGACAATAAACAGGACGATCATTGCGTGGTTGGAATGGTACTTGAGTAGTTACGCCACAGTTAGCGCAAACAACATCGTACATTTCACGTTGTGGTCTAGATTCGCCACCATCACGGTTACGTCTTCTAGAATCGCGGCAGTCGCGACAACGTACTGGTTCGTTTTCGAACCCTTTTTCTGCGTAGAATTCTTGTTCACCTGCGCTGAAAATAAAATCTTTTCCGCAGTCTTTACATTGAAGAGTTTTATCCTCGAAAGCCATTAAAAAAATCCCCTCACCTTTTGAGTTTTAAGAATATGCCTAGCCGACCTGGTTTTTGACCCCACACTCGCCTGCTGGAAAGTTCGCTACTAGAAAGTCCTTCCCTCACTACTAAATCTCTCGGGTATCACATCAATTATGTACAAATAAATCCCGGCAGGTCTTACCTCTAAGCTGCACCATGATCAGAGCCTCTTTGGACTCCTTACGTGGATCGTTTTGCCTGCAACTGGCATCGACTTCCAACCACGGACCTAAGCAAATTGTTCTTAATCATAAGTATAAATTTTTCCTACAAAAAAAGCAAGATTTTTTTCTGTATACAGCAATCTATTTGACAAAATTATCAATCACAAAGAATGTTCCTCGCGCTTTTGCACATAGGTCTCCTTTTTCACTTAGAATCTTTGCCTCAGAAACCATCGTCTTTCCTCCATTGTGTAAAACCTCAGCAACTGCAATCACATTTTCCCCAAGTTTAGCCGCCCTAATAAAGTTGATATTCAAATCCATTGTTACTACTTTTTTATTTACACTCATACACGATGCTCCCATCGCAGTATCCGCAAGTGACATTAATACCCCACCATGTGCAATTCCATGTGCATTCGTATGCTTCTCGGTAATCGGCATCCCTAGCGTCACTTGTCCATCTTCGATATTTACAAGTGACATATCAATTACATGAATAAATGGATCATTCTCATAAAACTGCTCCATTTTCTCCATAAATTCTTCCGTAAACTCCGCCAAAACAATTCCTCCAGCTATTTATAATACTTTTATTTTTTCTGTTAAAACAAAGTTAATACAAAAATAATTTTTTACAATTACCTTTAATTATTTATTACTATACACAAAATAAGTTTTATTTGCAATTTATAGATTAAAGGCAAAAAAATACCGTCTGCCAATGCAAACGGTATTTTTATTACGCAATAATATCAAAATTAGAGCCAAGATACGGCTGTGCAGCATGTTGCTCAGCCATAACACTATTCAACATATCCGCAGTGCTTTCCGCACTCCCCATCGCCATCTTTAGCACTGAAGTACCCATATCTTGCGCTACCTTTTGATTGCTCATTCCAACCGACATTGCTGCAATAGACATTGTATCCATAAAAGCACCCCATTTATTGTAAACTTCTACTAATATTATAGCATCGCTATTCTATTTATACAAAAGTATTTTAAATTGTCCGCTAGATGATTTACATATATTATTTTAAAACTTATTGTCATGAAATTTTCTTTTTTATTTCTTATACAAATCCAGTTACTATAAAGACTTAAAATAGGTTAGCGGCTCAAATATTCTTTTTTAAACATTTCAGCATACATAGCATATACTGCTGGAAAAGTATGCCCTGATGAAGCATGTGCGCACCAAGCCTCGCGTTGTTTTGGAACTACTACTTTATAACCAATTTTAGCAGCTTCAAAGCATTGTGAAATATCATAAAAATCCCAGCCGGTAAAAATATCTTCCCGCCACTTTATATCATATTGTGTTGCTAAAATACATCCATCAACAGCTATTACTTCCTCATAATCAGCATAGACCTCCTGCCATTGGCTTTCATAGATATCACCCAAAGCATCAGTATCCATATGAATTATTTTACCAAAAACTTCTTTGCTATTCCACCATACCATATTCGGTGGTAATGATTTTGCTCCGGCTACACCAAGGATACCAATATGGTCATCCTTTTTGAACACTTCCAATATATCCTTCAAAAATCCCTTATTGAGAATAAATAAATCTTGGTGTAAATATATTTTATATTTTGCATCCGTACTAGACATCCCCCTATTATAGCCACTTGCCATGGATGTGGCTTCGTGTACAGCAATATATTCCACAGTATATCCTTCCGGAATTTCAAGCTCTTTTAACATAGTGAGTACCTCTTGATACATCGCATCATTATTCACACACGTAATAAAAGCAATTTTTTTTTCAGATTCTTGATCTTGCTGCCTGCATTGCATCAACTTCTTCAATAAATTGGTAACGTCTTCATCCACTCCATTAAACTGTTTTAAAACATTAATTGCTGCATGCCCCTCATTCACTTTATGTAATAGGGAGGCTAGCGTATAAACCACATTAGCTTTATTAGCATATGTAGCATACAAATTCAATACCTTTTCCAATGCAGCTTCTATATCTCCCATTTTCCATAAAATAAGTGCTTTGTCAATCACGTTCTGACAAAAATCATCAGTATATACTTCCCATATCTGGCAATATGCACTTTCAATATCAGAAATATATAAATCCCCATTCATTAAATTAGATTTTACCATGATATTGCGTAAATTCTCATGTAGCCCGACTACCAATTCAATATCATTTGCCAGCCCTACTGCTTTTTCTATATATTCCTCTTTCGTATACGCTACCAACTCTTCAAGTCCGATATTTTTTAACAAACTATAACCAAATCTCGCACCATGCCTGCTACCACATAAAGTTATAACCGGAACACCCATATATAAAGCTTCACAAGTAGTTCCACCGCCAGGATATGGATAAGTATCAAGTGCAATATCAACATCATGATATTCATGTAAATACGTCCGTGTATTCGCACGCAAATCTAATTGATTTTCTGAAAATCCCGCATGTTTTAATCTTTGAATCGCTATTTTTTTACCATCTTCATTATCAAAAATACTATTTTTTAATATCAATTTCGAATTTGGCACTTGGCGCATAATAGTATACCAAATAGCCAGCATCTCATCTGTAACCTTTGTAAAGTTATTGAAACTTCCAAACGTAATATACCCATTTTTTAAAACTGGTGCCTCACCAAATTCCGGCATCGTTGATGGTGCTGTATAACAAAAATGTGTATGAGGTAATCGTAAAAGTTTTTCTGTAAACAATGCATCATTTTGACCTATCGGATCAACATTTACATCCGTTAAGAAATAGTCAATTGCTGTAAGTCCAGTTGTGTTAAAATAGCCAATCCCACTTATTTGTATCGGTGCCGGTTTATAAGCTAATATAGGCAAACAATTATTTTGCGTATGTCCAGAGAAATCAACTAATATATCAATTTCATCCTGATAGATAATTTTTGCTACTCGTTGATCCGTCATTCCTTGAACATTTCTCCATTGATCAACGAAAGATTTTAATTGTTGACTGGTATCATCTTCACTGCATTTTGCATAGCAATACACCTCAAATATATTCTTGTCATAGCGAGCTAACAATTGATAGATAAAGAAAACCACCACATGATATCTAAAATCCGGCGAAATATAGCCAATTCGTATTTTAGGATGATGATGAATCACCGAATGCTTATAGGGCTCAATATGATGAAACCATTCGTTATACTTTTTATGGTTAGCAAAAATTTCTTCGTTATGTTTTTCCGGCAAATAGTTAAGCGTAAACAAATAATTACTATAATTATCTAGCTTTTGTGACTCATTTACACCACATCGACTAGCTATTAACCAATGATCAAGACTATTTATGATATTGCCGAAAATTTTCTCGATATGCGCTAATAAATTGTAAGAAATCGCTAATACTTCTTCCGATATCTGCCCATCATAGTTTTGCAAAAATCGTTTTATTTTGATTACTGCACAGTCTAAATTTCCCCGTAGATAGTCAGCCTTCGCAAGTAAGAAATGAGCAAATACATATAATGGATCTAACTTTATTGCTTGCTTTGCATATTGCTCAGCCAAATCCGCATTACCAATTTCTATATAAATCCCTGATAGTACACCAAAAATTTCGCTATCATTTCCATACTGCTTTAACAATGTTTCAGCTTTTTGTATACCTTGATCATAAATTCCGGCATAAACCAATTCCATTAGATTTTTTTTTTCTGTTTTAGGTATCGCCATAATTTATTACCGCTCTTTCACCTATTTATTGTTGCAAATCTCTCATTATTTTAGCGACCATAATATCCTTTTCTTTTACTTTCTTAAAACATTCCAAGGCTGAATCCGTATCGCCCATTTCAATAAATACACTGCCAAGATTCTTTATTGTTAAGTCATTTTTATTATCAATTGCCATTGCCAAATTCAGCATTCCAAGTGACAATTTTAAATTTCCCTCCAAAAAATAATCCTGCGCTAAAGTATGACACAAGGTTACCTTGTCCATCAAAGAAATATTTTTTTCCATAACAGATTTTTGTACAACTTCTATATCTAAAGTTTTCTGTTTTTTAGAAGAGCACATAGATTTTTTTATTTCGTCATTTTCTTCTTCAATAGTGTCTTTAAACACTTCAATATTATCTTCATTAGAAATCTGTCCATTTATGGTTTCTTTATTAATATATTCCCATATCACTGGATACTTTGCTTGTAAAACCCGCTCATCCAGTTCCAAGAATGAAAACTTAAATATATCTTGAATCTTTTCTTCGTACTCATCTTCAAAATTTTCTTTTTGTAACAGAATCAATTTATTTAAGCTACTTAATGCATCTTCCATTTTATTTTGTAAGATTTCCACTTTAATCGACAATAACAAAGCCGCTTTATATGCAGCATTCTTATTCAATACATTTTGAATCCACATAATAGTTCGATTATAATCACCAGTTAAATAATAAATTTCTGCAATTTCATATAAAACCTCAATTGTCACATAATTTATTTGCAGTAGCTCTATTAAAGCTTGTAATGCATCATTGTATTTACCATTTTCTTTCGCATTTTGCACTACTTTTTGCAACGCAATAACTTCATCAGTTAACATTATACTATCCTGTTTAATTTCTTCATTTACCGCGACTTGTTTATTTATCTGTGACTTTCTTTTCATACTCTTACTTCTTTTTCCCATAATTTCTGCCTCATTCCTTCTCTTTTCCTAATAATCTCATCTCAATGATACGTTGATACAAATCCTCAATATCCTTCATATATAATGCTCTATCCATTAGCGGAGATTTTTCCATCATTACACGCAAATTTTTATGAAGTAAATCAATTAATTCCGTATCTCTAGACAAGATGACTGCTTTTTCTATATATTCACTTGCATCTTTTGCTACCAATTCTGGCACCCCAACATTATGAAGGATGCCTTTGCCAAATCGTGCGCCATGCCTCTTCCCTTCCATAACGATAGTTGGGACCCCCATATACAAAGCATCACAAGTAGTTCCTCCTCCAGGATACGGAAAAGTATCTAAAGCAATATCTATATCCAGATATTCCTTCATATAGCTTTCATTTGCTGGACGAAACTCTATCCGTTTTATATCAATACCCGCTTGTATCATTCGTGCCTCCGCTTCCGCTACAATAGAAGGATCAAGATAAATCATGCTTTTTAATATAAGCCGTGATCCAGGAACTTGTGACAAAATTTTACTCCATACAGTTATGCAAACGTCGGTAATCTTCGCGTACTTATTGAAACAGCCAAACGTAATAAAGTTATTTTTCTTATATGGCGCTTCTGTAACATTTGGCGCATCTTCACGCTTACAATAACAAAAATGACTTTGTGGCATCCATAACAATTTTTCTACGAAATACCGTTTATCCACATTCGTATCTACATAATGATCCGTTAAGAAATAGTCCACTGAACCCAATCCCGTTGTATCAAAATACCCTAGACCTGAAATCTGTATCGGAGCCGGTTTATACGCCAAAACAGCAAGTCCAGTATCTGCCGAATGCCCTGCCAAATCAAATAATATATCAACTTCATCCTTATAGATAATTGCGGCACATTTATCGGCGCACATTCCATTTACATTACGCCATAAATCAACCTTTTCTTTCAGAGTTTCCGTAAATGAGTCCTCATTTCCTAATGAATAACAAATAACTTCAAATAAATTACGATTGTAATCAACCAATAAAGGAAAGTAAAATTGAAACATTACATGACGACGAAAATCCGGAGAAATATAGCCAATGCGGATTTTCCTTCGCTGTGATTTACAATGATGCGCATACTGTTGCACATTTGAAAAATAAGCAGCATAACGTTTATGCTCTCTTAGCAGTTCTTCCCTTGATAAATTCTCCCGATAATGTAAACACACCAGATAAGAACTAAATGCATCACGCCGTGCCTTTTCTTCAGCAAAAGTTTGACTCGCCAAATGATAGGCAGTCATCGCTTGTACAATCTCGCCCACAGTCAGATACATCTGACCTAGTATCAATGCATTTTGCCCAATAAAATCATTTGTCTGCCCAGATTTAAGCTCGTTCAAAACGATAGCATTTGATTTTTCAAGCGCGTCAATCGCCAAGCGATAGTGAAATCTAGCACGTTGCCCCAACCCCAATAATCTATAAGCTTCCGCATCATATTTGGATTGCCCTTCTATTGCTTTTTCAGCATAAAGAACCGTTTTCTCGTATTCTTCTAACTGCCAATATACATAAGCCAATAGATAAAAAACCTCTGCCTCACAATCACCAGCAAGCAAAAGACAATAAAGTGCACCTAATGCAACATTAAACTCTCGTTTAGTCAGTGCAGCATTCGCTTCTTTCCATAAAGCATTGCTATCCACTTTTACAGAATGCAACATTTCCTTTAATAAGTTTAATACAGGGACAAGTTTATATTCCGCGACCTGACATGCTTTTTGACCATTCTTTTGTTTTATTAAAAATAACAACTCATTATATGTATCGTATAAAAACTCATATATCTTCACACTTTTCTTATTACATTCATTACAATTATTTTGTTGAATAACACACAGAGCCTCCATACTATCCTTCAAGATTCTCTGCCAAATCAACAGTTCCGTTCGATGAATGAAAACTTGACGTCCATACACTGCCCCTGCTTGCATCAATTCTAACAATTCATCTATTTCACGCATAGCCTTCTCCCATCATTTTTTCATAAAGCACCGTATCTGCTCATATGAAAATTCTTGCATATTTTGCTTGTCTTGATACGCATTGTACCAATCAACAATCCAATCCAACGCCTCAACAAAATTCATTTTCGGTTCCCACTTTAAACGCGACTTTGCCTTACTTGAGTCTAGGCGTAAACATTGTGCCTCATGCAATTCATCTACCGGATTAAACGCATACGAGAAATTTAACTTTTCTCCCAATCTCCTGACTAGCTCGCCAACCGTCCGAACATCACAATCATTCGGGCCAAAATTCCAACCTTCCGCCCACTCGTTTCCAATTTCATATAATCTTTCTGCTAACATCAAATAGCCATTCAACGGTTCTAACACGTGCTGCCATGGACGGATTGCCTGCGGACTGCGAATCGAAATTACTTGTTCAGCTTCTATTGCACGTAAACAATCCGGTACAATCCTATCCCTTGCCCAATCACCGCCACCAATTACATTTCCTGCCCTAACAGTCGCTACAGCAATCCCTTCATTTTGCAAAAAAGACTGACGATAGGAGGAGACTACCAATTCCGCACACGCTTTACTATTTGAATACGGGTCATATCCCCCCAACGCATCATTTTCACGATACCCCCAACACCATTCTTTATTTTCATAACATTTATCCGTTGTAACTACAACTACAGCCTTTGCTGATGGAGTGCGTCTTACGCACTCCAAAACATTTGCCGTTCCCATCACATTCGTTTGGTAGGTTTCAAGTGGATTTACATAAGAATCCCGAACCAATGCTTGTGCAGCCATATGTATCACGATATCCGGTCTCGCTTGCTGCATCGCTAATTCCAAATTTGCTAAATCATTAATATCGCCAAGCACCGACTGATGGATGACATGTTCCACCCGCGCTAACTCAAATAAACTAGGTGTAGTATTTGCCGCTAATGCATACCCTGTAACTCTTGCTCCGAGCATACTCAGCCATAAACTAAGCCAACTTCCTTTAAATCCTGTATAACCTGTTAAAAAAACTCGTTTATCATGCCAAAAACTTTTATTTATCATTTTGCGACCTCATTTTCTATTTTCTTTATTTTATCACATTTAACCATAAGAAAAAATGAACCTTTTGTACAACAGGATATCTATACACTTTTGTCGAAAATACACTCTAACATAATCCGATATAATATTTTAAATATGAAAGGCGCGATTTGGATATGAAAGTAGTTATTTTAGCCGGTGGACTTGGCACCCGAATTAGTGAAGAATCTCACCTGCGACCAAAACCGATGATTGAAATCGGCGGCAATCCTATTCTTTGGCATATCATGAAGTTATATAGTCATTATGGCTTCAATGAGTTTATTATTTGTTTGGGTTATAAAGGCTATATGATCAAAGAATATTTCGCCGACTATTATCTGCACACTTCCGATATTACCTTTGATTTTACAGCTGAAAACAAAATGATCATTCATAATAACATCGCTGAACCATGGAAAGTAACACTTGTCGATACAGGGTACCATACACAAACCGGCGGCCGTATCAAAAAGGTGCAAAAGTATGTTGGCAATGAACCATTCCTGCTTACTTATGGCGATGGCGTCAGTGATGTAGATATGACTGCGTTATTAGCCCATCATCAACAGCATCGACCAATCGTTACCATGACAGCGATTCAGCCTGGTGGCAGATTTGGCGTATTAGATATAAATAATGAAACTACAACCATCAAAAAATTCGTTGAAAAAGCCAAAGAAGATGGGGGCTGGATCAACGGTGGCTTCATGGTCGTCGAACCGAAAATTTTCAACTACTTATCCGAAGATGAATCACTCATCTTCGAACGCCAGCCTCTGGAAACAATCGCCCAAGAAGGAAAATTGCAAGCCTTTAAACATCATGGATTCTGGCAATGTATGGACACCCAACGCGATAAAGCAATCTTAGAAAAGCTGTGGGAATCGAATAAAGCCCCTTGGAAAATCTGGTAAACAAAACGAGCTTAAGTGAATGTTCCTTTCACTCAAGCTCGTTTTTTTAATTTTATCCTTTATTTTCGATAAATTCGCGAATTTTTGTAACCATAAAGTCAATCATCGCATCCGTCATTCCCGGATATACGCCAATCCAAAACGTCTGATGCATCACTTTATCCGTATTTTTCAATATCCCAACAACTCGATAATCACGCTGCTGCTGACGCATTTCATCAAAGCATGGATGCTTTAACAAATTTCCTGCAAACAACATTCTCGTCTGAATTCCTTGTTTTTCTAAATAAGTAACAATCGCTTCGCGCGAAAAACCAGCACCTTCTTGTACAGTTAACAAAAAGCCAAACCAACTTGGCTTCGCATTCGTTATTGGTTGCGGCAAGATAAAATACTTATCCAAATCACACAATCCATTATATAATCTTTGCCAATTCTCGCGTCTTTTCTTGATAAATTCAGGCAATTTACGCAATTGCGCACAACCGATTGCCGCTTGCATTTCCGTAACTTTTAAATTGTAGCCAAAATGTGAGTATACATATTTATGGTCGTATCCCCTAGGCAACTCACCAAATTGCTGTGAAAAACGATGCTTACAAGTATCATCATTGCCCGATGGACACCAGCAGTCACGCCCCCAATCGCGAAAAGATTCGACAATTCGTTTTAATTGGAGATCGTTCGTATATACAGCTCCCCCTTCGCCCATCGTCATATGATGGGGTGGATAAAAACTAGACGTACCAATATCACCGATTGTCCCCGTATATTTCCATGTCCCATTATATTGGTAGCGACTTCCTAAAGCATCACAATTATCCTCAATCAACCACAATTGATGCATATCACAAAAATCCTTTACCGCCTGCAAATCAAACGGATTCCCTAATGTATGCGCAATCATCACAGCTTTTGTCTTAACAGACAATGCTTTTTCTAACATATGCACATCAATATTATAAGATGGCAGCTCTATATCCACAAACACCGGAATTGCACCATATTGAATAATCGGTGCTACTGTTGTTGGGAATCCCGCCGCAACGGTAATCACTTCATCCCCTTTTTTGATGTTACGGTCTCCTAACTTTGGAGAAGTTAATGCCATGAAAGCTAATAAATTAGCGGATGACCCTGAGTTAGTCAATGAGCAGTATTTTACATCAAGAAATTTTGCAAATTCCGTTTCAAACTCCTTACAATATCGTCCTGTCGTTAACCAAAAATCTAAGGAAGCATCTACTAAATTCACAAGTTCCTGCTCATCAAAAACTCGTCCACCATAAGAAATTCGATCACCATCAGAAAAAGATTTATTTTTATCATATTGATATGTATAATATTCCTTCGTTGCAGCCAAAACTTTTTGGCGCAATTCTTCTTCTTTCGTCATTTCAGCCTCAATTCCTAAAATTATTTCTATATCTTCATTCAAGAAAGTACTTTTTCTATCATAATCATATACATTTCCGTCCCGAATTCATCGCTAATCACTTTTTTTTGTGAATCTGGCAAAGTATGAAACGCACTATCCATGTTTAATATAGCATCCACTTCCGGAGTATGTTTGCCTATGCGTTCCACGGTGCACTGATTCAAAAACTTATGTTTTTCAAGCATTTCAATTAATCTACCACTATGAATTCCTGTAAATCCAATATTTTTATAGCCACAATCACCAGGCATATTATTTTGTAACAAATCAACAATAACTTTTGCACTGCGATAGTTCTTTATTAAAAATATAATTTTTCCATGCATCGTTAATCTTTTGTATAAAGTTTCTAAAAATTCTATGACATCCTTTGTAATTAAATCATGTAATAAACACCCAATGGAAATAATATCGAAGAGCCTCTCTTCTTTATCTAGCATCTGATAAATGTCATTTCCACGAATCGTTTCATCATACATATGAACAGCATCTTCAATATAACGTTGATCTACCACCATACTTACCGTCTGCTCTGGCAAAATTCCATGTTTTTTTAAGCAGTTTTTGATTTGCAAACTACCCCCGCCAAATCTTGGTTCAATGAATAGCAACTTAGGATTTTGCTTTGGCAAACTAGATTCTAATAATCGTTCAACCCCAGGTAAACAGCATCTCGAATCCCAAGCATCTACACCCCATTTTTGATAATAAACTTCGCGCATATTTCCAAAAGAATTGTGATTACGTTGCCCATCACCTAAAGTTACTGAACCAAAATGGTGCATAAAAGTATCTTTTGCCAAAATTTGTTTCAATCCAGCTCTACGAAATGAGGTGGAAATGTCATCATCAATAAATTCTAATTGCGTATACAAGCGATCAATCCCACTGCATTCCTCATGATAAGAAGATCGTATTATCGTCACAAATGGCATAAGAATACTTCTTTCTTCCCATAAAAACGAATTATGCCTGTTATATTTTCTCCCAAAGTTCTCTATATCTTTTATACTGTCAATAGAATTTTTATACGGAATATCTATACCTTGCCCATTACTTATACCACTTGAATTACAAGTTGGAACTGCCCATACGATTTTTCTATCTGATTCCATACAAGCAATGAGATTTTCTAGCCAATGATGTGTTGCTATCACATCATTAGAATATCCAACTCCATATTTCCCTTCAATAATATGTTTGGCCACCTGAGTTCCTGGGATATTAAATCTTAAGTTTACTTTTTTAGTATGGGGTAAACTATTAAAATATTCTTCTGTCTCGTCAGTAGATCCATTGTTGATTGTAATTAATTCATATCTACCACTAGAAAAATCAATATATTTAAAGATGCTTTCTATTGCCATTTTTGTATATTCTAACTTATTATAAGCTTTAATACAGATAGATGCTTCATATAGATACTTTTTTTCATCACTCTCTATTTTTTTTGAATAATTATATATTTCTTCTTCCCTTTTCTTTCTATAATCGCTCCAAAGTTCAGGGTGTGGTAATATTTTTAATTCAAAATTTAATTGTCTAGATAATTCCATTATAAATGGAACGACTTCACATGTTAATGTATAAAATGCTTCATTAAAAGATCTTCTGTTAATTTCCCCCATTATCTTCCTGCAAGAATATTCTATATTCTTACAATACAATATAGACTCTTTTATAAAAGATTTTTGTCCATGTTCATTTAAAAATATTTCTACCTTTTTTACTACTTCATTCACATTTTTAAGCATATGAATCCCTTCTGGGAAATCATTATTAAGAAATTTAGACTTAACATAAGTAACCGCTTCAATACAAGTATCTACTAAGTCTAAGACGAGATAACTATTTTTTTTTTCGTTTATGTCCATCATCCGGTTAATGTCTCCTTTAGCAAAATTTTCATCTCAGTTATTGGATATTTTTTTAATTTTTTCTTCAAAAATCACTGTTCCAGATTTGCTCTCCTGGAATAACATAATGACTATTCGTAGATCCAATTCCCAAACATCTTTTACAAAAAGAAATATACCCTTTTTCAAACAGCAGCTTCAAGCGGGTACTGGAAAGAGGCAGACATCTTTTTATCAATGAGGATAATTTAAGGCTCAAGTCGAAATCACACTTGACTTGGATACTTATGATCTCACTACTCATATTCAGGATGTCTTCTAAAGAGACGGTATTTATCACCTCATATTCAACACTGTCATAATCTAATTGAAGATTATTCCTACTTGCCACTCCGGCAGAAAAGGCATATTGCCAGGCAACTTCCCTGTCATTCATAGAAAAACTGTGAAAGAGCTTTTTATCAATCAAGTCGGGTTTTGTTCGTGACAACAGAGTCATATTACAAGTGTTATCACATTTCACACATCTATAAATCAGCCAGACATCAATGTTTTTCTTCTGTGCATTCAT
>SKEY01001168.1_pt1 | contig 35970 bp, 27 predicted proteins | sample 4843871 | NCBI WGS metagenome assembly SKEY01 (sample SAMN11008797, study PRJNA524170) | human gut metagenome | biome: Human fecal sample; material: Feces; isolation source: fecal sample from pouch patient p36 | host: Homo sapiens | place: Israel: Tel-Aviv | collected 2016-12-04 | reverse complement strand
CTATTCGCATATCATGGTGCTTACGCCCCACTTTTATGCTCATATCGGGGCGGGTCTCAAGGTCATTCTACCACCAGTGTGCAAGCACACGTGGTTTCAGACCTTTTGACCCTGACATCTTATATGTTCTTTTCTAAAAAATCAAATACTTGATCTCTGCCAGTATCTCTCTTAGCACATTATTCGGCAGATACAATGCTGTCGATTCTGCAGCAATTCCTGACGGGTCTTCCAGTCCCTGCCTTTTAGCAATCTGCAACGCACGGAACATATGAAAGTTATTCGTGACGATGCCAACTGATTCCTTGCTTTTTATGAACTTTTTGCTATATTGGATATTTTCAGCCGTCGTCGTCGACTTCTCCTCTTTCAAAATCCGTTCTTCCGGGATCCCCTGCCGGATCAGATATTTTTTCATTCCTTCTGCCTCGGAACAAGGTTCATTGCTGCCTTTTCCACCTGATACAATACATTTGGTCTGTGGATTTTCATTTAAATATTCCACTGCTTTATCCAGCCGAAACCTTAAAACTGCACTTGGACCACGCTCATAGATCTGTGCCCCAAGAACAATGATATAGTCCAGTCCCGGTTTCCCTTCTGTGTTCATTTTACTTCCGATGCAGCCACCAATTCCTGTAAAAAGTACCAATATCAGACATAACAATACCAATGTCACTCTCCGCAGAAACTGTGGCATTATTCCCCACAAGCCGGCCTGTGCTGCTGCCGAACATCCCACGAAAATGACTGCCAGTGCAATCCACACAAGAAAGAAACCGGTTCCCGAACCAATCGCCCGGATCAGGAGTCCATATCCACCACAAAGAACCGCCAGCAGGATCCAAAATATCGTAACTATTTTCATCCTTTCAATCCTCTATTTACCTGACGGCATAAATTTCAGGATCTCACCTGCTACATTAGAGATCGGCATCGTCTGCAGCCAGACCCGCCCCGGTCCTGTCACTACTGTATTGAAAACGCCCTCTCCACCCTCCAGATAGCAGACAACAACAGGAAGTGTATCACCTTTTATTTCGTATCTCATACCCAAGACCTCCTCTTTTCTTTTCATTTTGAGTGACATCTGTCGAAAAGTCAAGTCTTGCATATCAGATTGATCTATTTACATATTTCCTGCATAATGATCATGAATATACGCCATCATCAGCTTGATCTTATCATTATTTTTATTTATAGCGTTGTCTGTTCCAAGCTGATCTTTGCATTGCTCATACAATTCAAACCAGATTTCTGACAATGCATTCCTGAGTCGCAGTTATTTTAAACTTCTGTCTGCCCGGTCTGTCCCTCGCTCAGCCTGGGCAGCACGATCTCAGCCTTGAAAAGATCTGCCTCTGTCGTAATCTGCAACGTACCATGCTGCAATTCAATAAAGCTTTTTGCAATCGCAAGTCCCAGTCCTGATCCTTCTGTATTTCTTGAAGAATCGCCACGGACAAACCGATCCGTGATCTCATTCACATCAAAATCCAGTTCTGTTGCTGATACATTTTTCATAGAAATGCTGACTTTATCCGAAAACTCTTTCATTTCTATATAAACTCTCGTCTGTGCCATGGCATACTTTGTGATATTCACGATCAGATTTTCAAAAATGCGGTAGGTCTTTTCACTGTCCAGCCACATAATCACCTTATGATCCGGCAATTTCCAGCGGAACTCCAGCTTTGCATCCTGGATCTTAGAATCATTTTCCAGCTCCACCTGCCGGATCAGCCCCACCAGATCAACCTGCATATAATTCATCTTCACACTCTTGCTTGCTGCTTTACTGATCTCAAATAAATCCTCGATCAGCACTTTGAGCCGGAAAGATTTCCGCTCCAGTACCTCAATATACTCTTTCTGCTTTTCCGGATCTGTCTCATTTTTCAGAAGATCTGTATAAGTGATAATGGCAGTCAGCGGTGTCCGCAGATCATGTGAAACATTCGTCACCAGTTCCGTCTTCATCCGCTCATTTTTTACCTCTTCATCCACTGCCTTTTTGAATCCCTGCTGGATCCTGCACAGCTCCTTCTGTATCGGCATGAAAACTCCTGCATCCCCCTCGATCACCACATCAAGATTTCCTTCTGCCAGTTCATTTGTCGCATGAAGCAGCATCTGATACTTTCTCTGTACATCCCGGAAAAACTTTCTCAGGATCAGGAACAGTACAATCGAGTAGATCACCAGTGCATAAAATTCAAATCCGCACATCAGGCTGACCAATTCAACCACTACAAGTATAACAAAATTCACTATAACAATTCTTAAGATTGCTTTATGCGTCTTATCACGGAAGTCTATATGGGTCAGAGCATCATACTGCTTTCGTACCAGCTTTTTCAGCCTTTTCATGATCCCTTTTACCAGGCTCACAAAATCTTTTCCCATATGCAATTCATGCTGATTTTTCCACCGGATCAGCATGCTGGTCAGCGTCTGCTCCTTCCAGTATGCTCTCTTTCTTGTGAATATACCACAAAGACACGCCCCTGCCCAGCAGAGAATCAGAAAAATACCGCTCCACATCGCCAAATTAATTCCTATCTCTGCCATTTGCCGGAATGGTCTTATCATATGCACCAATGTCCCATCGACTGTCCTGCAGAGAATATTTGCCGGATAGTACAGCCAGTCGGCACTCCATCCAAAAATAGCAATCAGAATCAATATGACTCCTTCAAATGGTACGCGGAAAATCTTTCCTTTATATTCTTCCGTCCTTAAAAGTGTCGGAAGAAGTGCCGCAGCCACTGCCAGCAAAAGCATCATGCAGTTGACAGAACGGCTCAGTCCACTATACCATATGACCATATCCCCGCTTCTCTGATCTTCATAAAAATTTTCAGCATAACTCTCTACATTCGCAGCCGACATTCCATAAATAAGCGTCATACTCTGTCCACCGGATAATTCAATCCCATAAGCATCTTCCATAAACCGTACATCAGCTAAAAAGCTCTGCTCTGCCTCATATTCTTCTTCCGGTGTCAGCCTGCTGCCTGACACTTCAATATCTGACAGTTCCCCATCCGCATCATAAGTATATGCCACCCGAATACCATAAATGGAATCCGAATCCGACAGAAGCCTTGTTGCCACAGAATCCGACGTACTCTTTAAAAGACTCTCTCCATTTCGGTCAAATGCCCCGTACTCCATATATTTTTTCAGCAGATTAAACTGAGACATTCCATATTCTTCCAACAGCTCCGACTGCTCTCGCCCTCCGGATATTTCATTGTCCAGAATACAGTTTCCGATCGCAAGTCCGTCACCCATATCAGAAATGACATTTTCCATAGAATCTGCCTTCTCTTTCTGAGCCTTTTCTCCTGCCTCGTAAAACGATCCATACCGACTGAGCAATACGGTTGAACAGATACAGATCAGGATCACCAGGATCAGATACTTCAGATTATCCCTGCTTTTCAATTTTGTAACCAACGCCCCACACCACCTTTAAATATTTCGGATTTTTTGGATCAAGTTCAATCTTCTCTCTGATATTTCTTACGTGTACCATAATCGTATCCGTATTGATCGCTTTTTCCTGCCATACACGCTCATAAATTTCCTCTGAAGAAAAAACTCTTCCCGGATTTTTTGCAAGCAACAGCAGAATTTTGTACTCGATCGGTGTCAGTCTGACCGGCTCTCCGTCCACAGATACTTCCACCGTATCCTCGTTGATCTCCAGACCTCCGATCACATGGATATTTTCCCTCGGTGCAAGCCGCTCCATAAATTTCCGGTATCTTCTGAGCTGGGAATTGACCCTCGCCATCAGCTCCATCGGTGTAAAAGGTTTCGTCACATAATCATCTGCCCCAATATTCAGTCCCATCACCTTATCTACTTCCTCTGACTTTGCCGATAACATAATAACCGGGAAATCATACTTTTCCCTTAATTTCATCGTCATCCGTATTCCGTCCAGTCTCGGCATCATAATATCCACGATCGCCAGATGGATCTCCTCTTTTTCCAGTACTTTCAACCCCTCTATACCATCCGCAGCCTCGTACACTTCATATCCCTGACTTTTCAGATAGATCTTTACGCCTTCCCTGATCTCTTTATCGTCCTCTACTACCAGTACATGATTCATTTCCATTGCTTTTCCCTCCTGCATATCCTTATATTAGCTGCTAAATCTAAAGGTCTCAGATACAAGTTTCCAAAGATTTTCTAAAGAAAAACCGGCCTTTTCATTCAAAGACCGGTTCATTTTTATCTATTTACTTCGCATCCCACTGTGGCTGCTCTCTGAATGTGATCTCACCTGTCGCCGCGTCCATTCCGTCAACGATCGCCAGTGACTCTAACTGGAATCCGAGATTACGGATCATCCTTCCACCCGACTGGAAACCTTTCTCCACTGCGATCCCGATTCCCTCTACAGTAGCACCTGCCGACTGCACGATCTGGATCAGTCCCTGTAATGCACAGCCATTTGCAAGAAAATCATCAATAAGCAGTACATGATCTTCCGGAGAAAGGAACTTCTGTGCCACGATCACATGGTTCTTACACTTATGAGTAAACGACTCTACCTCTGCCACATACATATCACCATCTAAATTGATGCTCTGGGATTTCTTTGCAAATACGACCGGCACATCAAAATGCTGAGCTGCGATACAGGCAATTCCGATCCCGGATGCCTCGATCGTCAGAATCTTGTTGATCTGCTTATCTGCAAATCTTCTTTTAAACTCTGCTCCCATCTCATTCAACAGGTGAATATCCATCTGATGGTTCAGGAAACTGTCTACTTTCAGGACATTTCCTTCTTTTACAACACCGTCCTTCATAATTCTCTCTTCTAAAAAGTTCATTCTTCTACTTCCTCCTCTGTATGATCTTCAATTCCTGCAAAAATTCTTCTTAATAACTTTGAGTTGATCCAGAAAATGATCGAAACTCCAAATAATGCCCAAAATGGAAGAGCAAATGTGATCAACTGGAGATTCCATATTGATATACCGATCAACGCTATCATGATGGCTACCATCAGTATGGAAGACGGAAATCTTGCCAGTGTCAGCGTCAATGCATTACGGATGGTTCCCTTGATACTGTTCTCATATCTCGCGGTCAGTGCAAATGCATAAATCCCGACTGCAAGTACCAGCAGTTCCAGTGCTGCAAAGATCGCTCTTAACGCCATTCCCACAGAACCTTTGGCCGAACTCGTCAGATATAAATCTGCCCCCAGGAACCCCCCGATCACCAGCAGGATCAGCCAGATGATCGTACTCTTTTTAAAATTCTCTTTAAATGCCTTAAAAAAGCCTTTTACAATATATCCTTCCTCATTCTTTACAACCTTCAGCATCACCGTATACATCGCTGTCGTAGATGCACCGATCGTAAAAATCGGAAGAGAGCAGACCAGCCAAAGCACATTCAGACACATCATATCGAATATTCTTGACATACCACTTATTACCGGGTTATCCGTCACATCAAGTCTCATCGTTCATTGCTCCTTTATTTCATTCTTTATCCAAAAGTAAACTCTTTTAAGTATATCATATCTACATTCAAGAATACAACAAGGGAATAACAGGAATATAAGAAGAAACGCAGATTTAAGAGAATTTTTAGAAAAATAAAAAAAGAAGCGGGTGATGGGAATCGAACCCACGTATCCAGCTTGGAAGGCTGGTGTTCTACCATTGAACTACACCCGCGTCATCTCTGACACGAATGATATAATATCATATTATTTTTATTTTTGCAAGTATTTTTTATACTTTTTTTATTGCTATTTTGAATCAGAATGTATATCATGTTACTTATCGGTAGATCCGACCCAAAAAAGCGTTATTTCAATATGACAGAATGGAGTATATTATGAATTTTTCACAATTAGGAAAGTTGCAGGAGTTAAAAAAGCATCTTGATCTTTTTCGTTCCAATCATCCTAAGTTTCCTCTTTTCCTTGGGGCTGTAACCCGCGAGGCTCTCGAAGAAGGCACGCTTCTCGAAATGTCCGTCACCACTCCCGAGGGAAAGCATTTTGAGACGAACCTCAAATTAAAACCGGAGGATCTTGAATTTATCCGTGCGATCCAGAGTATGACAAAGCAGTAAATCGCCTGGTTGTCTGTTCTCTGCTATGTGATCTTTTCTCGGTCTTTTCACCTGTTACAGAAAATATTCCGAAAGTTTTTTGACTTCTCAGCAGACACGTTATATAATAGTAAGTGTCGAACGAAAAAAGAAAAGGGGATAAAATCATGAGCAGAAGAACTGATAAAAAGAAATTAAAAAGAATGAATGAATCCGCAGTTTCCCAGGCTTCAGTCACAGTTGCAACTGTTTCCACGGTTAAGGCAGATGACGTAGCTCCTGCTGCAGAGACTACAGCACCGGTTTCCCAGCCGTCTGCAGCATATGATCTTTACATCCAGTATCAGGGAGCTGACTACAATGCTGAAGAGCTTGCCTCACAGATTCTTGAGAAATGCAAGGCAGAAGGCATGGACAGTGCTGATCTTAAGATCTATGTAAAACCAGAGGATAAAAAAGCATATTATGCATGTGCAGGAGGTAACAGCTACATCGAACTGTAATCCATTCTGCAACGTATCAGAGAGGGGCTTTATTCACCGTAATGAATCCCTTCTTTCTTTATCAGCAGAAAATCCGCAGAGCGAACTTTCCAGGTTCGTCCCTGCGGATTTTTTACTGTATATCATTTCAGATATCTTTATCTATGATTCCATTGATTCTATGATACACCGTTCTTTTTACAGATATCAGCCAGGCAGCAACGCTCACAATGTGGCTTTGTTCTCGCTGTGCAGACTTCCCTTCCATGCCACACCAGTCTGTGACAGAAATCACTTCCCTCTTCCGCTGGAATGATCTTCCATAATGCCATCTCCACCTTTTTAGGTTCTTTTATCCCATCTACAAGACCGATCCGGTTCACAAGACGGATACAATGGGTATCTGTGACGATTGCCGGCTTTCCAAATACATCTCCCATGATGAGATTTGCACTCTTTCTGCCCACCCCCGGAAGCTTTAACAATGCATCAAAATCTTCCGGCACTTTACCGCCATACTCATCTCGCAGCATCTTCATACAGGCACTGATATCACGTGCCTTGCTCTCCCCCAGTCCACAGGGGCGGACAATTTCCTTTATATCCTCCACCGCTGCATCTGCAAGAGCGGCTACATTCGGATACTTTTCAAAAAGTCCTTCTACAACTACATTCACCCTTGCATCGGTACATTGTGCGGCAAGCCTGACGCTGACCAGCAATTTCCATGCCTCATCATAATCCAGGGTACAATCCGCATCCGGATATTCCTTTTTCAATCTCTCGATCACTTCTAATGCCCGCTGCTTCTTCGTCATGACTTCACCCTCCCGTCTGCCTACTTATCTTTTTCTGTATATTTCTTTAATTCCTCCAGTACATCTTTAAATCTTGAAGATGCTGCTGTCGGGTTTCTACGCAACTGCTTCATTGCTCCTGCATGAGTTTCGTCCGATCTGGATAAGATCTTTTGCAGTTCTTTTGCCGCATTTTCTTTTAATTCTGCCAGCTCCAGGCGAAGCTTTTCCGGTACATCTCCTGCTGCTGTACGGAACTTTTCGGAGCGGTTCCCTGCTGCTGTACGAAGCTTTTCGGAGCGGTCCCCTGCTGCTGTACGCAATCTTCCCGGCATCTCGCCTGCTGTTGCTACTGCACTGCGAAGCTTTTCAGGCACCTCTCCTGCTGCTGTACGAAGTTTTTCGGACATGTCTTCTGACGCCTCTCTGATCCGCTCCTGCAGCTTCCGGATCTGAACTTTCGTCTCATCCAACTGGGCAAGCATCTTCTTCATATCCATTGCCTCGTTGAAAGACTGGGTGAAATCCACCGCAGCCACAACCGTAAGAACAAATGCAAGTCCGTCTGCGATCGCCATCGGAATTTTCAGAATCACTTCTTCAATCGGAATATGCACAACTTTCACCATCATAATAGAGAAAACGCCCCAGCACAGAGAAGCAACCGGACAGATATATCCCTTTACATTGAATTTCAGATGGCTGTAATCCCAGTATCTGACATGGAACAGGGATTCCATGACCATCCCCGTAAAAAATTCCAGCAATGTCGCTCCTATCATCCCCATGATGAATACCAGCGGCAGATTATCTCTCACCGGCAACGTAATAATCAGTACACTGACAGCTCCCGAACCATACAGTGGGAGCATTGGACCGTGCATAAATCCACGGTTTACCCATCGGTGTTCCCTTAGCGATACATAACAGCTCTCCCAGATCCATCCAAAAAAACTGTATAAAAAGAAAAATAAAAGCCATTGAGAGAGTGTGTATACATTCATACCCACACCTTACTCATTCCGGTTTTCAATATCCATCAGCATATCCACTCTTCTCTGATGACGGCCACCCTCAAACTCTGTATCAAGCCATGTCTCCACAATCATCTTAGCCAGTTCTGCACCGACAACCCTCGCACCAAAGGCAAGAATATTGCAGTTATTATGAGCTCTGGACATCTTGGCTGTAAACGGCTCACTGCATACGGCCGCACGAACCCCTTTTACTTTGTTCGCAGCCAGTGAAATACCAAGACCCGTTCCACAGATCAGGATTCCTCTTTCAACTTCTCCTGATGCAACTGCACGTCCCACTTTCTCTCCATAAACGGGATAATCACAGCTCTCCGGTGAATTTGTCCCATAATCTACTACTTCATGTCCCCTCTCTTTCAGAAGTTCAATAATCTCTGCTTTCAGTTCCAGTGCTGAATGGTCATTTCCAATTCCGATTTTCATTCCTCTATTCCTTTCTTTTTAAAAAATTATGCCGGGCAAAAGATTCGTCCAGCTATCATGCTTAACGCTCTTATCATAGCAAATTTACTCCCAAAAGTAAATGCCGCACACCTCTGATTTACTCAGCAGGTATGCGGCATTTCTATTACCCGGATTATCTCCGATTTATACTTTCCGATCCGCTTTTATATCTTTTGGATATTTCAGCTCTCGAAATTCACATTAAATTCAAATCCTCAATTACTGGATCTCGTACCAGATGATTCCGTTCGGCTCCATCTCAAGATCGAAACTGCTTCCATCTCCACGATAGATTGTTGTACTCTGCGGATCATCTGTATTATTTACTACGCAGTATTTGTTATTCTTCGGATATGCGTGTACATCCACATTGTAGTTTGTGCTGAACCATTTCTTCAGCTCATCCTCGCTGTGAGTACTCCACATGATCGCACGATGAAGAACACGGTTGTTCTCAAAGCTATACGGAAGTCCGCTGATATATACAGCACGTCCTTTCCCATATTCATTAACAGCCATCTGAACTTCTTTGTCCTTCTGAACAAGGATTGTAGATCCTGCAAGTGCATAGATATTCTTCTTGCCCTCACCGAAATCAACACTCTCTGTCTCTTCCAGAATGAAATGCTCATGCTCATCCCAGTTATATTTATCATAACCAAGAGTAAATCCATGCTCTTCTTCAACTCCAAATACATCTGCAAGCTGGAAGAAACGTCCCTGGAACTGATGTCCTGTCGGCTCACCTACACCAATGATACCACCGCCGTTGTAAACAAACTTTCTGACAGCCTCAACGATGTGTGGATTTACCCACCAGTCTCCACCTGTATGTGCTGTATCAGCATCCCCCACATTGATAAGAACATCAATGTCATCTAAGATGGAGCTGTCATCCAGAATATCCTGGAAACTGATGAACTTCACATCAAACGGTGCTCCTGACAGAGACTCGATGATTCCTGCATAAGAATAGTTCTGCTTCTGATACAGTGCATGATGTACCATGTGGCATCCCCATGCTCTCATCTTACCCCAGCAGTTAAGAACTGCTACCTTCTTAGCACAGAAAGGTGTTGTGCCTTTTACATTATCATACAGTGTACGGAACTCATCACATACCTGTGATACATAATCAATAAAATCCGGGAAGTCAAGTGCAAGCTTTAAGTATCCGCCGTATCCGATTCTGTCGATTGGCTTTCTTAAGATAGCTCTTCTTGCTGTTACCCAGTTATAACGTGCCTCTTTTACAGGATCTCCACCCTCATGGAATACATCCGGGAAGAAATACGGAAGAAGACGTCCTTCTGTATATTTTACTCCGTCAATATCGCTGATCAGTCTTAATGTAGAACCATTTCCCACACTACCTACAACTGCGTCAAGTCCAAGTGTCTTGAACTCTTCCATGAACGGCTCTGTTCCGATCCAGTGATCTCCCAGGAACATCATGGCTTTCTTTCCACACTCATGAGTAATGTCTACCATCTCTTTTACGATCTTGGCAACTTCTCTTCTCTGGAATGCCTGGAAATCCTGATACTCTTTGCTCGGAATACGGTACTGGTTGTTGTAGTATCCCTGATCAATAATATACTCAGCACGGAACTTGTATCCGACTTCTTTCTCAAACTGCTCTAAGATATATGGGCTTACAGAAGCTGAATATCCATACCAGTCTACATATTTCTCTCTTGCAAGCTCATCAAAGATCAGTGTGAACTGATGGAAGAATGTGGTAAAACGAAGTACGTTTACATACGGATGATCCTCAATAAACTTTCTAAGACGCTTCATTGTATATTCATGCGTCTTTGGCTGACGTACATCAAATGTGATCTGATGCTCAACATCTTTCCAGTCATTTGTAACTGCATTGTACATATGCACCGGATCCCACATAATATAAGCAAGGAAACTTACTGTATACTCATGGAACGGAACAGCAGCAAGTGTAACCTTTCCTGTCTCTTCACTGTAGTCCCATTTATCTGTCGGAACAACTTCTCCTGTTGTTCTGTCGATTACTTCCCACCAACGTTTGATATCATCTCTTGTATTCGGTTTCAGCATATCCGGGTAAAGTCCCTTCATTACTTCCACTTCAAGAGTTTCAGACTCTGCTGTATAGAAAGGTGTCATAACATACATCTGCTGAATTTCTTCCGGATTGGCTTCAGCCCATGCATTATCTTTACGAGTTGTATAATATGTTGAATAAATTTCTGCATCTGCATCTTTCAGCTCTGTAGGGAAATCTGTTCCATCGCAATCACGGATTGCATCAGCACCCCAAAGCTTCATTAATTCCAGTGTCTGTGGCACTACGTCCAGGTCAGTAGGAATTGTAACGAGTCCTTTTGATTTCTCCATTGAATTATCCTCTTCTATTCTTTAAATACTCTGATTTTTAGTTTATATAAGGAAATCTGCCATCGGCAGATTTCCTTATGCTTTCTTATCACAGGTATCCTTCCTGCAATGTAGACAATTATTTATATTTGCTGTTGTAAAATGCCAGCAGTCCGACCAAACCTGCAAGACCTACGATCTCAGTAAGAAGACCCTTTGGTCCGATATTTCTCTGTCCGACAATGATAAGGCCGATACAAACAACGAAAATCACGATAACAACAATCGCAGTGATAATCTTTTTAGTTCTTTCATTCATTGTAAATACCTCCTTAACCTTTCAATCCACCCAGAGTCATTCCCTGAGTAAGTGTCTTCTGTACACACATATACAGAATCAGAACAGGAAGCATAACGATAACCAGTCCTGCGTACATCTGACCATACTGAACTGCTGATTTCTGAGCAGCCATCAGGTTCATAAGACCTACCGGCAGAGTCTTCAACTTGGCATCTGTCAGCAATGTCATGGAAATTACATACTCATTCCAGAATGACAGGAAGTTGAAAAGAATGATCGTTACGATACTTGGTTTTGCCATCGGGAAGATGATCTTAACCATTGTCGTAAAGTATCCTGCACCATCCACATAAGCTGCTTCCTCGAAGTCTTTTGCAAGACCACTGAAGTATCCTGACAGCAGGTAGATTGTGAACGGAAGTGCCGTTGCCATATATACAACCGCCAATATGAACAAGTTATTTAGGAAGAAGCCTCTTCCGATCATCTGTCTGAGTGACTTGTCCCAGTTGTTCAACATAAGGAAGATCGGTACTACGATGTAACTTACGTTGATGAAAAGTCCTGCCATGAAGAGCAGATTCCAGAACTTACATGTACGGAACTTAAATCTTGACAGTACATAAGCTGCCGGAAGTGCAACTGCGATCAGCATTGCAATCGCAAGTGCTGTAACAATCACAGAGTTCAGGATGTAAGATCCCATGTCTGCTTTCGTCCAGGCATCTACAAAGTTCTGAAAATAAAGTTTCTCAGGAAGTGTCCACGGATTTCCGTAGAATTCCTTATTCTGCTTTACCGATGCAAGGAAGACCCATGCTACCGGCACGATGATTGTAATTGCAAGAAGAATCAGGCAAATATACACAATCAGTTTACTAAAGCCAAACGGTTTTTTTGATGTATTCTTTTCCATTCCGATTCCCCTTTCCTTAAATTTCTACTTCCTGACGTTTTGTTGCAACGTTCAGCAGTCCGGCAAGTGCAAAGGAGAACAGGAATACTGATACACCGATTGCCATACCATATCCATATGAAGAGTTTGTATAAGCCTCCTGGTACATATAGCTCAGGAATACGCTGGAAGCTCCGTCCGGTCCACCACTCGTCATTGCTGTAACGAGAAGGAAACTCATGTTGATCGTACTGATTACGAAGAATGTAAGTGTTGTTCTGATGTTTGTCCAGATCAACGGAATCGTAATTGTAAAGAACTGATAAATCTTACCTGCTCCTTCAAGGCTGGCAGATTCGTACAGACTCTCTGATACGTTCGCCATACTTGCCATATACATTACCATGTAATATCCAATGGCCTGCCATACCATGGCGATCACAATACTGTAAATAACTACCTTCTGATCACCAAGCCAGAGGATCTGATCATCACTGTGCTTGAAGATTCCGATGATGGAATTCAGAAGTCCTGTATTTGGTTTGTAGATAGCAGAGAAGATAGCACTGATAACTACGATTGAAAGGATATTCGGGATATAGAAGATTACTCTGAAGAATCCCTGTCCTTTGATTTTTTCTCTTGAAAGTATGTATGCAAACACTAACGCAAATGCAAATGTAATGATCGTAACTAATACAATCAGAAGAATCTGGTTCTGGAACGCCTGATAGAACTTCTGATTCTGTAACAACGATTTAAAGTTGCTCAGTCCTACAAATGTCTTGTTATCTGTATATCCGCCCCATTTATATAAGGAAATACGGAAGATTTCGATCGTAGGAACAATCATAAATAAGATAAATAATATTGCTGCCGGGGCCAGGCAACAGAATACAAACAGCCCCTTGCCTTTTCTTTCTTTCATTGGTTCATCTCCAATTCTATAAATCCGTTTCATTGAATAACCGCCGCCATCCAACGGCTATTCATACCGTCATAGCAGATATCGGCATTAAAACAGGCGGTGAAGAGATTTCACCGCCTGCCTCACCTGTGAGATTCCTTCCAAATCATTTTATAGTTGTAAGGAAATTCCCGGTAACTTATTCAGATTATTTTAAAGCAGCACGAAGTTTGTCGCTATCTGTCTTAATCTGATTTACCCAGTCGTCTTCTGTCTTGTCACCAGTTACAAGAGAGTTAACCGGATCAAAGAATGTTGTACGAACTGTTACACCTTCTACTGGATCTGTTGTAGCGAATGCATCCATAACAGCTACAGCACCTGTATCATAGATTGAGTAGTACAGTTTGTTGTCTCCGTCAAGCTTGTCAGACATTCCTTCGATTGGCTGGATTGCTCCAGATTTAGCGAAGATCTCTGCTGCTGCATCAGAGTACATATAAGCGATAAATTCTTTTCCAAGATCTTTGTTCTCAGCACCTGATGGCATCCAGATCTGCTCGAAGAATGTATAGGAAGCTCTCTCTCCGTCTTTCTCTACTGCCGGAAGAGCTGTAAATCCCCAATCGAATCCGTCTGCTCTCGGAGCGTCTGCCATCTCACCGATTACCCAGTTACCATTTGGCATGAACAGAGCTTTGTCATCAAGAACAAGCTGCTGGTTGTTACGGAAGTCATTGTCGTTAGCATTTGCTGTTGTTGTAGGCTCAACGTGAGAAGCAAGCTGTGTAACGATATCGAATGCCTTCTTAGCTCCGTCTGTATCCCAGATTCCTTCACTATAGTTCAGAGCCTTTGTGAAGTCTTCTGATCCCATTGTCTCATGCAGTAATGCATAGAAGAATGCATCAAAGTATCCTGTTGTAGGATATGTGAAGAGTGAGATTCCTTCAGCTTTTGCCTTGTCAGCAAGTGCCCACATGTCATCCCATGTCTCCGGTACATCCCATCCTTTTGTCTTGAACAGGTTTGCATCGTAGAACAGTCCACATGGTGAGTAGAACATTGGCATCAGGTATGTCTTTCCGTCTCCGTAAGGATTAACGATGGAGTTCTCTGTGAATCCTGGAAGGATCTTGTCTCCAACCTTAGCGTCCTCACCCGGTACAGTCATATCAAGAACGTCTGTAAGTTCCTCTACGTTGTTGTCCTTGATGAATGTCTCTGTGATAGCTGACTCAGAACCAACAGCTCTCATGATTACGTCCGGATACTCTCCAGATTTCATCTGTGGCTGAATGATATCCTCGATGTTCTTGTCGATTGTAAGCTCAACCTTAACACCTGTCTCTTTCTCGAATGCAGCCGCAACATCGTTCCACATATCTGCACCGTATGCTGTCTCAACTACTGCAACTTTTACTACCTTATCACTGTCTGAATTTCCTTCAGATTTCTTGTCTCCACCATTGGATCCACATGCTGCAAGTCCGAAAACCATAGTACCTGCAAGCACAAGGCTGATAAGTTTTTTCTTTTTCATTTAAATAGTTCCTCCTTATAACTTTTTCCAGTTTTACTTGGTATGTCTATCATATACTATTTCTCCCTCTTTTTCAACCTTTCTTTTTGCCTTTTTTTTTATAAATCTTGCTTTTTGGACTATTTCCCAATATCACCATATCTTATGACCCCCAAAAATGTTTTTTCATATTCTTTTGTTATTTTTTCACACACTGACATAAAAAATGTTCCTTTTTTTTGCTAAACTCTCCCGAATCCTGTTGAATCAACCTCTAAATTTCTTTATAATATTTGTATAACCAGTTGAAATCGTTTTCAAGACAATATTTCTAAATTTTGTGGAGGACACCTATGGGTAATATACGACATACTTTTACTTCCCCCTTAAGGCATGACCACACCTGTCATCTTCTGTATTCTACCTATTCAAAATATGAAGAGGACTGGAGCAGTTATCCGCACACACATTATTTTACAGAACTTTTTTTTGTGCTGTCAGGAAGTGGCAGTTTTCTCGTTGAAGACGAAACCTTTCCGATCGCAAAGCACGATCTGATCGTGATCAACCCGAATATCACCCACACCGAAAAATCCAGCCTCGAAGACCCGCTGGAATATATTGTACTGGGTGTGGATGGTCTGAATTTTGTCATTGACGATGCAAATGAATATCTTCTGTTCCATTCCGATGAAATGAAAGACCGGCTTGATTTCTATTTCCGTACGATCCTGGAAGAGACAGAGAACTCGCAGAAAGATTACGAAAAGGTCTGCCAGAATCTGCTGAACATCCTGGTCGTCCATCTTTCCCGCTACGCTTCCTCTTCTGTAGAGATTTTTCCGTTCCATAAGATGGAATCCCGCGAATGCAGCCGGGCAAAGCGTTATATTGATTCTTCTTTCCAGGAAAATATTACATTGGATAAACTTGCAGAGATTGCACAGATCAACAAGTATTATTTTTCTCATACTTTCACAGAAACCTATGGGATCTCTCCGATGAATTATCTGACCCAGAAGCGGATCTTTACCAGTCAGGAACTGCTGACTTCCACCGATATGAGTCTTGCACAGATTGCACAGCAATGTGGATTTTCTTCCTCCAGTTACTTTACGCAGTGTTTCCGTAAATCCTGTGGTATGACACCGACTGCCTACCGCAAGCAGTTTCTGCGAAACCAGTGATCCGAAAATTTCTCAGACGAAAAAGGAGTACCGCACATCGCGATACTCCTTTTCTTTTACAGAAAATTCTTAAATTTTCCTTTTTCATCTTACCTTTCGGAAAGAATCTTTATCTTCTTTTACGTCTGCGTGTCACAACTGTAACAACAGCACCTGCTGCCAGCATTGCCATAGCTCCCCACAGAATCAGCGGAGTAGCATCTCCGGTCTTTGCTGCTTTGTCGGATGAAGTTGTTCCGGCATTGGTTCCTGATGTAGAACCTGCGGTATTATTTCCTGTATTGTTGCCAGTATTTGTACCGTTGTTGTCACCCTTGTTGTCGTCACCCTTATTATCGTCGCCCTTGTTGTCATCGCCCTTATTGCTGTCGTCACCTTTGATCTTTGTAACGATCACATCCACGCTGACTTCAAGACCATCCGGATTTTCAAACTCATCACCAAGAACAAGTTCTCCTGTCAATGTATAAGTTCCCGGAACATCTGACTTGTAAGCACTCAGATCCCAGTCAACATTAACGGTTGCTGTTGTTCCGTCTTTAAGTTCTACTTCAACCTGTCCCGGAAGTCCGAGATCTGCTGCAAGAGTTCCTTCTTTTACAGAAATATCATCCAATTTTGCATTTGCAATGGATTTAATTTCTTTCTTCGGTTCCGGCTTCGGCTCTTCTGCCTTCTTCGCAACTTTTACTTTTACAGAAGCTGTCAGGTTCTTCGGATTTGTAATATTATCTGCAAAGGAAAGGATTCCTTCCAGAGTATAATCACCTGCCGTATTTCCATCGTAACTGTCTGTATTCCATGTAACGCTTGCTGTTCCGGTTGTGTCGTCTGTATAGGTTACTTCTATCTCTGTCGGAAGCTTCAGTTCTGATACAGCCGTTCCGTACGCAACTTCTTTCTTATCCAGTTTTGCAACGGACTTGATCTCATACTGCTTCTTCGTAACTGTTACCTGGATAGAAGCTTTCACGCCATCCGGGTTCTCCATGTTCTCACCCATTGTCAGAGTTCCCTCCAATGTGTAAGTTCCCGGTGTTGTCTGATAATCACCTTTCGCCCATGTTACGGCTGCTTCTTCATTGAGATTTCCTGTCACTGTGACAGTTACTTTCTCCGGTAATTCAAGATCCTTAAATGCAGTTCCTTCTTCTACAGAAATTCCTGCCGGATTGGTTACGCTGAGTACATTCTTTGTTGTCTCACCACCACCGTTATTCTCAATCGTAAATGAGAACTGTTTCGGAAGTACTGACTTTCCTGCTGCTGTCTTTGCAACGATCTTAACAACATAGATACCGTCATCCAGATCGCTGAGCGTGAACTCTGTCTTGGTTGTATTGCCTTTCAGCTCGCCGTTTACATAAACGTCATAGCTTGCGAAGGAAGAACCTTCTTTTAATGCCCATGTGAGTTTTACAGAATCATCACTGACTGCTGTTTTTGTAATGGACTCGATCTCACCTGCTGCTGTTCCGTCAGCAATCGTTGTTACATTGCCGATCTCGATGGCCTTCGCTGATGCCTCACCTGCATTGCTCAGGGCATATACCTTGAAGTTGTAGGTTGTTCCCGGTGTCAGGTTTTCCAGTGTTGCGGTTGTGCCGCTTACTGTCATGTCGATTCCGTTCTCTGTATCAGCTACTCGATACTGTGCTGCTCCTGAAACCTTGTCCCATCTCAGCACAACCTTTGTGCTTTCAACAAGAACTGCAGAACCTGTCTGGTCTTCTACTACAGGAACTGCCGGTGTGCCAAGTGCTGTGATTGCCGCATCCAGTGCTGCTTTCTTTGCATTCACATCATCCTGTGTTGCATCCGCATCATTCATTGCCTCAACTGCTGCATCATAAGCCGTTTTAAATGCATTCCATTTTGTCTCCTCATATGCTGACTTAGTAAGTGCCGCACCTGTCTCAATCGATGTCTGGAGTGCTGACTTATCAGCCGTTACACCTTCACCCGGTGAAAGGATCTTCAGGTAATCCAGGTTGACCTGATATTTTCCATCACGTGCAACTGCTACACACTTGATCGTATGCTCACCATTTGTAAGATCCGTCTTGGAGAAGATCAGTTGCTGATTATCTCCGCTGCTTGAACCATTCAGTGAATAATTACCGATCTTTACGTTATCAACGTAGATATCAAAGCTTGCAAAGTTGGCATGCTTCTGAGAATAAACCTCTACACCTGTTCCATTGAACGTGTATTCAAAATAGCTTCCCGCCGCACTTGAATCATTTCCGGTTTCTGTCTTTGTTCCGCCATGATGCTTTGTCTGTTCTCCTGCCCAGTTAGACCATGCTCCATTCCAGGTGATCGCACTGTTCTTTGTTCCCGCTGTTCCGGATGCCGGTACGGTACCGTCTTCTACGATTGTCTCGACATCTGCCACATCCTCTTTTATTGCAACTTTCAGTTCAATCGTTCCGCTCTTTGTAGCATCTGCACTGGAAGTTGCTGTGATCGTAACGGTTCCGTTCTTACTTAAGAATGTTACCAGTCCGTTCGCATCTACTGTTGCGATACTGTCATCGGAGGTACTCCATGTAACTGTCTTGTCTGTTGCATCATCCGGTGCTACAGTCGCTTTTAACTGTAACGTACTGTTTGCTTTGGATACTGTAGTCATTCCGGATTTGGAACTTACTTCCACACCTGTCGGTGCTACCAGTGTTGAATCCAGGATTTCAAATGCATCCAGCTCGATCTTTGTATTGGAACTTGCTGTCTGCTTCTCATTGAGGACTTTCAACTGGATCGTATGGATTCCTGCTGTAAGGTCTTCTTTGCTGAAGTATTCTTTCTGACGTACTGTGCTTGCACTGTATGTATCAACAATGCCCTGTGACTCACCGTCAATCAATACTTCGATCTTGCCTCTATCCTTATTCGTACAACCGATCACCTTGATTCCTGTTCCCTTAAATGTAAGAGTCGCAGTCTCGCCGCCATTCGGATTCTGCAGATACTCGATCGTATCCATATAGTTTACATTCTTGTCCTGTGTCCAATTGCCCCAGTCACCTACATATGCGATTCTTTCATCCGCATTATCAATCTTGCCGGCTCCAACCGGTTCAACCGCAGTCACTGCTGCACTCTTTTCAGATTCATTTCCTTCTACAACCGCAGATATCTGATACTTCATTGTTCCAAGCGTCTTGTCTGCTGTTGTATCTGTATAAGTTGTTGTTGTCAGGCCTGTCTCGATGCAGATTACATCACCATTTTCTACCTGACGGTATACATTGTATGTTACATTGCTTCCCTCTTCTGCTGTTACAGCATCCCAGGAAAGTTTTACATTCTCACCGTCTGCACGAAGAGCTGTCAGTCCTGTCGGAGCTGCTACCTCAGCGGATGCCGGGATATCTTTTAATGTATAGCTCTTTCCGGCTTCTGTCGCGAAAGAGATACGGTTTTCTTTTACAGGTGTCACATCGACTACATTTCCGTCGCTGTCCACTACTGTTGCAAGAGATGCATTCTTTGTCTGTACTACTGCTTCTCCGCCGTTCTCGGAAAGAATGGTAGCAGTTGTTACATTTCCGTCTTTCCAGTCCATGGATACTTTAAAGTTGCCCTGTGCAACCAGTCCATTTACACTTCCGTTTGCCCAGTCATCCGGAACTGCCGGAAGAAGATTGATGTATCCTGCATTGCTCTGCAGAAGCATCTCAGCCACACCGGATGTATAACCGAAGTTACCATCGATCTGGAAATATTTCGGCTGATGATAATCGAACAGATTCGCATAGATTCCGCCGTTGAACAGGTTCTTGATGATCTGATAAGTTTTATTTCCATCACCCAGTCTTGCCCAGCTGTTGATTCTCTGTGCCATTCCCCATCCGGTACTTTCATCTGTACGGTTCTGCATGGATACCTTTGCTGCTGCAAACCACTCTGCATGATCCTCTGTAATGAGGTCTCCCGGGAAAAGTCCGAGAAGGTGGGACATATGACGGTGGTTATATCCTTCTCCGAGTGTAGCTCCACTTGCAGTATGGTTAAAGGTTGTCTCTGTATACCATTCTTTGATCTGTCCGCTGTCGCCGACCTCGATCGGTCCTTTCAGGTCAGCCTGGTTTGCTTTCCATGTAGCTACCAGATCTGCATCTGTTCCAAGGACTTCTGCTGCTTTGATTGTATCTTCATATAACTGCCAGATCAGTGTCTGCTCATACGTGTTACCACTTGTGACCGGTCCATGCTCCGGTGAATATGCCGGTGAAGATACCAGCTTTCCATCGCTGTCGCGGACAAGCATCTGATCATACAGTTTTGCCTCTTCTTTCATCATCGGATAGATATTGTCTCTTAAATAAGATGTATCTCCGGTATACTCATAATAAGCCCAGCAGTTCTGCAAGATCCACGGTACTGCTGCCGGTGACCATCCCCAACTGAAACTCCATCCGGGGCAGGTCCATCCGAACGGGTTGTTCTGCGTATGTGCCATGAATCCATTTTCCTCGCCATCGGCACTGGAAACTCCTGCATAAATTGCCGCAGTCACACGCCCCGGTTCTCTCAAAGCATCGATATAATCAACCAATGGCTGTGCACACTCTGCCATGTTGGTAGAATATGTCGGCCAGTAGTTCATCTGTAAGTTTACATTCATATGGTAATCTGAATGCCATGGAGAGTTGTTCGCTCCGACCCACAGTCCCTGAAGGTTGGAAGGAAGTGTCTCTCTGACATAACCATTTCCATCTGTCTTTGTCTCTCTGGAAGACTCAATGGTCATAAATCTTCCGTACTGGAACAGCATAACTTCCAGCTGACGTCTTTCAGCTTCTGATGCAGTTCCTGCTTTGTATGCGGAAAGAAGTGCATCTGTTGTCTTTGTTGAGACAGTCTGTCCAAGATCCAGATCAACACGGTTGAAGATCTCCTGATAATCACTTACATGATTCGCTTTCAGTGCTTCGTATGTCTTAACTTCTGCCTGATCTACATACCATTTTACACGGTTTGTCAGTTCGCTTTCAGTCTCACCTGTTCTGTAGCTCGGATATTCATCCTTATAATCTGTTCCCATGGAAGTGATGATCGTAACCTCACTTGCACCGGAAACACTTACTTTTCCATCCCCATCTGTCACCGTACCGGCATTGTCGGTAATAACCTGGGTCTGGGATGAAAATTTCATCTGGTTGTCTGTGAGTTGTCCGTTAATGGAGATCCGTCCATCTGACACGGTTGTATCCCATGTTCTCTGATAGCTGCTATCGCCAATCCCATTAATAGCACTTCCTCTGCTATTATCCGGTTCTACGCTTACATCCAGACTGATCTTTTCAGAACCGTCTGCTGTGATATGTGTAACAATAACATTGTCCGGATAACTTGTGAAGTTCTCTCTTGAATAATGAGTACTTCCCTTGTCATAGTTTACACCTGCGATGGCTGTTTTCAGATCCAGGTCACGGGTATAATTCGTCACATCGTTGTTCGATGATACATTTTTGAAATCAATATACATATTTCCCCAGCTCAGGTAATATCCATATCCATTGGTTCCTGCATCATCGCTTACACCGACCAGGTTGCTGTTTGCAAGACTGATTGCGGAGCTGTCCTGGCCATTTGCGAAATAGTTGTGGATTGATGTCATGGTCGCTCCGTTATTTCCCTTGTTCTCCAGGTTACCTCCATTGTAATTCGGTCTGCTGTCGCTTGGTCCTCCTGACCAAAGCGATTTGTCATTCAGCTGGATACGCTCTCTGGTGATTCCGCCGAATACCGTTCCACCGATTGCACCATTACCGATCGGAAGTGACTTTTCCTGCCAACCTTCGTAATACTTGGTAATATCTGCCGGACTCGTATACCACAGCTTCAGATCATTGTCACCGGTCTGCTGCGTTACAGCGGCCGGTTCCGCATTGACCTGCGTTGCCATATACGGCAGAGACGTCACAGCCATTGCTGCTGCACAGGCACTTGCAAGTACCCGCCATTTCATTTTTCTTCTCATAATACCCCTTTCTGATACGTTTCTGATGTATCTTAATTTATTGTCATGAAATTTCTCTGCCTTCGATTCCTATGGGCAGACTCCTCCCAATGTCCAATTATCTACATTATAAAACTTTTCTTTTGAATGTGCTTGTTTAATTTACTCTTTATAATCGCTTATTTTGTCAAATTCAGAACCTCTGAATTTACATTTTATTTATATTTTTTAAAAAAATATTCACATTTTTTGTATTTTTCGGTACATTTTTTCTTTATTTCTGTTATAATACAGATTAACGCTTATTAATTGTGCTTATCTATGGAGGCTTTTTTTACACATGAAGAAAAAAACTACTGTTCAGTCAGTAAATGAACATTCTACTCCTCCTGCTGAGGAGACTAAGATTCAGGAACACGAAGTACCTGGATTGATGACATTGTCCGATTCCATCCTGTCCGGTGCTGTTGTTGAATATCGTAAAGCCGGTTATAGTTTTGCCCGGCACTTACATACAAATATTGAGATTTATCGGATTCTTTCCGGTGAATGTTATATGGATATTCAGTCGGAAACGATCCACTGTACAGCGGGCGAATTTATCATGTTACTCCCCGATGTAGTTCATTCTTTTTATCTGAATGACACATCTGACTGTGAATTTCAGCATATTCACTTTAACCCTGAGATGTTTTCCACGATTGTTCTTGAAGATGAGGGAGTTTTTCCTATCACCCTGATGCATGCGATCCTCTTTTCTGCCCAGTTCTATTACCGGATGGAATCTGATCCAGTCATCGACGAACATCTTCAGAAGCTCATTACTCTCTATGCTTCATCCAACAGTCTGTTCTCTGCTGCAAATATTAACGTTGCACTGATGAACCTGATGTTGTATATCCTGGACCATACAGAGGCAGAGCATGGATTTTCCGAACCACAGCTTCAGAACAGCTATGTTGCTTATACACTGAATTACATTCGGGAACATTTTACCCAGAAGATCCGTCAGGAGGATATCGCCTTGCAGCTGCATATCTCTGTCCGCTATCTGAGTAAGATCTTCAAAAATTATATGGGGGTAACCCTTTCTAATTACATTAACATTTACCGGATCAACCGTTCCATCGAGTTAATGCAGAATACAAGTCTAACGCTGACAGAAATCGCTCTGCAGGTCGGATTCAAAGATTCCCAGCATTATTCTAAGGTCTTTATGAATGTAATCAATGCAACACCATCCCATTACAGAAAAGCGATTTTGAAATAAAAACCACAAAAAAATTCCTTCCAGGAAACCCCCGGAAGGAATTTTTTATTCTTTTATTGCATTGAAAATTCGGAACTCACTTCAGATTAGTTTGTTCTTCTTCTCTTTGCCATTACTACAACAAGTCCTGCTGCCAGGCAAAGCATTGCCATTCCTGCTACATTTGATGTATCACCAGTCTTGGCTGCTTTCGCTACATTTGATGTACCATTTGCAGTACCGTTATTGGATGATCCATTGTTGAAAGAACCATTATTATTTGATCCGTTATTCGCATTGCCGTTGTTATTTCCGCCATTATTATCGGATCCGTTATTATCGTCTTTCTTGTCATCATCCTTATTGCTGTCGTCCTTCTTATCATCATCTTTTGCTTTCAGGGCTGCTCTTGCTTCTTTTACAGCCTGTACTGCTGCATCAATCTCATCCTGAGTTGCATCTGAATTCTGAAGAACTTCATTTGCCGCATCAATTGCTGACTGAAGAGCTGCAAGTGATGCTTCTGTATACTTGTCTGTTGCTCCGACAACTTCTGTTGCATCTGCAACCGCCTTTTCAAGCTCCTCTTTTACAACCGGTGCTTTCTTCTCTTCGAGTGCTGCCTTTGCTGCATTTACAGCTTCAACCTGTGCATCTACCTCTGCCTGGGTTGCGTTGTCATCAGCCAGAACTCTATTGGCTGCATCAATTGCTGTCTGAAGAGCTGCGATGGATTCTTCTGTATACTTATCTGTCAGGGCTGCTTCACCCTCTGCGGCTTTCACTGCAAGTCTCAGTGCAGATTTGTCTGCCTTCTCTTTCAGTGCTGCAATCTTAGCTTCTACATTTGCTTTTGCATTGTCAACTTCTGTCTGAGTTGCATCTGCTTTGTTGTAAACTGTCTGAGCTTCATCTACAGCATTCTGAAGTGCTTCCAGAGAAGCCGGTGTATAAGCGTCTGTCTGTGCAAGTTTTCCGTTTGCTGTATTGATGGCTGCAAGCAGATTTTCTTTTGCAACTGTTACTGCATCTTTTGCAAATGTTACTGCAATCGTATGGTTGGCTGTTACATCTGAGAATGTATATTCTGTTACAACGTTAACTGCAGTTCCATCTACTGTAAGGCTGTCTACATGGTATCCTGCATTTGGTGTGATCGTGAATGCTTTGGATGTTCCTTTGTAAACCTTTGTTGTTCCTGTCGGTGCGATCTTTCCACCCTCACCTGCTGTTGCTGTAATTGTGAACTGAGTCTGGATGTCAGCAGTCTTTGCTGTGATCTCAGCTTTCTTTGCATCTACATCTGCCTGAGAGCTTGCTGTTGTCAACTGCTTTCCTGCATTTACAAGTTCCTGAAGCTCTACAAGTGCCGCTGCAGAATATTTATCTTTATCTGCTGCATTGAGGATTGCCTCTGCATTTGTGATCGCTGTCTGAAGTTCTGTAAGGTCAGCTTCGTCTGCCAGTTTTACTAACTCGATATCGAATTTATCTGTCTGTGGTGAATCTCCGTCTGGTGCTGTAAATACAAGAGTTCCTGCTCCTGCAGTTGTAACAACCATGTTAAATTCAACAGTCTTTGCCTGAAGCACATTATTCACCTTGGAGTTCGGTGTTGCCACCTGACCGGCAGTGATCTTTCCATCCTGCTCACTCCATGCAAGTTTGTTCGTATCAGAACCACTTCTATAAGTTACTGTTACTTTATAAGTTCCTGCTACCGGTGCATTATAAGCATAAGCAACTGAATCTGCTCCTGTAGATGTCTTATTCAGAGAATTAATATACTTTCCATTGCTTGCCCAAGCTTCTGAGTTTACTTCGCATCTCCACTCTGTTGCTCCGCATGCCTCAGTAATTGTTGTTGCGTGCTCTGCTTCCAGAGTCTTTGTCGTTCCCTTTGTTGTCGGGAATTCAAATGGATTTGCTGCAGTATAATTTGCAAATGCAAATGTTGCCTCAATTGTATGAGCTGCAGTTACATTTTCAAATGTATAGGAAGTTCTCTTTCCTACGGATGTTCCGTCAACTTTAACATCGCTGACTTCATATCCATCATTTGCCGTGATCGTGAATGTTGCACTTTCACCTTCTGTAACAGATACCTTGCCGTCTGCAAGACCTTCTGCTGTGATCGTACCGCCTTCACCTGCTGTTGCTGTGATATCATAAGACTCAACTGCAACGTTCTTTGGTGTAATTTCAAGTTTATCAAGCTGCGGTGCACCGCTGTTGTCTACCGGCTGAAGGATCAGAGTTCCTTCTCCTGCTTCTGTTACAACAATATCAAACTCAACTGTACCAACAGAAAGCACATTATTTACTTTTGTATGTGGAGTTGTTATATTTCCTGCCGTAATCTTATTGTTTGCTTCTGACCATGCAAGTTTATTTCCATTATTGGTGTCTCCACTACGATAAGTTGCAACCACGTGATATGTACCTGGTTTTTTTGCATTGTATGCATACTCAACTTTATCTGTACCTGTATTGGTCTTATTCAATGAATTAATATACTTACCGTTGCTTGCCCAATTTTCTGAGTTAACTTCACATCTCCACTGTGTGTCTCCGCAGGCTTCTGTAATGGTTGTCGCAAACTCTGCTTCCAGAGTTGCACTTGTTCCTGTCTTCCACGGGAACTGGAATCTGTCATCTGTTGTATATTGCGTACGTACTACAAGAGCTTCTTTAGCTGCATATAATGTAGAGTATGCATTTTTGATCTGTGTATCTGTAGCATTTTCATTTGCTGCAACTGTCTTTGCTGAGGCAAGTGCCGCTGCAAACGCTGTCCATCCTTCTGAATAAAGATGTTCTTTTAATCCTTCAGATTCTGTGATCAATGTATTAAGTGAATCTCTTGTAATTGCATCAGCATCAAGAATTGTTACTTTGGCTGAGCTTGCAAGTCCGATTACCGGGCTGCTGCTTGAAAGCTCCAGTGTAAAATATACATCCCCGTCCGTTGTCGGCACACGGTTTGCATGTGCTGCAGGACTGATTACTTTTTCTGACTCGCCATTCGCAAACTGAACGGTAGAAATCAACTCTGTATTGAAATGCTTCTGAATCGCACTTCCTGGGTTTGGCTCAAGTTTCGCTGTGATTTCACCTGTTGTTCCACCAACACGCTTGATCTTGACAGCAAGATCACTGTCTTCATTCATCGTATAGGTTTCATTTTCAATTTCGAGCATACCTTTTCCGCCATTGTTAATGACATAGGCTGCCTCGACACCGATTGCTGCTGTTGTCTTTGCTACCAGCTTCAGTGTATGATGTCCGTTTTCCAAATCCGCCGACTCAAAAATCTTTGCTCCTGTTGATCTTACGGTATCATGAGTATCAATCGTTGCAACCGGAGTATCCATATCATCAATATAGACATCTGCCTGACCATGCCCTGGATCTTTTGTTCCCATCAGATATACTTTTGTTCCGTCAAACTCATAGGTAAAGCTTGCACCCGCTTTATTTGACCAGGTATTCTGTCCATTAATATAAGTAGTTCCCGTCTGTGGATTCCATCCTGAAGAACTAAATGTAAACTTCGTTGTATCATTTACACTTGTCGAATCCATTCCATCCGGAGCAGCCCCACTCAGCTGGAAGCCTTTGCTGGCTTTATAAACTCCAACTTCGCTAAGTTGCGGAACTTTTCCTGTTGACGTTCCGACAGTAATTCTTACCTGAGTTGCAGATATTGGTGATGTTCTGATCAGTCGTTTTGATCCAACTGTCACACCACTTTCCATGGTCTGCCAGTTCGCATTGTCATTTTCTTTGTATTCAACTTTATAGTTATTGATATGCTGTCCATTCTGGATTGCTTCTTCGATTGATACAACATCAAATCTCTTTGCAGAATCCCACTTGATCGTCAGGCTTCCACTTGTTGTACCATCATCTGTTGTCCAGTATGTAGCATCATCGTCGTCAACTGCATTTCCCGGCTTGAAGTCAATGTCATTGCCGCGGACATTACTTGCTGTAATTGTTGTTCCATCTGCTTTTGCAAGATTGGTTCTGAATGTATCCTGAACATTCTGACCAAATTCCACAACACGATCCAGAATCGCCTGGTCTACTTTTCCCTCATTATTCGGAGGCACATTCAAAAGTAATGTTGCATTATGACCAACTGATCTAAAATACATCTCTGCAAGGTTTGTCAGAGTTCTTGGAGTATTTTTCTGTGTTCCCCAGAACCATCCGGATGTAATTCTTGCATCAGCCTCCGGTACTGTCCAGTGATTACCATCTTCATATCCATTGGAATATCCGTCTGTCGGATCTCCTTTGTAATCTCCGGCACGCTGGCTTTCATCATTGTAAATCTGACCATTACTGATTCTTGATTTTGCCCATGTGGTATCATCTGCAAATCCATTTTCATTTCCGATCCAACGAACTGTTGTATGAGTTCCTGCTCCGAACAGCATACAATCTGCTTTGTAACCTGCTTCTATTCCTTCATATTTCTGAATTGTTGCATACCATTTTTCAAAATTGTATGTCTGCGGTACATTATTGTAACCGTTCGCTCCATCCATCCATACTTCCACGAAATGCCCTTTATTTCCATATTTCGGATTGCTCAGGATTTCTTCAAGCTGGTTATTATAATATTCATTGTAGGCATTATTGATCGATCCACCATCTGAACCAAAGGTTGACTCTGCTACATCCCATGGTGAAAGATATAATCCCATGTCCATATTAGCTGCCGTACATGCTTCTGAAATTTCTGCAAGGATGTCTCCTTCTCCATTTTTATAACTTGTACTTGCAATGTCATACTCTGTATGTGCACTGTTCCAGATACAGAATCCATCATGATGCTTTGCTGTTACAATCAGCTTTTTAAATCCTGCATTTTTCAGTGTATTTACTAATGTTTCTGCGTCGAAATCACTTTCCAGCGTAAAAATCTCATCCGGAGTCCTTCCTTCATAAAGCTTTTTCTGTGTTGACTGGTTAAATCCCCACTCCAGTTCATTGAATGTATTCGGACCAAAATGACAAAATGCTGCAAGTTCATCCTTCTGATACTTATACTGATTTGCATCAGGTACTGTATCGTCCGGTGTTGGTGCTGCAGTATCTTTATCTGTGCAGTCCGCATCTGTTACGCCATTTTCAGCGGCATATACCGTTACTCCTGTTGTTCCAACAGAACTGAAAATCGTCGTAACTCCAAGAACCAAGCCCATAAGCATTGATAAGGTTTTTTTTCTCATGTCTTTCCTCCCATTATGTTATCAAAGCGGAGGAGATCAGCATTTTTCATAACTCCCCTCCCCCGCTTTTTTTCTGAGTTTCAGATTTGCAAAACCGAGAAACTTTTAGTTCTCTTTTTTACGCTTTACTACAACGCCTGCTGCCGCTGCGGATGCTGCCAGTGCGAATGCCCAAACTGCCACGTTTGTTGTATCGCCTGTCTTAGCTGCTTTCTTAGTATTGTCTACCTTTGTTGTAGTCTTATTGTCAGACTTGGATGTATTAGAAGAATTGTTGTTCTTGTTGTCGTCAACCTTTGTATCATCCTTCTTATTGTCACCCTTGTTGCCGTCGTCTTTCTTTCCGTCATCTGTCTTCTTTTCTACAAGAGCATTGAGGGCTTTTGCGATGGCTTTATTTGCTTCGTCAACCTGAGCCTGCGTTGCATTTTCGTCATTCAGAACGGATGCGTACTGATCGTAAACTGCCTGCAGGGCTTTCAGTGATTCTGCTGTGTACTTGTCTGTTGCTGCAAGTGCTGCATCTGCCTTTGCTGTAGTTGCCTTGAGTTCTGTCTTATCAACTACTGTCGGATCAGGATTTACAGCATCTTTCTTTGTTGTAAATGTAGCTGCTGCCTTTGCGGATACATTGTTATTTGTATCAACAGCTTCTACCTCTACTGTGTACTCTGTTCCTTCTGTAAGACCTGTCAGTACATATTCTGTTGTTGCTACCAGTGTATCATTGACCTGAGTTCCGTTTACATATACATTGTATCCGGCAACTCCTTCATTATCTGTAGAAGCTGTCCATGTAACAGTTGCACCTGTCTTTGTAACATCAGATGCTTTTACGTCTGCAGGAACGCTCGGAGCTTCTGTATCGGCTGCCTTTGCTGTTGTAAATGTAGCTGCCTCTGATTTCTCAGATACATTTCCTGCTGCATCTACTGCTGTAACTTTTACACTGTACTCTGTAGCTGCTGTAAGACCTGTCAGGTCATACTCTGTGGCTGTTACAAGTTCTGCATTCACCTTTGTATCATTTACATATACATTGTATCCAACTACGCCAACATTATCGCTTGCTTCTGCCCATGCAACTTTTGCTGTTGTCTCTGTAACATCTGCTGTTCTTACTGCTGTCGGAGCATCCGGTGCTTCTGTATCAGCTACTGCTGTATCGAGGTAGGTGATAATCGGAGTAACATGAACAGACGGCTTGCTTGGATTGCTGTTGCTCTTTGTTACTACACGGATCACATCTCCCGCATTTACTTCGATTGCATCAAAGTTTGCCCAGTCTGTTGCTTTCTCACGGCTGGTCTGAAGTGTTACACTCTGCTTTACTGTATCATTAACAAGAAGGCTTAATGTAACTGTTCCGCCTGAATTTCCATTCTGACGAAGGTATGGCTCATCATCTTTTACATTGAAGGATACTGTACCGCTCTTCGGTGCTCTGAATGCCATTGCTGTTGAGATGTCGCTGTTCGGCGGTGCGGAAAGCAGTCCGTGAACGCTTGTATCTGTTGTTGAAGTTGTACCCTGTGAAGCATCAATACCAGGACCGTAATATGTATTCACACACCAGTTCGGCCATCCGTCTCTGTCAGATTCTGTCATATTTGTCCAGTCACCGGTTCCGTTCTTCTGCTGTCCAAACCATACATTTCCCTGCTGTCCTTTAACAAAGTCAAGAGTCCAGTTGTATGTGTTCTTCTGAGCGATTGTATAATCATTTGTTGTTCCGTCTTCAGCTGTGATACGAAGTGTCATGCCTTCTGCTACTGCATCCGTATTTGCCAGCTCAGTTCCGCCATTTAATACAGAAACTGTTGCTGTATCAGCTACAGTGATATTCTTTCTCATCTCGCTCACTGTTGTCGGATTTTTAGCTGTATAAGGAACGCTCATGGTTGTTCCTTTCACTTCATAATAAGCATCTTTCAGTTCTTTATCAGAACTTGCAACTACTGTATAAGTTACATCCTCCATTCCTTCATAAGAAAGAACGACGGTTGCTCCACCTTTCACGATATCTGCATCGCCAAGAACTTTATCACCATTTTTTACAGTAACTGTAACACCTGTATCAACGATGATGTTGTTGCGGAACTGCTCTACTGTTGTATTCTTCGGAAGATCACTTACATTTGTTCCTGAAATTGTGTATGTATTGGAACGAAGTACAAGTGCTGTAACTGCATCACTTTCTGCTGCTCCGATTTCCGGTACTGCTGTGATTGCATGTCCGAAGAAGTCATGATCGATAGAATAACCATTTCTGTCAACAATTACTTTACCAGCATTGATAGCCGGTGAGTTTGCTGCCAGTTTGTATCCATCAAATACTGTAGTAGCTGTCGGATCTTCATGCAGTCTTGCCTGCTTGTCCTCTGCTGCTGCAACCGGACCTGAACCTGCATCAACAAGTACTGCTGTTCCTGCGGATACCTTTACTGCATTTGCATCAGTTGGATAATTGGATACATTGTAGTACAGGTTGTTGTCGAATACTTTATTGTTGCTCGGATTCCAGTTTGAAACTGTTGCCGGTGTACTTCCTGCAAAATAGAAAATATTATTTTCTGCTGTAACCGGTCCACCATTTCCATGACTTCTATGCCAGATTGTATTCAGTCCCTCTTTAATATAGAAAGTATTGTTGTAAACCTGACAGTTTCCTGTATTTCCTGCAGGATCAAGAGGTCCCATATCTTCATTCTGGCTGATATTGTAACGGAATGTATTATTGATGGACTGTTCTCCACAGAACATGATCGTACTTGCCGTATTACCGTGACTGTAGTTGTACTGATAGTTTGTTCCATCACCGTAGTCAGCATCCCATGGCTGTCCGTCACCATTACCATGAGCTGCATTCAGTGTTGCAAAGCACTCATTGTACTGGAAGACTGTATCTTTACACTTCCATGGCCAGATACCTGCTGCAACTCGTCCATTACCTACGTCCAGTTTATTTCCTGTATCATTACCATTTGCATCGAGCCGTGGCTGCTGCTGGGAGAAATCTGTATAGTTGATCTGCTCCGCTGCATTTTCGGATACATTATATTGAACTAAAGCTCTGTCAAGATACATTGTTGTGATTGCATCTCCACCTACATGGTTCAGGTAATTGTTCTCAATTACTACGTTAGATGAACCGTATGTGGACATTACTTCATCACTCAGAGCAGCATTGTTGAACTGACCGTGCTTGTAAGTGTATCCGACTGCGATTCCCCAACGGTTTACTGTATCAAGATAGCAGTTCTTGATCTGAACATCGTTGTATCTTGCAATTCCTGTTGTTGCTTCATTTGTTGGCTTTTCCACGATAAAGTAGATACCGCCATTTGCCATGTGCTTGTTATAAACGTTACCTGTTACATCATGGATGTAAAGATCGTTCAGTACGATATGATCTACTGTTCCGTTATCTTTTGCAACTCCGGCAACTCCGGTTCTGTCCATTGCATAGGCATCATTATAAGTCTTATCTTTTTCTGTATCTGTTGCACTGGCTCTGTCGTTCGTCAGTTCCAGACCTTCGATTTCAATGTATTCTGTATCCATGATCAGAATACTGGAAGATACTGTACCATGCCATTTATGATTCCGGTTGTCCAGTGCGACTCCATAGTTCTGCTCCCACTTACCATGACCATTTGTATTGATCTGTGGTCTGTCTCCATTTCCATAAGTAGAGATCTTGACCGGTGCTTCAGCAGTACCGCTGTCTTCTTTTGTGAACTTGAGTGCCTGATCTTCAAATACAGATCCTTTCTTCAGGAGAACTGTATCTCCCGGCTCAAGATCAAGGTCATTCACTTTATCAAGTGTCTTGAATGCCTTGCTTTCGGAAGTTCCGTCATTGCTGTCACTTCCGCTTTTAGAATCAACATAATATGTTGTTCCTGTCGCAGTATCCTGTCCTTCAGCATTAACAGCAACTGCCGGCACCATTGATGCAACCGTTGTTCCTGCAAGCAGAAGAGCCAGAGCACCGCTCATCCATTTCTTCTTCATAACATTGCTCCTTCCATCATTTTATATTCTTCAAGGTAAACCGGTTTGCATCCGCCATGTTCCCGTCCACCTGAGAATCAGTTTCACGCTGCGTGATGATGTCATCATATTTCTTTTCACGCAACTCACGTTCCACCGCAATTCTTGCTGTCTCCAGATCAGCATTCTCTTCGCTGTCCCCAAAGATCCATTCGCGGCTGTTGTAGTATTCCAGTACTTCGTCCTCTGTCAGTTCCATTCCCTCACGGGTATCATCATTGCAGTATTTTTCTTTGAGCGTACTCATTTCATATTGAAGATAAAGCTGAAAGGTATATTCTTTCAGTCCGTAGACTACCTCACCTTTTTCAACTTTCACACTCCGCTTTGCATTCTCGTCTTTCCAACGTTTTTCCAAAGCCTTATAGCTGCTGTCTGATACATCACCGCATTCTTTTGCGAGGTCATAGACCGCATGAACGTATTTCAACTGTTCTACTGTATTTTCCGTCAGAATTTCGTAGCCATATTTTCCATCATACTTTTTCTCCCAGAAGCCATCTTCATAAACGGCATCATAGTCCTGTTGAATCTGCATTTTTGTATCATATTCTACTGATTTCATGCAGTTCACATATTCATCTTTGCTGATTGTATGCCCCCCAACAGTTAAATCGAATCGATTATCAATTCTGTATCGGACAACCCCGGCAACAATTCCCGCAACCGCGATCACCAATACTGCAATTCCGATCTTCAGGAACTGCTTTTTTCGATTCTTCATACTCCGCATCCCCTCCTGTTCTGAAATCTTGTTCTGTCTACGCACGAGCTTACCCACTCTGACTTAATACTATTATAACAACAGCAGAATTTTTCGGCTCGTTCTTTTCGGTTGATTCCCACGCTTATTTTGTCTAATTCGGAACATTCTTTTTGATTCTCCCTTGACGGCTTTTATTCTCTTTGCTATATTACATATAGAACAGTGTGAATGATACTGTTTCTTTGCATACAATAGTGTAAAAAGTAATGCAGATCAGATGATACAAATGTAACGGAAAGATATGAGGGTGAGTCTATGAAAAGAGATTACTATGAACTGCTCGGACTGGCGAAAGGTGCCGATCCGTCAGCAATAAAAAAAGCCTACAGAAAGCTTGCTAAAAAGTATCACCCGGATACGAATCCCGGTGATAAAGAAGCTGAAAAGAAATTTAAAGAGATCACAGAAGCTTATAATATCCTGAGTGATCCTGAGAAAAAGAAACTTTATGACCAGTTTGGTCACGCTGCATTTGACCAGAGCGGTGCTGCCGATGGAGCCGGCGGTTACGGCACCAGTGGTTTCCATGGTGGATTCTATGGAAGTGGCTTTGGTGGAGCCGGATCTGACGGAACCGGATTTGGCAGCAATGGTTTTGGCAGTGGTGGTTTCAGTGGTGGTTTCAGTGGTGGCGGTTTTACCGGAAACGGTGGGTATCAGGAATACCACTTTGAGAGTGGTAATATGGATGATATGTTCGGAGATATTTTCGGAAATATGTTCCACGGAGGAACATCCCACAAGACTTCTTCCGGTTTTGGGAATGGCTTCCATGGTGGGTTCCAGTCCGGTGGTTTTCAGTCAAAGGGATCCGATCTGAATGCAGAAGTAACCGTTGGCTTTGATGAAGCTGCTTTTGGCTGTGACAAGGTCATTACATTACAGGATCCAAATGCTCCGGGAAATCCTTCCCAGTCACTGAAGGTTCATATTCCTGCAGGAATCGACACCGGTAAGACGATCCGTCTCCGTGGCAAGGGAATGCCCGGTACAAATGGCGGAGATGCCGGGGATCTGATGTTGAAGGTCAAGGTCGCTGACAAACCGGGATACGAGCGAAAGGGAACGGATGTCTATACGACAATTACTGTACCTTTCACGACGGCTGTCTTTGGTGGTGAAGCACTGGTTCAGACTTTATATGGCAATGTGCTTTGTAAGATCCGTGAGGGTACACAGTCCGGTTCTAAAATCCGTTTGAAAGGAAAGGGAATTGTTTCCATGAAGAACCCTTCGGTTCACGGTGACCAGTATGTAACGGTTCAGATTGAAGTTCCAAGGCACTTAACTCCACAGGCGAAAGAGAAACTGCGTGAATATGAAACCCTGGTCAGCGGGAACGCAAAGAGTGCTTAAGATTTGAATAGGGCATTGGCAACCGTCAAAAATGCACACACATAAAGGGCAGAAATGAGACATTCTTTACCGCTTAGCATTGGCAAAAATACGATTTGTTATTCTTGCCAGGCGACAACGGTATAAATGATGTTGGTCATTTCCGCCCCTTCTTTTATGAAATTTTTTCTATTTCAGACTATTTCTTCCGCTTTAGAATATTCTCTCTATTTCAAACTATTTCTTCCATTTCAGACCGAATTGTATCTTCGGATGCTGCCATTGCCTGCAGGGTCATGGTAAGAAGCTTTTCAAGTTCCCAGCCCAGTTGATTTGCACCTCTTTCAATGACTTCTCTTGAACATCCTGCAGCAAATCCTTTACTTTTATATTTTTTCTTCAGAGATTTTAATTCCATGTCCTTTGTACTTTTTGACGGACGCATCAGTGCAGCCGCCCAGATCAGACCTGTCAGTTCGTCTGCCGCAAAGAGTACTTTTTCCATCTCGTGAACCGGTTCTACATCAATCGTCTTTCCACAACCTACTGTGATTCCGTATCCATGAGAACATACTGCATGGATCAGATCTTCTGAAACTCCAGCTTCTCTTAAAAGCTCCGGTGCTTTCAGGCAATGCTCTTCCGGGTACAATTCAAAATCAATATCATGAAGCAGTCCTGCAATCCCCCAGTATTCTGCATCTTCTGCGTATCCCAGTTCATTTGCATACCACTTCATAACAGCCTCTACAGTCAGAGCATGTTGAATGTGAAATGGATCTTTATTATATTTTTTAAGTAACTCAAAAGCATCTTTTCTGGCAATATGTTCCATGTTGTTTTCTCCTTTTTATCCGCAGTTTTCCTACCATTCCGATAGGTTATATTTTACTTTGATCTTTACTGCTTGTCAAGGTGGTAAGCTTCGGCTTAACCTGCTTTGGTCTTGGATATACCTTTGGCAAGGATAATAATAAGCCACAAAAATAACCGCCCTGTCTGCAAACTAAGCGGTTATCTTTGATAGATATTCTAAATAGTAAAACGGACTAACCGTCTATCGGTAGCACTCTTTTTCTATAGTCATATTAGCACGCATCTGTGAAAATTTCAAAAATTTTCTTCATTCTCTTGGTTATTAATCTCCTTGATCAACTGTACTGCCTTCTCTGCATCATCGGTTTTCACGAATATATCCACACCATATATTCCAAATCCGGGTGCCCGGAAGTTTGACAGTTGAATCTTAGAAAAATACCTTGCAGGTCTTATAAAACCTGCATTAAAGAAACGAAACAGATTAAATCAAAAAATCATAATATAGCAC
>SKEY01001167.1_pt1 | contig 35970 bp, 37 predicted proteins | sample 4843871 | NCBI WGS metagenome assembly SKEY01 (sample SAMN11008797, study PRJNA524170) | human gut metagenome | biome: Human fecal sample; material: Feces; isolation source: fecal sample from pouch patient p36 | host: Homo sapiens | place: Israel: Tel-Aviv | collected 2016-12-04 | reverse complement strand
ATATTATACAATTATTTAATATAATTATCTACTAATATTTATCATCCCATAATGTTTAATAACATTTTCATCTGTAATTTTTACTTGTGTCGCATATTTTGAAATATTAACTATTCTATAGTATTTATTTGCACTATCATCCACATAGTAGCTTCCATCAGTATCTCCTGCTGCATGAAAATCATGGCAAACCGCAACATCACTGCGTTTTCCTTGGTATCTATATAAATTATTTCGTTCTATTCTATATGCCATTGTAAATCTGCGCTTCTGAACATTAGAATCTTATAGTAACAACCATCCCCAAATGGTATAATTAAGTTGTCAAAATCAACTCACCGAAAGGAGCTGATTGTTATCTACCGTCAAAAAATTTTGAAAGACATTCATTTTGCTCATCTCTAATAATTTAAATACTTATTTTCATTATATCTTTAATCAGTTATTTGTCAATAATTATACTTTAATTGAAAGACAAAATAAAATATATAATATCTTTTTCTAATATCTTACCAATACTGTCTTAAAAGGGTAGATGCCAAAACGACATCTACCCTTTTTACTTTATATCTCTAACAAATCTTCCGATTTACATCCTAATAATGCAAGCCAATTACATCTTTTTTTCCATGTATCTCTTTGCTATTATTGTTTTCTTACGTTTGTTAAAATGTATGCAGATCATGCCATGTCAAACCATCTCTGTCTTTTGCCCATTTGATATAGGTATTCTTTGCTTTCTTTGGCACATAGACTTTATTAAAGATTGGCAGTGCTGTAAATTCATTGCCATTATATTCACTAACGATCACTGGAGGTTTCATTCCGTGGAAGTACACCGTTGCGTCTCCATAAAACATCCAGCGTTCCACTACCTTATTTACGGATTTTGGAATATGTACCTGATTCTTCGTTCCAATCTTTCCCATCACAGAAACTGTATCATCAATCACTTTTACTTTGGATGGAATGCTAACCTTCTTTGTTTTTGCAATTACTCCAACTAATAACCCATCGGACTTCCGATAGATGCAGTTATTTGCCATCTTGTAAATCTTATTTTTGCTGCTTAAGCTTACTTTTGTAACCTTTTTGCTAGATAATGCTTTTACTTCAATCTTCTTTACAGACTTTGGAATTACAATGCTTGTTGCCTGTGAACCATTAAATGTCTTTGCTTTAATTGTTTTCACACTCGTAGGGATTGTGATTTTTTTCATCTTGTTTGGTACAAGCACTAATGTTTTTCCTGATTTTGTCATCAACATTCCTTTTTTCACTGCAAATGTTTTATTGGATTTTGGGCAACTGAATGTTTTCACTTGATTACTGTGTAAAAATGCACTGCTTGCAATTGACTGCATGTTCTTTGAAAATGTAACCTTACTAAGTACCGTACATTTTGCAAATGCATAAGATGGTACCTTTGTAACCTGCTCTGGCATCTTAAGTTCCCTAAGCTTTGTCATTCCGGTAAATGAAGCTGCTTCTATCTGATTCACGGTATTGGGAAATACAATTTCTTGAATCGTTCTTTTATTCTTGTCATTATATGACAATGTTCCGTAGCATCCATGCCATGGTTCGATCGTATCTCCAAAAATATTTATATATGAATCATGTCCTTCCCCATATAATTCTTCTCCAAATCCTACTCTGGTAAGTTTTGCCTGATTAATCTCTTTTGGCAATGTTAATTTTGTGATCTTTTTGCTTAATTTAATCTGATAGATCCAGCTTTCTTTACCATCTTCTGTCAAATATGCAGAATACTTGATACCGTTTTCTTCTTTCGTGACTGATTTACTTGTGTTCCATTTGGTTGCTGCTTTCACATTATTCGTGAATGTGATTGCACTGATCGTTACTGTCAGTAACATGGTAAAGCATAATAATCTTTTTTTCATTTGCATTACCCTCCTTTTTCCTATTGCACATCTTCTTTTCATACTACCCTGCCCCTGGTCATCACTTATTTCATAAAATCTTCTGATTCTATTGCTATTATATCATGGTATAATTATATCTATCAACTAATAAAATCACTATTTTCCATATGAAATAATTAATATCAACATAACCACATTTTTCAACAAATTTTTCTACAACTTTCCAAAAGAGATACATGATTGTTCCAAGAAATGTTGCTAATATTATCCATGCAAAACTCTGTATTACTATCCTATTTAAAATCAAAACCATCTAAAATGCCTTTCAATTCTTCTGTATCATCTTTCTTAATATTTCCACTGATCGCACTTATCAATTCTTTCGCTGAACCATCAAACCATTCTTCTAATATTTCTCCTGCTTTTTCCTTTTTATAACTTTCTTTGTCGATGATTACATTAATATATGCTCTTCTTTTTCTTACTTCTACTTTGAGATATCCTTTTTCTTCTAAACGAAAGAGATATGTTCGGATACCAATGTCATTAAGTTAAGATGCTATAATAGGAATCGCTATATCAGAAATGATATGGGGTTCCTTTTTTGCACCTTTTTACAAAAAATGCTTGCCACCGATTCAAAAATGTGCGGCCGCTTTCGCTATTGAATGAAAATAAGATTGCGAAAGCGGCCCTTGTAATTAAGTAAGAAATTAATTGAAAGGAGGTAACAAATGAATTCACAACAAATTAAAGAAATTTTATTATCTGAAATTCACGAGGTGTCTATCAACTATGAAAAATACTGCAATAATCCCAAACGTGATTTTTCTAGAAAACGCAAACTACCATTTGAACTAATGCTGAAAACATCATAGGAATGAGAAGCAAAAGTATTACAAATGAATTGATTGACATCTTTCTTTTTCCATGTACCTTTGTTATTATTGGCTATTTACATCTGATCGTGTATTCTCCATTCATCTTCGCACCTGATTTTGCAGTTTTGACGTAATAGGTACCTTTCTTTACACGATATGTCTTGGATTGCTCTCCTTTGAATGAAAGTTTTTTCAGCACTTTTTTTCTTCCTTTTTTGTAAATGCTTACTTCTAATTTACCAGAATTATTATTTGTACTGATTTTTATGCTCTGCTTCTTTGTTGCTTTTACTTTATACCAGCGGGCTGCTTTCTCTGATGTTGTATAAATATTCCGTACTGTTTTTCCTTTTTTAATTGTTTGTGCTTTTGCTTTCTTTGTCTGATATTTGTTGCTGACTGGCTGATTCTGAAGTGCAATCTGATAAATCTGACCTGTTGCAGCATTGGATACTAAACGATATTCTCCTTTTTTTAGTCCTGTATCAAAGGTTACCCTTTTATGATCATTTGCAACCGCTATCATCCTATTTGTAATTGTTTTCCATACACCTTTTTCCTTTTTTTGAAGGTAGAATGTAACATTTTTATTACTGTAATTAGATGGTTTGAGATAAATGCTTTGGCTGCTTCTCTTATCCGTTTTGAATTCTTGATAAATATTTTTATCCTGCCCTGACTGTGTATATAATATATTTGTCTGAAGTGGTGTCACATTATCTTTTTTTACACAAATTGTTGCTACAAATTCATCTTTTATCTGATCTGCCAGTTTTAGATAATATACTTCTCCCTTCTTTACATTTGGTACAAATACTTGTTGATCTTCTGTATCAAGAATTGTCGCTACTGCCTTTTTATCCTTATCATATACAGATACATTTGCACCAATTTCTAAAATACCATCTGCCTGTGGATAAACTGGAATCCATTTACTTTGTGATTTTGTTGAAAATTTGAACAAATCACTTGCTGATGCATCCATTTTCATGATGCTGACATGTTCTTGTGCCTTAACTTCTTCTGCATCCTGATAGGTTGCTGCAGATACATTCACTAAGCCTCCGAATGAACTAATCAAAAGACTCGTTGCAAGTGCATAGCTGTAAAATCTTTTTTGTTTCATAATGACCAACCTCCTTATTGGTTTAGTTATAGTTAATTGTTGCAAAATGTGCAATCACATTAGCATCTGATAAATGTACCTGTGTTCCATATTTGGAAATTCGTTTTACTTTGAACGCAGGATTTGATGGATAATATTTATCTGGATCATTTGCTGCATGGAAATCATGACATACTGCAACATCAGATCTTTTTCCCTGATAACGATATAATGTATTTCTCTCTGCACGATATGCCATATCAAATCTTTCTGGTACAAACTTAGAATTGTCTGCCTCATTTTTCTTATACTGACCTTTTTTTTCGTTAATTGCATGCGTTATACTGTACCATGTTCCATTGTAATAACGATAGGTTGAATGTGCAAAAGTATCTGTTGAAGTATGCATTGCCACTCCAAATACAAACGCTTTTTTATTTGCATTGCTATAATTTTTGAAAAAGCTCTTCTTTTGTAGATTCGCCATCATTGAACGGATTCTTGAATAACTTGTATCTGTTAATCCGGGAATATCTGCTTTCGATACAGATGTATATGTTTTTCCTTTTCCGTATTCGTTTCCTATTTTGATCATAAAACGATAGCTTGCAAGATAATTTACTTCCTCATTTCCTGATCTTCTGATGCATTTACATTTACAAAAACCCCCATTAAACTCACCATTATACATATGCTAATTATTACTTTCTTCAAATTTCTTATCCTCCTCTTTCGTTATATATGGATTAACTGAACAATAACCTGAAATATCCACATCCTTTTCTCCATAATTTTCAATAAAAATTACGTAATCTCCACTTTTGTTTATTTTAAAACCATGCCATAAATTTCTTCCTTCTTCAATATATCTTTCCTTTCCATTTGGTTCAATAATTCCTATTGCTATTTTCTTACTAACATGATCCTCTTCTAACCCTGTGCTAACTGAAATTTCGATTTCTTTCCCTTTCTTTTTATCTATATATTTCTTTTTCGTTTCCATTCTTTCTTTTGCCTTAAGTTTTAAGTCAAGAATTCCCGCATCATTAACATCTGGAATTATAGCTCCTTGTTTTATCACTTCTATTCCTTCTCTTTTTTGACTCCGTATTTTCTCTTTTCTGTCTATTTTATAATCTATAACTTTCTCTGTTTCTATTACTGATTCCTCATCCATTGTCTGATCTGCAACATAAACATATCCTTTTGCAAATCCAATCGTAGATGCAGCCACAGTTATCGAACTTATACCCAATATGATCAATATCAAACTAACTGCTGTTATCCTTTTTAATGGCTTTTGATTTAAATAAGACTGCATTCTTTTCATTCGAAGAACCAAAAGTTCACTATTTTCGCATAATCCCATGCAATATGTATTGCATTCCTTTTCTTCCGTTGCTATATCTATGATCACGTTAAAATAAGTCTTCATGCTTTCTATATAATAGCTAGCTGTTCTATCACAATATGCTTCTCCCCATTGGTCTAACTGTCTTATCAAATCTTTCATTCCTGGATGAAACCAATAAATAATATGGACCATCATAAAGATTGCTTTCCATAACAGATCATGATGTTTATGATGAATCAATTCATGGTGCAAAATAATATCTATTTCTTCTTCACTATATTCAATTTCAGGCAAAACGATTCTTCGATGAAAAATCCCATATGCCATTGGAATTTTTATTCCTTTGTGTTTTACAATATCAATATTATTTTTTTGTCCTAATTCACAACAAATCTGCCGTTTTTTCTTGATGATCTCAGGCTGACATTTTCTTCCTTTCTGTAACATTTTATGCATCTGATGCATCTTTTTCATATATATGAAAGCCCTTATCACACTTCCAATAAACCACACGATTCCTATTACTGTTAACAGAATTCTGATTTTATTCGCATACCAAAAATCAAAACCATACAATCCTTTCTTCTTTATTCCAAAAAGTACTATAATCCCCACTGGACACAGAAATGCTAATAGTACGATCTTCCATATCCAATAATTAATCTCCACATATCCCTTGCTTTCTGCAAGTCTTCCAAGTAACTTCCAAATAATATATATGATCGTTCCTAATATAAAATTAAGCAGTACTGTTGAAAACAGCATCAGCATATTTTTATATAAAATCCATATCATCTAATACACCTTTTAGCCTTTCTTTTTCGCTTTTTGGAATCTTTTCACTTAATGCAGTAAATAATTCTTTTGCTGATCCATCAAACCAATTGTCCAGTATATCTTCTGCTTTTTCTTTTCGATATTCTTTTTCCGAAATAATCGGATAAACATAGGCATTTCTTCCCCTTTTATCCACTTTCAAATATTCTTTATCTTCTAAACGGAATAGATAAGTTCGTATACTAGTTCTCTTGTATTCCTTGCCAAACCGTTCTTTTAACTCTTTTCCAATTTGTAAAAATGGAATCTCTTCTCCGTAATCCCAAATACATTTCATGATCATTTCTTCTAAATTTGTTAATTTTTCCATATTCTCCACCTCTTTAAACAACTTTTTTAGTTATTTTTATATTAACATATTTTAATCATTCATTCAACTTATTTTTTAGTCGTTTATATAACTTTATTGATTTGCTAATTATATCAATAAAAAAGATAGATGCCAAAATGACATCTACCCTTTTTACTTTATATCTCTAACAAGTCTTCCGATTTACATCCTAAAACTTTCCCAATCTTCAATACATCAATCGCTCTTGTGTGATTAATATTTCGTTTTTTTTGCTCAAATAATTGAATCTGTCTCAGTGCAACACCGGACAAATCTGCAAGTTCTCTTTGTGACAATCCTGCAATTTTACGTAAACGTTTTAAATTTGTTTCTGTATAATATTGATCCCATTTTTCATTGATTGCTTCTACGAATTTCATAATATCCATTTCATGATATACGGAATACATTTTTAGAAGATCTTCTATCGTTACTACTTTGTATATCTTCATAAACGGTCTTGCTGTATACCATTGATAGTACGCCAATGCCCAGCCAACCCAATATTCTGGTGATTTGTCCAAATACATTTCATCTGGAATTTCTTCCATTATAAGTCCTGCTGATCTTATTACTTCTTTTACTATTTCACAGCCATTTTTTCCTGCTATATATGTTGGATTTCCTTCTTGAAATTGTCTGGATACATCGGATACTAAAAACATTTTATAAAACTCGTCTGGGTCAAATTCATATTCATTTACTGCATAGTCTAACATATCTCCTAGAATTCTTTGTGCTGTTAGCAAATAGTCCTCAGAATAAGCGTGCATCTCCATTTTTATTTCCTCTTATTTTTATTATATCGCAAGTGCGATACTTTCTCAACAAAAATTAATATTTTCACTCCTCCAATCCCAAAAACTGCAATAAAATCTCCATCTTCAATCGATCCACATGATCCTCCCAATCAATCTTCACCAGATCATTCACTTTATCAATTCTCTTTCTTATCGTATTAATATGCACATACATCTTCTCCGCGGTCACGCTGTAGTTCATATTATTTTCCAGATAAATCTTTAATGTCTTTAACAACTCAATATTCTTCTCTTCTTCCATCATCTCCCGATATTTCCTTAACATTTCTTTTAACTCATTCTCAGGAATCTCAATCCATGTTAATGGTCCTAACATTTCGTATTCCCAGATATCCTTTTCAGGGAAGATAATGCTTCCCATCTTTAATACTTTCTGGCATTTCTTGACACATTCTCTGACTTCTAACAGTGTCTTTTCTTCCTGACAGATTCCAAATTCCAGTTTCATATCGACAAATTTTAATCCGATGTATCTCTGGAATTCTTTTAATAGTTCCGTTGTCGTGTCTTTGGTCCAGGGTGTGCTGTTGTGGATCTTTTCTGCTTCTAATAAGATCAAGCCATCATTTTCATCCAGAAAGGCAATCTTTCCGATCTTCCCTAACTTGCTTTGCTGGAAGGCTTCCAAAAATGTGTTTCTTTCATTTCGTGCGTTGTATCCTTCATTGCATTGGTGAAATACAATGTATTGATAAGCTGTATTTACGGAAATTCCTTGGATATTTGCCTGATAAAAGAGTTTCTTGGCATCTTTTTCTGTGTAATCGAGGGCTAAATGAATGAAGTTCTCAAATCCGATATTTCCCATATTTTCTGCGATCATGATCTGTTCGTAGACTCCTTGCAATGTTAAAAATGCGATACGGATGGCAAATTCATCGTAGTAATCGATAAATTCTCTGGATTCCATTACGACAAAATATGCCTGCACGATATCTTCCATGACGATCGGAATAATGATCCAGCTGACACGTGGTCCTTCTAAATTGCCAGGATTGATCAGGCGGATCCTTGCCATATTGATGTAATCGCATAAGGTATGTTTCGTATAGGGCATTGATGGTTCCCAATAATCGCTTTCGGATAATCCGAAGGATTCTGTGATTCGTTTAAAATCCGGGGAACTGTAGTAGCTTTTTTCTTCGGCAAGATCATAGATAAATGCCGGAAATTTCATCTCGACTTCTACGGCTCTCAGGATCTTATTGATCTTCTGGACTTTGTAGGATTGATCCGATACTTGCAGATGATTATTGCTGTGGACTTTGAATCTTCGGATCGTTCGGTTCATCACTGCGGTATTGATCTGACTCATCAATTCCATCCATGGAACAGAAAATGGCATACTGATCAGTGGAATCTCGTATTGGTCGAACAAATCTATTAATCGCTGTGGTATCTCGTCAAGATAGCGGCCTCGTTTGATCATCATGGCAGAAGTTCCCTGCATGCTTCCTGACTTAAATGCTTCTTCGAGGCAGTCTGGTTCCTGAGCTAATACATATCCTGAGGAAAGGACCAGCTCTTTTCCTTTTGCCCAGCGCAGGGCATCGGGTGCTTCAAGGAGGGTTGTTCCCTGAATCTCTTTGTGTAAGCCTGATTTCCCTGCGATCACGTGATAGTCTTTAAAGTATTCTAGTGTCAGTAGTTCCTTGACAGCGATTCCCATTCTTTATTTCCTCCATTTTTATCGTGTTTTTTCTATAAATCATTCATCTTCTATCAAACATCCATATATATAAGAAAAAATCCGATTCCTACTGCTCATAGGAACCGGATGCTTCTTTGCATATCGATCATTCTTCATACATCGGTGTGTATGGTTCTTTATTTCGTTCCCTAAATTCTTTTGTGATCTTCGCTAAGACCTGTGGTTTTGTAAAGAGATCATATACGATTCCTGCTGCCACTTTAGATGCATATAAGGCTCCTTTATCTCCGATGGAAGTCCCTCCGCTTGCGGTTGCCTGCCATGTATGTGGAGAGCATCCGATCGGCCAGCATGCAGTTGTAAACAGACCGGTTGGCATGATCCTGCTGACATCTCCTGTATCAGAAGATGCACTTAGTTCTGCTTCTTTCCATTTATCTCTTGGCGAAACACCTAAGATCATTGCTTCATCATAAACTTGGTGAAGATTTTTTCCTTTCTCTATGATACCTTGTTCCACGGTTTTCTGCAACTCTTTTGCAAATCGTAGTTCTTCTTTTGTGTATTTGGGTCCATCTGCTTCAATCAGGTTCGCATATGCAAGGTCTGCAAATGCTTCGTTTGTGGATAACTCACAGCATCCACATCCCATTTCAATATCCACTGTCGTCTCTGTCATCATCGCTGCACCTTTTGCTACTTTCTTTAATCGTTCCATTGTGCTTTTGACATCCTTCATATGTGGTGCTCTGACAAAATACCATGCACTTGCTTGGTCTGGCACGATATTGGGTGCAAATCCACCGCTGTCTGTAGAATAATGAATTCTTGTGCGGTCAATGACATGTTCTCTTAAATAGTTTGCTCCAACATTCATTAATTCCACGGCGTCTAAAGCACTTCTTCCCTGTTCCGGAGCAAATGCTGCATGTGATGATACTCCATGGAAATAAAAATGTGCAGATGCATTCGCAAGATATGCTTGATCATGTGCCATATTTGTATCAGATGGATGCCAGCTCACTGCTGCATCACATCCATCAAACATATGATAATATGCCATCTTTACCTTTCCACTTAACAGTTCTTCTTCTGGGCATCCATAGAATCTGACTGTTCCTTTTTGTTTCCCTTTTTCTAAGAAACGTTTGATCGCAATGGCTGCAGTTGTAGCTGCGGCACCTAACATATGGTGTCCACATCCGTGTCCGACACCATCTTCGGATACCATTTCTTTTTTAATATCTGCTTTTTGTGATAATCCAGGAAGTGCATCGTATTCTCCAAGAATTGCGATAACTGGTTTCCCTTTTCCGTATTCTGCAATAAACGCATGTTCTAAATGTTCATTGTTCTCAATCGTGAATCCTTCTTCACTCAAGATTTTTCTTAAGAAATTGGCAGATTCTCTTTCATTTCCAGATAATTCTGGGTGATTCCATAAAGTATGACAGATTTCCTGACACAACGGCTCTAACCCTTGCACCTCATCATAAACGTCCTGTTTGATCATTTTATCCCCTGCTTTCTATTCCTTTGTTGTATTCTTTAATGTCGCCATTCCAACAGCAATACTTACGAAGACACATCCTAAGGTTCCAAGCCAGTTGGATGCCCCTGGCAACCAGTTAAAGTATCCCATTCCGATCATAAAATATAAGATGATCGCAAATACAACCATGATAACGCTGTGTTTTTTCATTTTCATTCCAAATTGTACTAATAAAGCTCCAAATAAAGCTGGCAGCAAGTAGTTTAATGCGGCTTTGATCGTATCTGGAAGCATGGATAATACAGAAGTTCCAAGAATTGCTCCAATTGTAAGAACAGATACGTTGATCACGATAGATACTGCCATTCCAAGGGTTGCAACAACAGATCCTTTTTCTGTTCCTGGTTCTACATCTGCTGCCACCTGTGCCATACTTGCACATGGGATTCTCATGTTAGAGATATTTCCTGATAAGAATGCCATATAAGTTCCAGCGGCTCCGACGACTGGAAAGTAAGAGATCGGTTCTACAAACCATAACACTCCAAAGGCACTGGCTCCGCTGATAAATGCGGTTAATAATGCAGCTGGTTTTGGTAAGATTCCATAGACAACAGCTAATACAAGTGCTGGAGTAAAGGAAAGAAGAACTCCAAGGTATCCTGTGATCTTACCGATCTTATTGACTTGTGGTACATATTCTTTATTATAATAATCCTGATTGTTCATCGTATCTTCCTCCTGCTTAAACTAATGCTGTAATGATCATGGCTCCAAGAATTGTGATCGTCAGGGACCATTCTTTTAACCATCCGATCTCTTTTTTATTTGCAACTTTGGTAAGTACAAACATGATCACGGCTCCAAGCACACATGCTAAGGCATTCTTCCATGCTCCGCTCATTGTGATCTGGTCTGCTTTCATCATCATAGAATAAAATGGTTTGGATAAATGGCTTGCGCACATTGCTGAGAATACACCGATGATCGCACAAGAAGCAATCGTTGTCAGTGTTCCTGTATTTCCTCTGGAAACTTTCTTTTCGATCTTATCCATCTTATTTGCAGAGAATGTTGCGAATAACGCCCATCCGATAGAGCAAAGGATCATGGTCCAGACTGCCATTCCTAAAGCTTCTGGTGTTAATGTGTCCGTTCCAAGCTGTACCCCGACAGCGGATGTTCCAAGTCCTGCTGCGATAGATTCAAACATAACGGAACCTATCATAGATAATCTCATCCATCCGATTGGTCCCCCTACAGATACTAACAGAGAAAGCATCGCACTTAATACAACGATGGATGGTCCGATCGATGTTACCGCACTGCTTTTCATTGCTTTTTTCATCTGTTTATCGTTAAGTCCTAGTTTCTTTCCTGATTTGTAAGCACCCCTTGCGAATAAGACTGCCTGTAAGATGACAAATGCCACTGGAAGTGCACAGGCAAGCCACATTGGAATACTATTTGCGATTTTCATTGCGTCCATATTTTTATCCTCCTTATCGGTCCGTGTGTTTTGTATGCAATTATATTACCTGTTTTGTGGGTGAAATGATATGAAAAATTTTTCACTTTTTGATATGGCATCTTTGTTTTCGAAGATTTTTATGATTATTTTCTTTGTATAGTGAAGATTTTTTCACTTTATTAAATTAATAAAAGAAAAACTACCATTTTCTCTTAATATCTAAGATATAAGTGTGTCATGTCTTTATTTTACTTTTTAATAACATTAGTGCTTTCTTTTCAATCCTGCTTACATAGGATCTTGAAATATGAAGTTTTTTTGCTACTTCTTTTTGTGTCATTGGTTCTCTTCCATAAAGTCCATAACGCATAATCAGTGTTTTCTTCTCCTTATTCATCTCCATTTTCTCTAATTCTTCATAGATTCTTTTGATATTTTCTTTCTGCTCGATCTTTTTGATCAAATCCGTTTCCTGTGTTCCTAGAATGTCTAACAGATGGATCTCATTTCCTTCTTTATCTATCCCGATCGGCTCATAAAGGGATGTGTTCTTTGATGTTTTCTTTTCCTGACGAAGCATCATCAATAATTCATTTTCAATGCATCTTGCAGCATACGTGACAAGCCGGTGACCTTTGCTGATATCATACGTATTGATCGCTTTGATCAGCCCGATCACACCGATCGAGATCATATCTTCTTTTTCCCTGTCCAGATTATGATATTTCTTTACGATATGTGCAACCAAACGAAGGTTGTGTTCCACTAACAAATTTCTCGCATTCATGTCTCCCTGGCGGCTTAGGATCAGATAATGACGTTCTTCCTCTGGTAATAAAGGTTGTAAAAACTCTTGCAAAAGAAAAGCACCCTTCTAAGCCTTTTTATCATACTATGATACTTTGCTTAGAAAAGTGCTTTTCCATTTCTATTCTGAAGTTTTTGCCGATCTTATCTTAATTCTCTTCTTCGACTTCTTCTCTTCTTCGAAGCAGATATCCTTCTTTGATTTCTTCTCCAAAATCAACGTAGATCATCTGTTTTGGATGTGGGGCGGATTCCATTGGTCTTCCGTCTTCATCTTCGATCGCTTTCACTATAACTTCTTTGTTTGTTCCGTCTGGGATCATAACTTCGATCGTCTCTCCGACAGAGAATTTATTCTTCTGTTCTAAGAGTGCATATCCTTTGTCATTATGTCCCTGAACGATTCCGATGTATGTGCAGTTCTTAATATACGTATTGCTGTCATATATCTGAGAAGTTTCGTCTGTCTTTCCAAAATAAAATCCTGTTGTAAACTGACGGTATGTGCATTTTGCGATCTCTTCTTTGTAGTAATCCATATTTGCTCTGTATTTTTCTACGGATTCCTTGCAGTCATCGATCGCTTTTCTGTAAGTTCTTGCAACCGTTGCTACATAAAGAGCTGTCTTCATACGTCCTTCGATCTTCAAGCTGTCGATTCCCGCATCTAAGATCTGATCGATATATTCGATCATATTCAAGTCTTTGGAGTTGAAAATATATGTTCCACGTTCATTTTCATACACTGGCATATATTCTCCTGGTCTTGTCTGTTCCATCACAGAGTATTTCCATCTGCAAGGATGTGTGCATTCTCCGCTGTTTGCATTTCTTCCTGTAAAGTAGTTACTTAGCAGGCATCTTCCGGAATGAGAGATACACATAGCACCATGAATAAATGATTCGATTTCCATATCATCTGGGATATGAGCACGGATATCTTTGATCTCTTCCAGAGATAATTCTCTTGCAGATACGACACGGCTCGCTCCCTGATCATACCAGAACTTGTATGTTGCATAGTTGGTACTGTTTGCCTGTGTACTGATGTGGCGGTCAATATCTGGACAAACTTCTTTTGCGATCATAAAAACTCCAGGATCTGAGATGATCAGTGCATCTGGTTTGATCTCTTTTAATTCTTCAAAATATTTGCGGATTCCTTCTAAATCTTCGTTGTGTGCCACGATATTAGCAGTGATATAAACTTTCACTCCGTGTTTATGTGCAAATTCAATTCCTTCTTTAACATCTTCCATGGAGAAATTCTTTGCTTTGGCACGTAGTCCATACATCTCTCCACCGATATAAACGGCATCTGCTCCATATAACACAGCAACTTTTAATACTTCCAAGTTACTTGCCGGAATTAATAATTCAACGTCTCTCATTACTTTCTCCCATCTTGATACTGATTGCTACGCCATCACCTACCGGAAGGATCGTTGTCTCTAACTGTGGGTGATTCTTGATCGTATATAAATAGTCTCTCATTCGTTTATGAATGGTGCGGTCTCTTCGCTCGATCGCATAACGTGATCTGGCAACGTCTCCGTCTTGAAGTACGTTATCTGAAACCAGCACACCTTCTGGTGCCAGAAGTCTTAGTACATCATCAAGGAAATGAATATACTGTCCTTTGGCTGCATCTACAAAAATAAGGTCAAAACTTCCATCAAGTCCTTTTAAGATCTCGATCGCATCTCCTTCTAGTAAGGTGATCTGTTCTTCTTTTCCCTGATTTTTGATGTTCTCTTTTGCTTTCTTGATTCTTTTTTCATTTCGCTCAATCGTGATGATCGTTCCGCCTTCCGGCTGGTAACTGTTCATATAAAGAGAAGAAAATCCCACTGCTGCTCCGACTTCTAAGATCTTCATCGGTTTCTTTAAAAGGACCAGAGTCCTTAAGAGTTCCTTCGTCTCTGGTTTGACGATCGGAACATGATTGACTCTGGCCTCTGATTCAATATGGCTTAAATCGTTCTTCTCTTCTTTCATCAATGAGCGGATATATTCTGTGATATTTAAATCCACTATCATTGTATGATCTCCTCTGATACATGATCTCCGCATAAAATACCCATAATGTCATCCATTCCCTGAGACTGTGTAAATTCATATGTCCCTGAAATAAACGACTTATCTTTGTATTTTGAGAAATATTTGCGGATCACAAATCTAGTCTTTCCATAGATCAGCTTCTTTGAAACAAGGGTTTCGGCAACTTTCTCATCTGACTCATTCTGTGTAACAATGACCGTTACTTTCTTATGGCTTTGTGCATTATATGGCTGATTCGAAAATGTCTGTTCTGCCACAAAATACGCCCCATAGAAAATACAGAAGATCGCACAGATTAAAAATACTCTGCTTAATGTCCTAAAAAACAGTTGCCATCCTTCGGAATGAAAAAACTTCTTCTCTTCTGAAAGACTCATCTTAAACCTCTGTAATGATCGGCAGGATCATTGGATTACGCTTTGTCTTCTTCCAAATGTAATTACTAAGCTCGTCTTTGATCTTCGTCTTGATCCTTGCCCAGTCTGTGATATTACGTTCTAAGCATTCCTCTACCGCATCTCTTGCAACATCTCTTGCACCTTCCATCAAAGATTCTGATTCTCTGACATATACAAACCCACGAGATACGATATCTGGACCTGCCAGGATCATATTGCCATGTTTCTGCAGAGTAACTGTTGCAATGATCAATCCATTCTGAGACAGTAACTTACGGTCATTCAATACGATGTTACCAACATCTCCGACACCAAGTCCATCAACGAGGATTCCTCCTGCCTGTACTTTTCCAGCGATCTTTCCTTGTCTCTTATTGAGCTCCAGAACATCACCTTCTGCCAATACAAATGCATTCTCCTTTGGAATTCCCATCTCGATGGCAAGTTCACGATGACGCATCAGATGACGGTATTCTCCATGAACAGGGATCGCATACTTCGGCTTCGTCAGTGCATAAATAAGTCTTAATTCTTCACGGCATGCATGACCGGAAACATGTGTATCTTCAAATACGATCTGTGCACCTTTTAATGCCAGCTCATTCATGATCTTTGAAATGTTCTTCTCATTTCCTGGAATTGGACTTGAGCTGAATATGATCGTATCACTTGGTACGATGGATACTTTTCTGTGAGTTGAGTTTGCCATACGGGATAATGCTGCCATTGTCTCTCCCTGGCTTCCCGTTGTGATTAAAACAATCTGATCGTCAGGATAATTCTTAATCTGATCAGTTTCTATTAATGTGTTCTTTGGAATCTTGATGTATCCTAATTCGGACGCTGTCGCAATGATATTTACCATGCTTCGTCCTTCTACTGCAACTTTTCTTCCGTACTTATGTGCAGAATTGATGATATGCTGTACACGATCCACGTTCGATGCAAATGTTGCAATGATCATACGTCCTTTTAAATGTTCTGCGAACAGATTGTCCAGACGTTTTCCTACATTCTTCTCTGATGGTGTATAGCCTTGTCGTTCTACATTCGTACTATCTGCCATCAATGCCAGAACTCCCTTACTTCCAAGTTCTGCGAATCTTGCAAGATCGATCGCTTCCCCAAATAATGGCGTATGGTCGATCTTAAAGTCACCTGTATGCACGATCACACCTGCTGGTGTTGTGATCGCAAGTGCTGCTGCATCTGCAATACTGTGATTTGTCTTAATAAATTCTACATTAAAGATTCCAAGTTTTACTTTGTCACCATGTGTCACAACATGGCGCTCCACGTTATTTAAAATACCGTGCTCTTTTAATTTGTTCTCGATCAATGCCATGGTAAGTTTTGTCGCATAGATCGGTACGTTCAATTCCTTCTCGAAATAAGGAATCGCTCCAATATGGTCCTCATGACCATGAGTGATAACCAGTCCACGAATCTTGCTTGCATTGTCCTTTAAATATGTGATATCTGGAATAACTAAATCAATTCCTAACATATCCTCATCTGGGAACGCAAGTCCACAGTCCACGATCAAAATCTGGTTATTGCATTCAAATGCTGTGATGTTCATTCCAATCTGGCCGAGTCCGCCAAGTGGAATGATCTTTACTGAGCTAGGCTTTCTTCTAGGCATTGGTCTTCTTCCCCTTGCCTGATAATTATTCTTATTGTATGATTTCTTGTTATCATTTGCATAATAATTATTTCGTTTTGGTCTTGCCTGCTGTCTTACTTGATTGTCTTTCAACTTTCTTCCTCCATATCTACGTAGGTCTGACAATCCATTGTTTTAAACACTCTTATATATTTTATAAACTCACTTCAAGTCCATCTAACAGTGCGTTAAAAATATCTGAGATCATATCCAGTTCTTTATCGTCCTCAACGATCTCATAGGATACATAGTCATCCTCTAACTGCACTTCTTTCATGATCAATACAACGCTCTCATCTTCACTCGATGCTTCGCAGTCTTCTACCAAAAGGTAAGTCTGACCTGCGATCGTTGTCTGTTCTATGACATTAAATTCGATTTCCTGTCCATCGTCATCCAGAAAAAGAATCTTGCTGTCTTTCTTGCTCATTGTCTGTTCCTCCTATAGGGAATCTAAATATCCCTGTAAAATCATAGACGCCGCGATCTGATCGATCACTTTCTTTCTGTTTTCGCGTCTTACACCGCTTTCCATCAGAACTTTCTCTGATGCTACTGTTGTCAGTCGCTCATCCCACAAGATCACTTCTAATCCTGTACGACGCACTAAGGCATCGCGGAAAGATAAAGTATCTTCTCCGCGCTCACCTACTGTATTATTCATATTCTTTGGGAGACCTAAAACAATCTTCTCAACATTATATTCTTTCACAAGTTCTTCGATCCTTGCGTAAGTCTTTCTTAACTTATTCGCATCTTTCCTTGTAATCGTCTCTAATGGCTGTGCTGTAATATGAAGCTCATCACTTAACGCCACTCCGACTGTCTTCGTCCCATAATCTAACCCTAATATCCTTCTCATAATACCACGGTCTCTACTTTAATCTTGTCTCAATATAGTTCTCAAGCAGTGCTTCAATGATATCGTCACGCTCGACTTTATTGATGATGCTTCTTGCATTGTTGTGACTGGTAATGTATGTTGGATCTCCAGACATAATATATCCTACCATCTGATTGACAGGGTTATATCCTTTCTCCTGCAGTGCCTCATATACACGTTCTAAGATCATGTGTACATCCAGTTCCTCTCTAACAACGGAAAAATGTTGTGTTTGATTATTATCCATAATTATCACGTCCCTTTCATTTATTAACCATTTTAATATAAAATGTATGAAATAGCAATGGAAATCATAAAATTTCACATCTGTTTAATACTCTGCCAATACATATCCATCATCTAAGATCTGTCTTAGCTTTACTTTCACGATCTTATTTTCCAATGGTTCTTCACTGTAAAGTGCAACTTTTATATACTCCTTTGTATGCCCTGTATAATAATGATCTTTTCCATGCATCTTTTCTTCGATCAGTACTTCTTTGACCATCCCTAACTGTTTTGTCTCAAATTCCTTCTGGTGTTGTTTTGACATTTCTAATAAGACATTACTTCGTTTTGCCTTAATCTGATCATTGATCTGTGGCTTCATATCTGCTGCCTTCGTTCCCTTTCGAATGGAATATTTGAACACATGCATTTCATAGAGATCGATCTCTTCTAAAAATTTTCTTGTCTCTTCAAATTCTTCTTCTGTCTCTCCTGGAAAACCTACGATAATATCTGTTGTCAATGCTGGATATTGGAAATGTTCACGAATTGCCTTACATTTCTCTCTGATATCTTGTGTTGTATACTTACGGTTCATTCGTTTTAAGACAGAATCACATCCACTCTGCAGGGACAGATGGAAATGCGGGCAAAAACTTTCCATCTTAGAAAGGCGGTCTAATGTATCCTTTGTGATAAATCCAGGTTCCAAAGATCCCAAACGGATTCTCTTTACTTCCGGGATCTTGGCAATTTCTTCTAACAGATCGATCAGTGTAACATCTCCCAAATCTTTTCCATACGATGTAACATGAATTCCTGTGATCACAAATTCCTGACATCCATGTTTTGTCAGATTCGTGATCTCTTCTAACACTTCTTCCATCTTACGGCTTCTGACTCTTCCTCTTGCATAAGGGATAATGCAGTAAGAACAAAACTGATTGCATCCATCTTGTACTTTAATATATGCTCTGGTATGTTCTTTTAACTGTTCTACATGCAAAGATTCATATTCCTGATCATGCGCAATATCAATAACTTCGATCGATTCTGCGGCTGATTCCTTCTCTCCCATATGCTCTTCTAAAATATGGATCAAGTCTTTCTTTTTATTATTCCCAATGATCAAATCAATATTTGTATCTTTTGATAATTCTTCTTTTCCAACTTGAGCATAACATCCAACTGCTACTACAACAACGTCTGGATTCTTCTTCTTTGCGCGGTGAAGCATCTGTCTTGATTTACGTTCTGCCATATTTGTCACAGAACATGTATTCACAATGTAGATATCTGCCGCTTCTTTCGGATCGACCATCGTAACACCTGCTTCCTTAAGCATCCCATACATGGCGTCCGTTTCATATTGATTTACTTTGCAGCCAAGAGTTACGATGGCCGCTCTTTTTCCTTGTAAATTCATACGATTCCTTTCTTGTTGACTTTTATGGCAAATACGAGTACACTATCCTTGTTAATTGGAAGGAGTATTATCCCATGTATGATGCATTGATCAAACTAAATTCCATCAAAGACTTATACTCGTTTGTCGATATCCTTGACAAGCATTCTGGCACGTTTGAGATCGTTGCCAATGACTATGTCGTGGATGCCAAATCACTGATGAGTATGCTAAGCCTCGATCTTTCGAAACCTTTAGAGCTTTCGTTTGATTCTGATGAGGCTTCTGACATACTGTCTCAGCTTCAGCCATTTATTTTACATGAATAATCTCTGTAGAATCAATGGCTTCTTTCATTAAATCATCAATCACATCTTCCAGATGTTCTTCTGATTTCTTAATTCTCTTTAAATTACCCTTTGTAACTGGATGTTTTGCAACAAAGATCGTACAGCAGTCTTCAAATGGCTGAATGGATGTCTCAAATGTTCCGATCTTCTCTGCAATATCTACGATTTCCTGTTTATCCATACCGATACATGGTCTGAATACTGGCATATTACATACTTCATTTGTGATTGCAAGGTTATGGATCGTCTGGCTTGCTACCTGTCCGATACTTTCACCAGTGATCAGTGCAAGGCTTCCACCTTCATTTGCAAAATGTTCTGCGATCTTCATCATATATCTTCTCATGATGATCGTTAATTCTTCATGAGGGCATTTCTCATAGATTGCTAACTGAATGTCTGTAAAGTTTACAACATGTAAATTAATCGGTCCTGCATATTTTGCAACGATCTTCGCAAGATCTATAACCTTCTGTTTTGCTCTCTCGCTTGTGTATGGTGGTGCATGGAAATATGTTGCATCGATGTGTACTCCACGTTTTGCGATCATATATCCTGCAACTGGACTGTCGATTCCTCCGGATAATAAAAGCATCGCTTTCCCATTGGTTCCAACTGGCATTCCACCTGGTCCTTTGATTTCCTGAGAATAGATATAGATATATTTTCTCACTTCGATATTCACCATTACCTGTGGATGGTGCACATCTACTTTGATCCCTTCAAATGCATCTAGTAACTGCCCACCGATTTCCATATTGATCGCCATGGAATCCAGAGGGAACTGTTTATCTCCTCTTCTTGCATGAACCTTGAATGTAAAATCCTTGACTGGATACTGTTCATCAATAAATTTGATAACTGTTTCTGTCAAATGTTCCATATCTTTATTTTCTTCGATGACCATTGGACAGATTCCAACGATTCCAAAGACTCTCTGCAGTGCTTCCACAGCTTCATCATAATCGAACTCATCCTGTGCTTCGACAAACATACGTCCAGATTCTTTTCTTACTTTAAAATCCCCAACGGGTGCCATTGCATGGCGGATCTGTTTCATTAATGCGTCTTCAAACATATAACGGTTCTTACCTTTGATGGCAATCTCACCGTATTTGATCAAAAATGCGGTTACTTTCATAGTATTCTCCTTTATTTTCTTACTGTTTCTTTTCTTGTGGTCTTTATTTTCTTACAAATCTTCGAAGCATTGGTACTAATTCTTTTAATGCTTTGATCGTTTCATCAACTTCTTCTTTTGTATTCTCAATTGAGAAACTGAAACGAAGTGTTCCATCTTTAAATTCATCACTTAATGCGATCGCATTTAATGTTCCACTGACTGCCTGTTTTTTGTTCGATGAACATGCGGATCCTGAAGATACATAGATTTCTCTGTCTTCCAAGGCATGTAACAGTACTTCACTTCTTAACTTCTTAAAGCTGATACTTGCCACGTGTGGTGCTTTTCCAGAATTGTCTTTGATATCCTCAATCTCTTTGATCCTTTCCTGAAAATATTCTTTGACTTCACGGATCTTCTCAGCATTTTCATAGTTTTTACCGATCATCTTTTCACATGCGACAGCTAATCCTACGATTCCTGGTACATTTTCCGTTCCAGAACGCATTCCTTTCTGCTGTCCGCCTCCGAAAATGATCGGAGAGATCTTCGTTCCTTCCTTGATATATAAAAATCCGATTCCTTTTGGTCCATGGATCTTATGACCACTTGTGGATAATAAGTCAATTCCCATATTCTTTGGAACGATCGGAAGTTTTCCATATGCCTGAATCGCATCGACATGGAAAATCGTATTCGGATTCTTTGCTTTGATGATCTTTGCGATCTCTTCAATTGGTTCAATGGCTCCAATCTCGTTATTTACCATCATGCAGGATACAAGGATCGTATCTTCTCGGATACTTTCTTCTAACTGATCAAGATCTACGATTCCTTCTGAATCTACATCAAGATATGTCACTTCATATCCTTCTTCTTCCAGATGATACATTGGTTCATATACAGAAGCATGTTCTACCTTTGTCGTAATAATGTGCTTTCCTTTGCGGCGATTTGCCATTGCTGTTCCAATGATCGCTGTATTGTTTGATTCTGTTCCCCCAGATGTAAATAAGATTTCTTTGGGTTTTGCTCTTAATGTCTTCGCAATTAATTCTTGTGCAGCTTTTACTTTATTCTCTGCTTCAATACCTTTCATATGTTTTGCAGATGGATTCCCATATGTGACCTGCATTGCATCCTGCATTGCTTCTACAACTTCTGGAAATACGCAGGTTGTCGCTGCATTATCAAAATAAATCATGTCACTTTCTCCCTCTATTCTTCTATCGTAAACATCAAAATAGATAAAACTGTCATTCCTGCTGTCTCAGTTCTTAAGATACGCTTTCCAAGGCTCATTGTCTGACCGCCTGCTGCCTTAAGCTGTTCGATCTCTTCCTTTTCAAAACCGCCTTCTGGTCCGATGATGATCCCGATTGATTTCTTCCCTTTTGCCTGACTGATCAGTTCTTTGGATGCCTGCATCCCTTTTGCCTCTTCATATGGAACAAGCATGAATTCTATATCTTGTACTTCTTCTAAAATATCTTTGAAATTTCTCACTTCACGAACTTCTGGAATGATCCCTCGTTTTGCCTGTTTTGCTGCGCTTAATGCGATCGTATTCCAACGGCTTACCTTCTTTGCTGCCTTCTTCGCATCAAGTTTCACAACACAACGTTTCATGGCAACTGGAACGATCTCTGCCACTCCAAGTTCCACCGCTTTTTGAACGATCATCTCCATCTTATCGCCTTTTGGCAGTCCCTGATACAACGTGATCTTTACTGGGAGTTCTGTTTCCATGCCATGAACATCTTCGATCTTCGCAAGGATCGTATCGTCCGTCCATTCCAAAAGACTGCATTCATATTCTAAATCTGATCCGTTACTTAAATAAACTTTATCTCCTGTTTTCATGCGGAGAACGTTCTTAATATGATTGACATCACTTCCACAAATCTCGATCATTCCGTCATGAATCTGTTCTTCTTTTATAAAAAAACGGTACATCTCTTACCTCATCTTCGCTGTCATAGAAACCCAGTCTTTCATTCTTCTTGTCTCAATGACATCAAATCCATATGCATTTAATTTGTCTGCGATTTCTTTTTCTTTTGTATCAATGATACCAGAGATTACAAAAACACCATCTTCTGCCAAAAACTGATCTACGATCTCGATCAGTGGTGAGATAACATCTGCTAAAATATTAGCAACAACAACCGGATAACATTTTGATCCTAAGGATGCTGCAAACTCTTTATCATCTAAAACATTTCCCTGATATACTTCAAACTGATCTTTGCTGATATGGTTTACTTCAAAGTTCTCCTCAGAAGCTGAGATCGCATGTGGATCGATATCTGTAAGAACCGCATGCCCTGCCCCAAGTTTCAGTCCGATGATCGACAAAATTCCACTTCCGCATCCAACATCCAAAATCTTTGTATCTTCCTTAATATATGGTTTCATTCCTTCAATACAAAGTTTTGTTGTCTCATGAGAACCTGTTCCAAATGCTGTTCCCGGATCGATCTCTACAACAATCATATCTTCTGTCTGATCTTCTAATGTCTCCCATGTTGGTTTGATCACGATCTGTTCATCCAGACGAATCGGTTTAAAGAATTTCTTCCAGTTATTGACCCAGTCTTCTTCTTTCGTCTTATCAAATGAAATTGTTCCAGCACCGATATCCATAAATCCACGAAGTCTTTCAAGCATTGCCTGAATCTGCATTGTAATGTGCTCTAAATTTTCATTCTCATCAAAATAACAGCTGATCTTTGCTTTTCCATCGTCTGGTGCGATATCATCTGGCAATAGATCCACATACATGACTTTCATCTCTTCTTCTGTCAATGATACATGGTCTTCAACTTCCACACCAGTTGCACCAAGTTCTGTAAGTTCATAACTGATCATGTCTTCTGCTGATGTCAATGTATCAATTGTAATTTTATTCCATCCCATGACACTGTATTTCCTTTCTCTTTCTATCTTATATTTTTATTTCGTATTCATAACATATCAATTAATTAGTGTATCATACAAAAAGCTGGAATACAAGAAAAAAGAGAATCCCGTCGTCTTTCGGAACTCTCTTTCATCGCTATCTTCTTAATACGCAAACTGTATTTATGATGAATTTATGCTTCTAAGATCTTTCCATCAATGGAAATTGTGTGAACCTGCCATGGAAGGAATTTGCCGGAATCCTGAATCGCTTTCTTCGCCGCATTTTCCAGCCCGCCACAACAAGGAACTTCCATTCTAACGATCGTTACACTCTTAATGTCATTGTTCGCAATGATCTGTGTCAGTTTCTCACTGTAATCTCCTTCATCAAGTTTTGGACAGCCGATCAATGTCACTTTATTTTTGATAAATTTCTGATGAAAATTTCCATAAGCATAAGCTGTACAATCTGCCGCGATCAATAGATTCGCATCCTTAAAATATGGGGCATTAACAGGTACTAATTTAATCTGCACCGGCCACTGAGACAGCTGAGAAGATACAGTTGCTGTCTGCTCTGTCGCTACCTCTTCTGCCTTATGATCCATGATCTTCATTCTTGTTCCAGGGCACCCGTGGAATACCGGCTTTTCTTCTATTTTATCTTTTGCTGTCATTTCAGCTTTCTTCTTCATGTTTGCTTCTACCGCTTCTCTGTCATACGCAGCTGCCTCACGCTCTACGAAACTGATCGCTCCTGTTGGACAATTTGGCAGACAGTCTCCTAAGCCGTCACAATAATCATCTCTTAATAATTTTGCCTTTCCATCAACTATCCCGATCGCATCTTCGTGACATGCATCTGCACACAGTCCACATCCATTACATTTATCTTCATCAATTTCAATAATTCTACGAATCATATCTATTCTCCTTTTCTTGATCTCATATTCTTTACTGTATCGTTAGTATAATAGATATGATTTGGGAAATCCGTTGTTTTTACAACATTTTTAAAATTTTTTTAAAAATTGAAAAAGCAGAAGGCACTCCATAAACCTTCTGCTCTTTCGGTTGTTTATTATTCGAATATGCCAACAAAGACATGTTCTTCCTGACTATCCGACGAAACAACACTCCATATTCTCTTCGTAAAATCTGTTATACATCTGTCGCATCAAAGGAATCAGTTTATAAAGTGGTTCCGTCTTACGATGGTTAACTTCATCTTTGATCATCTCTTTGATGATCGCTTCTTTTACCTCTCTTAGAGTACCATATACTCCAACTTTTTCCAATACTTTTTTGCAATTTTCTTTATTCTTTGCGCGTTTTAGTAATACAAAATCTCCATAATATTTTTTTATATAATAATTTTCTTTCATTCTTATCATTTTAAAGTTCTCCTTTTCACATACTGTGTTTAAAATCATTGAACGATTTCAAAAACTTTCTTGAACTGATTATTGGCATTATACTCCTTTTGTATACAGTATATGTTGCAAAAGAATTACTTTTTATTTAAGTTTTTCTTAATTTTTAATATATAGATTTCTATTATATCCTTATAGATATTTTTAAACTTGTATGTTGTATACAGTACTCGTCCATTTTTGACACTTTACAACCTACTTTCTTTCTAGTTATAATATATTATAAGTGTCACTAGTATAAATTCCGTTTGTTTCTACACAAATAAACAATTTATATTCAATGACGAACCAAACAACAAGAACGGATTAAAACATATAGAAAGGACACAATTTATGAAATACAAACTAATCGCCGTTGACTTAGATGGAACTCTTTATAACGACCAACTCAAAATTACTTCTGATACTTTAAATACCATGATTAAAGCTCAGGAAATGGGTATCCGCATTGCTCTTGCTTCTGGTCGTCCTCTCCCTGGTCTTTTTCATGCCAGAGATTTATTGAAACTAAATGAACATCATGGAATGCTCGTTGCTTACAATGGCGGAAAGGTTGTAGATACTACTACAAATGAAGTTTTATATGATAAGTACATCCCAGATGATCTCGCAATGGAGCTTTTAGAACATTTGAAAGATTATCCTGTAAATCCGATCATTGATGATGGGAAAGTTCTTTATGTCACAGACAAGAATGGATATCGCGTCAAAGAAGAGGCATTGAATGATTCTATGGAGTATGTTGAGGTTCCTTCCTTGACAGAACATCTTGATTTTCATTTAAATAAGATCCTTACTGCTGTCGATCCTCAAAAAACTTATGATGTTTTAGAAACGATCGGAATGCCATTTAGAGATCAGGTCACTTTTGTCCGTACTGCTCCTTATTATATTGAAGCAATTCCTGTGGGTACCAGCAAAGCTTCTGGTCTTTCCAATGTATGCAAAGGTCTTGGCATTGATTCATCTGAGGTCATTGCTTTTGGTGATGCAGAAAATGATCTGGAAATGATCCAGTTTGCAGGTCATGGTGTCGCTATGGGAAATGCATGCGATGCTTTAAAAGATGCTGCTGATGAAGTAACACTTACAAATAATGAAGATGGTATCGCACATACTTTAAATCATTTACTGGGCTGCCGTTAACGACAGCCCTCTCCAGCACCTGTTTCTCACAGGCATACCTCACTTCAACACAATCAGTCACCCATTAGAAACGTGTATCACAAACAGTTTTTTGTCATAGAACCACAATCACAACACAAATCATCAATATAATTGCTGTTATAAACAAGAATAAATTCTTTTTAGATACGTTGTTTCGATATTGGGTATACTGTTCACATAAAATTCCAATTCCGAAAACCAACAATAGAAAACTCTCTAAAATCCTAAACATTCCATAAACTCCTTCTAAAATTTACATTGCGATTTAATGGTATCTATTCCAAGTATAATTTCACACAGATTTTTAAATGAGCCTCCTATATGCCGAGCATACTTCTTCGCATCACCTGCGGCATAAGCCAACACAACCAATTTTGCAGCCTTTTTAACTCCGCCTAGGGTCTTAATGTATTTTACTACTTTTGCAACTTTCGCTGCCGCAATAACTGTACCCGCAACGATCAAACCGATTGCAGCTGCACATTTTGCAATTTTCCATGCAGATGGATCTGCAATAACAGGAAATGTCGTTTTTTCATCAAAATTAACAACCTGTGTTAAAATATTTTCGTTGACAACATAGTAGGTATCCACATCATTCCCATTTGCATCAACAGCCCATGCTGCATCAATAACTGTATCTATTACGTTATCTTTATTAACAATGTAAACTTCACCTGTATCATAATCATTTTCATTTACCGCTTCATTGTCAATTATATCACAATAATAATCTTTTGCAGTTATCAATGAATATCCCTCTGGTAGATCATAAGCAAAAGTATATTCTTTAGATGCTGTAGATTCATTAATAGTAATAAGTGTCCTTACTCCCTCAAAAGAAACATTACCAGTTTCATCTTTTAGCGGTTGCACACCTATTGTTACTGCATCATCTTCTTTACCATATATCATTGTTCCATTCTTAGTCAATATCCCATCATCATCACTAGCCTCAATGGGCAACTTCATCTCAATGGTCGCCCTATATATACCCATTCCGTAGAATGACTCGCAAGAATTTCATCTAAGTCTACTTTTGTTATTTCTTTGATATTTTTTGAGTCTGACGATTGTATTTTGATTTTTGAATTACTAGTAACCAAACATGCAATCATAAAAAGTACCCTCCTTTAATAAGAGAATATCATAATTCTGCATATTTTCCACTATAACTCCGTCAACGGTCGATTTTAAATTTAATATTACCTTTGTAGATACTTCTTCTCCATTACCTTCTAGAGAAAATCTTCCATTATTTCGACACACTATTTCACGCACATTTCTAAGTCCTATACCATGATTTTTTTATCCTGTTTTTTGGTCATTATGTTTTTTCATAATCCTCTATAAGCACAGTTGAACTATTTCTGATAGTAATCATCAAATAAACCTTTCCCGTCTTTATCTCAATTTTTATATATGGGTTTGTGCATGAATATGCTCTAAATTTCGAAATTCTACAACTGGTCCCGTTTTGAAATGATATCCACTGGACTCAAAAGAATCTGTCATATCAGACATTATATCTATAATTTTAAGATCATTTTCATTTTCTGGTAAAAGCAGATATTGTTCTGATCCTTTAAACTTAATTTGATCTGCTGCTGCCCAAAAACTGTTTCCTATATCTAAAGTTCCGTCTTTAAGAATATTAATTTTAATTTTCTCATTTTGAATCTGTCCTTTTTCTCCATATAAGATCATTGTCTCCTGAAGAACTTTCTCTCCCTGAAAAACTTCATCACGACTTGAAAAAAGGTCGATTTCTTTTATGTTCAATTCTTTTTGTAAGAAATTCCTTACTTTTGTAAAATATTTTCCAGAAGTCCATGAACGAGGAGTAATAAAAATGTACTGTCCATTATCGCATAACAATTCAATTGCTTTCGCCATAAACAATCCATACAGATTAGGCTGTCCATATACATATGTCTTCATTGCCGTTGCTTCTACAGAATCTTTTCTTACTTTCATATATGGAGGATTGCATATGACAATATCGTATAAATAGGAGGATTCCCATAATATGAAGTTTTGATCAACATAATGAATGAAACATTCTGCATGATATGATTCACAGATTTGCCTAATTTTAGTAATTGTATATTCTAAGACTGGCAAAATCTCTTTATCTGTTTCAATCAGTGTAATATCAAGCCGTTTATACCCACTTCTTAGTAATTTATCAATCACAGCAAAAGATAAAATGCCGTTTCCTGCTCCTGGATCTAATACCCTTATCCATTGATTCTTCGGATATTCACTTTCTACAGCAGCCATTCTCATTGAAACCTCTGCCGGTGTAAAAAACTGTCCTTTTTTCTTTCGGATTTCCTTTTGTGTTGTATCTTTATATTCATTTGTGTACATTTCGATTGTACGCAACATTATCAATAGACTCCTTTATATCATTGCAATAAAAGAGTCACACTGCCATAACATTTGGGAATGTGACTGTTTTTATTGGTTATTTGTTTCAATCCACGGTTGGTAATTTCACAGAGTCCAACATGTCGGGAATACCGACGTTGCTTGACCTTATGTCCGTAGGGGATACCGATTTCTCTCCGCCCGCTACTGCCGTTTCATTTCTTTTTGATAATTCCTCTCCTACCTATGTTTACACCTAGAAGTAAGAGATTCCTTATTATTTGTTTGTTAAATAAACGTATAAATTATCAGATGAACCATAATCAGTTCATTTACAGTTTATCATTAATTTTATTTTTGTGCAATAAAATTAATCTCTTTGCACCAAAAGAATATTTTTTTAAAAATCCCACAGCCAAAAGACTGCGGGATCATCCTTCTTACTCTTTCCACAAAATGAGAAGGCTCCTATAAGTTTTAATGTCTGTTCCAGTCCATTCTTTCTGCTGACACCTGTGACACGGTTCTGGTCATCATAAGTATAGGTTGTGACATTTCTGTTCCCATCATCTGCCGTCTTATTGATAACCGTATCTTTTCATTTAACTATGTTTCTTTGTTTTATTGCACCTCTTTTTTCCGACTTCGTAAGATCCACGAGACCTTAAATTTGTATCCTACCTATTTCATAAAATCTATTCTATTTTCTTTACATAAAAAGCAACTAATATATTCAAACAAAATAGAAAAAACCTAGCACTCCTCCTAAAACTATAAAAAGTATTTTATATTTCATATATTTCTTACCTGTAAGGCAAAAAACTATTACTAAAATTAATAAATTGATAATAATTGCTAACAAAAATTGGTTCTCCCATTGATAAGAAATCAAAGTAAATGAACAATACATAACAGGTAATCCTGATAAAATTAATGATAAAATGCCTTCTTTATGATAATAATATAGAATTATTCCTAGTCCTCCAAAAATCACAGGAATAATAATCGCTTCACCTAATCCACATAAAATATAATCATAATTCTGTTTTCCAAATTCAAAAAAAAGTTCTATATTCTTAATCCATGTTGAACCAATAACAAATGATAATCCAAATATGGCACAGTTTATACCTAATTTTATTTTCTCCTTAGTTATTACCATAATAATCGTAATAACTAACACAATAAAAACGCCATCACCTAGAATACATTCTAAACTGATTGACATATCTGTTCTTCTTGATGTTAAATATCCTAGTACAATTCCACACAACAAAATAATTACTTTTTTTAAATACATTACAATTTTCTCCATCTCTATATCTCCTCTTTTTTATACTTCAATAACATCATTAAGGTTTATATTTTTTTAATGGATTTTCATGATTATAATAATTTCGCTTTCCTCCATATCTAGGATAATACACTTTTTTCTTTTTATCATATCTATAAGATAATCCATATGGATAACTAGATGCATACACAACACATTGACATTTTTTAGCCATAATTTTAGCCACACTATTTTTGTCTCCTATTCCTCCCTTACATGAAAGCAATACTATCTTCTTTTTTATTTTTTTCTTTTTTAAAGCTAACAACTCTTTTAAATTCATATCAGAACCATCAAAATACAAACAACTAACCCCACCATGCAAATATAAATATAATTCAGATGTTCCTTTTGGTATTTTATCCCACTCTTTTTTAAATTGTGCTTTTTTAATCACAGATTTAAATGTAACTTGACTATTCTTATAATATGGAGAATGCATTGCTTGTTTCTTAAAATCCTTCCCTTTTTTATTATAATAAATTACTGTTTTAGCCTTATGTCCACTAGGATCCACATAATTCACCGGATTATTCGCACAATAAGCATATAAATGTCCTGTCTCTGGTTTAGCAGTCTCTCCTCGATAAGTATCCTCTGTCACAAACCGTCCATCTTCTGGATTATAATACCTTGCATTCAGATAATAAAGCCCTGTACTATGATCATAGATTCCTCCAGTATAACAAACCTCATTCTCTGCTTTGTTATCTCCGTTGATCGTTGTCTCTCCAAAGTCTGTATACCGGTATGTTGCATCAGCACTTCCATCTTCTTTTACAAGACTTGTGGTACTTCCCTGGATATCTTTATGATACAACAGATAGTCCGTATGGTCACTTCCATATCTCTGTGTTGCAAGGATATTTCCGTCGGTTCCGATCAGGTTCTGGGATGTCTGGCTGTTCTCTCCATCGGTTGTGTAAGAAACTACTCCGTCCTGATAGTAATAGTTCGTCGTTTTGCTTCCTTCCACTTTCTGGATCCTCTGTCCTTCTCCGTTATAACGGTTCTGCTGGATCACAGCTGTCTTTCCATCTTTGTCAGTTACCGCTACTTTGCTTAAGCGGTTCTCTGCATCATAAGTATAGGATTCTGTCTGTCCAGTCTTTGTGTTTTTGACATCTGTCTGATTCCCATTGGCATCATAGCTGTACTGGCGGACTTCGTCAACTGCGGTTCCTTTTTCTTTTGTTGCTGTCTGTAACTGATCCAGTCCGTTATAGGTATACGCTGTCTGTGTGGTTCCATCATCTTCTTTGGTTCTGTTTCCAGCTTTGTCATAAGTATAGGTAACGGTCTTTGTCCTGTCATCATTCTTATGATCGGTTGTCACAGTCTTTGTCAGTCGTCCGAGTGCATCATAAGTATAGGCTTTTGTCTCATTGACTTTGTCTTTCTCTTCTTTTGGATAGTTGTTGACTTCTGTTTTCTCTGTGATATTGGAATTCTTGTCATAACTGTAGCGGTAGGATTCCATCACTTTGCCTGTCTCAAGATCTGTGTAGGTCATCTCTTTGACACGGTCAAAACTGTCATAGGTATAGATTTTTTGAACTGCCTGAGCACCGTTCTTTAACCGATTTCTGTAGTCCTTGATCTCTTTGACCTTTCCATACGCATCGTAACTGTAACTTCTGAGGACTTTCTCTGTTGTCTGCCCATTGGAATGCAGTTCTCCTTTGATCTCCTGCAGCCATCCGTTTTCATCATAAATATAAGATAATGACTGGATTCCGTCTTTGGTTGTCGGATAGGATACCTTACTGAGATTTCCATCCTCATTATAAGTATACCGGATCTGATGTGCTTTGATATCATCTGCCGTTGGCTGAGCATTCTGACTGATCTCTGCAAATGCTGTGATCCTTCCTCTTTGATCATAAGTATATTCTGTATAACGATACGCAGTCTCTGTTTCAGATGATACCCTGTAATCTGTCATCTCCAGCAACTGCCCATAATCATCATAACGATACCGACTGATCAGTGTTTTTGTTCCTTCTTTGTCATAAGATTGTGTTTTTACAACAAGATTCCGGCTGTTATATTCATAGGTCTTTTTCGCCCCGTTGGCATAGACTTCTGAAATCTTATTTCCACGGTCATCATAGGTATACTTTGTTGTAATGGATTCACTGCCGTCTCCAAGATCCGATGTTGTTGTCACTGATCCGGATGCACTGGCTGTTTCCTGCTTGACATGTCCATTCGCATCTGTAACGCTTGTTGTCGTTGATTCGTCTGAATTCACCTGATAGGAAACTTTTGTCTTCTGTCCTCCCTGTGTGATCTCGGTTACACGATTCTGGTCATCATAAGCATAAGATATCTGATCTCCATTGCCATCGGTTTTTGTTGTCTCATTTCCCTTTGTGTCATACTCTGTTTTCTGTAAGATGGAACTGTTTCCAACCTTTACTGTGGCATCAGAAGTCCCTTTTGTAATCTCTGGATTTTGGATCGCAGCTGTCTGTTTTCCTTCTTTGTCATATAACTGCAAGGCAATCTTTCCATCTCCGGAAGTCTTTGTTCCAAGACTGATCGTTGCGATCTCTTTTCCGTCACTGGTGAACACATGATCCGTATATAATCCATGGCTGAAACTTCTGACGGTCTGCCCCGCTGCATCTGTCCATGACTTTTTACTGACACGTCCATTGGTCTTTGTTGTCTGAACGCTCAGATTCTGATAGTTTTTCGTTCCATTCAACGTATGGATCTGTGCATCTTCATATCCATAGGCAGTTTCCGTGACGGTATCTGTCCCATCTGCTGATTCTGTTGCTTTGATCACGCGGTTTAGTGAATCATAACGATACGCTGTCTTTATTCCTGATGCACTGGTTTCTGTTGCCACAGTTCCGTTATCATCATATGTTTTGGATTCTGTCTGTGTCACGCCATCGGATGTTACTTTCGTCTGTATCGCTCTTCCCATGAAATCATACGATGTTTCCGTACTGCTTAAGATATTTCCTTTCCTGTCCTTACTGGTATTTTCTGTTTCACGTCCCATGGCATCTGTTTTTGTCACAGATGTCTCTTTCTCTTCTCCCTGTGTCGTTGTTGTTGTCCGTGTCGTTCCCTGTACAGTATCCTGACATGTCGTTTGTTCTACAGAATCAGGGGCTCCTTCCTTTGTTGTCGTGACTGTTGTTGGCTGTCCGTGATCATCATAGGATGTGACTGTTTTGGTTTCTTCTTTTTCCTTGTCTGTTTTCAAAAATTTCACCAGTCCGGCAGCATCCAGCTCCTGATAATCCACTTCCGTTTTGATCTTTCTTACAAGATATTCATTTACCCAGCCATTTTGTTCTCCGCCTTTTCCTCCATCATCATAACTGTAACTGCTTTCAATTCCATTGGCATCCTTCTTTTTCAGGATCTTTCCTGTATTCTTGTCAAAACTCATGGAATCCTGTGCTGTTTTGATTCCGTCTGCCTTGTGGGAAGATACCGTCGTTGTTCCATCTCCATAAGAAAGCTGCTGGTATTCTCCATTCGGACGGATAAATCTTTCTGCTTTTTCTCCTGTATAAGTGATCTGGTACCCGTTCTTCTTTGCATCAATGATCTTGCTCATCTTCCCATTACTTCCATAAGCATATGCCTGATCTACGGAAGCTGTTTCTCCGCTGTTTTTGTGAGAAACATTTGCAAGTTTCCCTTCATCATATGACCGAGGATTCCCACTCTAGTTTCCTAACTATGATTATAGGCTCTCAACTCACAATTTTCAATGGCTTCTTTTCCTTTACTCTTGACGGAGAAAAGGCATCTATGATAGTATAAAGTTTAGTTTCACAGATTACGGACCATTTGAAAGGGATAACGACTGTAGGGCACATTTTTTGTGCTCCTGTCGTTGTCCCTTTTTTGTGCACATATTAAAGAAAAGGAAGGAAAGAGACATGTATTTAATGATTGATAATTATGACTCATTTGTATATAATCTGAAAGCTTATTTTGAAGAGCTTGGAAAGGAAATTGCCGTCATCCGCTGTGACAAGATCACGCTGGAAGAGATTGAAGATATGCAGCCTTCCGGGATTATTCTCTCGCCAGGGCCAAAACGCCCGCAGGACGCGACGCTTTGCATCGATATTGTAGAAAAATTCCAAGAGAAAATACCGATACTTGGCGTCTGCTTAGGTCACCAGGTGCTAGGACTCTGCTCTGGTGCAACGGTGGAAAAAGGGATATTTCCGATCCATGGGAAAATCTCTGAGATTTCCAACAATGGGCTTCGTCTCTTCGCCGGTCTTCCGACGAAATTCAATGTAACAAGATATCATTCCCTCGTCGTAAATAAAGACACTATTTCCAATAACTACAGCATCGATGCCACAACCGCGGACGGTGTTGTCATGGGGATCTCTCATAAAACGCTTCCACTATACGGCGTACAGTTTCACCCGGAGGCAGTATGTACCGAATATGGACATGCACTTTTAAATAACTTTTGCAAAATCGCAGAGCAGCGAGGATAATGGAGGATTTTTTTCATGCAGAACACGAATACAATAATTAAAAAACTAGATATGTACATTCCGGCAGCTAAGATTTTTCAAGTACTGCCTTCCGAAGAAAATGCAATTTTTCTCGATTCTTCTCTTGTAAATGAGCTTGGTCACTATTCCATCATCGGCCGCAAACCTTATCTGAAGCTTGAAAAACGTGAAGATCGTTTTTATATTAATGATACAGAAGAAACCTCGATTTCTTTCGAAAATTATCTGAGATCTTATCTGGATAAACAGAAAACTGCGAATTCTTCCCACCTGCCACTTGCGTCAGGTGCACTTGGATATTTTTCTTACGAATATGGCCGTAGGCTCATGGGAATTCCATCTTCCCACAAAGACACAATCTCTATTCCAGATGCAGTACTCATATTTTACGATGCATTTATTATTGAAGATTGTCACAAAAAAGAGAGTTACCTCATTACCAATGGAATTACCGAACCTGCTGATATACTTTTAAAAAAATTGGAAGATGCCATTTTAAAAACAAGTGACAGTGAACCTGTAAAGCCTGTCAAAGAAAAATATCCGATCCAGGTTCATGCAAACTTTGAAAAAGAGGATTACAAAAAATCAATCAGCGATATGATCCACTACATTTACGAAGGAGACATTTATATCGCCAACATGACACAGCAACTGACGATTGAAAGCAAAAAAGCACCACAGGATGTATTTTACAATCTCCGTAAAAATAACCCTTCTCCCTTTGGCGGCTATTTGGATTTTGATCATTATCAGATTGTATGTGCTTCACCGGAGCGTTTTCTAAAACTCACTGACGGTCATGTAGAGACAAGACCGATCAAAGGGACCCGCAAAAGAGGAGAAACCGAAAAAGAGGATCTGCGTTTGCGAAAGGAACTGGAAAACTCTGAAAAAGATAAAAGTGAACTTCTTATGATTGTCGATCTGGAACGAAATGATCTGAATAAAATCTGCAGAAGTGGCAGCGTGAGAGTAACTGATTTATTTACCATCGAAGAATACGCAACAGTCTTTCATCTCGTATCCGGGATTGAAGGTGATCTGGCGGACGAGAAAAACTTTGCCGATCTTCTTATGGCGACATTTCCAGGTGGTTCTATTACTGGTGCACCAAAGTACCGCGCCATGGAAGTGATTGACGAACTGGAACATGGAAAGCGAAATCTTTACACCGGCTCGATTGGTTATCTTTCTCTGGATGGAAACTGTGATTTTAACATTGTCATCCGGACTGTCTTGCACGTGGACGGTCACTATCACTTAGGTGTCGGCGGCGGCATTACAGCGGAATCGGAGACAGAATTTGAATACGAAGAAACATTGCAGAAGGCAAAAGCTATCCTTGATGCCCTGCAGTAATATGGAAATGATAATACGAAAGACTAACTATTAAAAGTCAAGTCTAAAAATGAACTTTTTTGAATAAAGTACAGAAATGTATTTTAGATATATCTTGAACTCAGTTAGAGTTCTTTGAACCTTGAAAACTG
>SKEY01001165.1_pt1 | contig 36066 bp, 41 predicted proteins | sample 4843871 | NCBI WGS metagenome assembly SKEY01 (sample SAMN11008797, study PRJNA524170) | human gut metagenome | biome: Human fecal sample; material: Feces; isolation source: fecal sample from pouch patient p36 | host: Homo sapiens | place: Israel: Tel-Aviv | collected 2016-12-04 | reverse complement strand
AACAGTGGTAAATATCCTTGTTTTGGATTATTATAATTTATAGTTGAAATTTTCATCGCAAGTTAATTTTAACATAAAAGAGGACCTTTCGTTCATTTTGAACGAAAAGTCCTCTTTTTCCGTAGAGTCTGTTTTTTCACATCCCCTTTTAAATCGTGTGTAAAACTCTTAAAACTGTGTGGATAAATAGCAGAAAAACGGTTGAATCTATCAATACTTTGTGGTAACATAAAGGCACAAACACAAGAAGAATTAGGTAAAGGTAACTACCCCTTTGCCTGGTTCTTCTTTTTTGTTTGTCCTAAACCTCCGGCGCTGCATGAAAACCAGGGCAGCGCTTGAAAGAAAGAAGGGTAGCAGTTGATAAAGAAGTTATGCAGCTATCCGGGCTGCCACAAGGTAGTAGAAGCTGGGATTAAGTACTGTAGCAAACACAGGGACACAGATAGGAAAAAGTACCGGGAATACAAACAACAGCGCATGAAGGACGAAGAAGAAGCCAGGCGGCAGCAGTTTTATAATAGCAAAGCCTGGGAGTTATTCAGAGCAGCCAGGGCAGCAGAACAATTAGGAATAGACATTTACGAATACTATACGACAGGAAGAATAGTGGAAGCAGAGAACTACCACCACATACAAGAGATAACGGAAGCCTGGGGGCGAAGGCTGGACGCGGCGAACGTCATAGGACTAAGCGAAGCGAACCATAGGCGCATACATAAAGAGTATGACCGAAGCTACAAGGCTAAACGCAAAATGCAAATGATTTTATACGCTATGTTAGAACGATTCTATAGGGAGTTCGTTCTTGACGGGGGGTTATAAAAGTTTTGAAACGATTTTTAAAAGTCCCGAGTTCAAGTTGACGTGAGAAAAAAAGTCAATTTTTACTATAGGGGGGTGTCTAAGAGGTGGCAGCATGGCAAAAGAAGAAAAAGATAAGGATAAAAATAAGCCCAAACCTTGCCCGAAATGGTTGAATGATACAGCTAAAAAAGAATGGCGTAGAGTAGCCAAGATTTTAGCGGAAGAAGGAAAAGATTTTACAGATAAAGATTTAAAAGCACTGGAAGCTTATTGTATCAATTATGCAAAGTGGCAGAGGTGCGAACAAATCATAGACGAAAAAGGCTATAGTATGTTAGTCGGGGACAACGGCTACGAACAGCAACGACCAGAAGTAAGCATAGCAAACAAAGCGCAGACAGAATTAAGGGCATGGGCTAAGGAATTGGGACTAACCCCGGCGGCGCGGCAGCGCATGAAGGAAGCCGGGAATATATCGGACAGCGGTATAGACCCGGAATTAGACGGAATGGTAGCGCATGATTAAAAGGGAATTGCTTTTAGCTGCCTGGTTGGATAAGTTACAAAAGAAATGGGACACAGAAGAATATTATTACGACGTTGAAGAAGCGGAAAAAATATTTAAGTTCGTGTCGAAGTTGACAAATGATAGAGGGGCAAGCCGAAACTTTGAGTTATTAGAATTTCAGTTTGAGATTATAACAGAAATTTTGTGTGTGAAACGAAGAAGCGACGGCAAGCGTAAACACAGAGAAGCACATATAAACATACCGCGAAAAAATGGTAAATCATTTTTAGCGGCGATTATTGTAGTATACCTGTTCTTCTGTCAACGTCATATCTTCGGTGCGCTTTTTATTTTAACAGCGAACACAACAAAGCAAGCTGGGGAATTATACGCAACAGTAGAACACTTCATAAAGACGAATAGGACTTTACGGCGATACTGTAAGATTACAAGCAGTACAAAGACCATTGTAAGAAAAGATAACGGTAACAAGCTTATGGTGCTTTCTTCGGACGCAGATAACGCGGACAGTTTTAACGATTATGTGGCAGTCCTGGACGAAATACACCAGGCGAAAAACGACGAAATGTACGGAAAGCTTAGAACAGGTCAAGGCGCATGGGACGAACCGTTAATTATGACGATTACGACGGCTTCCAGCGGCGAAGACCCAGCTAACCCGGAAATGCAGCTTTACACAATGGCAAAGAAGATAGAAGCCGGGGAAATGGACGACCCTAGCTTTTATTACAAGATTTACGAAGCAGATAAGGATTGCAATGTAGAAGACGAAGCACAATGGTATAAATCAAATCCGGCATTAGGCGTATTTAGAAAGCTGGAAGACCTGGCGAACTATGCAAAACGTATTAGGCTAATGCCACTACAAGAAAATATGTTTAGGCGAATGTTCCTTAACCAGCACGTAGCGTTAGACCATGAAAAAGGCGCTATCAATATGGACTTATGGGACGCTTGCACAAAGAAAGTAAACCCGGAAGACCTAAAGGGCTGGAAATGCTGGGGTGGGCTGGATTTATCCAGCAAAAACGATATTACGGGCTTTGTGCTGGTATTTTACGAAGAAACTACAGGGCGTTTTATTGTTGTTCCATACCTGTATACACCGAAGGAAACCGTAGCATACAGGCAACATAAGGACAATAACCCTTACGAATACTGGATAAAGAAAGGCGACTTAATAGCGCTTGACGGAAAGTATATTAACTTCGACAGATTCTTAGACCATGCTACAGAACTGGACGAAGCTTATAGGATAGAACAAATAGGCTTCGACCAATGGGGAAGCCAAACAATCATTAACAGACTGGAAGAACGCTGGGACGTTATACCGCTGGGACAGGGTACTAAGACCATGACACAGGTTATTAACGATTTTGAAAACCTGTTAGTAGATGAACGAATTATTATAGCTGAAAATGAGTGTTTTAGATTCATGGCGAAGAACTGTATAGCGGTTTACGACGAAATGTTAGGCGTGAAATACAGCAAGAAGAAATCGAAATTTAAGATAGACGGTATTATAGCTATGCTTATGGGCTTGCTGCTGTGTATCGAAGAAAACGGAATAGAACATTATAACCCGGTTGAATACCTGGACGACCTGTAGGGAAGGTAAGAAATGCTTAAGAGGATAAAGAAAATTAAGAATTTACGGCTAATAGTCGCGGACACAATGTTAGTAGCAGCCCTGGTTATTGCGTTTGCTGTCACATACGACATTAACAGACACGCGGGCTTATACCTGTTAAGCGCGGAACTGTTAATAGCGGCGGTTTTGCTGGTTAGGAGTGGTAAGAAGTAATGCTTTTAGACTTTTTGGAAAAAAGGGAAGAAACCATAGACACAACAGAGTTAACAGACGAAGAAAAGCTATTTTTAAAGGTGTTCGGGATTGAAGAAAACCAGCCAGTAGCAGCTATGCGGGAAATTACATACTTCACTTGCATTAAGAAGATAGCGGAAGCGGTAGCAAAAACGCCGCTTTACCTGGTGCAAGATACGGAAAACGGTATAAGAAGGGCGACAGAAGACCCGTTAAATGAGTTATTAAGCCTTAGACCTAATCCGTATATGACGGCTGTAGACTTTTGGAAGGCGATAGAAGCGACCCGGCAGCACGACGGCATAAGCGCAGCGGTCAAGCAGTACGGGAGAAAAGGGGAATTGCTGGCGCTGTACCCTTGCACTATCGAAGGAATGACGATAGACGACGCGGGGCTACTAAAATCGAAGCTTAGAAACAAGATTTTAATAGAATACCGGGTAACGGGAAGCAGTACGACAGATTACGGCTTTTATGAAGACTTGCTTATATTTAAAGGCTTTACAATGGACGGAATCAACACAAAGCCAGTACGGGAACTTGTGAAAAGCACAATAGAAGGGCAGATAAAAGCGCAGAAATACTTAAATAACCTGTACGACAACGGGTTAACTAACAAAATGGTAGTACAGCTTACGTCAGATATTAAGGACGAAAAAGAGTTAGGGAAAATACAAGCGAAATTCGGGCGACTTTACAGCAAAGGAAAGCGTATTTTTACAGTCCCGGCGGGATTCAGCGTACAGCCTGTTAATTTATCCCTGGCAGACGCGCAGTACGAACAGATTAGAAGAATGTCAATAAGTCAGATTGCGGCACTGTTCGGGGTTAAAATGCACCAGCTAAACGACCTTAAAGACACAAATAACAATTCGTTAGAGCAGCAGCAGTTAAACTTTTTGGTAGATACGCTATTGATTTTATACGAATCAATAGAACAGGAAGTAACATGGAGTGCATTAACCAAAGAAAAAAGAGCAGAAGGCTACAAAGCCCGGTTTAATACTAATGTAATTCTAAGGACAGACGCTAAGACCCAGCAAGAAATATTATGCGGCTATACGGCTGCTGGTATTTACAAGCCGAACGAATCACGATTAGAACTACAGCGCGAAAAAGTGCCGGAAGGCGACGAACTGATAGTGAACGCCGGAGTTTTGAAGTTAAAAGATATAGGGAAAAACACAGAAGGGAGCGCGAACAATGCCACAGAATGAAAAAGCGGAAGGACGAATCCCGGAAATCCGTAATTATTACAGGAATTACCAGGGAATAGCCTTAGAGGTACGAAGAAAGGCAGCAGAAGGCGAAAGCAATACGATAGGCGGTTACGCCGTTAAGTATAATACGCCTGTACTGATTGTAGACCGCTGGGGCGATAAGTACTTAGAAGAAATCGCAGCGGGCTGCTTTGATGAAAGCTTAAGCAGATGTAAAGAAGCGGGAAAAGAAATTAAAGCCTTGTGGAATCACGACGCAAGCAGACCATTAGGAAGCACAAAGACCGATACTTTACGCTTTAATACGGCAGATACCACAGGGTTAGCGTATGACATTGATTTACCTAACAATACCTGGGGAAATGATGTAAAAGAAAGTGTAAGACGTGGCGACGTGGACGGTAGTAGCTTCGGCTTTATCTGCCAGGAAGATAAATGGAGTAAGGTAGAGTACGAAGGCGAACAGATTTACAAAAGAAGTGTAGTAAAAGCGGAATTACTGGAAGTCAGCCCTTGCACCTTCCCGGCTTATGATAGTTCAGAAATTAGCTGTAGAAGCTTTGAGAAGGTAAAGGAAGAAGCAAAAGAAGAAATCAGATTAGAGAAATTGAGAACAGAAGCCCGGCTTATGCAGCTTAGGGAAGAAAACGAAAAGGAGTTTTAAGAAATGACAGTACAGGAAATCAGAGAGTTAATTGGAAAGAAGACAGAGGAAATTAACGGCTACCTGGAAAGCCGCGACGCAGATAAGGCAGAAGCGGCATTAGAGGAAAAGAGAAAATTACAGAAGCTTTTAGCGGTAAGAGAAGCCGAAGACGAAGAAGAAGCCCAGGAGTTGAGAGGGCAGAAGCGCAAGAAGGAAGAAAAGCGCACCGTAGCAGCTACCAACGAGTTAAGGGCAGCCGTAAAATATGCGCTTAAGGGCGCTGGCTCACTTACGGAAGAAGAAAGGGCAGCGGTTAGTATTGACAATAACGCCGCTATTTTGCCGGAACAGTTCGTTAATGATATTCAGGTATTACGTGAAGGCTTCCCTAGCCTTAAGGAACATTGTCACATTGTCCGCGCTACTTCTAATCATGGTAAAATGCCTTTCGCAAGAATCGGCGGAAAGAAGCTTACTAAGTATAAATCCGGCACAAAATTAACCGGGGAAGCAGCGAATACGGAAGATATTACTTACAATATCGAAAACTACGGCGCTTTAGTGCCTATTGCAAACGATTTACAGGAAGACGAAGCCGTAAATATCGTCCAGGACGTTATTAAGCCGGATTTTGCCGAAGCGGGCGTTAACAGCGAAAACGAAGAAATTTTAACGATTGTAGAAGCGAACGCAGTAGATAAATCTACGGGCGTTACCGACTGGCGCGGCGTTAAGAAAGTAATCGACGGCGTATTACCTACACTTCGGGCAAGAACTGTAGTTATTACAAACCTTACAGGCTATGTATATTTGCAGTCCCAGGAAGATAAAAACGGAAGAAACCTGGAATTAGTTAAAACCGTAAACGGTAAAGATTACTTCCAGAACAGACAACTTATTACTTTGAGTGATGAAGCAATCACAGCAAGCGGCGAAGGAAAAGTAGTATTTTATGTGGTAAACCTTTATGCCCTGGTTAAATTTTTTGAAAGAAAGGGCTATACCGTTTCTACGGATAAATCCGTATTCTTTGAATCGGACGAACTGGCGCTTAAAGTACAGGAACGCTTTGACTGTGAGAAATTGGACGATAGGGCAGACTTCAAGGTAGAATTTACCACGGCTGCCTAATGAGTTCCCGGAAGGGGTGGAATAATGGCAGATGAAGCACTTACACTTGAAGAAGTGAAAAGCTACTTACGGGTAAGCTATGACGAAGACGACGAAGAAATTAAAGGATTGATTTTGACGGCGGAAGCCTATATAGACAGTTGCGTAGGGACTGCCTATAAAGACCCGGCGAATTATGAAAGTGCCGAAGAATACGAAAAAGGGCGGAGAATCGCCGCCCTTCTTCAAAAGAAGATTGTAAGCGATATGTATGAAGTACGCGCTACGACAATCAGTAGCAGCACAAAGACGGACAATATCACAAAGACCATATTAGACAAGCTGGCGAATGTGGGGGCGTGATTATGTATTTAATGATTCAGAAGCGGAAGAAGACCGTAGAAAAGGGAAGACCTGTAGAAACCTGGGAAGACTACTTTAAATGCTGGTGCGAAGTAAAAAGCCTGTACGGAAAGGAACTGTACAGCACCCTGGAAGCGAAGTTAGAAAATGTAGTGAATTTTGAAACGCGCTTTTGCGGCAAACTGGAAGCCCTTAATACGAAGGAATACCGGGTTAAATGGGGCGAAAGGGTGTTTAATGTTATCGCGGTGGACTACGGCAAATATAACCGTAGAAAAGTAGTGATAAAGGCACAGGAAGTAGTATGAGTTTTAATATCACAATGCAATTTGAAGGGCTGGAAAAAGCGTACAGGGAAATACAGGAATTAACAACAGAAGCAGAATTAAAGGAACTTAACAAAAGAATTGTAAAAAGAGCCGGGAAAATCGCCCAGGAAGAAGCAAAAGGACAGATTAAGAAGAAAGCTTACAGCGAAAATCCTATGAAGTCCGGCAGAAAAGGCAGCAGAACCGGGCAACACGCAGCGGATAACGTACCAAAGAAAGCGGCAACGCAAAGCGGAAATTACGGCGAAGTGATAGGCTGGGAAGTGTCTGATACGTCCCCGTTCTTCTACATGAAGTTCCATGAATGGGGTACAAGCATACATAAGCCTAAAGAATTTATGTTAGAAGCAGCACACGCAACCTATCCGCAATTTAAGCAGATTGCAGAAGAAGAATACGAAAAAGTATTAAAGGAAAAGTTAGGGGGTTAGATATGGCGGTTTTAAGTGAATTGGAGTTAGAACAGCTTGAAAAGGTTATAGAAAGCTACCCTAATAACGAAGACCTGGACTTAACAGCGTTTATTGCGGAAGTAATCGGAATAACCGGGGTACATACGGAAGAAGGCTGGTACAACCAGGATATAAACGAAACGCACATAACTTTTTATTTTATGAGCGACGAAGAAATAGATTTTAGTGAAGATACAAACGAAAACGAAGAATACTATATACAGGTTGATATATGGAGTAAGGAAGACTGTTTTAGATTGAAAAAGAAGGTTAAAAAGCTGCTTAAGAAGGCTGGTTTTACCTATTTTGCGGGTAACGACCAGTACGAAGCAGATACCGGGATTTATCACAAAGCAGCCCGTTTTTACTTCGTTATGAATGTGGAAGGAGTTAATTAAGAATGGCAGCAGTACAGGAAAACAAAGAAACGATTGTTAGAAGCCGTTTGGTAGGTTTAAAAGATATTTGCGTAGCAGCAGTTACAACTAATGACGAAGACGTATACGCGGCAGATGTCCCGGTAAGACTTGCTAAAGCGATTGCGGCAACGGTAAAAGATACTTTCAGCGTAGAATATACCTACAGCGACGACGAAGTAGAAGATACTGTAGAAACATACGAAAAAACAGAAATTGAAATTGAAGTTAACAGGTTAGCGCCGGGCGATTATGCGTTATTGTTCGATACGCTTTATAAATACGGCTTCCTGGTAAAGGCGGAAGGAGATAAGGCGAAGGAAGTAGCGTTAGGCTTCCGCGCGAAACAGGGTAACGGTAAATATGAATTTTGCTGGTATTATTGCGGAAAAGCGGAACACCCGGACGTCACATACGAAACCGTTAAGGACAAAAAGACCGCACAGACCCTTAAAATTACCTTCACTTTCTACGCAAGAAAGAAAGAAGACATTATCGAAGGGGAAAGAAAGAAGCTTTACGCGATTATCGTAGATGAAAGTAACTTGCTGGAAGAACACACTACAGCAAAAGAAGCTATTGCGGAATGGTTCAGCGCAGTACAGGAATATACACCAGTACCAAAAGCAGAAGAAGGGGAAGAAACAGCATAAGAAAATTACGGGGTGTCAGATTATGACACCCTATAAGAAAGGGAGATAATATGAAAATCAGCTTAAACGGGAAAGAGTACGAAAGCGGGAAAATTACCAGGGAAAAATATAAGAAGTTTGCGGAAGCATTTGAAAAACTGTTAGGGAAAGAAAAAGATATACAGACTTTTAGTGACGAAGATTTAGACGAAATGATAGAAGCTATTGTAGTTGTTTACGGCAATCAGTTTACTTTTGATGAAGCGAACGACGCATTAGACGAAATCAGCAGTATTTTGCTTAATTTTTCACTTATCAATGCGGAAATCTTAAATAAGACGAATTTACAGGCGCACGAAGTAGCGAAAACAAAGAAGATTAGTTCTATTGTTATCGACGGCAAAGAATACGAAAGCGGGAAAATTGGAAGAAAGAAGTACGGGGCGTTTAGAAGGGTGTATAACGAATTGATACAGCCGGACAAACAGACCTATACAGACGAAGAATTAGATAAAATGGTAGGTGCTATCGTTGAAATATACGACAATCAGTTTACTTTTGATGAAGCGAACAAAGAATTAGAAGACGTAGCGCAGATTATCTTTAACTTTGCGCTTATCAATGCGAATATTATTAAGCGAATGGCAGACCAGGCGGAAGACGCAAAAAAAAATTTGAGTTCACGCGCTTAATTGATAACTATATCAAATGCAGCGGCGGGCTTAAGTGTTTTTACAGTATCACTACATACGCCTACAGAAGATACATTAAGCTTATGGAATTGATAAGCAACACCAACGAAGAAAACGACTTATTATACCTGTATTCTGCCGTTATCCGGGTAGTGTTTAATGACAGGATAGAGGAAGAAGAAATAGAACAACTGGACGTAGCAGAAATTGTTAATACATTCAAAGCGATAGTGGAAATTATAGACGCTTCCGTAAATGAGAAGATACGGGCAATAAGCGAAATGTTAAGCGGCAGCCACCAGGTAGAAGACCAGGGCAGCGCCTTTGATGAATACGACAGGGAAAACGGCTATATAGAAGAACAGACCCAGGAAGAAGTATGGGAATCGTATAGAAACGCCCTGGATAACATTCTACAGATATGTATTAAGAATATGCGAAACAGTTATAAAGATTGTTTGGAATCGGATTTAAGCGACCTTTTAGACTACGTTGTATTTCAAGTCGAGTATGACAGAGAAACACAAGCGAAGGAGTAACTTAATAAATGGCTGGTGCTAGTCTACGAGTTGGGGCGAATACAAGCGAATTTACCAGTCAAATGAAGTCAATGCTTACGCAGATGAAGCTTGTAACCAGCGAATACAAGGTAGAAGCGGCACAGGCTAAGGCGTTAGGCAGTCAGACAGATTTACTTAGCGCTAAAAAGAAGGAATTAACCGCCAAAATACAGCTACAGACCGAAGCTATTAAGTTACAGGAAGGAAACTTAACAGCACAGAAGCAGAAGCTTACAGAATTACAGGAAGCAGAGCAGAAGTTAAAAGCGAAGGTAGCAGAACTTACGGCGGCTTACGAAGACAGTGTTAAGGCGACGGGTAAAGACAGCGAAGAAAGCAAAAAACTAAAGGCACAGCTAGAGGAAACAGAAGAAGCACACGCTAAGGCGAAAAATGCAATTAAGAAACAGGAAGACGCGATTGCGAAGAATACGATTAAGGTTAACGAATCGCGGGCAGCCTTAGCAGACCAACAAACAGAATTAAAAGAAACGGAAGATAATTTAGAAAGCACAGGCAAGAAGTGGAAAATTTTCGGCGAAGACATAACGGCAGCAGGAAACAATATGGACGAAGCCGGGGAAAAAGCGGTAAGCCTGGGCGATATTATTAAAGGAAATATTGCAGCTTCGGCGATTACAGGCGGTGTTAAGCTGCTGGCAGACGCTTTTAAAGAACTAGCTACAAATATGTTCAGCCTGGCGAATGATTCACAAACAGCCCTTAATACTTTATCAACACAGACCGGGGCGACGGCGGAAGAATTGGAAGAAATGCAGTCCATAATGGACGAAATTTACAACAATAATTTTGGCGAAGATATGGACGACATAGCGCGGGCTATGGCGACGGTAAAGCAGCAGACCGGGGCAACGGGTAAAGAACTACAGAATTTAACAGAAGAAGCCTTACTTATGCGCGATACGTTCGATATGGACGTAAACGAAAGCGTAAGGACGGCTAATATGTTAATGAATACCTTCGGGCTTACGGGAGAACAGGCTTATAGCATGATAGCCCAGGGCGCGCAGAAGGGGCTTGATAAGAACGGCGATTTACTAGACACGATAAACGAATATTCCGTACACTTCGACCAGTTAGGGCTAAGTGCGGAAGATATGTTTAATATGCTGGTAAATGGTGCGGAAAGTGGTACTTTTAGCGTAGACAAGCTAGGCGACGCAGTTAAGGAATTTGGTATAAGGGTAAAAGACGGCACAGCAAACGACGCTTTTAAAGAATTAGGCTTAAATGTAGACGAAACTACGGCAGCGTTCGGAGAAGGCGGAGAAGCGGCTAAATCTGCTATGCAGAAGGTAACAAGTGCGTTGTTTGCAGTAGAAGACCCGATTAAACAGAATCAATTAGGCGTTGCTATGTTCGGTACAATGTGGGAAGACCTGGGCGCAGACGGAGTAAAAGCGCTTACCGACATTAGCGGCGAAGTGAACAGTACGACAGAAGCACTTGATAAGATAAACCAGCAGAAATATAACGACCTGGAAAGTACTTTAGAAGGGTTGAAAAGAAGCGTACAGACAAAATTAAAAGAACCATTCAGCCAGGCAGCCGAAGGAATACAGGCGAATTTATCAGACCTGGCAAACGAAATAAGCAACGGCGGAATGGGCGACGCATTAGACAGGATAGCGGAAGGCTTCGGAAACCTGGTAACGAAGGCGACGGAAGTAGTAACGGCGGCACTTCCGAAAGTTTTAGAAGGGCTGGCGTGGATTGCGGATAACGGCGAAACGATAGTAAGCGTATTGGCTGGAATCGGTGCGGGCTTTGCGGTGTTCAAGGTTGCGACATTAATAAATACAGTAACAACGGCTATGAAAGGCTTTAAGCTGGCAACAGCAGCGGCGGAAGTAGTGCAGAAGTTATTAAATATAACAATGGCAGCGAATCCGGCTAAACTTATCGCTACACTTATTGCGACGCTTGTAGCTGCTATCGTTGGATTTATAGCAACGAATGAAAAGGCAAGGACGGTAGTGGCGAATGTTTGGGAAGCTGTAAAAAATGCTATAGGTACGGTAGTAGAAGGAATCGTAACATTTTTTACGGAAACCATACCGAACGCTTTTAATCAGGTTATTAACTTCGTAAAAAGCAACTGGCAAGGGCTTTTATTGCTTCTTGTAAATCCGTTCGCGGGGGCTTTTAAGCTTCTGTACGATAATTGCGAAGGATTTAGGAATATTATTAACAACCTGGTAGAACAGATAAAGACCGCGTTTAATGGCGTAGTGACTTTCTTAAAGGAATTGCCTAGTAAGATATGGAACGCAATTATAAGTACAGTGGACGCTATTAGAGCCTGGGCGCTGGAATTAAAAACGGCAGCAGTTGAAGGAATTACGGAACTTGTAACGAATGTAGTAACATTCTTTTCTGAACTACCTAATAAAATCGCTTATGTGATTGGTTTTTGTATCGGACACGTTATACAGTTCGGTATAGATTTATACACATGGGCTACTACTAAAATCCCGGAATTTGTTAACAGCATTATCACTTTTATGCAGCAGTTACCGGGAAAAATTTGGAACGCGATAGTGAGCGCGGTACAAAAAGTAGCAACCTGGGGCGAACAAATGAAGACCCAGGCAGTAACAAAAGTAACACAGCTTATAACAAATGTTATTACCTTTATGCAGCAGTTACCGGGAAAAATTTGGAACGCGATAGTAAGCGCAGTTACAAAAGTAGCAACCTGGGGCGAACAAATGCGAAGCCGGGCAGTATCGGCAGCGACAAGCCTTATAAGTCAGACGATTAGTACATTATCGCAAATGCCTAGTAGGGTATGGGGTGCTATATCCGGGGCTATTCAACAGGTTATAAGCTGGGGGACACAGTTAGCGGCGAAAGGTGCGGCGGCAGCGAAAGGCTTATTTAATGCGGTAGTGAACGGCGTAAGTAGTTTACCTGGCAAAATGGCGGAAATCGGTAGTAATATCGTTTCGGGAATTTGGAACGGTATAAGCAGCGGTTGGGATTGGCTGAAAAACAAAGTTAGCAGCCTGGCAAGCAGTTTATTACAGGGCGCGAAAGACGCTTTAGGTATTAAGTCCCCTTCAAGACTGTTTAGGGATTTAGTCGGTAAGATGATACCGAAGGGTATCGGCGTAGGTATTACGGCAGAAATGCCAACGCTACAGAAGGACTTAACGGACGAATTGCAGGGAATGACTACTAAGGTATCAGCAGAAGTTAACCCGGTAGCAGCAGTTAAGAAAACGGCTAAGATTACGGCGATTGACGGCGAAGTAAATACAAAGAAAGTAACGAAGGATAAAGATATAACAGTTATCGTTTATACGACGAATACGACGACCTTAGACAAAAAAGTAATTGCTAAGGAAGTTAAAAAGGAAGTAGTAAAGGGAATCACGAAAGACCAAAACGACAAGGATAAGACAAGGGGGGCGGCATAATGCGGGCAACATTCCACATTTTCTATAATGGAGAATCTAGCAAGGACGTAGGGTTAAGCGTAGTCAGCCGCCCTACGATACCCGTACCAAAGCGCGAACATGACACAGTTAAAATTGAAGGACGCGACGGGGAATTACACAGGGACAAAGGCACTTACGAAGATATAGAAATAAAGATTAGCTTTAATTTTGTATCGAAAAACCCGGACGTATGGGCGCAAGACTTAAGGAAGGTTAAGAAATGGTTACATAGCGGGAATGATGAAAGACTGATACTAAGCGACGACCCGGAATACTATTACAAAGTAAAACAGGCAGTAATGAGCGATAGCGAAAGAAAGGTTAGGCGCGTAGGTAGCTTCGATATATCCTTTATTTGCGAAGCTTATATGTATCGGATAGATGGACAGGACGAAAAGGAAATAGGCGATTACTTATACAATCCCTACATGAAGGCACAGCCTGTATATAAGATATACGGAAGTGGGACAATTACCCTAGAAGTAAACGGAAACCAGGTAAGGGCAGAGGTGGACGGGCAGTTAAATATAGATACAAAGTTAGGTATCTGTTACAATGCGGCGAATGAGATAAGCAACGCTTCACTTACCGGGGAATACGAAGGGCTTTACTTGGAAGAAGGGGACAATAGCTTTAATTATACGGCGGGCTTTAGCGTAGTGTTAGTCCCTAACTGGCGGGAATTATGATAGAAGTTTATGTAAGCACTAATACAAATTACCGAAAGAACGGAGATATAACACTTACGCCCTTAAGTTGTTATTTTGAAATGGGGTTAGACGGAATCAGTCAAATAGAACTAACCCACGAATACGACGACCTGGGGCGCTGGAAATACCTGGTAAATGACAATGTTATAGCAGCGCCTACGCCTTATTCGGATAAACAGCTATTCAGAATATACAAAAGAGAAAAAAGCGACGACGAAGTAATAGTATATGCAAGGCATATATTTTATGACAACTTAGGTAACTACTTAATTGATGTACGCCCGACAGATAAGAACGGGAAACAGGCACTTGATATTATATTTAGTGGAACGAAGTTTACAGCCCACAGTGATATAACGACGGTAAATACTTCTTACTATGTGCGGAAGAACATTGTAGAAGCAATCGCCGGGGACGACGAAAACAGCTTTATTAACCGTTGGGGCGGGGAAAGGCTGTACGATAATTACGACGTATATATTATGCGTCAGATTGGAAGCGATAAAGGCGTTAGGGCAGAGTTCGGGCATAACCTGGAAGCAATCGAAGAAAGCGTAGACGACGAAAACGTAGTAACGCGAATTATCCCGGTAGCGTATAACGGGTACACACTGGAAGGTAGTAAGCCCTGGGTAGATAGTCCGAAAATGGGAAGCTACGCCGAAGTAAAAGGCGCAGTAATTGAATTTGATAATATCAAATTGCAAGAGGATTGCAGCGAAGGCGAAACAGGCTACGCGAACCTAACAGAACTAAGGAAAGCACTTGTAAAAGCGTGTGAAGATGAATACGCAAAGGGGATAGACGAACCGACAGTAAATTATACCGTAAACATGGTGGAACTTGCGAATACGGTAGAATATAAGGACTATAAGCAGCTTGTAACAGTAGAAGTAGGCGATACAATTTACTGTAGGCACAAGGCTATAAAGATTGAAGTTAAAGCCCGGTGTATTCGCATTAAGTGGAACTGTATAACGAAAGAGAATGAAGAAGTAGAATTAGGGAACTTCTTAGAAAATTACTTTGATAAGACAAGCAGTAATATACAAAGGGCTACAGCTTCAATAGAAGGCGCAAATAGCCAGGCATTAGCAGCGAAGGAAGTAGCCCAGGCAGCGGCAAAGGAATCAACGAAAGCGGCAGAAGAAGCGAAAGCAGCCCAAGGAAAAGCAGAAACGGCAGCGGGAACAGCGACAAGCAAAGCAAGCGAAGCCAGGGAAGCAGCAGAAAGCGCAGCTAACCAGGTAGCGTTAGCGTCGGCACAGGCAAAGGAAGCAACCAGCCAGGCGGGCATAGCCCGGACAGCAGCGGAAGCAGCCACCCAGGAAAAGAGAGCAGCCGGGCAATATGCAGCCCAGGCGGATAGTAAAGCAGCGGAAGCAAAGGAAGCGGCACAGACGGCAAACAGACAGGCACAGACGGCGGGCGAACAGGCTAACGCAGCTTCGCTACAGGCACAGGAAGCAGCCAAAGCGGAAGCGGCAGCAGTCGCAGCCCAGGGAAAAGCAGAGAACGCCCAGGCAGCAGCAGAAGCAGCGAAGGCGGCAGCAAGCGAAGCCCAGGGAAAAGCAGAGAGCGCCCAGGCAGCAGCAGAAGCAGCCAAAGCGGAAGCGGTAGCCGCTCAGGAGAAGGCGGCAGCAGAAGCCAGGACAGCAACAGCCAAAGCGGCGGAAACGACAGCGGCACAAAAAGCGGCAGAAGCCGCCCAGGGCAAAGCAGAGAGCGCCCAGGCAGCAGCAGAAGTAGCCCAAGCGGCGGCGGTAACAGCCCAGGAGAAGGCAGAGAACGCCCAAGCGGCAGCGGAAAAAGCGAAGACAGAAGTAAAAGCAGCACAAGGCAAGGCAGAAAACGCCCAAGCAGCGGCAGAAGCAGCCAAAACGGCAGCGGAAACAGCCCAGGGAAAAGCAGAAGCGGCAGCGGGGACGGCAACAAGAAAAGCAAGCGAAGCCAGGGAAGCAGCAGAAAGCGCAGAAGCAAGCAGAGGAAGCGCGCAGCATTATTACGAATTAACTAAGGAACTGTACGATAACGCAAGTATACAGGCTGGACAGAGTAGCGAAGCCTGGTTAGACTTGTCCTATTTTAATAATTGCTATTTAAGTGAGTAAGGACGGTGCAAAGTGGTAGTAGGTAGATTAGTGTTTGACTTCGCCCGTCACAGCGTAGAAAAAACTATAAGGGTTAAACAGTTCGACAGCGAAACGCGAAACCTGTTAGTAGTGCTGCTGAATGACGGCGAACCTTACGAAATGCCCGAAGGGGCAATAGTAAGAATTGAGTGTAGAAAGTCGGACGGGGAAGAAATCTTAAACGACTGTACTTATGTCGAAAATCTTATAACGGCGGAAATTACGGAACAAATGACAGCCGCCGCCGGATATGCAGAATGTGCTATAAGCGTGTACGAAAAGGAAAGCTATATAGCTTCCTGGACGTTCAACCTTAAGATAGATACGGCGGTAATTGTAGGCGATAAAATAGCCAGTACGATAGAGTACAAAGCGATTATTAACGCTTTACAGGAAGTGGAAAAATCAAAAGACACAGTAGAAGAAGCGACTATATTAGCTGCTACAGCTATGAAAACAGCGAATGATACTATAGGTATTGCAAACCAGGTAAAAGAAGAAGCAGAAGCAGCGGCGGAAGCCAGTAAGGAAGCTGTAAAAGTAGCAACACAGGCAGCACAGACGGCAGAGAACTACAAAGAACTGATAGAAGATATTTACGAAAATATAGACAAATTGAACGACTTCGCGGAAGAAGCCTGGTTAGACAAATCGTACTTAGGAAGCGGGTATTTAAGCGAAGTTACAGAATAAGAAAGGCGGTTTTAGATTATGCGTAATATGCCTAAAGTGATTGGCACAGGAAAGGACATTTACAACCTTTTAGGAATGGTACAGGCTGGGAAACTGGACGCGGCAGAGTTAAAAGAAGCGATTAGCGGAATCGAAGAAATGAAATATATCTTCGTCCCGGTTATTACTATTTCAGAGGACAAAAGATACATTACTACAAATTACCTGGCAGAAGCGGCAAAGGGCGCTAAGGTGCTTTGCGAAGGAACAGAATACACAATTAAGAGCGTGGAACACGTCGTAGTAGAGCCAGTGGAAACGGCAGAAGAAATAACGGAAGAAAAAGAGGAGAAACAGACGGTAATAGGCGTAGACGCTGATTTAGAAGTAACAGCAGAAAAAGTAGGGGTAGAAAATCCGGTAAATATTTTAGATACTATCGGAATTACACAGGAAGAATTAGACAGCATTAAAGGAGTGTTAGTGAAGTATGAGTAGATTTTTAAGTAACGACTTTATCAACAAAGACCCGCGCGCAAAGCTTACAGTAGCAAAAATGGCGAATATTGGCGACCTGGTAGCGCCTTCGGCGGAATATTTAAAAGCTACAGGACTTACAGAACTTACAATAACGGCGGGGTGTGTGATTACCGTAGGAAGTGCCGGAGTATTCAAGACAGACGCTACAGTACTTAGTACAGGTAATTTAGACGCGGGAAGCGCCTTTACAGTAGGTAAGGACTATTATGTGTATATTTGCGACACTGGAAGCGAAGACCTGGACGAAGTATACAAAATCAGCCTTAATAGCACGTTCCCGGACGGCTACGACGCGGAAACAAGCCGTAAAATTGGCGGTTTTCATTACGGAAGGGTAAGACAGGTAAACAGTAAACTTATTCCTATCAACAAATCGGGGGCAGAAAAAGGAAGCGGCTGGGAATCTAACGTAGCTTCCGGCATTGTTCCGCGTTCTGTATGGACTTTGAAGCACCGCCCGAAATGCAGCCCCGAAGGTATGGTATACGCTGGCGGCGGATTGTGGGTAGACATTTACTTAGCTTCCAACAATGGAATAGGTGGCGTAAAATCTGCTTACAATGCTACACCGCTTACGGGTACAGAAGGGCATAACAGCTATGATTTTATCGACCTGGGATTAAAATCCGGGAAGCGTTTGTTATCTTATTCAGAATGGCAGCAAGCAGCTTACGGAAGTCCACAGGGGGCGGACGGTAATAATACGAACGCCTGGGCTGCAACATCAAATACAGCACGTACAACGACAGGAAAGGTAGTTAATGCGGTTTCTGCTATCGGTTGCGTGGACTGTGTAGGTAATGTGTGGGAATGGCTGGATGAATTAAGTTATAGATATGACGCTACGGGCGGTAGTGCGCCTACATGGGAATGGAAGGACGTATTAGGAGAAGGAAACGGACAGGCATACACACAGGGAACTTACGGACTTGTTCGCCTTATCGCGGGCGGCGGCTGGAACGGCGGCGTTAACGCTGGCTGCCGCGCTGTCGTCTGTGACGGCTTTCCCTGGCACGTCACCACGGGCATTGGCGCGCGCTTCGGCTGTGACAGTCTGTAATCTGTTTTAGTGCGGGCGGAAGCCCGCACACGCGATAAATTTTAAAGTAAATTTCCAGAATATAGGAAACAATGAGGGAAAACGACACAAATAAAAAATACTGTGATATAATCGCGAATCAAAGGAAGGGCGATTATATGAAAAGTAATTTAGAAATACAAGAAAAATTGTACGACTTTATAAAGTACATATACCCGGTGCTAAGGCAGTACCCGAAAAGTGAAAAGTTTTCACTTCAAAAAGATACTAAAAACTGTATCATGGATATTTTACGGTATATTATCAGAGCCGGGAAAAGCACTACGAAGAAAAAACTTTTATACGACGCGGACGTAGAATTAGTAATATTGCGGTATTATATCAGAATTGCATACGACCAGCAGTATATAAGCGGGCATACATACGGAGTAGCGGCAAAGAAAGTAACAGAAATAGGAAAAATGTTAGGCGGCTTTATTAAATCTGTACAAAGTTAAAATTATGGGCTATACGTTGCTTCGCCTTATCGCGGGCGGCAACTGGAACAACGGCGTTAACGCTGGCTGCCGCGCTGTCAACTGTAACAACTATCCCTGGAACGTCAACACGAACATTGGCGCGCGCTTCGGCTGTGACTTATGAACTTTACAGACTTAGCAAGCTATTGCTTACTAGCAAGGACTATTACATATAGTCAGAACGTATAGCCCGTCCGGGGGAAATCCGGCAAACATAAAAAAGGACGCTTCCACTTAGTAGCGAAGGCGAAGGGCGGAAGCGGGAACGGTAGAAGATGAAAAGAAGTAATGTAGGAATACAGAATATAGCGACTTTTGAAAATGCGGAAAACGCATACAGGAAGGCGCGTAAGTGCAAAAGATACCGGGAAGAAGTCTTAAGATTTACGGACAACCTGGAAGTAGAATTATACGACCTGGTAGCAGACCTTTTAGCCGGGACATACCAGCAAGGCGAAGCCCGGCGCTTTGTGGTATATGAGCCAAAGAAACGCGATATATACGCGCTGCCTTTCCGAGACAGAGTAGCGCAGCACATGATTAACACCGAAATAGAACCGATTATAGAAAAGCGATTTTATTATCATAGTTACGCTTGCAGAAAAGATAAGGGTATGCACCGGGCGGCAGATTACGCCCAGGAGTGCATAAGAAACCTATCTTTTGAAGGAAAACAGGTTTACGCATTAAAGGCGGATATAAGCAAGTACTTTAACAGCGTAGACCATGAAGTACTAAAAGGAATACTAAACCGGATTTTCAAAAACAAAGACCTGTTAGAACTGATTTATTATATTATTGACAGCTACGGCGAAGAAGGGCGCGGGCTGCCAGTCGGAAACCTGTTAAGCCAGCTTTTCGCAAACCTGGTATTAAATGAGTTAGACGACTATGTAAAGAATGAATTACGGGCAAAATACTACATTAGATATATGGACGATTTTGTAATTATCCATAATGACCGGGAGTATTTAAAAGAAATATTGCAAAAGATAGAAACATTTTTAGGCGAACAGCTTAAGCTTACCTTAAATCCTAAAACGCAGATAATTAACACAAACAACGGGTTAGACTTTTGCGGGTATCGTATTTATAAGGACTACAGGAAGATAAGGAAGCGTAGCCCGAAGCATATTAGGGCAGCTATCAGAGCCTATAGAAGTGGGAAAATAACAAAAGATAAAATGCTTATGATTTATGCAAGCTGGGAAGGACACGCACAACACGCGGACACTTACAAGCTTCGCACAAAAATAAAAGGGCAGATAGAAGCAGAGATTAGGAAGAAGGAGTTAATAGCAAATGGCAGCGCCAAATAGCATAATTGACGACAACAGATACGAAAAAGGAAACACGACCAGGGCGGTTAGCGTGGCACGTTACGACCTGGATATAGTAGAAGTACAGAATAGTATTATAGCGGACTTGGCAGAGGTTAATAGGCTTTTGCTGGAAGAATTGGAAAACTATAGGACTATCGAAGAAGAAGACAGCCACATACTAATGATGTTAACGGATATTAAAGAAGGGCAAAAGGACTTATTACGGTTAAGTGAGCCGTAAGGAAGGAGTTAGAAGGCTTGGGCGAAGATTTTTGGATAGGCTTAATTATTCAGTTAGTTGTGTACGGGGTGTCTATTGGGGTTATTTACGGAACGGTAAAGACCAGGCTTAATTATATTGAACAAAAATTAGACAAGCACAACAACGTAGTAGAACGGGTTTACAAATTAGAGCAAGACCAGGCGGTAATTATAAACAAGCAGAAGGTAGCAGACCATAGAATACACGACCTGGAAACGGAAGAAGCTTAATGAAGCGGAAAAAGAAAGAATTTAAGAAAAAAGTAGTCTTAAATACTGGATTGATTTTTTGTATAACCTGTTCAATAGCCTTAATATTTTCGTGGAGTGAAAAGCCGACAGATGTATTTACTTACATAATTCCTACAGCCGGGGGAATCTTCGGCGCTGCTGTAATATGGTATTTAAAAGCGGTGCAGCTTGAAAATGGTATAAAAATACAGTTAGGAATGATTAAAAAGCTTGTAGACCTGGGAGAAGAAAACCAGGCGGAAGAAATCAAGGAAAGAACCATACAAAAGATGAAAGATAAAACAGAAGCACTTATAGACGAAGCGTTAGAACCGACAGACATACAAAATTATTAGAGGTGCGAAAGTATGGAAATCTTAAAAATGATTATTGAAAACTGGCTTATCTTTTTTGTTGCGTTTATCCTGGTATTATCTGCTGTATACGCAGTATTGCGTTTTTTGAAACTTACACCGAAGCAGCAGTTAGACAAAGTAAAAACAGCTTTGCTTTATATGGTTACAGAAGCAGAAAAGGAATTAAAAAGCGAAACAGGGCGCGTTAAGCGTTCTATGGTTTGGGAATGGCTTGTAGAAAGATTCCCTATTATTACAATGTTTATTACGGAAGAAAAATACGACGAATTGTTAGACCAGGCGTTAGAAGAATTTAGAAAAATGCTGGAAACCAATAGTAGATTATACGATTACGTATATGACACAATTACAATTACGGAAGAAGACACAGAAGAAGACATTTTAGGAAAAAGCGTAGAAGGGGCGTAATAAACATGAAAATTTTACTTATTAGCGGGCATGGCGCGGGAGACCCTGGCGCTACATCACAGTTCGGAAGGGAAGCAGACGAAACTATTTACATGGTAGAGGAAATTAAGAAGACCTTAGAAGAATATGCACAGGTTGACTTATACCCTACAGACCGTAACGCATATAGCGATATTAAGAAAGGACAGCTTAAAGTTAATTTTGCAAACTATGGATATGTGTTTGAGGTACATTTTAACGCCTGTGTAAATGATACGAAAGGCAACGGCGTAACAACAGGTACAGAAATCTTCGTAACCGCAGCGGAAAAGACTGTAGGCGTAGAAAACAGAGTACTTAAGGCTATTGAAGCCTTCGGATTGAAGAATCGCGGCGTTAAGCGTAAGAACTATACTGTGATTGCCAGGGCAAAGGCGGCGGGTGTATCTTCCGCGCTGCTGGAAACGTGCTTTATTGACGATAAAGATGATATGCAGATTTACGATAAAAAGAAAGCGCAGATTGCGGAATCTATCGCTATTGCAATCGCTGAACAGTTCGGGTTAAAGAAGAACAGTAACCAGGCAGCAGGTAGCGGAACACAGGAAACAAAAGGAATAAAGGTAGGAAGCGTAGTAACAATCCAGGACGGCGCAGTATATGGCGGAATGTCTGCTACAAGAGGTAAAGAAGTACCAGCAGCCCAGCGCGGCGGGAAAAAGCATACAGTAGACAAAGTGCAGACCAATAAGGGAGTAAAAGAAGCAAGACTTAAAGAAATTAAAAGCTGGGTGGCTGTGGCAAGTTTGGCAGTAGCAGAGGGAAACGAAAAAGAAATTAAAGCCGGAAGCGTAGTAACAATCCAGGACGGCGCAGTATATGGCGGAATGTCTGCTACAAGAGGTAAAGAAGTACCAGCAGCCCAGCGCGGCGGGAAAAAGCACACAGTAGACAAAGTACAGACCAATAAGGGAGTAAAAGAAGCAAGACTTAAAGAAATTAACAGTTGGGTAGCTGTAGCAAGCTTAAAGGCTGTGTAAGGGGGCTTCTATATGAACACAGAACAGAAGAACTTTATTAAGAAGGTGGGCGCGCTTGCGTCCGCCGATATGAAGAAATCGGGAGTGCTGGCAAGCTTGACAGTAGCCCAGGCTATTTTAGAATCTGCCTGGGGAAAGTCTGAACTTGCTACAGGCGGTAACGCCCTTTTTGGTATCAAGGCTACTAAGTCCTGGAAGGGTAAAGTATATTGCAAAGATACTAAGGAATGTTACGACGGGGTAAACCTGGTAGATGTAAAAAACGCGGCTTTTCGTGCTTATGATAGCTGGGAAGAATCGGTAGAAGACCACAGCGCTTTTTTAAAGGCGAATAAGCGTTATAAAGAGGTAATCGGGGAAATTGATTATAAGAAGGCTTGCGAAGCTATTAAGGCTGCCGGATATGCGACAGACCCGGACTATGTAGAAAAGCTGGTTAAGCTTATCGAAGATTACGAACTTACAGAGTTTGACGGGGGAGCAGTCAACCAGGAAACGAAAGATAAGAAGTACTACAGGGTACAGGCTGGGGCGTTCAGGAGAAAAGAAGGCGCTAACCTTATGGCAGAGAAGATTAAGAAGACAGGGCATACGGACGTATTTGTAAAATTGCTTAACGGGCTTTACAAAGTCCAGGTAGGCGCGTATACTAAAAAATGTAATGCAGAAGCCACAGTTAAGAAACTTAAAGTTGCTGGTATCAGTTGCTTCATTACATACGCTTAATCATGCTGGGATATTGAAAAACAGAAAAAGTAACGGACAGGTAACTAACAAGCAACGCTACGAAGCCCGTAAAATCAAGGGAGACAGTTTCGATTGAAGAAGCAGCTAAAGAAGGTAAATTCTAATATAAAGGCGTAGAAATTGGAAGCTAAGGGGCTTCCCAAGTCATAGTTTGACTTGGGGAGCCCTATTTTTGTGTCGAGGATACGCATAAGCCATACATAGACTAATATCAAAAGTGTTTGGTATTATTATTTGAAAGTTTTGAAAAATCATAAAAAAGTTATTGACAAAATGTATACAAGTTGTATAATTATAGTATACAAATAAGAGGCGGGAAGGAGGAATAAAGGATGCCTATTTTGTTGAAGGAAGATTATAAATATCCCTTACCGAAATTAGTATCCGTTGAGCAGATTTTTGACCACTTAGAAATAGAAGATGTAGAAGAGAAGACAAAAAGGGAATTTGAAAAAGAAGAAATCCGTCAAAAGATACATATCGGAGATAAGGTGGCTATTGCGGTTGGTAGTAGAGGAATTCAGAATTTAAGAAAAATAGTTAAAATTTTAATAGAAATGGTCAAAAACCAAGGGGCAAATCCATATATTGTATCTGCAATGGGAAGCCATGGAAGTGGAACAGAAGAAGGACAAAGAGAGATACTTGAAGGATATGGAATCACACCTGAAAGTATGGGAGTGCCTGTCGTTACAACTACAGATGTAGAGAAAGTGGGAGAATTATCGGGTGGAAAAAAAGTATACTTTGATTGTGCTGCAGCGAAGGCAGATGCAATTATTGTAGTAAATCGTATTAAATTGCACACGGACTTTACAGGTGAACTTCAAAGCGGACTTTGTAAGATGCTGGTGATTGGATTGGGAAATCAAACAGGTTGTTCTGCAATACATGAGGAAAATCCTGAGAATTTTTCAGAAATCATAGAAAACGCTGCAAAATTGATTTTGGATAAATATCCGGTGATTTTTGGTGTGGGAATTATTGAAAATGCGTACGATAAAACTTTTCATGTGGAAGCAGTTCCTTCTGAATGCTTGATTAAACGTGAGAAAGAATTAGTAAAAATTGCGAAGGACAAAATGCCAAGACTTATGATACCGGATATAGATGTTCTGATTGTAGATCAGATAGGTAAGAATATTTCAGGGGCAGGATATGATCCTAATATATTGGGACGTAGTTCTGTTTTGACAAAGTATTCTCTTCCGATACCTAATATTAGAAAAATGGTTTTGTTGAATCTTACTACTGAATCACATGGAAACGGAATCGGAATGGGGTTATTTGATGTTGTTACGAAGAAAGTGTTTGAGCAATTAGATTATGAGGCAATGTATGCAAATGCACTTGCTTGTAAATGTATAGAGGATGTAAAAATTCCTTTGATTGCTGCAGATAAAGAGGAAGCGGTTCGAGTAGCTATAAAGTGCATACGGGATGTAGATAAGGAAAATTTAAAAATTGTAGAAATTAAAGATACTCTTTCGTTAGATAGAATATGGGTATCTAAAAGTGTAATAGAAGACATACAAAATAATCCCAAAATAAAAATTGAAGAGGAGGAAAAAATATTATGAAATTGACACAGGAACAGAAAGATATGCTGGATGGAAAGTATGGGAAAGGAACAGCCTATGCAATGAAAATTCAAGTAGCAATTGGTGAATCTTTCGATGCAGAAAGAATGGTTCCGATTACGAGAGCACACGTAGCACTTTCTAATCAGGAAGCGGATTTATGGTTTTGTGAAAAACTGTTGAGTGAAGGTGCAAAATGTAGAGTAACGCCAACAGTAAATCCAGGATTTTGTTTGGATTTTTTTAGAAAAAGAGATATGGTAGCTCCAGAATATGCAGATTTAATGCAAAGAACGCATAATGCATATAAGGCTATAGGAGCTCAATTGACTTATAATTGTACACCTTATATTGATACAAATGTTCCAAATTTTAAGGAAGTGATTGCTTTTTCTGAATCCAGTGCAACTCCGTATGCAAATGCTGTTTGGGGAGCTAGAACAAATCGTGAAGGTGCAAATAGTGCGCTCTGTGCAGCAATTACAGGATATGTACCAGAATATGGTTTATTGCTTGATGAAAATAGAAAAGGTGATATTTTAGTAGAAATCCAGGCAGATATAAAAACAGACTATGATTATCATATTATAGGAATGCTTGGGAAAAAAATCGGAGAAGGAATTCCTGTTTTTACAGGCTTTCCAAAAGAGACCATTACAAAAGAAGCATTGAGAAATCTTGGAGCGCAATTAAATACATCTGGAGCTTATGGTATGTATCATATTTTGGGAGTTACACCGGAAGCGCCTGATTTAGAGACAGCTTTTGGTGGAAAAGAGCCAAAACGAAAAGTAATTCTTACAAACGAAGACAAAGAAAATATTTTGAAAGAGATTTCAGAAGAAGGAAATAGAAAGATAGATTTTGCAATGTTTGGCTGTCCTCACTTTACATTAGAAGAAGTCAAATATATTGCTTCAAAGGTAGAAGGAAAAACACTTAAAAAAGAAATGTGGATTTTAGTTTCCAGTCATGTAAAAGAAATGGCGGTTCGCATGGGTTTGGATGAAATTATCGATAAAGCAGGAGGATTTATTGTTCCGGATACATGTCCAGATCAGCCGTGTTGGAGACATTTAGAAGGAAAAATTGGAATTACGGAATCACCGAAATGTGCGTACTATCCTCAAAGAAGAGGTATTCATTTTGTTATTAGAGATTTAGACACTTGTATAGAAGCGGCATTAACAGGGGAGGTAAAATAAATGGGAAAAAAATTTAAATGTCATAAAATATCAGAAGGGTGTGTAGAAGCACAGGCAATTGTATCAAAAGATAATATTATGTTTTATTTAGTAAATCCTGAAACAGGAGTGATTATAGAAAAGGCACATGATTTAGAAGGTAAAAGTATAGCTAATAAAGTACTGATTTTTCCTGGAGGAAAAGGCAGTTCTGTGGTGCAGGCAGATGGATTGTATCAACTTAAAATGAGAAAAAATATGCCTGCAGCAATGATTATAGAATATCCTGAAACAGTTTTGGTTTCCAGCGCCATTATTATGGAAGTACCTATGGTGGATAAAGTAGATCCTGAATTTTATAAAGAGGTAAGAGATGGAGATATGATACGCATTGATGCAGATAATCAGATAATAGAAATATTATAATACTGTTTAAAAATCTGTTGGAGGAGGAATGCAGATGAATCTGAAAAAAATGGGGATGGTAGGATGTGCAGTAATTATAATGTTGACTACGACAGGATGTGGGAGAAATATAGGTAATCAGGGAAGTAATGGAAAAGATGTGATTACTATTAATATAGGACATGTAGAAGCGGAAGATAGATCTACGCATCGTGCGTTAGTAGAGCATTTTAAGAAAACGGTTGAAGAAAAATCGAAGGGTTCTATTTCAGTGCAAATATATGCGAACAGTGTATTAGGAGGGGATTCTGAATTGACGGAATCTGTTGCAATGGGAACGTTGGAGGCGGCACTTCCGTCGACTTCTGTGTTGGTTAGTTATTCAGACGATTTTGGAGTTATGGATATGCCATATTTATTTAATAGTCCAGAAAAGGCTTTTGAGGCTATGGATGGAGATTTGGGGGAATATTTTAACGAAAAGTTAGAAAAAGTAGGAATCCATGGATTAGGATATTCTTATAATGGGCTTAGAAGTATGACAAATAGTTCAAAGCCCATTGAAACTCCGGAAGACTTAAAAGGCCTTAAAATGAGAGTTATGGAAAACGAAGTGTTCATAGATTTTTTTGAAACTTTAGGTGCTAGTGCAACGCCTATGAGTTTTAATGAACTTTTTACTGGATTACAACAGCATACTGTAGATGGACAGGAAAATCCACCATCTTTAATTTATGCAAGTAAATTTCAGGAGGTTCAAAAATATCTTAGTCTTACAGAACATGTGAATAATTTTCTGGGATTTATTATGAATAAAGAGTTTTATGACAACTTAACAAAAGAACAACAGAAAATAGTTCAAGATGCAGCACAGGAATTTGTGGATTATCAAAGAAAAATGGAACTGGATGATACAGAGGAATATGTCAAAAAACTGGAAGATGAAGGAATGCAGGTGAATCGTTTAACAGATGAGCAAAGGACAAAGTTTAGACAAGAATTAGAACCCATGTATGAAAAGTACGAAGAAAAGTTTGGAGAAGAAATTTTTGAAACTTTGGAAAAATATCAGTGATAGGAGGGCATAAATTGAAAAATAAAGGATTTCTTGGGAAAATAGTGTACGGATATAATCATTTAGAAGAATATCTGTTAATAGGAAGTTTGGTTTTCAGTGTCCTTCTGGTATTCTTTCAGATAGTAATGCGTACGGTTTTTAAAAATTCGCTTTCATGGTCTGAGGAGTTAGCCAGATATCTTTTTATTTGGCAAACTTGGTTGGGTGTAAGTATTGCTTTCAAAGAGGATGAACATATAAAAGTTACTTTAATTTACAATATCGTTAAAAGTAAAAGAATTCAAGCAATCATAGATTTTTTTGCTGATGCTATATGGTTTTTGTTTTCATTCTTTTTAATTTTTAATGGTACAAAGTTAGTTTCATCTATTGTATCCAGAAATGTGACTTCTTCTGGTCTTGGATTACCAATGGCTTTGGTGTATATGGTATTTCCTATTTCATCAGTATTAATTTGTATTAGATTATTACCTAAATTAAAAAATAAAATGAGTTTCATTTTTAAGAAAGAGGATGGGGGTGATAATTTATGAGTGCTATAGTATTGTTTGGAACATTTTTGATTTTATTATTATTGAGTGTACCCATTGGCTATGCTATAGGAATATCTAGTTTGGCAGGGATTTACTTCTTTTCAGACATTCCGTTGGAAATTATTGCACAAAAAGTCATTACCGGTATAGATTCGTTTCCTCTTTTAGCAATTCCTTTTTTTATGCTAGCAGGAAATCTTATGAGCAGCGGAGGAATTGCAAAGAGACTTGTAAACTTTTTTGACTCTCTTATTGGGCATGTTACAGGTGGATTGGGAATTGTGACAGTTGTGGTATGTATGTTTTTTGCTGCTATTTCCGGCTCAGCAGTAGCAACAGTATCAGCTGTCGGAGCGTTCATGATTCCTGAAATGGTCGAGCATGGATATGATAAGAAATTTAGTGCAGCGTTAACAGCAGCGGCGGGGACGATTGGTGTAGTAATACCACCTAGTATTCCATTTGTTATTTATGGTGTTGTTTCTGGGACATCAATTACTGATTTATTTACAGCAGGTTTTCTTCCTGGAATTATGATGGGGTTGGCATTAATTTTGGTATGTTACCTAGTTTCAAAGAAACATGGATATAAAGGTAAAGGAAGCCGTTCTTCTTTAAAAGAAATCGGGAAATCTTTTAAGGAGGCTATATGGGCTATTTTATCACCGGTTATTATTTTAGGAGGTATTTATTCTGGCTTTTTTACCCCTACTGAGGCAGCCGTAGTTTCGGTAGTATATTCTTTTATAATAGGAACATTTGTTTATAAAGAGCTTAGTTTTAAAGGGGCATATAAAGCTTTTAAAGACGCTGTTGTAGTAAATGGTTCTACTACATTTATGGTAGGTTTTTCGACAGTGTTTGCAGCGTTTCTTACAATCGCACAAATTCCGAATATGATTGCAGAAGGTATTACCGGACTAACAAGCAATAAATTCCTGATTCTATTAATTATTAACCTACTTTTACTGGTTATTGGAATGTTTGTAGATAATATTCCGGCTACGATTATTTTAACTCCGATTTTATTACCAATTTGTACATCATTTGGTATGAATCCAGTAACTTTTGGAATTATGTTAACAATGAATTTAGCCATTGGTTTTTGCTCACCACCGTATGGTATTAATTTGTTTGTAGCTAGCTCTATATCAAAAGTTTCGATAGAGGATTTAACAAAAAATATAATAAAACCTTTAATTGGACTGTTAATTGTTTTATTGTTGATTACTTATATACCATATTTTACGACCCTCTTTATTTAATAATTATAAAAGTGTAAAACATTTTCAGAAAAAGTATCTGTATGTATAACAGATACTTTTTCTGAAATATATAGCTTTTTAAATTTATTTCTTTTCTTGCCACTATGAGATGGTTTGTATTATACTTAAAGTATCATATTATTTATATAGAGGTAATTGATGTGAAGGAATTTAGAGATTTAAAATTAAAAACAAAGAAAAAGAGTCTTACGGATGTGGCGTTTGAAAAAATTAAAGAGTTGATTTTGAATGAAGAAATTGAACCTGGGGAAATGGTCAGTGAAAATCAGTTGGCCGAGTATTTAAATATGAGTCGTACTCCTATAAGGGAAGCAATCCGTCGATTAGAAGCAGATGGGATATTAATATCTAGGCAGGGGTATGGAACGATTGTTAGAATGCTTACTTTGAAGGATATTGAAGATGTTTTTGAAGTAAGAGAAGCAATGGAATTAATTGCATCTGAAACAGCAATTTATAATATATCGGACCAAGAAATCCAGGAAGTTAAAGAGGATTTTTTAAATTTATTGGATCGATATCATAGGGGAGAAATAATAGCAAAAGAAGAATTTACATCTATTGATGGACAAATCCATGATTTGATTGTAAAAAAATCTGACAATGAATATGTAAAAATGCTTATGGAGAGAATTGATTTTAATGTAGGCAGATATAGAGCTATGTCTTATAAAGTATCTTTGGATCTTGAAGAGAGCACCAAACAACATTTGAAATTATTGAAGTATATGGAAGAAAGGAACGTAGAAGTCTTTAAGGATAGTTTAAAAGAACATCTTTGTTGGTCTTTGAATATTATTAAATCTCATGCTAGGTTATAAATGAGAAAATCTTGACTTTCTGCATCGACATCTAACTTTTCTTTAAGTGTCATGGACATTGTCCTCATATAGTAATTTGTAAGAAAATATTAATAAAACTTCTTGTTGTTTATTTATTGTTTTTTATGCGATATACTAAAGTCTGAGGTGAACAATATGCATGATAAAATTTTAATGGTGGATGATGACAGAGAATTATTGAAAATGTTGAGCCGCTATTTTACATGGAAGAATTATGTGGTAATAACTGCAGAAAATGGGATAGAAGCATTGGAGAAGATAAATACAAATCCGGATATTATTTTATTGGATGTAAATATGCCTGGAATGGACGGAATTGAATTGTGCAGAAAAATCAGAGACTCGGTGTCCTGTCCCATTCTTTTTTTGACTGCAAAGGTAGAAGAACAAGACAGGATTATGGGATTGCTGTCAGGCGGAGATGATTATATCCTAAAACCATTCAGTTTAAAAGAATTAGAAGCCAGAATTATTGCCCATTTGAAGAGGGAGGAACGACTGCACAGGAAAACAGAACAGCGGTTTTTCGGAGAGTTATCCATTGACTATTCCCGTAAGCAGGTGCAAATCAACGGACAGATGGTAGAATTTACAAAACTGGAATATGAAATCATTGAATTTTTGTCCATGAACCCTGAAATCGTGTTTGAGAAAGAACGAATCTATGAAAAGATTAACGGATATGATGCAGAAGGGGACAGCAGGGTGGTGACAGAGCTGATTCGCAGAATCCGCAAGAAGATAAAAATGTATACAGAACAGGAATATATTGAAACCGTATGGGGGATGGGATATAAATGGACAAAATAAAAAATCTTTCTTTAAGAAAAACCATTGTTTTGTATATGACAATCAGTTTGCTGGTTTGTTTTTTGCTTTCAGTGTTGATTGTGAGAACGGCAATTACAGTACAAAATAACATTTGGTGGAAATATGTTGACCAGAAAAAATATTTTGAAATGACAGAAGAGGATGCCAGATATGTAACAGATGTTCCAAGACCCTACTCCTATAAAATGGGAAAATTAGATTACCATATATCAGAGATTTGCGATTTTCTTCAGACCTTTACCGTGCTTATTCTATCTGTTGCGGGAAGTATTATAGCAGTGTTTCTTTTTTACAAGCATAAATTAAAATATCCCATTGAAGAGTTGGAATTGGCAACACAGCAAATCAGTCATAATCATCTGGATTTTCATATTCTTTATGAGAATCAGGATGAAATGGGAAAATTATGCCAAGAATTTGAACGGATGAGGGAGCAGCTTGCCCAGAATAATCATCAGTTGTGGAAGACTATAGAAGAAGAGAAGGCACTGCGGGCTGCCATTGCACATGACATACGTTCCCCTTTATCTGTCCTGGAGGGGTATCAGGAAATGCTTTTTGAATATCTTTCACAAAAAGAGATAGACAGGGAGCAGATTCTGGAAATGGTAAGCGAAAGCAGAAAACAGATTGAGCGTATGGATGTATTTGTGGAAACTATGCGGAAAATGAGTAGTTTGGACGCAAGGGATCTGGTGGCAGGGGAGATTACGTATCAGCAGCTGGAAACAGAGATACAGGCAGAAGTAAATATTCTGGAGAAGAAATCGGGGAAAAGCTGTCATTTAAACGGTGTGACAACAAAAGAAATATTTACGGGAGATAAGGAAGTAATTTTAGAGGTTACAGATAATCTCTTGTCAAATGCATTTCGATATGCAAGGAAAGAGGTAGAAATCAAAGTGTACCTTACTGCTTCAGAATTAAAAATTAGAGTAAAAGATGACGGAGCAGGATTGCAAGCAGACAAAGAAGAGGTTACGAAGCTGTTTTATCAGCAGAATATAAGAGATAGCTTGAAACATACAGGAATGGGGATGTATATCAGCAGATTGTATTGTGAAAAACATGGCGGACAGTTACTTTTGGAAAATGAGGAATATGGAGGCGCTGTAATAACAGCGGTATTTCATCGGATTGCGTAAGCAGTCCGATTTTTTTCTTTATAGGAAACTTTCTTTGGTTGTCTTTTTGTTGTGATTTGTGTTATATGCTGGTGCTAACAAAGAGAGGAGGCAAATCTATGATTGCTATTTTTAAAAGAGAGGTTAAGAATTATCTCAAGAGACCTTTATTCTGGATTGGGATTGTGCTTGTTATTTATGGAGTATTTGATGCAACAAGTGAGTATCTGACCACACACTATCTGGCGCAAGGAGAAGAAATCGTCAATGACTATCCTGATGCCATTCACTCAGGAGATGTTTATGAAGGGTATATTCCTGCTAACCCGGAAAAACATCGGGAATTATGGCATGAAAAGCTAAAACAGGTATTGATGGATGAATTTGAAAAGTCAAGTTCAGAAGCACAGGCTGTTATTGTAAAACTTGAAGATATGGATTTGGAGGAAGCCTATACATATCTGGAAAAAGAATATGATTGGTATGGAGCAAGATATCTGTATGAGGATACTACTTACTATAAAGGCTCACCAGAAGAAATGAATGCATATCTGGATGAAAAACTGGAAACAAAGACTTTTTCTTTTTACTATTCCAGGAAGTTTGCCGATTTTACCGGTCTGTTTATGGGATTTTTTGCAACAATCCTGTTGTCTGTTTTGTTTTTGCAGGATACGCGAAAACATACTTATGAACTGCTCCACACAAAACCAATTTCTGCCGGAAAGTATGTCCTGGGAAAAGTAAGCGCAGGATTTGCAGTTTGCCTTCTGGTTCTGGCAATTTTGAATGTGTTGTTTTGTCTGCTGTGTTTCGTCTATACAAAGGACAGTGGGTTTGAAGTAAGATTGTGGGATTTTCTGGTTTCCACTGTACTTTATATAGTGCCAAACATGTTGATGATTGTATGCGTGTATACTCTGATTTCCCTTTTGTTTAAAAATCCACTTCCGGGAGTCCCCCTTTTGATTCTTTATATGGTGTATTCCAATATGGGGGGAAGAAATGCGGAAGGTGTTTATGGGTATTGGGGCAGGCCTCTGGCAATTATGGTACGGTTTCCGGGGCAGCTTTTTGATACCACTGTGCCACCTATGGCACTTGTAAATCAAAGCTTTCTAATACTTGCATCTGTAGTAATTATTCTGATTTCTGTTCAGATTTGGAGAAGGAGGCGGATGTAAATGAAGAAAGAACTGAAAATTGTACTGCCCTTTTATAAGGTTGCTTATGCGATTTCTTTTGTTGTGATTTTAAGTCTGATTCGTGGCGTCACGTATACTCACGAAGTAGGGATTGCAATAGAAGCGCCTTTTGCAATATTGACTGCTGTTTTTTGTGCAGATACCTATGTGCAGGAAATCAGGAGTAAGCGCTTTGAAGTCCATAGACTTTATCCCTTAAAAAAGAGATTTTTTTCTATGACAAAGCGTCTGGTAATACAGGAATTGTTTTTGTTACTGCTTGCGGTGGCAGGATATGGGCTGTTTTTTGTTTTTCAAAAACCAATGACACATCCGGGGACAAAAAGTGAATGGACACAGTTTGCTGCTTACTTTTTTGCAATTACTGTTACAGTATTTTTTTGGAGCGTATTAGCCAATACGCTGTCCATGGTTTTGCGTAATATGTGGATGGGAATTGGAGGATGCCTGATCATATGGATTGCAACGAATTCCACAGGTGGAGATAAGCTTTTGGGAGCCTGGAATTTATTTTCATACTCCTTTAGAAACATCGAAAATGCCACCGATTTTACGTGGATGTATGGAAAAGTTTTATGCCTTGGTATTGGGCTGATTTTACTGGCTGCATTGCCGGAAATCATAAGAAAGAGAGGATAAGTTTATGAGTATTCATATTGAGGATTTAACGGTAAGATTTAAAAATGGTGTAACAGCTATCAATCATGGGGATTTAGACATTCCAAAGGGAATCTTTGGGTTACTGGGGGAGAACGGAGCGGGTAAGACCACTCTTATGAGGGTCTTAACAACCATATTAAAACCTGTAAGTGGAAGAATTACCTTAAACGGTATTTTGTACAGTGAAGGGAATTATGAAAAAATTCAAAGAAAAATAGGGTATCTTCCACAGGAAATTGACCTTTATCCCAATTTGACAGTTCAGGAATGTCTGGAGTATATGGGAGATTTGGCTGGAATTCCAAAGGAGGAATGCAGGAAAAGGATTTCATATTATCTGGAAAAAACCAGTCTTACAGAACACAGAAAAAAGAAAATGAAACAATTATCCGGTGGTATGAAAAGGCGGGTGGGGTTAGTGCAGGCGCTTTTAAATGAGCCGGAATTTCTGATTGTGGATGAACCGACTACAGGATTAGACCCGGAGGAACGGATTCGTATCCGCAATCTGCTGGTAGATTTTTCTGAAAACAGAACGGTTTTGTTTTCCACCCATGTGGTAGAGGATTTAGCCGCTACGTGCAACCAACTTGCTATTATGCATAAAGGTGTTTTTTTATATGCTGGTTCTATGAAGAATTTGGCAGAGGAAGCACAGGGCAAAATTTGGATTTGTAAAGTGCAGGATGAGGCAAAGGCAAGAGAAGTAGAAGGTAAGTATCGTATTACGTCAAAACAATACGTAGAAGACGGATTGCAGCTAAGAATTATTTCGGAAACACCTCCAGAAATGGAATGTATGTCTGTTCCGGCAACATTGGAGGATGCGTATATTTATGTGACCAATCAAAAAATGAAAAAGAAGTAGAGGTGGGATTTTTTTGTTTTCTGATATAATGAAAAGAAAGTTCGGTATGAAATATATGGACGAGGTGATGAAATCATAGGAATTGAAAATTTTAAGGAGCTACAGAAAGAAGATTTTTACTATGTAGATAAAACAAATCTTATTAAAGAACTTCTTGCAGGATGGGCAAAGGTGAATCTTTTTACGCGCCCCAGGCGTTTCGGAAAGTCTTTAAATATGAGTATGTTGAAAAGCTTTTTTGAGATTGGAACAGACAAAGAGCTTTTTAGAACGTTAAATATCGCAAAAGAATCGGCTCTTTGTGAGATGTATATGGGCAAATTTCCTGTAATATCCATTTCGCTGAAAGGTATGAATGCAGATTCCTATGAGAAAGCACTGGAAATGGCGGTTCAGAATGTACGTGGGGAAGCGAGGCGGTTTCAATATTTACTAGACAGTGACCGACTTACTTCTTACGATAAGGAAGCATTTGTGGAGTTGTTGCAGAAGAACATGACAGAAGGGACTTTATGCACCAGTTTGAAAATTCTGTCCGAATTACTGGAAAAGCATCATAGCTGTAAGGTAATTCTGCTTATTGATGAATATGATGTGCCTCTGGCAAAAGCTTTTGAGCGTGGTTATTATGATAAGATGGTGTTGTTTATTAGGAATATGCTGGAACATACATTGAAAACAAACGATAGTTTGAAGTTTTCCGTTTTGACAGGTTGTATGCGTATTTCTAAAGAAAGTATTTTTACAGGGTTAAATAATTTGAAAGTTTTGTCTATTGCAGAAGTACAGTTTGATGAGGCATTTGGATTTACAAACAATGAAGTACGGGAAATGTTGGAATACTATGGTTTTTCGCAGCATTATGAAGAAGTAAAGGAATGGTATGATGGTTACCAGTTTGGAAGTGTAGAAGTATATTGTCCATGGGATGTTATTAATTATTGTGATGCATTGCAGACAGATAAGAATTCTCAACCTCGGAATTATTGGTCTAATACCAGCAGCAATGAGGCGGTCAGACGCCTTATCCGAGAATCTGTTAAAGCGTCTGTGAGACGGGAGATTGAGCGTCTGATAGCAGGGGAAACAATTACGAAAGAAATCCATCAGGAGTTGACATACAAAGATATGTATGATTCCATTGATGATTTATGGAGTGTTCTGTTTACAACAGGATACCTTACGCAAAGAGGAAAATCGAAGGAAAACTGTTTTCAGCTTACAATTCCTAATTTGGAGATTCGCAATATTTTTACAACACAAATTATGGACTTTTTTAAAGAGAATGTATCAAAAAATGGAGATGCTTTAAGAACATTTTGTTGTTAGTGATTTCATGAGCTGTCACCAGATTGCTCACATCAGTTGACGCTCACTTGCTTAACTTTCTGTCACCAGTCAGTTAGGCAATACCGCCTGTTTCCAGGCGGTACCTGCTTTATGAAGTTA
>SKEY01001157.1_pt1 | contig 36154 bp, 39 predicted proteins | sample 4843871 | NCBI WGS metagenome assembly SKEY01 (sample SAMN11008797, study PRJNA524170) | human gut metagenome | biome: Human fecal sample; material: Feces; isolation source: fecal sample from pouch patient p36 | host: Homo sapiens | place: Israel: Tel-Aviv | collected 2016-12-04 | reverse complement strand
CGTTAACGAGAGGGTCATTCAGCGAGCTGGTGGATTGAGTAGCCTTGATGCCTGGCTGGAGAGAAATTTTGAATGTCAGTGGCCTCACACTAATTGGCATGCCAGTGACTTTACGGTTATGCGCCACGATCCGGGGAGCATTCGTGTTTGCTGGTCATGTGATAACCATTTACGTGAGCAAACCACTGAAAGACTGGCAGGAATTGCCATGCAGAACCTGGTAAAATGGCTGCTGGAAAGGGTAAATATTGATTTAGGTTTCAGCCCTGACCACACTCTTTCGCTTCCTGAGTTCTGCTGGTGGATGGTACGTAATGATCTGGCTGACCTTGTTCCTGAATCAGTGGCGAGCAAAGCACTCAGAATCAAGCCAGAACAGCACAGTTCTGTGATGAAGGAAAGCGACATTGTCCCGTCATTACCGGCTACGCAAATCTTTCAGGAGAAGGCAAAAAAGATAGTGGCGGTGAAGGTCGATCCTGAAACGCCGGAATCTTTCATGCTGAGGCCAAAGCGCCGACGCTGGGAAAACGAGAAATACACCCGCTGGGTGAAGTCGCAGCAGTGCAGTTGCTGCAATAACCCAGCAGACGACCCCCACCACCTGATAGGCCACGGGCAGGGTGGAATGGGTACCAAAGCGCATGACCTGTTTGTGATACCGCTGTGCAGAGCGCATCACGACGAGTTACACGCTGATCCCGTGGCATTTGAAGCGAAATACGGCGACCAGTTAACGCTGCTGTTTCGGTTTTTAGATCGTGCGCTGGCAATCGGCGTACTGGCGTAAGTGGAGACGCAAATGATCAATCCTTCAGAAGTAGGCAAATCCGGCGAGTTGGTTCGCCTTCGCACTCTCGAAAGTATCTGGGTACAGGGAAAACTCCGCATGTGGGGCCGCTGGTCTTATATCGGTGGTGGCTCGGGCGGAAACATGTTTAACCAGCTTCTGGCATCCGGGAAAATAACCAAATCTGCCATCAACGATGCGCTGCGCCGCATGAAGAAATCCGGCATCACTAAACCCGAGTTGGAAGCATACCTGCGTGAAATTCTCGAAAGCAAAAACAAAACTGGCCTGGCGTTCTGCTCTGACGAGGAGGGGCTGAAGATTGATGGCGTTATTGCTGCCGTATTGATGAAAGAAGAATACCGTGGGTTATATGGCGTGATTGTTGATCGTCATCGTCTGCGCAAGAGCAAACTCCAGATGGCTAAAGAGCTTAATTCAAAACACCCCGACTGGACCCTCATCACGTGCCGCCGTCGCATTGATACATGGGTTAGTCTTGCAGAATCGATCCTTTACGCACCACTTTGTGACGCGTTCGGCACAAATAGCGACAGATTTAAGTTGCAGAGTGAGCAAGAAAGTGCTTAAATTGTGTTAGGCTCGGGACAGTAAAGCGTACTGAGCAACAGAACAAAACATAAACCCGCCATATGGCGGGTTTTTTTATAACTCAAAGAAATTTTAGGCTTCTCTTAGTCCTAAGTTAATCATCGCTCCCATTTCCTTTTAATATAGCCAGCTGCAAACTCAACCTCAGGGAACATGGTTCTTGAATTGATATTTAATACATCAAGGTCTTTTAGAATTTGAGGCTTTGAATCAGCTGGTATTATGATCTTGCTAGCAGTAAATCCTTTTTGAGTTTTTCCTGGCGCGCTGTATTCAAGCAGCCCAGCAACTAAGAACGCACCAGATTGCGCGATAACCCTTCTGTTTGTTTTAGCTGGGTACACGAACTGATATCTGAACATATCGGCAGGTATAATCGAATCTGTGAAGTATGGTTTTTCGACACGAATGAACTGGTAAAGACGTTTCATCGGAGCCAGCTTGCGAAACTCCTCATGTGCATTGTCATTCCAAGATTTAACTTTCCTATATTCCTGCTTAATTTCTAACTTTTCTGCATCGGTGAGTCGTGCCAAGTTACTTATCAGACTAATTGTGTCACTGTCTGAAAAGCGAACTCTATTTTTAGCAAAGTCAAGAAGGTGTACGACTCCATTTGCGTTATGTTGAGTCTCTTCGTTGCACGCAAAGTAAAGCGCTACAAGAGGATTTAGAGATACGTCAAGAAGGCGCGTTGGAAGACCGTAATGCTGTGCCCTGACAAGTTTGTCAAACATCAAGCGATCATCATTAAACTCTATCGGGGACTCAACCATCAGTTCGCTAAAAATCTGTTTTTCAGCATCAGTGCGTAGGCCTCGCATCACCGAAGGTCTCATTCCCCATTGAGTATTGGATTGCCCCCTATAGCATCTAATGTGCTTTGGTGAAGTTTGTTCATAAATATAGCGAAGAAAAGAAGTTACGGATTCTATTTTGGGTAGCAATTCCATTTTGTTCCTACTAGATGATTTTTTTGGGTTTTTATATATATTTTTCATGATATTAACAAGCAACTTCCGTCACAAAAAAAATGTAAACCATATTTTTGGTTGATTTCCTCTCCCAGCAATACTGGGATTTATCCCCTCATTCTGAGAGGACTCACGGCAATAAGAGGGGGCTAAATGTCCGCAGAACCAATATCTGCTACAGCAACTGCTGGTGTTGCTGCCGGTACTACCGGGATCACCTTTGCCACGATGTTTCCAGAAGCTACCCCAGCCGTAATGCTTTGCTCACTTGCTGGGGCCGCTCTTTACGTCCTTAGCAGTGAAGATCACAAGCTCTGGAAGCAGATACTGTTTGCGCTTATCTCGTTTATTGGTGGGGTTTACTGCGCCGGTACAGCATCTGAAATTATCGCAGCACTTATCAATGCGGCATTAAGTCACCTTTCTCCGCCAGTTGCCGTGAAAGTATCTCCAGCCATTGGCGCGCTGGCGGCCTCTACGGTTTCTGTCACTGTCCTACTTCGCGTTCTTAAGCGCTCGAAGACAGGAGACTTACCCGGGTTAAAGGGGGAAGAATGACGTGGCAAACACTGATCCTAAACATTAACGCTGTTGCATGCATCCTGATAACCATACGCCTGATGTTCTTCAGAAAGCGGAGCCTACGCCGCCGCCGTCTGATGGAGTTTCTGGCGTATGGGCTGATTCTCGCTCCAGCGTTTACCGCTTTCCGAATCTGGCACGGTGATTACGTGCAGGTCGACTACGGAGAGTTGGTCGTCAACCTCGTTGTCTGCATTGCCGTATGGCGAGCACGGGGCAACATCGCAAGAATCGCAGGGGAAAGCACAACGTGAACCAATCACAATTTCAAAAGGCGGCTGGCATCAGCGCCGGGTTAGCTGCGCGCTGGTTTCCGCATATCGACGCCGCTATGAAGGAATACGGCATAACCGCACCGCTTGATCAGGCCATGTTTATTGCCCAGATGGGGCATGAAAGCACCAGATTCACCCGGCTGGTGGAGAACCTGAATTACGCGGCTGAAAACTTAGTACCGACGTTCGGAAGCCACCGCATCACTCAACAGCAGGCCGCCGCACTTGGCAGAACAGCAACACAACCGGCAAACCAGAAAGCGATCGCCAATCTGGTATACGGTGGAGAGTGGGGAAAAGAACACCTTGGCAATCAGGTTGCCGGTGATGGCTGGAAATATCGCGGTCGCGGGCTGAAACAGGTTACCGGCCTGAGCAACTATCGCAGTTGTGGCCACGCTCTAAAGCTTGACCTTGTCGCCCATCCGGAGCTGCTTGAACAGGATGAATACGCCGCGCGCTCAGCCGCATGGTTCTATGCCTCCCGTGGTTGCCTGCTTCATTCCGGTGATGTTGAGCGCGTGACGCTTCTTATCAATGGCGGCAGAAACGGACTGGATAAACGCCGCGCACTATTTAACCTGGCGAAATCAGTTCTGGTGTGAGGTTAATGTGGGTATTGAGACAATAATCGGACTGGTTGCGTTGGTGATTTCCGCTATCGCCGGCGCTTTTGGCCTGGGCCATATTCGCGGCACCAGCAAAGCGAAAGCGAAAGCCGACCAGCAGCGCACCGAAGATAACGCAGCGGCAACGGTCGCAGCAGCCGAACGCCGGACAGATGCAACGAAAGAGGCCAGCAATGTACAGCAGACTGTTAACCATATGCCTGGCGACGATGTTGATCGCGAGCTGCGGGACAACTGGACCCGTAAGGGTTGAGGTAGTAGACACGGCTTGCGACTGGGTTAAACCCATCTACGGTACGGATCACGACTGGGATGTACTGGACAGGCAGACAAAACGCGACATCCTGGCGCATAACAAGGCGTGGCAGGCTAATTGCCCCAATGTAAGCAGATAACCCGCCTTCAAATGAGCATTATGGTTTTATTCAGCACAAGCGGTAAAGTTGCAAAATGTTTTCTCTTCAGTGATATTGGAGCAAAAACACTGAGGATAAGTTATGTTTAAGCGTGTAAGAAGCGGTTTAAAGGAGTTTGACTCCTCCTTTTCTGTGGCAGAGAAACTATATCAAATAGCTCAATTTGTTATAATTTCTCTAGGAGGAACGGGGGTTTTAGGTTTGCTTGCATGGATGGACCCATACTTTAAAAAAATTGGTTATCTTGCATATGGCCTAGTTTTTCTAGTCTGCGCCTTTATATTTTTTTGTATGTTATTTTTTTATAAAATGTCTAAGCTTTTAACAATCAAGGAAAGATATTATGCAAATTTATCAGAGCAAAAGACAAACATTAATCCGCTAAGCGATTCATTTTCTGACGTGGTTATTAATCTTGAGGATTTAAGACTTCCATTGAATGAATCTCATGTTAATAAAACATTCAGGCGCTGTAAGTTGAAAGGCCCAATGGCAATATTGATTGTTGGTGGGGTTTTTAATAGGAATGAATTCAGTGAATGCGGAGAGTTCATTAAATTACCTATAGGTAAAAACAGAGTAGATCTCGCTGGAGTACTGGCTTTCGGGAACTGTACTTTTGTGGATTGTACATTCATTGAAACAACATTAATAGTACCTCATGATGTTGCTGTAGCTTTTCAAAAAGATGTACAAGGATTGAGGTTTTTAAATTTATAATTCCCAAAATTCATAGGTCATCTTAGGGTGGCCTTTTTAACAATGAAGTTCATATGAGGTGATATTTTATATCATTTTAATAAGTTTGTTTTATCGGAGTAAAAATGCAGGTTACTGTTGATGGTATTCCGTATGTTCCAGCCTGCACGATTCCAACACGGATCGGCATTTCAATAACGACACACCAGCGCGCCGAAGTTCTGAAGCGAGCTCTCGAACAGCACATTAAACACCTGCCAGCCGGTGCGCTGTTGATAGTTATCGACGATGGTTCTGAACCTGCCGTAGAAGTACCTGACTTTGTGCAGCTGCTTCGCCATAAAACATCACTCGGCATTGTTGATTCGAAGAACGCCAGTTTGACCGCGCTGATGGACGCCGGGTGTGAGCATCTTTTCCTTTGGGATGATGACGCCTGGCCCATCGCTGATAACTGGCACTTGCCATACATCGAATCACCCGAGCCACACCTAGCTTACCAGTTTCTCGATCTGGCTGGCTCGAACAAACTGAATGATCTTTCGGAGCTTTACCGCGACGATCAGCATGTGGCTTACACCGGGCAGCGCGGCGTGATGCTGTATTACCACCGCAGCGCTATCGAGAAGGTTGGCGGTTTCGATCCGGTTTATGGTCGCGGCATGTACGAGCACAGCGATCTCGCCTTGCGCATCCATAACGCCGGAATGACTACGTGGGCTTACGCTGACGTGGTCGGTTCAGAAAAGCTGATTCATTCTCTCGATGAGCATGAGGCCGTAGAGCGTTCAGTGCCTAGGCCCGACCGCCAGGCGCTGGTGGAGCGTAACGTTAAAATCCACAACGAACGCCGTGATGCCGGGTTTACCGGTTACGTGGAGTATCGGCGGCAGCGCGACGTAGTTATCACAACGCTGCTCACCAGTCAGCCTGATCCGCAGCGCGGCACCAAGCTGAAGCCAGAGCAGGCGCTTATTGCGAAATGGGTCGCATCTATCAAAGGCGGCGAAGCGGTCATTCTCGCTGACGAGTTTGAATATTCTCCACCTGGCCAGCTTACGGTGCGGGTACCTGCGGTAGATATGAACGTTTATTTCCGCCGCTGGCTGCATATCTGGCAATACCTGCGTGATAACCCCCAGTACCGCTTTGTCTGGTGCACGGATGGTACTGATGTCGAAATGCTCCGCGCGCCGTGGGAAGAAATGGAGCCTGGGAAGGTGTATGTCGGTTCAGAACCGAAGACATACGCTGACGCCTGGGCAAAGCAGAATCATCCAGAGCGTATCTATCAGGAGTTCATCGAAGCGCACCGCAACGATGTGATGCTAAACGCTGGTCTGCTGGGTGGTACCCGCGCTGATGTAATGGCGTTCGCTCACGGCATCATCCGTCTTTACTACCGGATTGAGAGTTATCGTTTCTGGAAGAAAGAACAGGCTGGCGCCGCAGTGGGGGACATGTTGGCGTTCGGCATTGTCGCGCAGTCATTCGCTGACAGGCTGATCACCGGCCCTCTGGTTCATACAGTATTCAAAACTGATGGTATCGGTAAGGAGGCCGCGTGGTTTCGTCATAAGTAGTTAATAAGTTACTTAGGGCTTTTGAACAGAAGCTGGCAAGTTCTATGTCTTAATACATCCCTTGCCAGACCTTGTTGCTTTTTTATTTATGCCTAATCAGCGATGCGAAATGTTTTATCAAGATAAGCCATCGCTAGGTCTTTGTACTCTTTCTGATCTTCCGTAGCTTGGCCAACTACGTGCTTAACGATTTTAAGGACTGAATCTTGGTCTGTTTTCGGAAGTTTCGCCAGCAGCATTTTAATCAATAGCGCATGAACAAAATTCTCAATCTCTAACTGAGTACTGCGCTGTTCTTGTAAAGCGGAAAATTCAGGTCTTTCATCAGTCATTTTAGTTCCTTATATGCATTTTTGATGAGTTGGCGCTTTCTTAGAAGCCCTCTTCCAAGAAGGCTAATCACTTTAGCTGTTGTACTAAACGATTAACATCCTGATATGCAGACAGTAGCCGCCATCGTGCGGCTTTTTTCTTGGAGATTTGCTGGTGGATGAAGAGATTAAGTTTGTGGTGGTCGGCCATCATACCCGCTTAGGGGCTGCACAACGTCTTGCTGCACTGCTGCATGCTCATCTGCTGGTTGATGACGATAACCACGGCGCGAACTGGAATCATCGCCGCGCGCTTGAGTGGGCAGCAGAACAAACCTGCCGGGTAGTTGTTGTTGAAGATGATGCGATGCCAGTGGACTTGTTCTTCACTCCAGTCACGAGCTGGCTAAAACGCTTCCCCGATTCCTTGATTAGTTTCTACCTTGGCACTGGTCGCCCACCACAGTACCAAATGCAGATAGCCGAACGGCTGATAGTTGCTGATAAGACTCAGGCTGACTACATCATACTGCCGCGTCTGATACACGGCGTTTGTTATAGCGTACCTCCTCAGCATATTGAACGAGTCCTGTCTCGATGGGACAGCAGTAAGCCAGCCGACTATGCAGTGGGGGATGCCTATGGCGGCGCTGTGGTTTATCCGTGTTACTCGCTGGTGGACCATGCAGATGGTGAGCCTGTTGAGCGCCACCCTGACTCAGCGCCTCGAACAGAACGCCGCCGGGCGTGGAGGTTAGCCTGATGCCTGCGTTAATACCGAGAGCATGCCGCAAGCGTGGCTGTCCTGGCACAACCACAGACCGCTCAGGCTATTGTCCCAAGCACCTTAACGAAGGCTGGCAGCAGCATCAGCGAGGACAGAGCAGGCATCAGCGAGGTTATGGCAGCAAGTGGGACAGGCTGCGCCCAATCGTTCTCGACAGAGATAAACACCTTTGTCAGGAATGCCTGCGAAATGGAAGGTATACACCCGCTGAGACCGTGGACCACATCACTGCCAAAGCAAATGGGGGGATTGATGACCTGTCCAACCTCGAAAGCCTATGTAAGCCTTGCCACAGGGCGAAGACAGCGGTTGAAAGACTCAAATGACATAAGTTCTCATTTGAATCAACCGAGGGGAGGGCGGGTTGAAAGTTAAGGAACGACGCGCCAAAGGACCGCCGCCTAACCTCTTTTCACATCGCCGCAGGTTAGAAAACTTTTTTATGGGGTCCCCCACTCGATGATTAATAGGAGTTTTCGATTATGTCTGGACCACCGAAAACCCCGACCCATCTACGTTTGGTGAGGGGTAACCCATCTAAACGCCCGATCAATGAGAACGAACCAAAACCCCCTTCTGGGGTACCCCCAACGCCGAAGCATTTCGACAAGCAGGGGAAATACTGGTTTAAACGGATGGCCGACGAGCTTGATGCTATCGGTGTGATGTCTCAGCTGGACGCCAGAGCTCTTGAGCTGCTGGTTGAGGCTTATACCGAATACCGGCATCACTGCGACACGCTTGAAGTTGAGGGCTATACCTACCGGACCGAAACGCAGAGCGGGGATGTGCTGATCAAGGCTCACCCGGCGGCCATCATGAAAGCTGATGCCTGGAAACGTCTGCGCGCCATGCTCGGTGAGTTTGGCATGACGCCAGCAAGCCGTTCTAAGGTGAATGCCAAAGGTCCTGATGTGGTTGATCCGCTGACCGAGTTTATGAAAGCGAGGGATTAATGGCTAAGGTTGCAGAAGGCATCCGCTACGCCGAGAGGGTGGTGGCGGGGGAAATTATTGCCTGTGAGTATGTGCGCCTTGCCTGTCAGCGTTTTCTTGACGATCTGGCACATGGCGAAGAGCGCGGTATTTTCTTCAGTGAGCCGCGCGCACAGCACATTCTGAATTTCTATAATTTTGTGCCTCACGTAAAAGGCGCACTGGCAGGACAGCCTATTGAGCTGATGGACTGGCACGTTTTCATCCTGATTAATATTTTTGGTTTCGTGATCCCGCTGGTTAACGAAGAAACGGGAGAAACCGTCCTGCGTAACGACGGTAGCGGTCGTCCAGTAATGGTTCGGCGCTTTCGTACAGCAGATGTTGAGGTGGCCCGTAAAAATGCCAAATCAACTCTTTGCTCCGGCGTGGGGCTTTATATGGCTGGTGCTGACGGCGAGGGCGGTGCGGAGGTTTATTCCGCTGCAACCACCCGTGACCAGGCACGAATTGTTTTTGAAGACGCGAAAAATATGGTCAAGAAGGCGAAAGCCACTCTTGGGCGGATCTTCGAATTCAACAAGCTCGCTATCTACCAGGAGCAAACGGCCTCCAAATTCGAGCCTTTATCATCAGATGCGAACAACCTCGACGGCCTGAACATCCACTGTGCCATCGTCGACGAGCTGCATGCTCACAAAACCCGTGACGTCTGGGACGTTCTGGAGACGGCAACCGGCGCTCGTCTGCAATCGCTGCTTTTCGGTATCACCACCGCCGGTTTCAACAAAGAAGGCATCTGCTACGAATTGCGTGATTACGCCATCAAGGTGCTGCGTGGGCTGGTAAAAGACGATACGTTTTTTGCCATCATCTACACCTTAGATGAAGGTGACGATCCCTTTGATGAAAAAGTCTGGCAGAAGGCGAATCCGGGGCTGGGTATCTGTAAGCGCTGGGATGACCTGCGCCGCCTGGCTAAAAAGGCGAAAGAGCAGGTTTCGGCCAGAATTAACTTTTTCACCAAGCACATGAATATCTGGGTTACCGCTGAGTCAGCCTGGATGGACATGATGAAATGGGAGAGATGCGAGTTTATCGCCCCGGAGCACGAACTTAAAACCTATCCCTCCTGGGTGGGCGTTGACCTGTCAAACAAAATTGATATCTGTGCGGCCGCTAAAGTCTGGCGCGCGCCAGATGGCCACGTTCATGCGGATTTCAAATTCTGGCTACCGGAAGGACGCCTTGAGAAATGTTCACGCCAGATGGCAGAGCTCTATCGTAAGTGGGCCGGTATGGACAAGCTGATCCTTACCGACGGGGATGTAATCGACCATGCTCAGATTAAGGAAGAGCTACAGCTGTGGGTAGCTGGCGAGAGCCTGAAAGAAATTGGCTTCGACCCGTGGAGTGCGACGCAGTTCAGCCTTGCGCTGGCAGAAGAAGGGTTGCCGCTGGTGGAAGTTCCGCAGACGGTTCGTAATTTCTCTGAGGCGATGAAAGAGGTCGAAGCGCTGGTATACGGTGGCCGCTTCCATCACAGCGATCACCCGGTGATGAACTGGATGATGTCCAACGTAACCGTCAAACCTGACCGGAACGAGAACATTTTCCCGAATAAGTCCACACCAGAGGCCAAAATTGATGGCCCTGCGGCCTTGTTCACAGCAATGAGCCGCGTTCTGGTTAACGGTGGCAACGACCAGCAAGATCTCTCCGGATTCTTCAATAATCCCATCATGGTAGGTTTCTGATGAAAAAAAACAAACGGCCAGGCAGGGTTAAAAGTGCTCTGCTTAACTGGCTTGGTGTGCCTATCAGCCTGACTACCGGCACGTTCTGGGAGGAATGGTTTGGTACCAGCAGCAGCGGAAAGGTGGTTACGGCCGATAAAGCCATCCAGCTATCGGCTGTGTGGGCATGCGTAAGACTGTTAAGCGAGTCTATTTCAACCCTTCCGCTGAAAATATACGTTCGACAGCCTGACGGTTCGCGTAAAGCGGCAACCGATCATCCGGCCTATTCGATACTGTGCCGCCGACCCAATTCAGAAATGACACCATCACGCTTTATGTTGATGGTGGTCGCCAGTATTTGCCTGCGCGGGAACGCCTTCATTGAGAAGAAATTCATCGCAAACCGCCTGGTTTCGCTGGTGCCTTTGCTGCCGCAGAACATGGTGGTTAAACGTCTCACGACCGGGGCGCTGGAATACAAATACACTGAAAACGGTAACGAGAGAGTCATTCCCGTCAAAAACATCATGCACATTCGCGGGTTCGGTCTTGACGGTGTTTGCGGCATGATGCCGATGAAAACAGGCCGGGATGTGATTGGTTCTGCAATGGCGGTTGAAGAGTCCGCGGCGAAGATATTCGAACAGGGCCTGCAAAGTTCAGGGTTTCTCTCTTCTGATAAAGCCCTGGATGATACTCAACGTGAAAAACTTCGCGGTTACATGGCGGCGTTTACAGGCTCAAAAAACGCCGGGAAAATCATGGTGCTTGAGGGAGGCTTGACGTACCAGGGCGTAACCATGAACCCGGAAGATGCTCAGATGCTCGAAAGCCGCGCCTTTAGCATTGAGGAGATCTGCCGCTGGTTTCGCGTTCCGCCTTTCATGGTCGGTCACACCACGAAGCAAAGCAGCTGGGCATCCAGTCTGGAGGGCATGAACCTCCAGTTCCTGACGCACACCCTGCGCCCCCTGCTGGTGAACATAGAGCAGGAAATAGGACGGTGCCTGCTGGACAGCGATGATGAGGTGTTCGCGGAGTTTTCTGTAGAAGGACTGCTGCGCGCCGACAGCGCGGGCCGTGCTGCGTACTATACCAGCGCGCTCCAGAATGGGTGGATGTCCCGCAATGACGTGCGCCGTCTTGAGAATATGCCACCGATTGAAGGGGGTGACATTTACACCGTTCAGCTCAACCTGACGCAACTGAAAAATCTCGAAAGCAGCAATCCTGCTGTTCAGGCTCTGGCCCTGAGAGAACTGCATAACCACGTATTCCCCGATATTTCCTTTGAACAATCTCCGCTGAAACAGGCCGCTTAGGAGCACTTTCCTGATGAGCAAAAAACAACTTCCGGCAGCACCGGCGGGTCGCCCCTGCGCGCGCCTTACCTGTGAAACATTACCGTCCGCACTGGACCGCTGGGATGGCGGGATCAAAGCTGCGGCCACCGACGACAACAGTATTTCTGTTTTTGATGTGATCGGGCAGGACTACTGGGGTGAAGGCGTAACAGCCAAACGTATCGCCGGTGCGCTACGGGCGATGAATGGCGCCGACGTCACGGTCAATATCAACTCCCCTGGCGGTGACATGTTCGAAGGCCTGGCAATCTACAACCTTCTGTGTGAATACGAAGGCCGTGTGACGGTGAAGGTGCTCGGTATTGCCGCCAGTGCCGCCTCGGTCATTGCGATGGCCGGGGATGATATTCAGATCGGTCGTGGTGCCTTCCTGATGATCCACAACTGCTGGGTCTACGCGATGGGTAACCGCCATGACTTTGCGGAACTGGCACAGTCTCTGGAGCCCTTCGATAACGCTATGGCAGACATCTACGCGGCGCGTTCCGGCCTTGATATGGCAGCTGTTCAGAAACTGATGGATGCCGAGAGTTATATCGGTGGCAGTGACGCTGTGGCGAAGGGACTGGCAGACAGCCTGCTTTCTGCTGATGCGGTCAGTGATGGCGATGAATCACCCGCGGCCGCGCTTCGCAAACTTGATGCGCTGCTGGCTAAAACCAACACCCCGCGCTCTGAGCGCAGAAAACTCATTAAAGCCTTATCCGGTGGCATGCCTGGCGCTGTCACCACCAACGACGGTACGCCGGGCGCTGCCGAAGATATCAAACCTGAAACCCTCAATTCACTTGAAAGCGCTCTTGCGGCGTTAGTCAAATAAGGACCCTTTATGTCTGAAGTAAACGAAATTCTGAAAAAAGTCACTGCCAGCATTGAAGAGGCAACTGGCAAATTCAACGCGAAAGCAGAAGACGCACTCAAAGAGGCGCAGAAGTCAGGCAGGCTGTCAGAAGAAACAAAAGCTGCCGTTGATAAAATGGCTTCTGAGTTCAACGCGCTGCGTGAAGCTGAAAAAACCCTGAAGGCCGCAATGGGCGAACTGGAGCAACATGTTGCCCAGATGCCGCTGGCAAACGCGAAACAGGTTGTCGAGTCCGTTGGCCACCAGGTGATCTCCGCTGAAGCCCTGAAAACCTTTGCTTCCAGTGTGGAAGGCGGTAAGCGCATCAGCATCCCGGTTAAGGCTGCCCTGACTTCGGTGGATGTGCCTGATGGTGTTGTAGAGCCACAGCGCCTGCCGGGTATTGATACGGCACCGAAACAGCGCCTGTTCATCCGCGATCTGATCGCTCCAGGCCGTACGTCCTCCTCAGCTATTTTCTGGGTGCAGCAGACAGGCTTTACCAATAACGCGAAAGTGGTTCCTGAAAATACGAAGAAACCATACAGCGAAATTGAGTTCACGCCGAAAATCACTGGCGTCAGCACCATCGCGCACCTGTTCAAAGCCTCAAAGCAGATCCTGGATGACTTCGCACAGTTGCAGTCCACCGTTGATGCCGAAATGCGCTACGGACTGAAGTATGCAGAAGAGCAGGAAATTCTCTTCGGTGATGGTACCGGCGTTCATCTGCACGGCATCGTTCCTCAGGCGTCAGCTTTCAATCCGGCGTTCACTGTCGAACAGCAGAGCGGGATTGACGATCTGCGTCTGGCAATGTTGCAGGCACAGCTGGCACGATTCCCGGCGTCTGGTCATGTTCTTCACTTCATTGACTGGGCGCGGATCGAGCTGACCAAAGACAGCCTGGGTCGTTACATTCTGGCGAACCCTGCGGCGCTGACTGGTCCGACTCTGTGGGGCCTGCCGGTTGTTGCAACGGAAGCGGCAGCTTTCCAGGGTAAATTCCTGACCGGTGCATTTAACGCTGGTGCGCAAATCTTCGACCGCGAAGATGCGAACGTGGTTATCTCCACGGAGAACGCCGACGACTTCGAGAAAAACATGATCACCATCCGTTGCGAAGAACGTCTGGCACTGGCTGTGAAACGCCCTGAGGCGTTCGTGTACGGTTCATTCAGCACCGGCGCGGGTAGCTGATAATTATTGCGGCCTTCGGGCCGCTTTTTTCGGGGCAAAAAAATGCTTGATCAGAATGTGGTGAAACAGCATTGCCGCATTGATACCGACTTTACGGGTGATGATGCTCTGCTGAAAATTTACACAGGTGCGGCGGCCCGGTACGTCCAGACATCGACACGCCGAACGCTCTATGAAAAGGAAAGCAGCTTTGGCTACGCTGACGATCCGGACCCGATACTGCTCAATGATGATGTTAAGACAGCCATGCTACTGCTTATCGGTCACTGGTATGCAAACCGGGAATCCGTGGCCATCGGGCAAACCGTTGCAGAGGTCCCGCTTGCAGTTGAAGCTCTGCTTCAGCCATACCGAATTTACGGGGTGTAAATATGGCCTGTTCAGGATGCGCGGAACGGCGTGAGTGGATAAAAAAATGGGCGAAAATTGCATATGAACGAGCAACAGGTAAACGAGCTGATAACAGCGCTACGCGAACAGACAGAAGCACAGAGGGCGCAGACGGACGCGATAAACCGGCTGGCTGAGTCAAATATGGCGTTATGCGATGTCATTATCCAGTCACTGGCTGAAGATGATGGGGTTGAAATTACGTCACTGAACGATTTGAAACCTCAGTATCTCAGCCAGAAAGTCAGGGGGTAGAATGCAGGCCGGGAAACTACGCCACCGGGTAACAATCCAGGAGCCGGTGATGGTTCAGAACCCAGAGACTGGAGCTGTAAATAAGGCCTGGCGGGACGTTGCTACCGTATGGGCGGAAGTCTCCCCGTTGTCGGCTCGCGAGTTTATGGCAGCCCAGGCATCGCAGGGGGAAATCACCACCCGTATCACAATACGCTTTCGCCCGGGAGTTACCCGGATGAATCGCATCCTGTTTCGCGGTGGGATATATAACATCGAGGGCGTGCTTCCTGATCCGAAAAGTGGCCGCGAATATCTCACGCTTCCCTGCTCAGAAGGGGTAAACGATGGCTGATGGCGTTGAAGTAAGTCTTACCGGACTTGATTCCCTGCTTGGGAAAATGGAGGCGGTATCAGACGTCACCCGTAACAAAGCGGGACGATTTGCGCTTCGTAAAGCCGCGAACCTAATCAGGGACCGTGCCCGGAGTAATGCTGCGCGGGTTGATGACCCACTGACCAAAGAGGCCATCTATAAAAATATCGTTGCCAGCTTTGGTAGTCGTGAATTTCGGAGAACCGGTAACCTGACTTTCCGCGTTGGCGTTATGGGCGGTGCGCGACAGTATGCCCAGACAAAAGCCAACGTCAGAAAGGGGCGAGCCGGTGGAACCTACAAAACAGCAGGCGACAAAGGTAATCCCGGTGGCGACACCTGGTACTGGCGAATGCTTGAATTCGGAACGGTGCATGCAGCAGCACGACCTATCATCCGCCCCGCGATGAACGGTATCGATGGCCCTGTCATTAACGTTTTTGCGGAAGAAATGGAAAAAGCTATCGATCGTGCGATCAGGCAGGCCGTGAAAAAGGGGACCAAAGCATGATAGCGCCTGTTTTTAAAGTCTGCTCCGCAAGCCAGGAGGTTCGGTCCCTGCTTGGAGAATCTCCCGTAAGGCTGTACCCCTTCGGCAAGCATTTTGATGAAGTTGTCTATCCATATGCGGTCTGGCAGAACATTGATGGCGATCCACAAAACTACCTGAAGCAGCGACCTGATATAGACCGATTTTCTGTTCAGATTGACGTTTACGCCGACACAGATACTGATGTCATCACGGTTGCGCGGGCGCTTCGCGATGCGATCGAAGGCAACGCAATAATCACCAGATGGGGTACGCAGGAGCTGGAACCCAGTACCATGAAGTACCGTTATTCCTTCGACGTCGACTGGCTCGTCAAACGATAAACCAACCTTCCATATCACACCGGCGCAGCCGGTTTTTTTATACCCGGAGATAACCATGTCAGTAGTGACTCAAGGCACACAGTTGTATGTGCTCGCGAATGGTGTCGTGAGCGAAATTGAATGCATCACTGCATTTTCACCAGGCGGAAGCCCGGCAGATCAGATTGATGACACCTGCCTGAGCGAACGTAACACCCGAAAATATAAAAAGGGATTGCGAACACCGGGGCAGGCAACGGCCACGCTTAACGCAGATCCTGCCAACGCCAGCCACCTGATGCTCAGCAACATGGCAGAGTCAAACGACCAGAGCGACGTAACGTTTGCTATCGGCTGGTCTGATGGCGAATCAGAGCCGACAGCGGGAACAGGTCCGGGTGCTGTAGATGGCCTGGTGCTTCCTCCCGATCGAACCTGGTACGTATTCAAGGGATACGTTTCAGACTTTCCGTTCGACTTTCAGGGAAACACGGTTGTGCAGACTTCTGCCACTATCCAGCGTTCCGGACAGGGAGCATGGATTCCGAAAGCGCAATCCGGCAGCTGATCACTTGCGGGGGCTATCCCCCGCATTTCAACAAACATTATCGAGGATAATCAATGAAACTGACTCTGGATTCATTAAAGCAGGCTGGAGCATTTACAGGCCGTCCTGTTGAAAAGGAAATCACCTGGAAGCAGGGTGAAGAAGAAATCACAGCTACTGTATACATCCGACCAATGGGATATCACGACGCAGTATCAACAGTTCTTTCTGCGGCAGGGAAGATTGATGGTGTAGCCGGGCGTATCGCTTCATCAATCTGCGACGTGGAAGGGCATCCAGTTTTCACTGTAGCTGATGTTACTGGCGAAGCAGATCCAGAACGTGGGGCTCTCGACGGTAATCTTACTGTGGCTCTTCTTGTCGCTATTCAGCAGGTTAATGACATGGGAAAGGCGAACTCAGCGCCGAAGACGAATTCTGGTGTGAATTAGTTCTCAACGGGATAGGCGGTCGCACCATTGCCGAAGCAAGAGAGCGAGTTAGCGTTACTGAATACCGCAACTGGGTTCTTTACCGTCAAAAGTACGGAAGCCTTAACGGAATGATGCGTACCGAGTGGGCCGCAGGCCTTATTTCTTCTGTGCTGGCAAACGTCAACCGTGGAAAAGACTCACCTCCTTTCAAAGTAACAGACTTCACCCCACACATTAATGAGCCTGCCATTTCACTGGATCAGGCTATGCAGGAGTGGTCATAGCATGGCAGGTAAATCCCTAGGCACGCTGACAATAGACCTGATAGCAAAAACTGGCGGATTTGTTTCAGGGCTTAACCAGGCAGAAAGAGCATCTGCAAAATGGAGTAAACAAGTACAAGCGGATGCAGCTTCTGCAAGCACCGCTCTCGCTGGAATAGGTGCGGCAGCTGTAACTGCTGGGCTTGCTGTGGGAGCGGCAGGTTTTCAGTTGCTCAAAAGCACATCCAAGCAAATTACTGAAACAGACCGCTGGGCAAAGTCTTTAAGGATATCAACACAGGAATTATTGGCCTGGCAGTTTGCTGCTGAAAAGGCAGGCGTATCCGGCGATCAGATGGCTGATATTTTCAAGGATATCGGCGATAAGATTGGTGATGCAGTACTGAACAAATCAGGTGAGGCCGTTGATGCATTGAATGCATTAGGGCTATCAGCTGAGAAATTATCCAAAGTAAGCCCTGATAAACAGCTTCTGGCTATTGGTGAATCACTTAGTAAAATCGGAACCAACGCCGAGAAGACGACCATTCTTGAAAGCCTCGGGAATGACCTATCCAAGCTGCTTCCATTGTTTGATAACAATAATCAAAAGCTGAATCAATTTATTGACCTGGCTAAAGACTATGGAGTAGCACCAGACCCATCTTCGATTGATGACCTTGTCAAGGTAAACCAACTATTCGAAGACATGGAAGCGCAGGTAGCTGGCCTGAAGATGGAGATTGCAGCAGGTCTTGCTAAAGTCGATCTGACTCCACTGCAAAACTCTCTTGATAAGCTTCACGACGTATTAACAGACCCAGTAGTCCTACAAGGCATCTCTAATCTGGTATCTGAAGTCGCACAATTGGCAGGGTGGCTTGTTAAGGCTGCCGCTGGGGCTGGTCAACTTGCCGCAAGTACTGGTAATCGCTTTGCTGCTTTAAGCGGAAAAATTGACCTGAGCAATATAGACCAGGTTAATGAGCGAATTACTTATCTGCAAAAAAATCTTGAAGGTAGAAAAGGATTCTATTCTCAGGATAAATCAATGTTCGCCTGGCTCACAGGCGGTGACGACAGTGTAAAAGCCCTTAATGATGAACTGAACACTCTTATCCAAACGAGAGATAAGTTATCAAAGCCCGTTGTTGGCAATCTTCCTCTGGGCTCTGCAACTGTAGGTGCAGACAATCCGTTTTCTCTCCCTAAAGGAGGAACAAACGGGAAAGTTACTCCAGATGCGAACGCTAAAAAACTTGAATCTGCATTCAAGGCTCTGGAAACAAGCTATCAGCGTCAGATTGCACTGATCGACACCACAGGTAAGAAAAACCAGGAAGTAACCGAGCTTGAGAAACTTCGCTTTGATTTTACTTCAGGCAAACTTGCCGGAATTAATGACGCGCAGAAGGTACGTCTTGAGCAACTCGCAACTGAGGTAGACAGGCTTAATTCACTCAAGAAGGCGAACGAAGAGAACCTTAAGCTTGTCGAGTTTGCGTCCAATCTTCGCAAGCAAAACCAGAATGACAAGTCGGCAAACGATGCTGACTTCATAGGTTCTGGCATGGGAGATAAGACCCGTCAGCGCATGAAGGAACTGCTGGATATTCAGCGAAGTTTTCTTGAAAAGCAGTCAGACCTGCAAAAGCATTATCAGAGTGGGGATATTAGTAAATCACTTTATGACCAGGAAACCGCTGCCTTACAACAGGCGCTTAATGACCGGCTGGAAATTCAGGAGGATTACTACAAGAAGTCTGACGCCAAGATGGGTGACTGGCAAAGTGGGATAATGGATGCGCTGAATGATTACGCAGATAACTCTGCGGATTATTACCAGACTGCTGCTGATGCGATGACTTCTATTCTTGGCGGTGCCACTTCCGCCATCTCTGACAACATCAATGATCTGGTTCATAGCGCAGAAGACTTGGGCGACTTCTTCAGTAATATTTTCTCCAGCCTTGGTGAGACAATCATCAAAACACTGTCTGATATGGCTGCCCAGTGGCTGGTCTATCAAGGTGTGCAGTTACTTGTAGGTAAATCAACTCAGGCAAGTGCTGCGGCTTCGATGATTGCCAATGCTCAGGCTTCATCTTTGCAAGCTCAGATAGCGGCGTACGCATCTACAGCGGCCATTCCAATCGTGGGTCCTGCGTTAGCTCCTGCTGCTATGGCTACTGCGGCTGCTGTAACCGCTCCGCTTGTTGCGGCGGTCGGTACATCTGCACTGGCTGGTATGGCGCATGATGGTATCGATAGTGTTCCAGAGACAGGAACCTGGCTTCTGCAAAAAGGCGAGCGGGTTGTTACTTCTCAGACCTCCGCAAAACTTGATGAAACTCTGGACAGGGTAAATCAGCAATCAACTCAAGGTGCCAACTTCTCACCGGTTATCAACATGAATGTGAACGGCGATCCGTCAGACACTCAGATTGCAATGATCAAGCAGGCAACAGCAGAGGGGGCTAAGTTGGGATATCAACAGGCTGCCAGTGACCTTGCAAGCGGGAAAGGTGATATTTCGAAAGCGATGATGCGCTGGAACACTAACAGGAGAACAGGGTAATGGCTAAAACTACCAGCATAGATTACCCGAAGGACTATCTTCCTATTCCATTACAGGAGGGCTTCGGGATGAAGCCTGTCAGCCCATTACTGAGGACAGAAATGACATCAGGAAGGGCCAGACAGCGGAGATTATATACCTCTACTCCCACGCAGGCATCGGTGGCATGGCTCTTTAACGACCTTCAGGCTGAGCTTTTTGAAGCATGGTATAGAGATACCATCATTGATGGTGCCTGCTGGTTCAACATGCCATTAAGAACCCCTCTAGGCAACATCGATATGAATGTCTGTCGCTTCGTGGATATCTACGAGGGGCCGACAATTGAAGGTGGAAACTACTGGCGATATACGGCCACGTTAGAGTTGTGGGAAAGACCAGTTCTTGCACCTGGCTGGGCTGAGTTCCCTAATTACATAATCAACAGCAGCATCATAGATATTGCTCTTAACAGGGAGTGGCCTGAGCCATGACGATTCTAAATAGGCTGTATGCCTCGTCTGGTGAGGAAGTGAGAATCGAAACCCTGCAAATAAACATTGGTACTGGTGTTTATTATCTTTGTAAAGGCTTCGATGACATCACCGCAACAACAGAAAGTGGTGAGGTGGTCACCTTTCAGGCTGCGGCTATTGATATAGCGCTTCCAGCTAGAAACAGCGATGGAACACAGGATTTGCAGTTTGCCATTGATAACATAGACGGCATAACTTCAACTGCCATAAGAAATGCTTTGGATGACCTTTCAGAGGCATACCTTACCTATCGTAACTATGTTTCCACTGACCTTAGCGCTCCGGCATCTGTACCTTATACACTGGCTATTAAAAGCGGATATTGGACATCCACGCAGGCTCAACTTACTGCCGGATATTTGAACGTTCTTGATACCGCATGGCCGCGCCACCGATACACTCTCCCGTATTACCCCGGACTCCGCTACATGAGTTAAGGAGCAACAATGTTCAATCCTGATAAATACCTTTCTGTCGTCTGGCAGAAGGGCGGTCGCACTTATCCTGAACTTGACTGCTTCGGAATAGTGAATGAGGTGAGAAAAGACCTGGGACTGCCGCTGTGGCCAGATTTTGCAGGCATAACAAAAGACGGCGGCGGTTTAAACAGAGAGGCCAGAAAGCTGATGCTCTCTCTGGAGAAATGCGATCCGTGTATTGGTGCGGGAGCAGCCTGTTATTCCGGCTCAGCCGTTACTCATGTCGGTGTAGTGGTTGAGATTAACGGTCAACTGCATGTCGCAGAATGCAATCCAGGGATGAACGTTACCTTCCTTCCTGTCTCGCGTTTCAAACGTCGATTTGTCAAAGTGGAGTTCTGGAAGTGACAATCAGAATCTATCCCTCACGGCTGCCTGGCGAGCCACTCGAAACCCATGAACATGGCGCAGTAACCATCCATCAGTGGCTTGTGAAGAACGTTCAGGGCTATAAGCCTGATATGAAGCATCCGATCACGGTTGATGTAGATGGAGAGAGCATACCGCCTCAGGCATGGTTTGAGTATGCTATTAAACCTGATAGCGATGTCCGTATCTATCCAGTTCCGTATGGCGCTGTAGCGATTGCCTGGATTGCAGTGGCTGTGTCTGTTGCTTCCGTAGCATACGCTCTGTTCTTCGCCCCTGGTATTGGAGACCTTGGAGGTTATTCATCAGGAACAGGTAACCCTCTTGATGTAAATCCGGCAAAAGCGAACAACGCAAAGCTTGGAGATCCGATTAGAGAGCTTTTTGGCCGTAGCCGCATTTACCCTGATTATGCTGTGCAGCCAATTTCACGATTTTCTCCTGATGACCCAACCGTAATGACAGTAGAGATGTTCGTTGTTCTCGGTCGAGGAAGATTCTCATTCGGAAACGGAGACATCAGGGTTGGATCAACACCGTCGACATCTCTTGATGATGGATTTAGCTATACCAAGTACGAACCTGGCGCAGACGTCAGTGGGGACCGCAGGACTGAGAACTGGTTCAACTCCACAGAGGTCGGCGGCACAGCATCTGGCTCAGGCCTGGATATGGCTCAAACCGCCCCAGATTCAGATGATATTGTTGCTCAGTCCTTAACCGTTTCTGGAGCTACCATTACATTTAATGGGCTTAGCAATGAAGAAGGAACCACAACCGACACTCTACCGGATTCGTGGGTTGTTGGTGCAATTGTTGAAGTAATAGTTCCAGATTCATATGTCGTAACGAATGATGGTCCTTACAGCAGAATTACCAGTGATGCACTTGAAGAGATTGCACCCTACGTAGGCATGCCTGTAACTCTCTGGTACAACAGCGTCGACTATCAACTATTCATCTCAGAATACATACCTCATTCTGAGCCACCAGGGGAGGATGTGATAACGGCATCAATCACGCTGGCATACGACAGCTCCACAGGAACAGCGTTTACGGGGATTCCTGAGGGATATGTACGTCTTTCCATTTCACATGCTGGAAGTGAGTACAAAATACTCGATGTTGATGCTGGTACGGTGACATTAGAACGTATGGTAGATGGAGTGGAAGACCCGTCATGGCCTGGATTCTCTCCTCGTACTGTGCTTGATTTTGATGCAAACAGTCTGAATGAAAACGACTCATGGATGGGGCCATTTCTTGCTTGTCCAGAGAATGAAACCGTCGATATGTTCGAGGTTAATTTCTTCTTCCCAAACGGTATCTGCGGATACAAAGACAGTGGTAGCAAAAAGAACAGAACTGTAACGTGGGAAATTCAGTACCGAGTCTATGGCTCTGGTTCTGGATGGACAAGCAAAACCGGCTCGTACAACATGAAAAACATTAACGGGCTTGGATTTACTGAGCGTGTAACACTTGGAGCGCCTGGGCTGGTTGAAGTGCGTTGCAGAAGGACGAATGAGCAGGGTGAAGGTAACTCACGAGATAACATGTACTGGCAGTCATTGCGAGGACGTTTGTTGTCACGCCCATCATCGTATTCTGGCGTAACAACAATGGCGGTAACAGTGGAAACTGGAGGGAAACTCGCTGCGCAGTCTGATCGCCGGGTAAATATTGTTGCAACACGTATTTATGACACCGGAGGAACCAGAACTATATCTGGTGCCCTTTATCACATTGGTGATGAGCTGGGTCTGGCTATGGACCATGAGGCCATTGACTCGCTTGAAGAGACGTACTGGACTCCTGACAGCGAATTCTTCGACTATGCCACTACGGATTCTGTTTCTGCACTGGAAATGCTTCAGAAGGTTACTAACGCAGGGAAAAGCTATTTCCTCCTTACAGACGGGCTTGCATCTGTAGCAAGGGAGGGCGTTAAAACGTGGACAGGAATAATCAGCCCACAGGAAATGACAGAACCTCTCCAGACCGCCTTTGTTGCACCATCAGCAGATGATTATGATGGTGTTGATGTGACATACATCAACGGCACAACATGGGCAGAGGAAACGGTGCAGTGCAGGACTCCAGGCAATCCTACTCCTGTAAAAATTGAGGACTATACCTTAGACGGAGTTTTGGATCAGGACCGTGCTTATCAGATAGGTATGCGACGCCTGATGAAGTACAGGCAGCAGCGACTCACACATACCACTACCACAGAGCTGGACGCTCTTTGCTACAACGTCGGTGACCGCATCGTGTTCACTGACGATATACCTGGAAGCAAGACTATCAGTACGTTGATAGAGGGCATGTCGATCGAAGGAGGAGTAACAACAATCTCGGTTTCTGAGAAGCTTAACTGGGAATTCAGCAATCCTCGTGCACTGATCCGATATCAGGATGGTTCAGCTTCTGGTTTGTTGGTTGTTACAAAGGTCAGTGATTATGAGTTAACGGTTCCTGAACAACCTGAGTTCAGCGGAGTTATCCTTAATGACCCGGCAATTGAACCTCCACGACTTATTTTCTGCGAGTCATCACGCGTTGGATATAGCGCGTTAATTTCAGAGATTGCTCCTCAATCTGACGGAACATGCCAGGTCACGGCCAAAGAATATCGAGACTCATTCTATCAATACGACAATGCCTCCTACCCCGGCAATGTAGCTTAATCCATATCAAAACAACCCGCTTCGGCGGGTTTTCGTTTATGAGGCCCATATGACGACTTATAACACCGGCAATCCGCTGGGGTCAGCTGCTGCAAAAGATTTGTATGATAACGCTGAAAACCTTGATCATCTTGTGAATGATCAAGCTAATGAATCCTATCCTGACCGCTTTGGGGCGCAAAGGAAAACATGGTATGGTATAGAGAAAAGTGCGAATCAGGCAATTCTGAATTATGGCTATATCACGAAGGATTCTTTTGAAGATGGCAGCACCATTAGCCTTGCTAACGAGTGCCTGCGCTGGAAGAGCAACGGGGAATATTACAGATGGGACGGAGACCTTACAGAGCCCAAAGATGTTCCCCCGGCATCTACTCCCGATAGCACCGGCGGTATTGGTGAAGGGAAGTGGGTCAGTGTTGGGGATGCCGCTTTAAGGACCGAGCTAAGCAACGGTAAATACCGCAGTGACGCATTGGCTGTAAAGTATGTTCCAGGGGTCGTCATTGATAGCACGACCGATAACCGCGCAGCAGTATACGCTTACACAGGACAAATTTATGTTCCGAAGGGTGTGCAGCTGCGATGTAATTTCCTGCCTGATGATGATGTAACCAAGTTCACTGGTGAAGGAAAAATTCTTACTCGCGACCCATGGGGTAACGAACATGTGTTTGACGTTTCACTGGCAACTCATGGCAGCAAATACACTGCATTCAACGTAATAAACCAGTTCGCTCGCCGCAATACGCAATGTCGTGTTGGTATCGTGGGTGACTCAATCACAGACGGTGCTTATGGAGCCGGGTGGGTAGCCAACCCAACGGACGCAAATGGTGATCTTTCTTCAACGAACTACGACCATAATGGAAATGGTGGCGCAGGTTCCTGGTTCCGTACTTTCACGGACTGGCTTAACCGTTTTACAAAAAATGGCGCATTCATCTTTAAGGCAGAAAACTGTGCATCGTCAGGTAAACGTCTCATTGATGGGTGGGCGAACCGTAACTTTGACCATGGCTTCTTCAAAAACACTGCATACGGGAATGTTCCGCCAGACGTTTGCTTCATGTCCATGGGCGTTAACGATAACGGGCAACTGGATACGTTAGGGTTCGATCAGTATTTGTTCCGCTTTGAGCAGTTTATTCGCAAGGCTTGGGGTTATGGATGTGCTGTCTGCGTTGTTTCAATGAACCAGAATGGCTCACAATGGGCGGCGCTAGAAGCATCAATCAAGAAGCATATTGAACGCCTGTTCCCAGCGGTAGAGTTCCTCGATCTCTCTCAGCCAGTAACTGAGATGTACAGAGACCTCGGAAGCTATACGCTTGAAGATATTGCGCGTCGCCCGACAGATGGCACTTTTGATAGCACGCATTTTGCTCCTCTGGGCCATCAATATATCGGCGCATATGCAGCAAAGGCTGTTATGCCGTATAGAGTCCACACTGCGAAAAAAGGGAATAACTTCGTACCAACAGTTGATAATGATATTCAGCCATTTGGTTTCCCGTCTGGTAGCACGTACAGCGTTGGTATGGAGCGGTTGAGTGGAAACACGTATCTTAATGGTTTAACTGGCTGGGGCGTGGTTTCCCCAGCTACTGAAAATTTAACCATACGATATTTTGTCTGGTGTGATACTTCTGATATATCAATGGTTATTTTTGAACCGTATAACCCAACATATGTTGCAGCAGGTCGCGCTAACTCCGTCTCTATCCGACAACAAGATAACCGTAATGCAGCATTCTTTTCGGGTAATATCGCGAGTAATGGCGTCTCATCGTTTGCGAACAAACTAACCACTCGAACCGGAATACTTAAAAAAGGACTGAATCAGATTGAGATTGTTTACGATGGTACACCGTCAAAAGTATACCCTCCCGCTCTGTTATTCAGAGGAGAGCTGAACGAATCATGTTCTCAGAACGCCTCTGTATTCCTAGCTGCAAATGCGATAAAGGGTGTTTACGGGCAGGTAAGGGATAAAGCAGATCTCTTATTAGCTTATGGTGCAGAAACAGCAAATGATGAAGCGCCTGATATGTATGGTGCCACTAAATCATCAAATGATCAGAATGTTGTCCTTTCAGCTTTGCCTGTTGATTGTGGTGTTGTTTTTTACTACAAACCCACTTCACAAAGTGGAGTTGTTGCCAAGAGAGTGGCGACCGGCATTGAGATCTCGACTATGCTTTTCGGCGCTCTTACTGTTGTCGGCACATTGACTTGCGATGTGACAGGTGAGGTCACGCTCACAGCTGGCCTGTCTGGAACAACTCCGACCATTACAGTTAAGCCAACTAGTGGAGCGACCGTTACGCAACAAATCGCTGGTTTCTCTGGAGGGAAGATTGGATTGATAAATAAAGGAACAAGCGGACAAACATTATCTGTTAGATCTACTGCGCATTATGTTCTTTAAAATTTAATCAGGGCGGAGAGGGGCGAAAGCCCCTCTTTTTTAACATTTATTTGTAAAGTCTAAAAGAACATCATTTCTATCAGAAAAGACATCTACCGAACAAGAAGTAAATATCTTAACACCATTCGAAATAATCTTTTTCTTTAACTCTAAATTGTTAGAGAACTTATTTTTGTATGTGATGTCATAGTAAGGAGCTACCGCTCCGATACCCCAAGTGCTTGAAAGATATTGCGGCATGATAGTTTTAAAGAATGGGTATTTTCTAAAGGCAACTTTAGTAGGAAGAGAAATTGGAGGCCATCCTGAAATATTAATGTTGTCAATGGTCTTTATACCGTTTTGATGCAGCGCGGAAGATATTGAAGTCAGAATAACTGAGTCAAATTTATTCTGATGCTTTATGGCATTGTTGAATGAATAGGATATGTTAATTGAGTTGGCTGCAAATATAACATATGCCAGATATGATATTTTTTTAAATCCTATTAGTCTGTGTGCCATGAAGAATACAAGGCATAGCGTTAAGCCAAGTGACATTAGCACGCGAGGCATAACATAGTCTGATTTCACGGCTAGAGAAAAACCAGAGAACATTATCAGTGAGAATGCAAAACTAACTACTAATAATATACGATCTTGTATTTTGTAATCACGTGAAAAAGCGCACCTGATTACACAAGCTACTGATATTGCCAAAGTAATTACTAAAGTAGCCTTAACAATAGAAGGCATTGAGCCTATCACAGGATCAAGATTTCGACTAAAAGCATCATGTAATCCGGTAAGAATTCCATTATGAAAATCAATAAACTGAGAATTTCTCAAGGCATATTCATTTGGCGGATAAATTTTTTGCACCACTTGGGTGTAAATCGTGAAACCGGCAACAAAAGAAATGGCATTTAATATCAATCCCTTGATATACCCGCTCTCATGTTCAAGTATTTTTACAATAACAATAAAGGCTGTCATTGTAACAAAAAGAGCAGAAGAAGGCTGATACATTGACATGACAGAAGTTACTGCGACGATTTTCCAGACGACATCGATATAACTTCTATTGTAAAAGAAATATGCTGAAGCAATCGCGACTACTATAGACGCACCCATGGTGGCACTATCAAATGAAAATACTGCATTACCTATAAACATAGGATTTAAAAATATTAGCGATGCGAATGCTGATGAGAAATATGAAGGTCTGTTAGATGATATGGCCCTTGAAATTATAATGGCGGATATTATCATACATACCATACCAAGGATAAAGGATAGAGGAGATACATCAGTTATCATACCCCCTAGATTTAACACCTTCATTAGTACTGTTGTTAGCGGTCGGCTATCTTTATCCCAATAGCTCGGATCTCCAGAAACAGCCCTATATAAGTCGTCCTTAAATAATTCAGCATTCAACAAAAATGGAAGGCTGAATAAAGCGGCTAGCAAAAATATAAGTTTATCTGACTTATGAAATCTCATTTTTTTCCCTTAAGAATATATCTCGGTCTTTTCTTAACTTCTACATAGATTCTGCCAATATACTCACCAAGAACTCCTATCCCGATTAACTGTATGCCACCAAGGAAAAGTACAGAAACCAGCAATGAAGGATATCCGCGTACTGCATTTCCGAATACCAGCGTGTCGAAAATCATCCATGCACCATACAAAAACGCAGCACCGGCAACTAACAGGCCGATGTACGTCCACATGCGAAGCGGGAAAGTAGAGAAGCTGGTAATCCCCTCTAGGGCAAGGTTCCACAGTTTCCAGCCATTAAATTTCGTGCTGCCGGCCACTCGCTCGGCCCTAGCATACTCAACAACATCGGTTCGCCCGCCAACCCAGCTCAGCACACCCTTCATGAACAGATTGCGTTCTGGCATTAGCTTAATGTTTTCCACTACCTCGCGAGACATCAGACGGAAGTCGCCAACGTTTTCTTCGATCTTTGGATTGCTGATTTTGTTGTGCAGCTTATAGAACCACTCAGCGGTCTTTCGTTTCAGGCGCCCGTCCGTAGAGCGGTCTGATCGCTTAGCCAGAACCATATCGGCCCCAGCCTGCCATTTCTCTATCAGGTGCGGAATGACTTCGATAGGGTCCTGCAAGTCAACGTCAATAGGGATAATTGCTTCACCGGTGGCGTGATCAAGACCAGCGAAAAGCGCTGGTTCTTTACCAAAGTTGCGAGTGAACGACAGTGGAACCACAAGCGGATCGGCAACAGCAAGCGCGTTGATAATTGATTCTGTAGCGTCTTTGCTGCCGTCATTGATGAAGACTATCTCTACTTCATGCTGCTGAAGCCCTTCAAATTCCCGAACCGTTTTATAAAAAATCGGTATCGCGTCTTCTTCGTTGAAGACGGGAACGACCAGAGAAATTTTCATTTCGCATCCCTAAAGACAATGAACTTTGAATAAATAAATCCGCACACCAGACTGATGGCGGAGAAAAGAATGAGAGTCACGATCGGAGCCATGCCAGACTTATCGGCAGCCCAACCAACAGCTGCGCTCAAGGTTCCCATAAACCCGACATACAGCATGTAGCGCATCGTACTTGTCGAGGACTTAAAGGTGAACCTGGCGTTTGCAAAGAAACTGAATGACACTGCCACGACGAATCCGGCGAAGTTACCAAGCGCCTGACCTGTGTGAAACGCGTATATGCAGATAGCAAACACAACCCAGTGAATGAGCGTGTTAATGACGCCGATTGATGTGTACTTAGCAAAGAGCTTTAACATTATATATATCAGTCAATTCGGAAAGGTCTGAAGTTTAGCACCACTGTGAAACTTGATCGACCCTCATATTTGACGATACTGTATATGTATACAGTTATTTTGTGAGGTGATTATGCCACGCACAGCAGACATTCATGCCGCGTTTGTTGCGGCCATAGAGTTAAACCCCAAGGGGTATCGTTACCTGACCACAGACGCATTCATAGAGAAATTGCGGCAGTTCAACTGGCACTACTCGCGCGAAGAAGCGAATGCCTGGATAGAGCGCAACCAGCCGGGCTTCGCTGATAAGACCACCGACGGCAGCGATAACCACTATTGGATCCTGCGTAACATGGGGAGGGTGCACTGATGGGATTCGCATCACCAGCTGCTGATTATGTTGAGCGTCAACTTTCCCCAGCAATCCTGTGCAACATCGGGGCGGATAGTAGGTTGCTCGAAACTGATATGGGGTTTGCGGTCATAGAGCCAGCAACGAAAAAGACGCCTGGAGATGTGTTGTTAATTTTGTGCGACGGCCACACACAATTTGCAAAACTCATGGGCAAGGCACTCATTACGGATGATGGTGAAGCGATTGAGGGATCAGCGCTTGAAGAAGTGGAAGTGCTGGGTAGGGTGACGTTCTTCATCAATCGTGCATTAGATGATGATTGCCCTGCAATATAGATAAAGTTCCCCATGCGTCACTGAAAAAAACCAGCCATAAGAGGCTGGTTTTTTGTGTAGTTTGGTCGGCACGATAGGATTTTGCCTCCATCGCATGATGGCCATCCTAAAGCTCAAAGGAAGTTTTGCATAATCACTTCTTCAAAATCGCATTCCCCAAAATAAAAGCTAAGCGAATGAAAAATATAGTGAAATTTAAGGATGAAAATGCAATAAAATCAGCCAGAAAAACATGGTTAACTGGCTGATTAATAACATTTAATTGGAGGTTGTAGAACTCTGCTTCTGGAACAGTTCCCGGAAGACCGGGTAGATGTCATCCTGGTCACGAATGTGCTGCATCGCAAAGTTATCGAACATCGCTTGCAGATGCTCATACTCACGCCACAGCGTCTGGTGGGCGCGACGGGTAATTTCAATGTAGCTGTAGTAACGCACCACCGGCAGGATCTTCTTCGCCAGAATTTCATGACACAGCGGCGAGTCATCCGCCCAGTTATCGCCATCCGATGCCTGCGCGGCGTAGATATTCCACTGCGCCGGATCGTAGCGCTCCTTCACCACCTCGTCCATCAGCTTCAGGGCGCTCGACACGATGGTGCCGCCGGTCTCCTGCGAGTAGAAGAACTCATGTTCATCCACCTCTTTCGCCTGAGTGTGATGGCGGATGTAGACCACCTCCACGTTCTTATACGTTCTGCTCAGGAACAGATAGAGCAGAATATAAAAACGCTTAGCCATATCCTTGGTGGCCTGATCCATTGAACCTGATACGTCCATCAGGCAGAACATCACCGCCTGACTGGAAGGCTCCGGCCGTTTTTCGTAGTTCTTGTAGCGCAGGTCGAACGTGTCGATAAACGGCACCCGGTCGATCTTCGCCCGCAGTTCGGCGATCTCTTTTCGCAGGCGCTCCTCTTCCAGCAGTTGCGCCGGTTCGGTGTTTTCCACCACTTTCAGGCTGGTTTCCAGCTCGCGCAGTTCGCGCCGTTTGCCTGCCGTCATCGCCGTGCGTCGCGCCAGCGAGTTTTGCAGTGAACGCACCACGCTGATGTTGGCGGGCACCCCGTTTGCGGTATAACCCGCTCGATGGGTTTTGTATTCGTTGAGCTGACGGTGCTGATTCTTTCTCAGATTCGGCAGGGCCAGATCCTCAAACAGCAGGTCGAGATATTCGTCTTTTGAAATCTGAAAGACGAACTCGTCCTGGCCTTCACCGTCCTGGCTGGCCTGTCCCTGACCGCTGCCAGAACCGCCGCCTCCGCCTTGGGGCCGCTCGATTCTGTCATTCTGGACGAAGTGGTCATTACCTGGGTGCACACGATGGCGAAGGCCGCCACGCCCCTGATGAAACATCGGTTCGCTGATGTCATCGTTAGGGATGGAGACGGATTCGCCGCTGTCGACGTCGGTCACCGAGCGTTTGTTGATGGCCTCGGAGATCGACTGTTTAATTTGCGCTTTATAACGGCGCAAGAAGCGCTGGCGATTCACCGTGCTCTTGTTTTTGCCGTTAAGACGCCGGTCAATAAACCAGGTCATATATCCCCCGTACTGCATTTGCCAACTTGCAGCGTCCGTAAGTGCCGGACATTTTGTTGGCCCGGTAAGCGCGTTACCGGGCACTTGTTTTAAGACGATTTACGCACGCGCAGATACCATTCACAGAGCAGGCGGACCTGTTTGCGGGTATAGCCTTTCTCCATCATACGGTCGACAAAATCGTCGTGCTTTTTCTGCTCGTCGGTTGAGGTTTTGGCGTTGAACGAGATGACCGGCAACAGCTCTTCCGTGTTAGAGAACATTTTCTTCTCTATAACCGTGCGCAGTTTTTCGTAGCTGGTCCAGTTCGGATTGCGGCCGTTGTTATGCGCTCTGGCGCGCAGCACGAAGTTCACAATCTCGTTTCGGAAGTCTTTCGGGTTGCTGATCCCGGCTGGTTTCTCGATTTTTTCAAGTTCCGCGTTCAGGGATTCACGGTCAAACAGCTGGCCGGTATCCGGGTCGCGATACTCCTGATCCTGGATCCAGAAGTCAGCGTAGGTGACGTACCGGTCGAAGATGTTCTGGCCGTATTCGGAATAGGATTCCAGGTAGGCGGTCTGGATCTCTTTGCCGATAAACTCGGCGTATTTCGGGATCAGGTAGCCTTTCAGGAACTCCAGGTAGCGTTCAGCCTGCTCCTGTGGGAACTGTTCACGTTCAATTTGCTGTTCCAGCACGTAGAATAGATGTACCGGGTTGGCGGCCACCTCCGCGTGGTCGAAGTTAAAGACGCGGGAGAGGATCTTAAACGCGAAACGCGTCGACAGACCGTTCATCCCTTCGTCGACCCCGGCGTAATCGCGGTATTCCTGGTACGATTTCGCTTTCGGGTCGGTATCCTTCAGGCTTTCACCGTCATACACGCGCATTTTTGAGTAGATGCTGGAGTTTTCCGGCTCTTTCAGGCGCGACAGGATCGAGAAGCGCGACAGTGTTTCCAGCGTTCCCGGTGCGCAAGGGGCATGAACCAGCTCACTGTGGTTGAGCAGTTTTTCGTAAATCTTGATCTCCTCGGAGATCCGCAGGCAATAAGGCACTTTGACGATGTACACACGGTCAAGGAACGCCTCATTGTTTTTGTTGTTACGGAAGGTCACCCATTCAGATTCGTTAGAGTGGGCAAGGATAATCCCGTTAAACGGCAGGGCGGAAATACCTTCTGTCCCGTTGTAGTTCCCTTCCTGGGTGGCGGTCAGTAGCGGATGCAGCACTTTGATCGGTGCTTTAAACATCTCGACAAATTCCATAATCCCCTGGTTGGCGCGGCACAGCGCACCGGAATAACCGTAGGCATCCGGGTCGTTTTGCGCGTGATGCTCCAGCTTACGGATATCGACTTTACCCACCAGCGCCGAGATATCCTGGTTGTTCTCGTCACCGGGTTCAGTTTTAGCGATGGCGATCTGCTCGAGGATAGACGGCCACACTTTCACGACGCGGAACTTGGTGATGTCCCCGCCAAACTCGTGCAGACGTTTTGCCGCCCACGGCGACATGATCGTACCGAGATAGCGATGCGGAATGCCAAACTCTTTTTCCAGAATTTGCGCATCCTCTTGCGGATTAAACAGGCACAGCGGATGGTCATTGACCGGGCTGCGTTCGCCGTTGGCGCTCAGCACATAGATCGGCACGCGCTGCATCAGCGCTTTCAGCCGTTCAGCCAGGGAGGATTTACCCCCACCGACAGGACCCAGCAGGTAAAGGATCTGTTTCTTCTCTTCCAGCCCCTGAGCGGCATGCTTCAGGTAGGAGACGATCTGCTCAATGGCGTCTTCCATGCCATAGAACTCTTCAAACGCCGGGTATCGGGCGACCACCCGATTCGAAAATAGACGGGAAAGCCGTGGCTCCAGGGCAGTATCAACCATGTTTGGCTCACCAATAGCCATCAATAGCCGTTCTGCCGCATTGGCATAGGCACTGCGATCTTGCCGACAAATGGTAAGAAACTCCTGCAGTGTGAACTCTTCGTCCTTGGCAGCTTCGTAGCGCTGGCGATAGTGATCGAATATATTCATGGCATGCCGTCCTTTCGTTTTTTAGCACAGGATAAGAGCCGTTCGTATGAGTAGTGGAGGCTCCCGGAAGAGAATTTTTCGCACCTCACTGCCAGAGCAGCAACCTGTGTGCCAGGTCGAAGGCTATGAACCGCAGGGTGTTCAGCAAAACCTCTTCTTAAATTAAAGCGTAGATGGCAATTGCAAAACTTGCATACGGATAAAATCTACTTTCAATGACATATCAATAACTCATCCAAAAATTTCCACTGCGGTTATAAGCGAAAAGTGGGTTTTTCATTTATCGGTCACATAAATGAAAGCGGGATGTCATCTGAAAAATGAAAAATAACGGGTTAATCAAACGGATTAGCGCGCAAAAAATTTTGGGATGTACGGGAATGGCGGTTACACTTCACCCGCTGATTATTTGACTACAGGAAAGAATGGATTGTGACCAAACTCAAACTTCTGGCATTGGGCATCCTTGCCGCTACCGCAGCGAGCACCGTACAGGCTGAGAGCCAGTGGACTGTTGGCGCGGGTGCTGGCGTGATTAACAGCCCGTACAAGCAGTATGACCGCGACGTTTATCCTGTCCCCGTTGTCACCTATGAAGGCGATAACTTCTGGTTCCGTGGGTTGGGCGGTGGCTACTATCTGTGGAACGATACGGCCGATAAGCTCTCCATCATGGCCTATTACGATCCAACGCACTTTAAACCAGGCGACAGCGACAGCAATGCGCTTCGTCAGCTGGACAAACGCAGAAGCTCACTGATGGCGGGGCTTTCTTACGTCCATAATACCGAGTATGGCTTCCTGCGCACTGCGCTGGCGGGCGATACCCTGGACAACAGCAACGGCTTCATCTGGGATCTGGCGTGGCTTTATCGCTATACCAACGGCGCAGTGACGCTGACGCCGGGTATCGGTGTGCAGTACAGTAGCGAGAATTACAACGACTACTACTATGGCGTGTCTAAAGCGGAGTCTCGCCGCAGTGGTCTGAAGAGCTACAGCGCGGATGATGGCTGGGACCCGTACCTGGAACTCACCGCCTCGTATAACTTCCTCGGTGACTGGAATGTGTACGGTACTGGCCGTTACATTCGTCTGAGCGATGAAGTGAAAGACAGCCCGATGGTCGACAAGTCCTGGTCTGGCATCTTCTCCGTGGGTGTGACCTACAAGTTCTGACCAGAACGTGATGCATTAAAACGGGGCGCTAGCGCCCCGTTTGTTTTTTATGATGCCTGAACAATATTAGCGCTTCACAATCTTGATCGTCTGGCCTAAGCGGGACGGTTTTTCTTCGCTGGTTTTCTGCGGCGCGGTCACGCACGCGGTTTCCACGCACACGAAGGTCTTGTAACCGTCATCCGGGATATCCGCCATGCTGACGGAAAGGGCAGGGCCCGGGTTCCAGCCCACCACGTTGCTGTGGTGGTGATGAACCACATCAATACCGCGGTTCAGCGCGCTGTCGTGGATGACGCTACAGGCTTCCGGGTGCAGATACACGCGGTCGGTACGATCCGGGAAAGTCTGCACGCCGTCGTCCAGCTTGCCTTCTTTCGCGTTATCCACTTTGTCGATAAAGGTATCGCCAAGTCCGCTCACCTTAACGGCCTGAATGTCGCCTACGTTGAAATAGGTGTGCAGGGCGGACGTTGTTTCAAATTCGCCGTGCGCTTCCAGTTCAATCTCGCAGGTTTTACCCAGCTTGAAGCGGGCATACAGGGTGAACTCGTGTGGCCACAGGGCACGCGTTTCATCATTCGCCTGGAGTTCAAAGGTCAACACCGCACCGTTTTCATCTTCGTTGTGGGCTTTCAGCGTCCACTGCTGGTTACGGGCGAAACCGTGTGAGGGTAAACCCTGCTGCGCTGACGGGCCAAACCATGGCCAGCAGATCGGTACGCCGCCGCGGATCGCCGCCCCTTTTTTGAACGAGGTGGCCTCGCTCAGCCACAGGCCTTCTTCTTCACCTTCTGGTTTCCAGGAGAGCAGGTGGGCACCATTGAGCGCTACGGAGGCTTTAACGCGCGGATGATCAACGACGATGATATCAGCACCGTCGATCTGACGGCGGGAGATCACAGGGGTAAGTTGTTCGACTACCGGAAGTGCAAAAATTTTATTAATCATTAAGCAATCCTCTGTCTAAAAACAATAAAAAAGGCGACCGAAGTCGCCTTTTAGGATCAAGCACTCATCTCAACTTATTTGGAGATGTGAGCGATCAGGTCCAGTACTTTGTTAGAGTAGCCAGTTTCGTTGTCGTACCAGGAAACCAGTTTCACGAAGTTGTCGTTCAGTGCGATACCTGCTTTAGCATCGAACACGGAAGTGCACACTTCGCCGTTGAAATCGGTAGATACAACGTCGTCTTCGGTGTAACCCAGAACGCCTTTCATTGGGCCTTCGGAAGCAGCTTTGATTGCTTTCTTAATTTCTTCATAAGAAGCAGCTTTTTCCAGACGAACGGTCAGGTCAACAACGGATACGTTAGGAGTTGGAACGCGGAACGCCATACCAGTCAGTTTGCCATTCAGTTCTGGCAGTACTTTACCTACTGCTTTAGCAGCACCGGTAGAAGATGGGATGATGTTCTGAGCCGCGCCACGGCCGCCGCGCCAGTCTTTGTGAGACGGGCCATCAACGGTTTTCTGAGTAGCGGTGGTTGCGTGAACGGTAGTCATCAGACCTTCGATGATGCCGAAGTTGTCGTTGATAACTTTAGCCAGCGGTGCCAGGCAGTTGGTGGTGCAGGATGCGTTGGAAACGATGTCCTGGCCAGCGTAAGTTTCGAAGTTTGCACCGCGAACGAACATTGGGGTGTTGTCTTTGGAAGGACCAGTCAGAACAACTTTCTTCGCACCCGCAGTGATGTGTTTACGTGCAGTTTCGTCGGTCAGGAAGATACCGGTAGCTTCAGCTACAACGTCAACACCGATTTCGTTCCATTTCAGGTTAGCTGGGTCTTTCTCAGCAGTAACGCGGATGGTTTTGCCATTAACAACCAGGTGGCCGTCTTTCACTTCAACGGTGCCGTCGAAACGACCGTGAGTTGAGTCGTACTTCAGCATGTACGCCATGTATTCAGCGTCCAGGAGATCGTTGATACCAACGATTTCGATGTCAGAACGTTTCTGAGCAGCACGGAAAACAATACGGCCGATACGGCCAAAACCGTTGATACCTACTTTGATAGTCATATATTCCACCAGCTATTTGTTAGTGAATAAAAGGTTGCCTGTAAAATTACAAAAACCTTACGC
>SKEY01001147.1_pt1 | contig 36370 bp, 29 predicted proteins | sample 4843871 | NCBI WGS metagenome assembly SKEY01 (sample SAMN11008797, study PRJNA524170) | human gut metagenome | biome: Human fecal sample; material: Feces; isolation source: fecal sample from pouch patient p36 | host: Homo sapiens | place: Israel: Tel-Aviv | collected 2016-12-04 | reverse complement strand
ACTGAGTTCCGTACTGCTAAAGGTATTCTTGAAGAAGAAAAAGCTAAATTAGTTGCTGAAGGTGTTGCCGTTGCAGACGACATCGAAGTAGGTATCATGATTGAAATCCCAGCTGCAGCAATGCTTGCTGATCAATTTGCTAAGGAAGTTGATTTCTTCTCAATTGGTACAAACGACCTTATCCAATACACTATGGCTGCTGACCGTATGAATGAACAAGTTTCATACCTTTACCAACCATATAACCCATCAATCCTTCGCTTGATTAACAACGTTATTAAGGCGGCTCACGCTGAAGGTAAATGGGCTGGTATGTGTGGTGAAATGGCCGGTGACCAAACTGCTGTTCCACTTCTTGTCGGAATGGGCTTGGATGAGTTCTCAATGTCAGCGACATCTGTCCTTCGTACACGTAGCTTGATGAAGAAACTTGACACAGCTAAAATGGAAGAATACGCTAACCGTGCCCTTACTGAATGTTCAACAATGGAAGAAGTTCTTGAACTTTCAAAAGAATACGTGAACGTAGACTAAGAGTCGATCAAGACTAAGACAAATTTGTCTTAGTCTTTTTTTACATTGTACATAAAAATGTTCATTTTATTCGTAATAAACTAGTTAGTAATAAAAATAGTGATTTAAAAGTTCGGTTTTTTGTTTAATTTTCCTCGTATATATAGTATAATCGTAAGTAAGATTGGGAGGAAAGCGAAGGAATGAAGTAAAAGGTTCGGGAAAGAAAATGGAAAAACTTTTCCTGATAATTTTACATGATTTTACAGGAATCAACTTGAAAATTAAGTGATTTTATAGTAAAATAAAAACAATTAGAAAACGCTTTCAAAAAATAAAGAGGTGAGTATATGGATAGAAGCACAGACTTATGGACATTTGGAAGAGGGGATAATTTCCATCTTCAAGAGTACTTAGGAGCTCACAAGGAAACAAGGGGAGAACAAGAAGGCTTTACCTTCCGTGTTTGGGCTCCCAATGCTCAGGCGGTGGATCTGATTGGTGATTTCACTGATTGGGAAGCTCGTAAAATTCCAATGGTTCGTAATGAAGGAGGCGTCTGGGAAGTCTTCTGTTCCGATGCAAAAGAGGGAGATATATACAAGTATTTGGTGACTCGACAAAATGGTCATCAGGTGCAAAAAATCGATCCTCTAGCGTTATGGATGGAAAAGAGACCCAATACAGGATCTATTATTAAGACCATTCCAGAGAAAAACTGGAAAGATGGTCTTTGGCGGGCACGCCGTAAAAAGCTTGGTTTTAAGGAACGACCTGTTAATATCTATGAGGTGCACGCAGGATCGTGGAAACGAAATGAAGATCACAGTTCCTATACCTTTAAACAACTAAAAGAAGAACTGATTCCTTATCTAGTTGAGATGAACTACACTCACGTGGAATTTATGCCAGTTATGGCCCACCCATTGGGACTGAGCTGGGGATATCAGCTCATGGGTTATTTTGCACTCGAACAGACTTATGGTAGTCCAGAAGAGTTTCAAGACTTCGTGGAAGAATGTCATCTCAATAATATCGGTGTTATCGTGGATTGGGTACCTGGTCATTTCATTATCAATGATGATGCCTTGGCTTATTATGATGGAACACCAACTTTTGAGTATCAGGATGAACATCGGGCCCATAACTATGGTTGGGGAGCTTTGAACTTCGATTTAGGAAAAAATCAAGTACAGTCATTCTTGATTTCTAGTTTGAAGTTTTGGATTGACACCTATCATTTAGATGGAATTCGGGTTGATGCCGTGAGCAATATGCTCTATCTTGATTACGATAGCGGTCCATGGACACCAAATATTGATGGGGGAAACCTCAACTATGAAGGGGTTCATTTCCTCAGACGTTTGAATGCGATTATCAAGAACGAACACCCAGATGTTATGATGATTGCAGAAGAAAGTTCTGCTGGTCAAAAGATCACAGGCCCTGAAGAAGAAGGTGGTCTTGGTTTTGACTATAAATGGAATATGGGTTGGATGAATGATATTCTCCGATTCTATGAGGAAGACCCGGTCTACAGGAAATTTGACTTTAATCTGGTAACCTTTAGTTATATGTATGCATTTTCCGAAAATTTCCTTCTTCCTTTTTCACATGATGAAGTAGTGCATGGCAAGAAGAGTTTGATGCACAAGATGTGGGGAGATCGTTACAATCAATTTGCTGGACTCCGTAACCTTTTGACTTATCAGATTTGCTATCCAGGAAAAAAATTACTCTTTATGGGTTCGGAATTTGGTCAATTTTTGGAATGGAAGTCAGAAGAGCAACTGGAATGGGGCAATCTAGAGGATGAAATGAATGCTAAGATGCGTCGTTTCACTTCTCAGCTCAATCATTTCTACAAGGAACACAAGGAATTGTGGGAGATTGATGATAGCTTTGATGGCTTAGAGATTATTGATGCAGATAACCGGGATCAGAGCGTCTTGTCTATGGTCCGGAAAAATCGTAAGGGCGATCTTTTGGTGTGCGTTTTCAATATGGCACCAGTAGAACGCAAGGACTTTACGATTGGTGTGCCTGTATCAGCGGTCTATGAAGAAATTTGGAATACAGAATTAGAAGAATGGGGAGGTGTCTGGAAAGAGCACAATCCGACAGTTCAGTCTCAAGATGGACTGTGGAAGGATTATGAACAAACTTTGACCTTTACTTTGCCGGCTTTAGGGGCTAGCATTTGGAAGGTGAAACGGAAGGTTCGCAAAACGAAATCTAAAACATCAGATAAAAAATGATGATCGGTTGACTCTAAGGGAGTCCAAGCTTTAAAAAGAGGAAGTAGTCAATGAAGAATGAAATGCTCGCTTTAATTCTTGCCGGTGGGCAAGGAACACGTCTTGGAAAATTAACCAAAAACATCGCAAAACCTGCGGTTCAATTTGGTGGGCGCTATCGGATTATCGATTTTGCGCTATCAAACTGTGCCAACTCAGGAATTCACAATGTTGGTGTGATTACACAGTACCAGCCACTTGCCCTTAACAGCCATATTGGGAATGGTTCCAGCTGGGGCTTGGATGGAATCAATACGGGTGTGTCTATTCTCCAACCTTATTCAGCTAGTGAAGGAAATCGTTGGTTTGAAGGAACTAGCCATGCCATCCTCCAAAACATCGACTATATCGACAGCATCAATCCGGAATATGTCTTGATATTATCTGGGGACCACATCTATAAGATGGATTACGATGATATGCTTCAAGCGCACAAGGATAATAATGCAAGCTTAACTGTTGCCGTCCTAGATGTACCTTTGAAGGAAGCAAGCCGTTTTGGAATCATGAATACAGATGCCAATAATCGGATTGTCGAATTTGAAGAAAAACCAGCTGAACCAAAATCTACCAAGGCTTCCATGGGGATTTACATCTTTGACTGGGCTCGTCTCCGCAATATGTTGGTTGCTGCTGAAAAGAGTGATATCGATATGTCAGACTTCGGTAAAAATGTCATTCCAACTTATCTAGAATCAGGCGAAAGTGTTTATGCTTATGAATTCAATGGTTATTGGAAAGACGTTGGTACGATTGAGTCTCTTTGGGAAGCCAATATGGAATATATCGATCCAAATAATGCCTTGGATAGTCGCGATCGTCACTGGAAAATCTATTCACGCAACCTCATTTCTCCACCGAACTTCTTTGGGGAACATGGCCACGTCGAAGATTCTCTTGTCGTCGACGGTTGTTCGGTAGACGGTACAGTCAAACACTCCATCTTATCAACAGAAGCTCAAGTTCGTGAAGGAGCAGTTGTCGAAGATGCTGTCGTGATGAGCAATGCCATTATCGGTAAAGGAGCTGTCGTGAAACGCGCGATTATCGGGGAAGGTGCAGTCATTGCAGAAGGTGTCGTGATTGATGGAACAGAGGAAGTACAAGTTGTCGGTTACAATGAAAAAGTGGGGGTAGCAACAGATGAAGATTGATAAATATTCAGCCATTTTAGGAAATACAGTTGGGTATCATGATATGTCCACTTTGACCAGCCATCGTCCGGTAGCATCCCTACCGTTTGATGGGAAATACCGCTTGATTGACTTCCCGTTGTCTAGTCTTGCGAATGCTGGTATTCGTAGTGTTTTTGGGATTTTCCAACAAGAAAATATTAGTTCGGTCTTTGACCATATTCGTTCAGGTCGTGAGTGGGGCTTGTCTACTTTATTGAGCCACTATTACCTCGGAATCTATAATACTCCAGTTGAAAATACAACGGTAGGGCCAGAATACTACCAACAATTATTGACCTATTTGAAACGGTCTGGTTCCAACCAAACAGTTGCTTTAAACTGTGATGTTTTGATGAATATTGACCTCAATCAGATTTTCCACCTTCATAATACCATCGATCGTCCGATTACAGTGGTTTATAAGAAGTTGCATCTTCAAAATATCTCTGAAGTCAATGCTGTCTTGGAAATTGATGAATCAGACCATGTTACAGATCAAAAACTTTTTGATGGTAAGAATCCGGATGAAGTCTACAACATGTCAACAGATGTCTTTATTGTGGACACTCCTTGGTTGATTGAAAAAATTGAAGAAGAAGCTAAGAAAGAATACCCACAAAAATTGCGCTATATCTTGCGTGATTTGGCGGTGGAATACAATGCTTTTGCCTTTGAATATACAGGTTACTTAGCCAATATTCATTCAGTTGAATCTTACTACCATGCAAACTTGGATATGTTGGAAAACCAAAAATTCATGAAGCTCTTTTCACCAAATCAAAAAGTGTATACGAAGGTGAAGAATGAAGAACCAACTTATTATTCCAAGACTTCAAATATTAAAACGTCTCAATTTGCTTCGGGTAGTATTGTAGAAGGAACCGTTGAACGCTCTGTTGTTTCACGTCGGGTACACCTTCATCAAGGTTCAGAAGTCCGTAGTAGTCTTCTTTTCCCTGGTGTTGTAATTCATGAAAATGCAATCGTCGAACATGCCATCCTGGATAAGGGGGCCGAAGTGGCTGCTGGTGTGACGATTCGTGGGACAGAAGAAGCACCTGTCGTGGTTAAAAAAGGAACGATTGTTACAGAGGATATTGTCTAATGAAACTATTATTTGTTGCAGCTGAAGGAGCACCGTTTTCTAAAACAGGTGGTTTGGGAGACGTTATTGGCGCTCTTCCTAAATCCTTAGCGAAAAGTGGTCATGATGTGCGCGTGATCCTCCCTTACTATGATATGGTAGAGGCTAAGTTTGGAGATCAAATCGAAGATGTCTTGCATTTTGAGACCAAGGTTGGCTGGAGAAGTCAATATGTTGGTGTGAAACGCATTGTGCGCGATGGAGTCACCTTTTACTTTATTGATAACCAACATTATTTCTTTAGGGGCCATGTGTATGGTGACTTCGATGATGGCGAACGCTTTGCCTTCTTCCAGCTCGCGGCCTTAGAAACGATGGAACGGGTTGATTTCATTCCAGATGTTCTTCATGCCCATGATTACCATACAGCGATGATTCCTTTCTTGCTGAAGGAAAAATACCGTTGGATTCAAGCTTATCATGGAATTAAGACAGTGTTGACCATCCATAATTTGGAATTCCAAGGTCAGTTCGACCCAGGAATGTTGTGGGATCTTTTCGGAGTTGGATTTGAACGCTATGCAGATGGAACACTTCGATGGAATGATTGCCTGAACTGGATGAAAGCCGGTATTCTATATGCTGACCGTGTAACAACCGTTTCTCCTAGCTATGCGCATGAGATTATGACTGCTGAATATGGTTGTGGCTTGGATCAGATCCTTCGAATGGAGTCTGGCAAGGTGACCGGAATTGTTAACGGGATTGATGCGGATCTGTATAATCCTGAAACGGATCCACTCTTGACTCATCACTTCAGTCTCTCAGATCTTTCAGGTAAAGCAGCCAGCAAACGAGCTCTTCAAGAACGTGTTGGTCTACCTGTTCGCGATGATGTTCCTTTGTTTGGGATCGTCTCTCGTTTGACACGTCAAAAAGGCTTTGATGTGGTGGTAGAAGAGTTGCATCAACTCTTGCAAAAGGATATTCAGATTGTCTTGCTCGGTACAGGAGATCCTGGATTTGAAAATGCCTTTGCTTGGTTTGGTCAAGCCTACCCAGATAAACTTTCAGCGAATATCACATTTGATGTCCAATTGGCCCAAGAAATCTATGCAGCGTCGGATGTCTTCTTGATGCCAAGCCGCTTTGAACCATGTGGCCTTTCTCAAATGATGGCCATGCGTTATGGAACCCTTCCCCTGGTGCATGAAGTCGGCGGACTTCGAGATACGGTCCAACCGTATAATGCTGTTGATGGAAGTGGAACAGGCTTTAGCTTCAATAATTTGTCTGGCTATTGGTTTAACTGGGCAGTTGATGAAGCCTTGGCTGTCTACTACAATGACAAACAGGCCTGGTATGGTCTGCAAGAGCAAGCTATGACGCGTGACTTCTCATGGGATACGGCTAGTCAACGATACAATGATTTGTACCAATCCTTATAAATAGATCTATGATACAAACGCCTTTCGAGGCGTTTTTTTGTGTTGCTTTCTTCCTATAAAGAAAACGGTTTATATTTTTGAGTTTTAGAGCTTGCTAAAATAGAAGAAAAAAGATAAGATAGGTAAAGGTAAAAAATCCCGGGAAGGTTCTTATTTTTGGAAAGGATCCCAGCCTCTCTAAAAATAATCAGGTCCCTGCTCGAGGGTTAAATATTACTATATAGGAATTTTAGGATGAAAAAAGCAAAACAATTTTTTGAAAAGAAGACCAAATATTCGATTCGGAAATTATCTGTTGGTGTTGGTCCGGTGGCCATTGGAGCCTTTTTATTAGGAGGAAGCCTGTTAGGGGCTCGTCCTGTACATGCAGATCAGGTGACCCTACCTGCTCATGTGCACTTAGGATATGTGACAGAAGAAGAGCTAACCGCTGAAGAAAAAGAACAGGTGATTCATGCAATCCCTGAAGAGTATCAAAATGAAGATACTTTCTATCTCGTCTATAAGAAGAAGGAAGCAATTCAGTCGGTTCTTCCTCAAACAGGAAGTCAGGAAGTCGCCCTTTTTGGGCTAAGTCTAGCCACAGCTTCCTTTGCGGTCCTCTTACTCTCTAAAAAGCACCGGAAGAAGGTCATGGGCGTCCTTTTGATTGGAGCCATGGGACAAAGTCTTCTACTTCCAGTTGAAGTCGCAGCCCTACAAAATCATGTCTTGCGCGCCTATAATCAGGATCTTGTGATCGCAACGAGCAAAGATCTTGCAAACGGCGTGATTCAAATTGATGGCTACGACTATGTGGGCTATCTGCGTTACCCGTCAGTTAAAAAGACGAGCTTACAAGAGCCAAAGGCTATGCAGGAAACGAAATCTTCTGTAGAAGGGACGATCAAAACAAGCACAGGGATTCCACAAGTGGAAGCACAAGCGCGTGTGACCCCAGAAGTCGCTCCAGCCTTTCCTCAAGTTGAAAAACCAAGCCTTGAGGTCTCTACTGAGCCTGTGCCATTTGAAACCGTCAACCAAGCTGATCCTACATTAGCCAAAGGGCAAACCAAGGTGCTGACAGCTGGCCAAAATGGAGAGCGGACCATATTGACGGAAGTCAGTGTGGTAGATGGACAAGAAGTTCGCAGAGTCGTTGAAAGCAAGGTCACTAAAGAACCAGTTTCACAAATTCTTGCGGTCGGGACAAAAGAAGATGCCCAACCAACCCCTCAACCCAGCCCTTCTCCAGTTGTAACGGCCAAAGGGACACAAGAAGAAGGCCATGTCGGCGAAGCTCCTGTTCAACCAGAGAATCCAGTCTATACAGGCGTAGTGGAAGCTAAGGGAACACAAGAAGAAGGCCATGTCGGCGAAGCCCCTATTCAACCGGAGAACCCAACCTATACAGGTATGGTGGAAGCCAAAGGGACACAGGAAGAAGGCCATGTTGGCGAAGCCCCCGTTCAACCGGAGAATCCAACCTATCAAGTTACGGAAGGGACGGTAACAGAGACAGAAACGGTAATCCTTCCATATGAAACAGAGTATGTAACGGACGCCAATCGTTACACCGATGAAGAAAGCCTCCTTCAGAAAGGCGAGGCTGGTAGCCAGGAGATTCGTCGAGTTTATAAGACCGTCAATGGTGAGAAGATTGGCGAGCCCGTGAGCACGACAACTGAAACAGTAAAAGCTCCTGTGACAGAAAAAATTAGTCGTGGGACTAAGGCGATTGAAGGCCAAACAGAGGATGTTTCGTTTGAGGAAATTCCATTTAAGACGGTAACCGAACAAGATGCCACCTTGCTAAAAGGAACCGAAAGGGTTTCTCAAGCCAGTAAAAATGGGAAGAAGAAAATCACAAAGGTCTACAAGACCATTAAGGGAGTTAAGACAACGGATGCTCCTACGATTTCTGAGGAAGTAGTTGAACAGGCGCAAGATCAGATCATTCAACAAGGGGCCAAAGAACTTGACAAGCCAACCTTGGCTTTGACCCAGGTCGATAAGGAAGAATTGAAGCGCAGTGCTAAAGCTACTTATCGTTTGGACAAACCAGACGGTGTGACCATCAAGTCCATCCAGGCTGTATTGAAGAAGGGTGATCAAGTGGTGAAAACCCTGACCCTTTCAGAGACGGACTTGGCAGCTGCTTTAGCGGACTTGGACTACTACAAGGATTATACGCTCGCAACGACCATGGTCTATGACCGTGGAAATGGGGATGAAGAAGAAGTTCTCAAGGAAGAACCACTGAGAATTGATCTTAAAAAAGTTGAAATCAAAAACATCAAGGAAACCAGTCTGATTAGCGTGGATGACCAAGGTCTTGAGACCGATAGCAGCCTCTTGTCTGAAACACCATCAGATGTGAAGCCTTACTACTTAAAGGTCACTACCCATGATAATAAGGTTACAAAACTAGCCGTTGATAAAATTGAAGAAGTAACGGTAGATGGCGTGACCCTATACAAAGTAACAGCCAAAGCTCCTGATCTCATTCAAGGGACTGCGGACAACCAGTTCAGTGAGGACTATGTCCACTATATTGCGAAACCCAAAGCACATGAAGGTGATGTCTACTACAATTTCAACGAACTTGTAAAAGCTATGCAAGCCAATCCGACTGGCACCTTTAAGCTTGGTAGCAGTATGAATGCAAGTAATGTGCAACCAGCTGGCAAGTCTTATGTAACCAATGCCTTCAAGGGAATATTGGAAAGTACAGAAGGCAATAAATTTGCTATCCATAACATTACAAGACCGTTATTTTCTAACATCGAAGGTGGTACTGTTAAGAATCTCTTGCTTGAAAATGTTAACATTGACATGCCTGGATTTGATCGAGTAGCACCGATCGCAGGTGTCATCAAAAATAATGCGACTGTCGAAAATGTTAAAGTAACAGGAAGCGTTGTTGGAAACAACGATGTAGCTGGTATTATCAATAAAATTGATGGTAGTGGGAAGGTCAGTAATGTTGCCTTCATCGGGAAACTGCACGCTGCTGGCAATAAAGGTGGCTATCTAGCAGGTGTTGTTGGTGAGAACTGGAAAGGTATTGTCGAAAAGGCTTACGTTGATGCTGAAATCACTGGGAACAAAGCCAAAGCTGCAGGTTTAGTTTATTCTTCTCAAAATGGTGGGAATAACAATACGCTAGGTAGAGAAGGAGTTCTCAGAAATTCAGTTGCTAAAGGTTCTATTGAACTCAAAGAAGCGGTCCAATCGGGTGGCTTACTCGGGACCAACTGGGCCTTGGGGGCTATTGAAGACAACATCACCATGATGAAAGTCAAAACAGGTGAGATGGTCTTCGGACACTCGGATATCGACGCAGATGATTACTTTACTTACTCAAGAACCAAACGCAATTACAGCGTGGAAGGCGTGAGTGAAGGGAAGAAATCCTTTAACAACTCCCGTAAAATCCCTAGCATTACCCTTGCAGAAGCTGAGCAGAAGATTGAAGCAATGGGAATCACTGCTGATAAATTTACCAGCAGCAAACCGATCGAAGATACGCTTAATAACCTTGTTAACAAAGACGATCAATACAAGGCAATTGATGGCTACGACGCCGCTCGCGAACTTGCTTACCGCAATATTGCTAAACTGCAACCATTCTACAACAAAGAGTGGATTGTGGATCAAGGAAATAAATTGGCTGCGACTAGTCCTCTCTTGACCAAGGAAGTCTTGTCTGTGACGGCCATGAAGGGCAATGATTTTGTAACAGAATTGGCTGATGCCGACCACATTCTGATCCATTACTCGGATAAGACAAAAGATATCTTTAGCATTTCACCGAAAGATTCAAAAGTCAAACAAGTGAAAGAGTACAGCATAGCGGAGCTCGGTGAAGTTGTCTACACGCCGAATATGGTTGACAAGGACCGGAGTGATCTCATTAGTACCATTGTTGAAACATTAAATCCCGTCGAATTACAATCAGACCCTATCTACACACACCTAGGTAGAACAGGACCTAACAAAGTCAATGCTATTAAGAACATTTATCTTGAAGAATCCTTCAAAGAGGTGAAGGATAATTTGACTCACTTTGTGAAACAGTTGGTTGAAAACCAAGACCATCAATTAAACACAGATGAGGCTGCCAAACGGGCGCTTATCAAGAAAATTGAGGATAACAAGGCAGCGGTTCTCCTGGGTCTCTCTTATCTCAACCGTTATTACGGAGTGAAGTTTGATGATGTCCATCTCAAACAGCTCATGTTGTTTAAACCAGACTTCTATGGTAAGAATGTTGATGTCTTAGACCGTTTGATTGAAATTGGTTCAAAAGAAGACTACATCAAAGGGAATCGTACCCAAGATGCCTTCCGTGAAGTCGTGGCTAAATCGACTCTTTCTGGTAACCTAAATGACTTCTTGAAATACAACATGGAGCTCTTTACAAAAGATAGAGACCTGAATGATTGGTTCATCAAAGCCACGAAAGACAATGTCTATATAGTGGAGCCTGAGACTTCAAATCCAGCATTTGCTTCTGCCAAACACCGGGCATATGAAGGCTTAAATAACGATATCCACGGTAAAATGATCTTGCCACTCTTGAATCTTAAAGATGCGCACATGTTCTTGATTTCAACCTACAATACCTTGGCCTATAGTTCTTTTGAAAAATATGGCAAACAGACAGAAGCAGAACGGACTGCTTTCAAGGCTGAGATTGATAAAGTAGCCAAAGCCCAACAAGACTACTTGGATTTCTGGTCACGATTAGCAGCTGATAATGTTCGCAACCAGCTTCTAAAGAGCAATAATATGGTGCCAACACCGGTCCTTGATAATCAAAACTACAAAGGCATTAGTACAGACCGTTATGGCCATACGAATAGTGGTAAAGATGTCGCTCCAATCCGTGAATTGTATGGACCAACCGATCGTTACCATGCGACAGATTGGCGTATGGGAGCAACTGCTCGTGTCTATGGAAATCCTTATAAAGATGATTCTGTCTTCTTTATGGTGACGGATATGATCAGTGACTTTGGGATTTCTGCTTTTACCCATGAAACGACCCACGTCAATGACCGTATGGTATACTTGGGTGGCTGGAGACACCGTGAAGGAACGGACTTGGAAGCCTATGCTCAAGGCATGCTCCAAACACCATCTGTATCCAATCCAAATGGGGAATACAAAGCCTTAGGTCTCAACATGGCCTATGAACGTTCCAATGATGGAAACCAATGGTACAACACCAATCCAAACGATCTTCGATCACGTGATGAGATTGATCGCTACATGAAAGGTTATAACGATACGCTCATGCTTCTGGATTATCTTGAAGGAGAAGCTGTATTGGACAAACATAGTAAGGACTTAAACAATGCTTGGTTCAAGAAGGTTGATAAACAATACCGAGGAGCTAATACCAAGAATCAATTCGATAAGGTTCGAGCTTTGAGTGATGAGGAAAAAGCCATTGCTTTAAACACAGTAGATGACCTCATCACCAATAATTTTATGACCAACCGTGGTCCTGGAAATGGCGTCTATAATCCATCAGACTTTGGTTCAGCCTATGTGACTGTGCCGATGATGACAGGGATCTATGGTGGGAACACCAGTGAAGGGGCTCCTGGAGCCATGTCCTTCAAACACAATACTTTCAGGATTTGGGGCTATTATGGCTATGAAAAAGGATTCCTGGGTTATGCTTCGAACAAGTATAAACAAGAATCCAAACAAGCTGGACTTGCCACTCTAGGAGATGACTTCATCATTAGCAAGATTTCTGATGGAAAATTTAACACTCTTGAAGACTGGAAGAAAGCTTACTTCAATGAAGTTGTGACAAGTGCTAAAAATGGAATTCAGGCTATTGACATCGATGGGAAGACCTACAATAGCTATGAAGACTTGAAACGTGCATTTGCTGATGCAGTGGATAAAGATAAGGCTACTCTAAGTAACGGTTCTGTCAAATTTGACAATACGGTTGCACTGAAAGAAAAAATCTTTAAGAAATTGCTACAACAAACGGACAGTTTCAAAACCTCTATCTTTAAATAATTGAATTCTCTCATCTGCTGAGCAGGTGAGAGTTTTTTAGAAGAAAAAATGAATAGAGGTGGACAAAGTGTCTAAAAATTAAAAGGAATCAATCGTAGATCGGAAAAATTATCATATTAAAAAAATAACGTAATTTAACAAAAACGCTTTCTTTTCTAGGAAATATTTGACTATTATATCTTTTAGGAGTAAACTAAGGAGGTAAAATTAATAAAAGGAGAATTCATCATGAATTTAACATTTTTAGGTCTTTGTTTAGCCTGTTTTGGTGTATCACTGGCAGAAGGTTTGATGATGAGCAGCTTATTGAAATCTGCGTCTCGTCAACCAGAAATTATCGGTCAATTACGTAGTCTTTTGATCCTTGGTGTTGCCTTTGTCGAAGGTACTTTCTTCGTAACTTTGGTTATGGCCTTTATTATCAAATAAGCACTTCTAATTTAGAAAAGGAGGTGTCAAAACTTGGAAGAAAGTATCACTCCAACGATAACTCTTGGACCTGTAACTTTTAATTTGACCCTACTTGCTATGACCTTGATTGCTGTTTTGGTGGTTTTTGGCTTTATTTATTGGGCCAGCCGTAAAATGACGATCCGACCAAAGGGCAAACAAAATGTGCTGGAATACGCATATGACTTTGTCGTAGGCTTTACAAAAGGAAATATTGGGGAACATTATATAAAGGACTATTCCTTGTTCTTGTTTGTTCTTTTCCTATTTCTTTTAGTGGCCAATAACATTGGATTGATGGCTAAAATCGAAACGACCAATGGTTACAATTTGTGGACATCACCAACCGCTAACCTGGGTTATGACTTTGCCTTTTCATTTTTGATCACCTTAATCGCCCATGTAGAAGGAATTCGCCGACGTGGTGTGAAGGAATATTTAAAGGCTTTTGTGACACCTGGATTTATGACCCCCATGAATATTTTGGAAGAATTAACGAACTTTGCCTCCTTGGCACTTCGGATCTTCGGAAATATCTTTGCGGGTGAGGTACTAGCAAGCTTGCTTGTGACTTTGTCGCATCAAGCTGTTTATTGGTATCCATTTGCCTTTATTGGAAGCATGGCGTGGACAGCGTTTTCGATTTTCATTTCATGTATCCAAGCCTATGTGTTTACCATGTTGTCATCAATTTATATTGGTAAGAAAATTAATGGTGAAGAGTAAGTAGAGGAGGAGTAGAAGAATGCATGTATCAATGAGTGAAATTATTGGTAACTTTATTCTCATTGCTGGTTCCTTCCTATTATTAATCTTTTTAATAAAGAAATTTGCATGGAACAATATCAATGGAATTTTAGAAGCGCGTGCCAAAAAGATTACAGATGATATTGATGGAGCAGAATCAGCTCGTCAAAAAGCTGAGGAACTAGCAAGTAAACGTGAAGAAGAGTTGGCAGGTAGCCGCAAAGAAGCTGCGTCTATCGTCGAAAATGCAAAGGAAACTGCAGAAAAGAATAAATCTCAGATCCTTTCAGAAGCCACTCAAGAAGCAGTACGTTTGAAAGAAAAAGCGCAACAAGAAATTGCGCATAACAAAGAAGAAGCATTGAACAGTATCAAAGGTGATGTGGCAGATCTCACTGTCAATCTTGCCAGCAAATTGTTGAGCCAACAGCTGGATGCTGAAGGTCAACGCCAACTGATCGATCGCTATCTTGATGAATTAGGAGAAGCCTAATGGACAAAAAGCAACTGATGGTGATTGAGAAATATACCCAGCCTTTTGTTCAATTGGTCTTTGAAAAAGGAGAACAAGACCTAGTCTTTGAAAAATTGACTCAAATCAAGGGTATTTTTGAAGAGACTGGACTTGCTAACTTCTTAGCTCATATCGGTGTAGAGGATGAAGAGAAAGCAAAAAGTCTCAGACTTTTTCAACCCTCGGATTCACAATTACTCGACCATTTGATTGAAGTGGTTATTCTCAATCATCGTGAAGCCTTATTTTATGACATTGTAACGATTTGTTTGGATCAGATTCAACTGTTGAGCAACGCTTTTGTCGTCACTGTTACGACGGTTGCTGGTTTGGATCCTGTTCAAGAGCAAAAGCTAATCCCCATTATCGAAAGAAAATTTGGGATTCAAGTTCGCTCGATCCAACAAAAGATCGATCCAGATTTAATTGGTGGCTTTGTCGTGACAGCCAATCATAAAACGTTGGATACCAGTCTCAAACACCAATTGCAAGTTATAAAATCTAAATTGAAATAGAAAGTGGTGTGAATTTTGGCGATTAACGCACAAGAAATCAGCGCTTTAATTAAGCAACAAATTGAAAATTTCAAGCCAAACTTTGACGTCACTGAGACAGGTGTTGTAACCTACATTGGTGACGGGATTGCCCGTGCTCATGGTCTTGAAAATGCCATGAGTGGTGAGTTGTTGATCTTTGAAAATGGCTCATACGGGATGGCCCAAAACTTAGAGACAACGGATGTCGGTATCATCATCTTGGGTGATTTCACGGATATTCGTGAAGGAGACTCTGTCCGTCGTACAGGTAAAATCATGGAAGTCCCTGCAGGGGATGCCTTGATTGGTCGGGTTGTCAACCCACTTGGCCAACCAGTAGATGGTTTGGGTGAGATTGTGACAGATAAATTCCGTCCAGTCGAAACACCAGCTCCTGGTGTTATGCAACGGAAATCTGTCTCAGAACCCCTACAAACTGGTTTGAAAGCCATTGATGCCCTTGTTCCAATCGGACGTGGTCAACGGGAATTGATTATCGGGGACCGTCAAACAGGGAAAACTTCGATTGCCATCGATACCATCTTGAACCAAAAGGGTCAAGACATGATCTGTATCTATGTGGCGATTGGTCAAAAAGAATCAACAGTTCGTACGCAAGTAGAAACTCTTCGTAAATACGGAGCCATGGATTATACGATTGTGGTAACCGCTTCGGCTTCCCAACCGTCTCCATTGCTCTACTTGGCACCTTATGCCGGGGTTGCCATGGCAGAAGAGTTCATGTATAACGGTAAACATGTTTTGATCGTCTATGATGATTTGTCAAAACAAGCCGTAGCTTACCGTGAATTGTCCCTTCTTCTTCGTCGTCCACCAGGACGTGAAGCCTTCCCAGGGGATGTCTTCTATCTCCACAGCCGTTTGTTGGAACGTTCTGCTAAAGTTTCAGATGAATTGGGTGGTGGCTCTATTACAGCCCTTCCAATTATTGAAACCCAAGCAGGAGATATTTCTGCTTATATCGCAACCAACGTGATTTCGATCACAGACGGACAAATCTTCTTGCAAGATAGTTTGTTCAATGCTGGTATTCGTCCAGCCATTGATGCAGGTTCTTCTGTATCCCGTGTAGGGGGAGCTGCCCAAATCAAGGCTATGAAGAAAGTTGCGGGTACCCTTCGTATCGACCTTGCTTCATATCGTGAATTGGAAGCCTTCACGAAATTTGGTAGTGACTTGGATGCTGCGACTCAAGCGAAATTGAACCGTGGTCGCCGAACAGTTGAAGTCTTGAAACAACCCGTTCATGAACCATTGACAGTTGAAAAACAAGTCGTGATCTTGTACGCCTTGACTCATGGTTTCTTAGATAGTGTTCCAGTAGACGACATTCTTCGTTTCCAAGAAGAGTTGTTTGATTACTTTGAAGCACATTATGATCAAATCTTTGAGACGATTCGTTCAACACATGATCTTCCAGCAGAAGAAGAACTGGATGCAGCCCTTACAGAATTTGTCAACCAGTCAAATTTCAAATAGAAATAGGAGTGGAAGATGGCAGTTTCATTAAATGATATAAAAAATAAAATTGCATCCACTAAAAATACCAGTCAAATTACCAATGCCATGCAGATGGTGTCTGCTGCTAAACTCGGAAAATCTGAGCAAGCAGCCAAGGATTTTCAGGTTTATGCCGCTAAGGTACGTAAGTTACTAACAGACTTGCTCCATGGACATGAAACAGAAAATGCTAAGTCCCATCCCATGTTGGTGAGTCGGCCGGTAAAAAAGACAGCTTATATCGTGATTACATCCGATCGTGGTTTGGTCGGAGGCTACAATGCCTCCATCCTTAAAACCATGATGGAAATGAAGGCAGAATACCATCCAACTGGAGATGACTTTGAAGTGATCTGTATTGGAAGTGTCGGGGCGGATTTCTTCCGTGCCCGTGGGATTCAGCCGGTTTATGAATTGCGTGGTTTGCCTGATCAACCTAGCTTTAAGGAAGTTCGTACGATCATTTCGAAAACAGTCCAAATGTATCAGGAAGGCTTGTTTGACGAGTTGTACGTCTGTTACAACCATCACGTTAACAGTTTGACTAGCCAAATGCGGGTAGAACAGATGCTTCCGATTATTGATTTGGACCCCAATGAAGCAGATGAGGATTATGTATTGAATCTAGAATTGGAATCTAGTCGAGATGCCATTTTGGATCAATTGCTCCCTCAATTTGCTGAAAGCATGATCTATGGTGCCATTATTGATGCTAAAACAGCTGAAAATGCTGCTGGGATGATGGCCATGCAAACTGCAACAGACAATGCCAAGAAAGTCATTGATGAATTAACGATTCAATACAACCGTGCTCGTCAAGCAGCGATTACACAAGAAATTACCGAAATCGTTGCTGGTGCTAGCGCCCTTGAATAGTTGTCGGATACAATTTTAAATACAAAAACAGATGCTCGAAAGAGAACTTTTGAGCAGTAGAAATTACTTAGAATAGGAGAATGACATGAGTTTAGGCAAAATTTCTCAGGTCGTAGGTCCCGTCGTAGACGTTGCCTTTTCCGTTGGAGATAAACTTCCTGAGATCAATAATGCGCTTGTAGTCTATAAAAATGACCAACAAAAATCAAAAGTCGTTCTTGAAGTAGCTTTGGAACTTGGTGATGGGGTTGTACGGACCATCGCCATGGAATCAACTGATGGTTTAACACGTGGAATGGAAGTCTTGGACACAGGTCGTCCAATCTCTGTTCCTGTCGGAAAAGAAACCTTGGGACGTGTCTTCAATGTTCTTGGAGATACCATTGACTTGGATCAACCTTTTGCTGAGGATGCTCCTCGTGACTCCATCCACAAAAAAGCTCCATCCTTTGACGAGCTCTCTACTTCAGAAGAAATTCTTGAAACAGGGATCAAGGTTATTGACCTCTTAGCCCCTTATTTGAAAGGTGGGAAGGTCGGACTCTTCGGTGGTGCCGGAGTTGGGAAGACCGTCTTGATTCAAGAATTAATCCATAATATTGCCCAAGAACACGGTGGTATTTCTGTATTTACCGGTGTTGGGGAACGGACACGTGAAGGGAATGACCTTTACTGGGAAATGAAAGAATCTGGCGTTATTGAAAAAACAGCCATGGTCTTTGGACAAATGAATGAGCCACCTGGAGCACGGATGCGTGTTGCTTTGACTGGTTTGACCATTGCGGAATACTTCCGTGATGTCGAAGGTCAGGACGTTCTCTTGTTTATCGACAATATCTTCCGTTTCACTCAAGCCGGATCTGAAGTATCAGCCCTTTTGGGACGGATGCCATCAGCCGTTGGTTACCAACCTACTTTGGCAACTGAAATGGGTCAATTGCAAGAACGGATTACGTCAACGAAGAAAGGTTCTGTTACATCGATCCAAGCCATCTATGTGCCAGCCGATGACTATACAGACCCAGCGCCAGCAACCGCTTTTGCTCACTTGGATTCAACCACCAACTTGGAACGTAAATTGGTACAATTGGGGATCTACCCTGCGGTGGATCCATTGGCATCAAGCTCACGTGCCCTTTCTCCAGAAATCGTAGGAGAAGAACACTATGCAGTAGCTTCTGAAGTCAAACGCGTCCTTCAACGTTACCATGAATTGCAAGATATCATTGCCATCTTAGGGATGGATGAATTGTCTGACGAAGAAAAGACCTTGGTTGCTCGTGCTCGCCGGATCCAATTCTTCTTGTCACAAAACTTCAACGTTGCGGAACAATTTACAGGTCAACCTGGTTCTTATGTACCAGTTGGAGAAACTGTTCGTGGCTTTAAAGAAATTTTGGATGGGAAATATGACCATCTTCCTGAAGATGCCTTCCGTGGTGTTGGATCGATCGAAGATGTGATCGCCAAAGCTGAAAAAATGGGATTCTAAGAAGAGGTGAAAGATGAGTCAAATGAACGTCCAAATCGTTACACCGGATGGACTGGTTTATGATCATCATGCCGCATTTGTATCTGTCAAGACAATTGATGGTGAATTAGGGATTTTACCTCATCATATCAATACCATTGCGGTTTTGGCTGTAGACCAAGTAAAGGTTCGTCGTGTCGACGATGACAAACATATTGATTGGATTGCAGTCAATGGGGGGATTATCGAAGTAGCAGATAATGTCATTACCATTGTTGCCGACTCTGCCGAACGTGCTCGAGATATCGACATTAGTCGTGCAGAACGTGCCAAACTGCGAGCTGAAAAAGCGATTGAAGAAGCCAAAGATCAGCATTCGGTTGATATGGAACGTCGTGCTAAAATTGCTCTTCAACGCGCCATTAACCGGATTAATGTCGGAAATCGTTTATAATATATTAAAAAATAAGGTAGAGGTCTTGTCCTCGCCTTATTTTTGTTGAGTGAGAATCAAAAGAAGAAAGTGAGAATCAAATATGGTATAATAGCTGTATGATCCAAATGATTTTTAACTTTTCAAGCCATTTATTGTTTATCTTTTTTGCCTATTACCTATTGTTGAACCTAGTTCAATGGGAAAAGTTTTTAAAAGTAAGTACTGAAAATGCTGTTAAAATCCGTTTTTTGATCTTGATGCTCAGCATTGGAATCGGCTATCTAGCCAGCTCATTTTTTATCAGCGTGTATGAGATGAGTCGGCAGATTTTTATTGGCCAATTCTAGCCACATTTTATCAAAAATATGGTATGATAGAAGTCGTGACTTTAAGAAATTGGAGAACAATCCCGTATGGAAAAAATAATCGTTAATGGTGGAAATAATCGACTAGTTGGAACTGTCAAAATCGAAGGAGCAAAAAACGCTGTCCTTCCGCTTCTTGCTGCAACAGTCCTTGCAAGCGAGGGCGTGACAACCTTAAAAAATGTCCCTGTTTTATCAGATGTCTTCACAATGAACAATGTCGTTCGTGGCTTGAATGCACAAGTGACCTTCAATGAAGAAGAAAATACGGTTGTCGTAGATGCACGAGAGAAATTGTCTGAGGAAGCGCCTTATAAATATGTTAGTAAGATGCGGGCTTCTATCGTTGTCTTGGGTCCTGTCTTGGCACGCAATGGCCATGCCAAAGTTTCCATGCCTGGAGGCTGTACGATCGGTAGTCGTCCGATTGACCTCCACTTGAAAGGTCTGGAAGCTATGGGGGCTGAAATTACCCAAACAGCCGGCTATATTGAAGCAAAAGCAGATCGTCTCAAGGGTGCACACATCTATATGGACTTCCCATCAGTAGGTGCGACACAAAATATTATGATGGCCGCAACCTTGGCAGATGGAGTCACTGTGATTGAAAATGCAGCTCGAGAACCTGAAATTGTTGACCTAGCTCTCTTGCTGAATAAAATGGGAGCTAATGTCAAGGGGGCAGGAACTGAGACCTTGACCATTGTTGGTGTGGAGAGCTTGCATGGTGCAAACCACAATGTTGTGCAAGACCGCATCGAAGCTGGAACCTTTATGATTGGGGCAGCCATGACTGGTGGAGATGTCTTGATCGAAGATGCCATTTGGGAACACAACCGTCCGCTTCTATCTAAGATGCAGGAGATGGGTGTAACGGTAACCGAAGAAGAAAATGGAATTCGGATTCAATCGGATATCAGTAAGCTCCGTCCAGTGACGGTTAAAACCCTTCCCTATCCAGGATTCCCAACCGATATGCAGGCTCAATTCACAGCCTTGATGGCCATGGCTAAAGGTGAGTCTACCATGATTGAAACGGTCTTTGAGAATCGCTTCCAGCATTTGGAAGAAATGCGTCGGATGGGCGTTCACTCAGACATTATGCGGGATACAGCTCGTATCGTTGGAGGGGAAAGCTTCCAAGGTGCAGAGGTCATGTCGACCGATTTACGAGCAAGTGCAACCTTGGTCTTGATGGGCTTGGTAGCAGAAGGAGAGACGAAAGTCAGCAAATTAAGTCACTTAGATCGTGGTTATTATCAATTCCATGAGAAATTGGTGGCACTAGGTGCAGACGTGAAACGTGTAGAGGAAGAAGACGATGAAAACTAATCTTCGCTATGTTGGAAAACAGCTAGGAATTGTCCTCCTGTTGGCTGTGATTGGAATCATCATTTTTGCAGTTGGTTTGGTCATTGGCTATGGAGTGATTGGAGATGGAAAAAATCCATGGTCCATTCTCTCTCCGGACACTTGGTCAGAGATCATTGGAAAGCTAACAGGCAAATAAGCTTTTAACTAAAATTGAGTAAAAAGGAGAGCAGCGAATCGAGTCAATGACCCATCTAGCGCTGCTCTTTTTTGGAGAGAGGCATGACAAAACAAGTATTCACAAAACGAACCAAACAAACCCTAGCCGGTTTTGTGGTGGCAACGGCCCTAGCTATTGGGGGCTATTATTTCAATCAACCGACGGTAAAAGAAGCGACAGATCAGGTTGTTTCGGTGGTGACTAGTAGCCAACAAGAAACACCTAGTAAAGAGTTAGCTAGCTCGGTACTAACGAAATCTGCCCGTTCACAATTAGGAAATGACTTGGAATGGAATGGCGCTGGAGCTTTTGTAGTTAAGGGAAATCGTACAGATCTGGATGCCAGCGTGGCTAGTCAACCTTATGCCGATAACAAGACAAAAGAAGTCAATGGAAGGACTGTGCCGACGGTTGCCAATGCCATCATGACCAAAGCGACTCGCCAGTACAGAGATCGAGATGCAACAGGTAGTGGCCTAACCGATTGGAAACCAGCAGGTTGGCATCAGGTACATCATCTGTCAGGCGAGTATGACCATGCTGTGGATCGGGGCCACCTATTGGGCTACGCCTTGATCGGCAATCTCAAAGGTTTCGATGCTTCGACTAGCAATCCAAAAAATATCGCTGTACAAACGGCTTGGTCCAATCAAGCCAATGATCCTCATTCCACCGGTCAAAACTATTATGAGACCTTGGTCCGAAAAGCACTGGATAAGAACAAGCGGATCCGCTATCGGGTGACCTTGATCTACAACCATCCAGAAGATCTGATTCCATTAGGATCACAGATCGAAGCCAAATCGAGTGATGGGACCCTTGAGTTCAATGTCTTTGTTCCCAATGTTCAAAGTGGTATTAGCCTGGATTACCAGACAGGAAAAGTAACCGTTCATTAATAAGCCAGAAAGCATGGCTATTTAAGTTATTTTTAAGAATGGGGTGTTACAATTGCATACCTTCTTTAAGAGAAAGGAGAATGTATGAGAACCATTTTTCGATTTTTCAGAGGAATCCTTCGTATAGCATGGAGTCTCTTTTGGGGATTTTTCTGGACCATTGCCATCAGTTTTCTCGTTCTAGTGGGGATCATCTATTTCACAGATTCTCCTAGTTCTGGTATGGATGGAGTTGGGCGAGCTGCCCAAAAGGTTGTTTATCAAGTCGGCAATTTGTTTGGTGATCAGGGCTTTGCATCGCGCTTTGGGATGACACCTAGCTCACAGACCACGCAGACGGACAATCATGAGCATAGCGGTGCTCGCTGGGAAAAAGCGGAGGCCACGGTCTACCTGGATCCCAATATCAGTCAAACTTTTGTAAAAGCTTATCGGGATGCTATTGAGGCTTGGAACCAAACAGGCGCCTTTACCTTCAAGCTGGTTACAAATGAAAAAGAGGCTAATGTGGTCTTGACGGAAATGGATAACGCATCGGTTTCTGCAGCAGGAGAGACAGCCTCTCAGACCAACCTCTTAACCAACCGCTTCACCCACATCACAGTGCGTCTCAATCGCCATTATCTTTTAAATTATGTCTATAACTATAGTTATGATCGGATTGTCAATACAGCTGAGCATGAGTTAGGCCATGCGATAGGGCTGGACCACACGGATGGAGAATCGGTCATGCAACCGGCCGGTTCCTTCTACAGTATCCAGGATACAGATGTGGAAGCAGTCCGACAATTATACAAGGAAGAATAAGTTTTAAAATACTTTCTAAAAGTTCTGAGCCTCAAGGGGCTCAGGATTTTTTGATGGCTCGTCTTTCCTTGTTTAATCTGAAAAAAGATAGTAAAATAGGGACATGATTATTTTACAAGCCAACAAAATTGAACGCTCTTTTGCAGGGGAGGTTCTTTTTGATCATATTAGCCTGCAGGTGGATGAACGGGACCGGATTGCCCTGGTCGGAAAGAACGGAGCAGGCAAGTCTACGCTCTTGAAAATCTTGGTGGGAGAAGAAGAACCAACTTCAGGAGAAATCAATAAAAAGCGGGATCTTTCTCTCTCCTATCTGGCCCAGGATAGCCGCTTTGAGTCGTCCAATACCATCTACGATGAGATGCTTCATGTCTTTGACGACCTCCGTAAAACGGAGAAAACTTTGCGGCAGATGGAGCTTGAGATGGGGGAAAAAACTGGGGCTGACTTAGAAAAGCTCATGCAGGATTATGACCGTTTATCGGAAGAATTCCGTCAAGCTGGTGGCTTTACCTATGAGGCAGATATCCGTGCGATTCTCAACGGCTTCAAGTTCGATAAGTCCATGTGGCAGATGAAGATTGAAGAGCTGTCTGGAGGGCAAAATACCCGTCTAGCTCTGGCCAAGATGCTCTTGGAAAAGCCAAATCTCTTGGTGTTGGATGAGCCAACCAACCACTTGGATATTGAGACCATCGCCTGGTTGGAAAATTACTTGGTTAATTATAGCGGAGCTCTTCTCATTGTCAGCCACGACCGGTATTTCCTGGATAAGGTCGCAACCATTACCTTGGACCTGACCAAGCATTCCTTGGACCGCTATGTCGGCAATTACTCCAGCTTTGTGGAGCAAAAGGAGCAAAAACTGCTGACCGAAGCCAAGAACTACGAGAAGCAACAAAAAGAAATAGCTGCTCTGGAAGACTTTGTTAATCGCAATTTGGTGCGGGCTTCGACTACCAAGCGGGCCCAGTCTCGGCGCAAGCAGTTGGAAAAAATGGAGCGCCTGGACAAGCCAGAAGCTGGGACCAAGTCTGCCCATATGACCTTCCATGCCGATAAGACTTCGGGAAATGTCGTCCTGACAGTAGAAGAGGCAGCCGTCGGCTATGACGATCAAATCCTGTCAGAGCCCATCAATCTGGATATCCGCAAGATGAATGCGGTCGCTATTGTGGGACCAAATGGGATCGGGAAATCGACCTTAATCAAGTCCATCGTCGGACAGATTCCTTTTATCAAGGGTGAAGCTCGTTTTGGAGCCAATGTCGAGGTGGGTTACTATGATCAGACCCAAAGTAAACTAACGCCTCACAACAGTGTCTTGGATGAGCTCTGGAATGACTTTAAACTGACGCCAGAAGTGGAAATTCGCAATCGCCTGGGAGCCTTTCTTTTCTCTGGGGATGATGTCAAGAAAACCGTCGGCATGCTGTCGGGTGGAGAGCGGGCCCGCTTGCTCTTGGCTAAACTATCGACGGAAAATAACAATTTCTTGATTCTCGATGAGCCGACCAACCACTTGGATATCGATAGCAAGGAAGTGCTGGAAAATGCCTTGATTGATTTTGATGGGACCTTGCTCTTTGTCAGTCACGACCGTTACTTTATCAACCGGGTGGCCACACAAGTCTTGGAACTCTCAGAAGAGGGCTCAACTCTTTATCTAGGAGACTACGACTATTATCTGGAGAAAAAAGCAGAGTTAGAGGCTCTTGCTGCAGCGCAAGCAGAAGCTGTGCCTGTTTCTTCGATGGAAGAAGTAGCAAGTAATGATTATCATCTGCAAAAGCAAAACCAAAAGGAACTCCGGAAAATCACTCGTCGCATTGAGCAATTGGAAGCGGAGATGGAAGAGCTGGATCAAAAAATCCAAGACATCACCGAAACCATGCATAGCACCAACGATGCAGCTGACTTGATTCAACTCCAAAGCGAGCTGGATCAACTAACTGTCCAGCAGGAAGCGGTCATGGAAGAGTGGGCAGAACTGTCAGAGCAGGTGGAATAGATGGAAGATCTTGGAAAAGTTTTTCGTGAATTTCGAATCAGTAAAAATTACTCTCTAAAAGAAGCTGCAGGAGAAGCTTGCTCGACTTCCCAATTATCCCGTTTTGAATTGGGGGAGTCGGATCTGGCTGCTTCGCGCTTCTTTGACATTTTGGACAATATCCATGTGACGATTGAGAATTTTATGGATAAGGCCAGAAATTTTCAACACCATGAGCATGTCGCTTTGATGGCTCAGATTATTCCGCTTTACTACTCAAATGATATTGCAGGTTTTAAAAAGCTTCAAAGAGAACAACTTGAAAAAGCCAAGAGTTCGACCAATCCTCTCTATTTTGAGCTGAACTGGATCCTGCTACAAGGGCTGATTTGCCAGAGAGATGCCAGCTACACCATGAAGCAGCGTGATCTGGATAAGGTGGCGGATTACCTCTTTCAAACGGAAGAGTGGACCATGTATGAATTGATCCTCTTTGGCAATCTCTACAGCTTTTATGAGGTGGACTATGTCACACGGCTTGGGAGAGAAGTGATGGAGCGTGAAGATTTCTACAAAGAAATTGGTCGCCATCGCAAACTGGTCTTGATTCTAGCCCTGAATTGCTACCAACATTGTTTAGAACATCGTTCTTTTGAAAACGCCAGCTATTTTGAAGCCTATGTAGAAAAGATTATCGGCAAGAGCATCAAGCTCTACGAACGCAATGTCTTTCATTATCTCAAAGGATTTGCCCTCTATCAGAAGGGGCAAACAGAAGAAGGGCGGCAGCAAATGCAGGAAGCCATGCACATTTTTGATGTGCTGGGACTGCCAGAGCAGGTGGCCTATTATCAAGAACACTTTGATAAATTTGTAAAAAATGAATGTTCTAAATAGGACAGTGATAAAGGAGATTTTATGAACCGACATGCGGTCCAATTAATTAGTCGTGGAGCTATTAACAAAATTGGAAATATGCTCTATGATTATGGGAATAGTGTCTGGCTGGCCTCGATGGGGACTATAGGAAAGACGGTATTAGGGATCTATCAGATTTCTGAGTTAGTGACAGGGATTCTCGTGAATCCTTTTGGAGGAGTGATTTCAGACCGTTTTTCTCGTCGCAAGATTTTGATGACGACCGACCTGGTTTGTGGACTCCTTTGTTTGGCGATTTCTTTTATCACAAATGATAGCTTGATGATTGCGGCTCTTATTTTTGCCAATATTGTTCAGGCCATTGCCTTTGGTTTTTCTCGACCTGCCAATAAAGCCATTATTACCGAGGTAGTAGAGAAAGACGAGATTGTGACCTATAACGCTCACTTGGAGTTAGTCTTACAGGTTGTTAGTGTCTGTTCACCTGTTTTTTCTTTCCTAGTTCTACAATTTGCCAGTCTTCATATGACCCTCTTATTAGATGCGCTGACCTTTTTCATTGCCTTTGTCCTAGTGGCTTTCCTTCCGAAAGAAGAAGCTAAGGTGCAAGAGAGGAAACAGTTTACCGGGAAAGATATTTTTTCTGATATCAAGGATGGGTTAGACTATATCTGGCATCAGAAAGAGATTTTCTTTCTCTTATTAGTGGCTTCTAGCGTCAATTTCTTTTTTGCAGCTTTTGAGTTTTTACTTCCATTTTCCAATCGACTCTACGGGGGCAAGGGGGCTTATGCGACCATTTTAACGCTGGGAGCTATTGGATCTATTCTAGGAGCACTTGTTGCCAATAAAATGAAATCAAGTATGAAAATTCTCCTGTTTTTACTGATCATGGCAGGGGTCGGAGTGTTCATAATGGGCTTGCCCCTTCCGCCTTATCTTTCATTTTCAGGAAATCTGGTCTGTGAATTTTTTGTGACCATTTTCGACATCCACGTTTTTACCCAAGTACAAACCAAGGTGGAAGATGATTATCTGGGGAGAGTCTTGAGCACAATTTATACCTTGGCTGTTCTCTTTATGCCCATCGCCAAAGGGTTGATGACTTGGTTGCCAAGCGTCCGTATGAAATCATTTCTCTTGATTGGAGCTGGGGTTATTCTCTTTTCACTCTTGGCTCAGCTAGTAGCTAAGCAACTTCAATCAAAAGAACAGTAGGGATCCTTTGATAAATTTGTAAAGCATTAATTTTCCCAAATAGGGGACAAAATGAAAACCTCTTTCATGAACTGATACAATAGTTTCAGAAAATGAAGGAGGTTTTTTATGAATCGACATGCTATCCAGTTGATTGCTCGTGGGGCGATCAATAGAATGGGAAATATGCTCTATGACTATGGGAACAGTGTTTGGCTGGCTTCGATGGGGACGGTGGGAAAGACGGTATTAGGGATTTATCAGATTTCTGAACTTGTCACCTCCATTCTAGTCAATCCATTTGGTGGCGTGATCTCAGACCGTTTTTCCCGTCGCAAGATTTTGATGACGACCGACTTGGTTTGTGGTCTCCTTTGTTTGGGAATTTCTTTTATCACAAATGATAGCTTGATGATTGCAGCCTTGATTTTTGCCAATATTGTCCAGGCCATTGCCTTCGCTTTTTCTAGAACTGCCAATAAAGCTATTATCACAGAAGTTGTAGAGAAAGACGAGATTGTGACCTATAATGCCCACTTGGAGTTGGTCTTACAGGTTGTTGGTGTCAGCTCTCCTGTGTTCTCTTTCCTTGTTTTACAATTTGCCAGTCTCCATGCGACTCTCTTACTAGATGCGCTAACTTTTTTCATCGCCTTTGTTCTGGTCGCTTTCCTTCCGAAAGAAGAAGCCAAGGTTCAGGAAAAGAAACGGCTTACGGGAAAAGATATTTTTTCGGATATGAAGGATGGATTGCACTATATCTGGCATCAGAAAGAGATTTTCTTTCTCTTGTTGGTGGCTTCCAGCGTCAATTTCTTTTTTGCAGCTTTTGAGTTTTTACTCCCCTTTTCCAATCGCCTTTACGGGGTTAAAGGAGCTTATGCGACTATTTTAACGCTAGGAGCTATTGGCTCCATCATCGGAGCCTTGATCGCCAATAAATTTAAATCAAGCATGAAGATGCTTCTCTTCTTATTGATTTTAACAGGAGTAGGAGTCTTCATGATGGGCTTGCCCCTTCCGCCTCTTCTTTCCTTTTCTGGAAATTTGGTCTGCGAACTCTTTATGACAATTTTTAACATCCACTTTTTTACCCAGGTTCAAACCAAGGTAGAAGGAGACTATCTGGGCCGGGTCTTAAGCACCATTTTTACCCTAGCTATTCTCTTTATGCCCGTAGCTAAAGGATTGATGACCTGGTTACCAAGTGTCCGTGTAGAATCTTTTCTCCTGATTGGAGTTGGCGTCATTCTCTTTTCACTCCTAGCACAAATAGTCGCCAAGAAATTACAAGCAAAAGAAGGTACATCAGCATAAAAAAAGCACCAATCGGTGCTTTTTTAGTTGTTTTCTTTTTCTTCTGTCTTGATTTCTTTCTTTTCTTCTTCCAGTTGCTTTTGAGTGCTCTTGAGTTCTTTTTTTAGGGAGAAGCCCTTTGAAAAATTAACCAAGGTCATGACGAATGCACCCAAGAGGACACAGAGCAATATCAGAATGATCAAGGGTAATTTAAATTGAACCAAGAGGAAATTTACGGTGACCGTTTGCATATTTGCAAGGGAAATACCAGCAATCAATAAGATGGAAAGTAATAAAGCAATGTAGTGTAGATTTTTTTTATTCATCATCATCTCCTTATTGTTCAGTCGGAGCCTTGCTTTTCACATCAGCGTATTCTTCCGGCTGCTCTAGGCTTAGAATTTCCTCATAAGCCGGTAGGGAAAGGTCTTTGCCATATTTATTTTTTAGGGCAGTGCTCACTAGGCGATAGGCCAAATTGGCATTTCGGGACAAGATAGGACCGTGGAAGTAGCTGCCAAAGACGTTCTTATAATGAACCCCTTCGCACCCATCTTCTTTGTTGTTCCCATTTCCATAGACGACCTTGCCCAGTGGTTTTTCATACTCTGCCAAGAAGGTCCGACCTTGGTGGTTCTCAAAACCATAATAGGTTTCGTTAAATTCTTCGTTATGGATTTTGATATCACCGATATAGCGGTTGTTGACTTGGTTGAGCGTATAGTGGCCCATAATACCGAGCCCTTCAATGCGTTTGCCAGAAGCTTCAATGTAGTACTGACCCAGAAGCTGAAAGCCACCACAGATAGCAAGGACCACACCATCGTCATGAATGAAGCGTTCAAGATCTTCTTTTTTATCTGGTAGATCTTCTGATACAATGGTCTGTTCGTAGTCTTGGCCGCCACCGAAAAAGGCGATATCATAGGCATCAGGGTCGAACCGGTCTTTGAGAGAGACGATATCCACTGTGACATGGGCTCCAAGTTTTTCAGCAACGTACTTGAGCATGAGGATATTTCCATTGTCTCCGTAGGTATTCATTAAGTTGCCGTAGAGATGGGCAATGCGCAGGCTGTATGGATACTGTGCCTGATCAGAAGATTCTAGAGAAGTATAAGTCATTAGTGCATCTCCTTTTCAATCAGGTGTTCTTGGGCCAAGAGTTCACGGAATTCAAGCATGGCCGTATAGGTAGCTAAAATGTAAGCGTGAGGGGTTTCCTGTTGCTGGATGCGTTGGAAGACCTCTTTTAATTCAGCCATTTCTGTGATCTTTTCAGCCGGATAGCCAGTGACCCGAAGTCGCCGAGCAATCTCAGAGTGGCGCACCCCACCAGCATTGATTTCTGGAATATCCATCTGGGTGATTTGCTCAAAGTCCGCATCCCAAATCCAGCTGGTGTCGATCCCATCCGCATAATTCGCATTGAGGAGGGCTGATAAGCTAAAGGAATAAGGAGCTAGTTTGATCATTTCAATAGCTTGGGTCGCACCAACTGGATTCTTAATCAAAACCAAGGTACATTCCTTATCCCCAATCTTAAAGGTTTCCTGACGACCAAAGACAGCGCGACTGCGATCAAATCCTTGCTTAATCACTTCAGGTTGAACTCCAAAGAATCCAGCAACGGAAACAGCAGCTAAGGCATTGTAGATGTTGTAAAGACCGCCGATATTGATGTGGTAGTCTTGGCCTTGAATCCGGAATTGGGAAGAGCGCTGGGTTAATGAGAGGAGGTCTGATACGGCATAAGTCAGAGGAGGCCTGTGGAAACCACAGTGCTCACAGATATAATCCCCAAGATTTGCATAGGTATTGAGCTTGTACTTGAGGATGTTGTGGCAATGCGGACAGAGGATTCCTTCCGTATTGTAATGAGCTAGTTGTGGCTCTGATTTGTCAGTATCAAATCCATAATATTGGATCGGATTGGATAAGGTCTGACTATTAAAGAGCGGACTATCTCCATTTAACAGAACCGTCGCAGTTGGGACCTTGTGAATGGCATCCAAAATCATTTGGTAGGTCGTATAGATCTCTCCATAGCGGTCCATCTGGTCCCGGAAAATATTAGTGATCACAAAAAGGCTGGGCTTAATATAATCACAAATCCGAGAGAGGCTGGCCTCGTCAATTTCAAGTACCGCAATCGGTCGATTTGATTTCGAATGCTTAGCCCGTAAGAAGGTCGTTGTAATCCCAGAGATCATATTGGCCCCACTTGGATTGGTCAAAATAGGTCCAAAAGCTTCTTGGAGAATACCTACTGTTAGCGCAGTGGTCAGGGTTTTTCCATTTGTCCCTGTAATCACAACAATCTCATAGTTTTTTGCCAGTTGACTGAGAATATCTTTATCAAATTTGAGGGCTACTTTACCTGGTAGGGTTGATCCCCGCCCCATCTTTTCTAGAATAGAGCCGGAAAGCTTTCCTGCCAGAAGGCCCAAGGTTGTATTTATCTTCATAAATCATATTTTATCATAAAAAGCATCAGAAGGTTACAGAAAAATCTGTTGAAACGTGTTATAATAAGATGATGTCTTTTAGAGAAGTGGTAGGTATGAGAATATGAATATTCAACAGTTTTCAAATCCACAATTTTGGACCAGTTTGTTCCCGAATTGGTGGAGTGTTATTATCAATATCATCGATATTGCCCTGGTGGCTTGGTTGTTGTATTTTTTGATCAAGGCCATCGTCGGGACCAAGATCATGATTTTGGTGCGTGGGGTCATTATCTTTTTCTTGGCTCAATTTTTAGCCAATTTTTTGGGTTTAACGACTATTTCTTGGCTGATCAATCAAGTGATTACCTATGGGGTTATCGCGCTGGTTGTGATTTTCTCCCCTGAAATTCGGATTGGCTTAGAGCGTTTAGGTCGGGCGACAGAGTTCTTTACGACGAGTGAAGTCAGTCAGGAAGAGAAGATGGTACAGGCCTATGTTAAGGCAGTGGCTTATATGAGCCCACGTAAGATTGGTGCCTTGGTAGCTATTCAAGGAGCCAGAACCCTTCAGGAATATATCTCCACAGGTATTCCTCTGGATGCAGATATTTCAGGAGAATTGCTGATTAATATCTTCATTCCAAATACTCCTCTGCACGATGGGGCGGTCATTGTTCGCAATGATAAAATCGCTGTTTCTTGTGCCTACCTGCCCTTGACAGAAAACACTGGAATTTCAAAAGAGTTCGGAACGCGTCACCGCGCAGCCATTGGTTTGTCTGAAGTTTCGGATGCCTTTACCTTTGTGGTATCAGAAGAAACGGGCGGGATCTCTGTAACCTATAATGGAACCTTCCGACATGATTTAACCTTAGAAGAGTTTGAGGCAGAATTGAGAGCCTTCTTGGTCCCTGAAGAGAATAAGACGATTAGTTGGAAAGAGCGTCTATTTGGGAGGGTAACAAAATGAGATCGAAAAAAGAATTTCTTTATGTTTTCGCCTCCGTCTTATTGTCCTTTATCTTGTTTATCAATGCGTCATCCTTTAATTTTCAAAATAATAGCAGCGCTAGACAAGTGAGTTCAGAGACCTACACCAATACCTTGACCAATATTCCAATTGATGCCAAGTACAATGACAAGACATATTTTGTCAGTGGTCTAACATCAGAGGTAACGGTCTTTCTGAAAGGTTCAAATCGGGTTGCCCTTGCTAGTGAGATGCAACCGGGCACTCGGAAGTTTCGAGTGGTGGCTGATCTTCGTAAGGCCAAGGAAGGTACCGTCGAAGTTCCTTTGATTGTAGAAGATCTTCCAGCCGGTTTGACAGCAACTGTAGAGCCTCAGAAAGTTTCAGTAAAAATCGGGAAGAAAGCGAAAAAATCATTTGCTGTCAGGGCTACGATCCCGGACAATCAAATTGTGGATGGGATAACAGTAACGGATATTTCTCTTGAAACCACCAAGGTAGAAGTGACCAGCGATCAAGAAACCTTGAGTCGCATTGATCATGTCCAAGCCGTCTTCCCATCCAGTGAGATCATTAGTGGAAATTATAGCGGAACCATTTCCTTAAATGCAGTGGATGCCCAAGGAAATGTTCTACCAGGTTTGGTCAAGCCGAGTGAAACACGGATTCAAGTGACCACAAAGAGTAGCTCGTCTACGTCAAGCTCTAGCAGTTCGTCGTCGACCTCCTCCAGTTCAAGTAATTAGAAAGTAAAAAAGGTAATGAAGAATGGGTAAATATTTTGGAACGGACGGTGTCCGTGGAGAAGCAAATGTAGAATTAACGCCAGAATTGGCTTTTAAACTAGGCCGTTTCGGTGGCTATGTGTTGAGCCAACATGAAGAAGAAACACCCTTGGTATTTGTTGGACGTGATACGCGTATTTCTGGTGAAATGTTAGAGCATGCCTTAATTGCTGGGCTCTTATCTGTTGGGATTCGCGTCTACAAGTTGGGTGTGATTGCAACACCAGGTGTTGCTTATCTAGTTCGTACGGAAAAAGCCAGCGCCGGAGTGATGATTTCTGCTAGCCACAATCCAGCCTTGGACAATGGCATCAAATTCTTTGGTGGTGATGGCTTCAAATTGGATGATGATCGCGAACTTGAAATTGAAGCCTTGCTTGATGCGGCTGAAGATACGCTTCCACGTCCAAGTGCACAAGGTTTAGGAACGGTCATGGAATATCCAGAAGGCTTGCGTAAGTATCAAGAATTCCTTGTCTCGACAGGCGTTCAACTCGAAGGCATGCACGTAGTCTTAGATACAGCAAATGGTGCAGCCTCTACTAGTGCGCGTCAAATCTTTGCAGATTTGGGAGCTCAATTGACCGTCATCGGTGAAAACCCAGATGGTTTGAACATCAATGATGGGGTTGGTTCTACTCACCCAGAGCATTTGCAAGAGAAAGTAAAAGAAGTAGGCGCAGCGATTGGTCTTGCCTTTGACGGAGACAGCGATCGCTTGATTGCTGTTGATGAAAATGGAGAGATTGTAGACGGAGATAAGATCATGTACATCATCGGTTCTTATCTTTCAAGCAAAGGCTTGCTCGAAAAAAATACGATCGTCACAACCGTCATGTCTAATCTCGGCTTCCACAAGGCATTGGATGCGAAGGGGATTCAAAAAGAAATCACAGCTGTTGGAGATCGTTATGTGGTCGAAGAGATGCGCAAATCAGGATACAATCTTGGTGGTGAACAATCTGGTCACGTAGTCATCATGGATTACAATACAACTGGTGATGGTCAATTAACAGGCGTTCAATTGACTAAAATCATGCAAGAAACCGGCAAGAAATTATCTGAATTGGCTGCTGAAGTAACCATTTATCCACAAAAACTCGTCAATATCCGGGTTGAAAATAGCATGAAAGACAAGGCGATGGAAGTGCCTGCTATTCGTGAAATCATTGAAAAAATGGAAGCGGAAATGGCAGGAAATGGACGCATCCTCGTGCGTCCAAGTGGAACTGAACCCCTCCTTCGTGTGATGGCAGAAGCACCTACACATGAAGAAGTGGACTACTATGTAGATACCATTGCTGCAGTTGTTCAAGCAGAAATCGGACTTTAACCTTGTAAAAAACATGGCTCGCAAATAGGCGAGCAGAGGAGGTATATATGAAACAGGTTCGTCAAATTGTATGGGCACTTGCCTTAGTGCTAACGATTCTATTCACAGCTGGTTTGACTAAAACAATTCATGCTGCAGAAGTCTCATCATATACACAGACAGCACGTCTAACGAAAGACGGTAACACGCTAACAAATGGGAGCAAGGTGTTGACAAATGAAAAATTGTCAGCAAGTATTTATTTAGCCTTTCCAGATTCGCAAACTATTCAAGCTGGTGATACCTTAACTCTTAGTTTGCCAAAAGAATTAGCCCTCTACACAGCATTGGAATTCAATGTTCTTGAGGAAGGCCAATCAAATGGTCAGACGGTGGGGAAAGCTGTCGTTGATACAGCTAAGAAAACAGTGACCGTTACCTTTAATGATTATTTCGCATCTCATCCACTCAACAAACGAGTTGCTCTTCATTTTGATGTAAAAGTAGACTCAGAAGTAGTTACAAAAACATCTCCAATCCAGTTTAAACTAGGAAATACAGATTTTTCATTGAATTATGAAAAAACAGCTGGAGAAGCTGGAGACTATGAGATGAAATACGGCTACCAAGATAAGTCTGATCCAACCATTATCAAATGGCGGATTCTCTTAAATGCTCGCCAAGATATGCTTCGAGGAATGGTCATTAAAGACCAATTCGGAGATGGCTTAACATTGGTTGAAGGGAGCTTACGCGCTGTTCGTTATGCTCCTGTCCAAGGTGGGATTAAGAACGAAGCTCAGATCTTAAGTCTCCCAGTTCTGGATAACTTTACTAAAAAAGCTGTTTTCGATAAGAATGCAGATGGAAAGACCACTGGTTTTACAATTGAATTTGGTGATAACTACAATTGGCCAATGTATATTGAATATTCTACAAAAGTGGCACCTGGAACGAAAGTAGGCGATATTGTCCATAATACGTTAACATGGACGGCAACCAATTTCCCAGCACCGCGTAGTTTAACCCGTGAAGTGCGATTGGAAACAGGATCTGGCGAAGGATTGGGTGAGAAAGAACAAACGCCACCGACATCTAGCTCAACCTCCTCATCAAGTTCTAGTTCTTCATCAAGCTCTAGTTCTTCATCAAGCTCATCATCTTCAACGAGTTCTAGCTCTACATCGAACTCAACATCCACATCAAGTTCTTCATTGAAATCATCTTCATCTTCTGTTAAAGAAGAAGCTCCAAAACCTGGTAAGAAAAAAGTTCTTCCAAGTACAGGTGAAAAGATGACACCGGTGGTTCTTGTCATGGGTGTCTTCCTAGCAATTCTATCAGTTGGCGTTTTACGTGTAAGAAAAGATTCCTAAATCTATTCATAAAAGATCAGACATCTGTCTGGTCTTTTTGTGTAGGCTCGATTTGAAAAATCCCCTATTTCGTGGTAAAATAGGGCTAATGAATTTATAGTAATCGAGGTATTAGAAGTGGCTTTTGGAGATAACGGAAAACGTAAAAAAACACCATTTGAAATGATCACGATGGTGGTCATTGTGATTATGTTGATTGTAACGGTTGGTGCAATCTTTGCAACCGCAATTGGTGCTCTTTCTTACTAAGACGCACGCAGAAATAAAGGAAATCATCTATTTATGAGTATGTTTTTAGATACAGCCAAGATTAAGGTCAAGGCTGGAAATGGCGGCGATGGCATGGTGGCCTTTCGCCGTGAAAAATATGTCCCTAATGGCGGACCTTGGGGTGGTGATGGAGGTCGTGGTGGCAATGTCATCTTCGTAGTAGACGAAGGCTTGCGCACCTTGATGGACTTCCGTTATAACCGGCATTTCAAAGCCCAAAATGGGGAAAAAGGAATGACCAAAGGGATGCACGGACGGGGAGCAGAAGATCTCTATGTTCGGGTTCCTCAAGGAACGACCGTCCGAGATGCCGAGACTGGCAAGGTCATTACGGACCTAGTTGAAAATGGACAAGAGTACATTGTCGCCCACGGTGGCCGTGGCGGACGTGGAAACATTCGTTTTGCCACTCCTAAAAATCCAGCCCCAGAGATTTCTGAGAATGGGGAACCTGGTCAGGAACGTGAACTCGAATCAGAACTCAAGGTCTTGGCAGACGTTGGTTTGGTTGGCTTCCCATCAGTAGGGAAATCAACTCTTCTCAGTGTCATTACTTCTGCCAAACCAAAGATTGGAGCTTATCATTTCACAACCATCGTTCCAAACTTGGGCATGGTTCGGACGCCGTCAGGTGAATCCTTTGCAGTCGCAGACCTTCCTGGATTGATTGAAGGAGCTAGCCAAGGTGTCGGACTCGGAACCCAGTTCCTTCGTCACATCGAGCGCACCCGGGTTATCTTGCATGTTATCGATATGTCAGCCAGTGAAGGACGCGATCCTTACGAAGATTATGTTCAAATCAATAAAGAGCTTGAAACCTATAATCTTCGTTTGATGGAGCGACCTCAGATTATCGTGGCAAATAAGATGGATATGCCAGAGAGTCAAGAAAACTTGAAAGAGTTCAAGAAGAAATTGGCGGCCAATTACGATGAGTTTGATGAACTGCCACAGATCTTCCCGATCTCTAGTTTGGCGCATCAAGGTTTGGACAACTTGTTAGAAGCAACGGTAGAATTGTTAGACAAAACACCAGAATTCCTCTTGTATTCAGAAGACGAAATGGCCCAAGAAGAAGTCTACTATGGCTTTGATGAAGACCAGCCAGCCTTTGACATCAGTCGGGATGACGATGCCGCTTGGGT